>Ga0316576_10001989_pt1 | contig 11435 bp, 7 predicted proteins | sample S0NA_FD_203075 | JGI IMG/M metagenome (GOLD analysis project Ga0316576, IMG submission 203075) | Rhizosphere microbial communities from salt marsh grasses in Alabama, United States - S0-2_050615r3r5 | ecosystem: Host-associated > Plants > Roots > Rhizosphere | place: USA: Alabama | collected... | reverse complement strand
CACTACTTCGACAACTTCAATCTGCGCGAGATGGAGAGCCCGAACCTGGGGTCGGTGCAACGGGACGGGGCGGAGACAGTCGCCGCCGCGGTCAGCTGGCTGGACGAACGGCCCGCAGACCGCCCGTTCTTCCTCTGGCTCCACCTCTACGACGCCCACGAGCCCTACGAGCCGAAGGAGCCCTTCAAATCGAACTACCCCGGACGGCCGTACGACGCCGAGGTGGCCTACACGGACTCGCTCGTCGGCGATTTTCGCCACGCCCTCGACGAACGGGGTCTCCTCGACGACTCGCTGGTCGTCATCACCAGCGATCATGGGGAGGGACTCGGCGACCACGGCGAGGAGTTTCACGGCTTTTTCGTGTACGACTCGACGATTCACGCGGCCCTGATCGTGAAGCTGCCCTCGGGTGCCGACGCGGGGCGCGTCGTGGACCGGGCAGTGAGCCACGTTGACCTGCTGCCCACGATCCTCGACCTCGTCGGTCTCCCGGCTCTCGAAAACGCGCAAGGACGGAGCCTGGTGCCGCTGATCGAGGGCCGCGACGTGACCTGGGATCGACCGGTGTACGCCGAGTCCCTGTACCCACTGCTGCACTACGGATGGGCCCCCCTCAGGGCGATTCGAACCGATCGCTACAAGCTCATCGACGTCCCGCGGCCCGAGCTCTACGACATTGCTCGCGACCCCGCCGAGGAGCACAACCTTCACGACCGGGAGCCGGCTCGATCGGACGAGATGACGGTTGCCCTCGACGACCTCCGCCATCACATCGAGGTTGACGAGCAAACGAGCGCGACAGGGCCGCAGATGGACGAACGAACCATCGCCCAGCTGAAGGCCCTCGGCTACATGGCCGGGCAGGGCGGCGTCAGAGTCGAGGACGAGGACGTCCGGGACCGCGCCGATCCCAAGGACCGCCTCCAGCTTCACCAGAAGATCATGGCTGCCCAGACCTTGATGGGGCAGCACGAGAACGACATTGCCAAGCGGCTCCTGGAACAGGTCCTGGCCGAGGACGAGGCGATTCTCGACGCACACCAGATGCTGGGTCAAATCGCAGCCGAGGAGGGTCGCCCGGAGGATGCGATCCGACACTTCCAGCGGGCCCTGGAGCTGAACCCGGAGCACGAGCGGGCGATGTACGGCCTTGCCGCGGCGTATGCCGAGCTCGATCGCTACGACGATGCGTTGGTCGGGTTCCGGCGAATCCTCGAGATCAAGGGTTCGGACGTTCGTGCGTCCCTCGCGATGTCGGACATCTACGTCAAGCTCGGGCAATTCGATGAGGCCGCAGAGATTCTCGAGAAGGCCTCCGAAGAGAGTGAAGCGTCGGCGTTCTTCACCAATGCACTCGGCGAAGTACGGGTCGAGCAGGGCCGTGATGACGAAGCACTACCCCTTTTCAAAAAGGCGATCGACGACAACGACGAGTATGCGCTCCCTCACTTCAATCTCGGAGTGTTGTACGAGGAGCGGGGGGACGTTTTCACCGCGATCGAGGAGTACGATCGCGCACTCGAGATCGCGCCCAAGTTCTTCAAGGCCCAGTTCAACCTCGGCAAACTCTACGCCTCGATGGGTGATGTTGATCGGGCGCGCGACCAGTGGCAGGGATCGATCGAGTCCAATCCCGACTTCGTCCAGGGCCGGTACTACCTCGCCAAGCTGCTGATGGACACGGGTGGCGATCTCGCGCGGGCCGAGGAGCTCGTTCGGGAGGGCCTGGAGCTCGATCCGAAGCACGAGGAGGGGCCGCTCGGTTATTACGTCCTCGCCGATCTCCTCAATCGCACCGGCCGTCCCGCCGAAGCCCGGGCGGCGGTGGCCACGGGCCGCGAGATCGAGGCCGGACTGAAATGATGCCGGTTGAACTTCCCGCCTTTCGGGATTCGACCGGCGTGATGGCCTTCCACCGGAACGGACTCCGGATATCGGCCGTGGCCGGCACATCTCAGAGACGATCGGAGAACGCCTCATGACAGACGCCATCCCGCACACCGACCCGAAAAGAGTTGAGGCAAACGGCATCGAGCTCGTCTATGACACCTTCGGTGATCCGGAAGCGCCGCCGATCCTCCTGATCATGGGCCTCGGCTGTCAGATGATCGACTGGAAGGACGGGTTCTGTTCGCTGCTCGCCGCCAGAGGGTTCCATGTCATTCGATTCGACAACCGGGACGTGGGCCGTTCGACCCGGTTCGACGAGGCGGGCCACCCGCAGATCGCCGCAATGCTCGACGCCTTGCAGCGGGGCGAGACGGTCGACGCACCGTACAGGTTGTCGGATCTCGTGGACGACGCCATCGGCCTTCTCGACGCCGTCGGCATCGACACGACCCACGTGGTGGGCCTTTCCATGGGCGGTATGATCGCCCAGCTCATGGCCGCGGGGTACCCGGACAGGGTGCTGACACTGACATCGATCATGTCCACCACCGGCGAACCGGGTCTACCGGTCTCGACACCCGAGGCATGGGCGTGCCTGACGGCCCCGCTCGAGACCGAGCTCGAGCCGTTCCTCGAGCAGTACATCGCCAAGTGGCGGGTCTACGCCGGACCCGGGTACCCTATCGAACCTGACCAGGCACGGGATCACGCGACTCGCCTCTTCGAGCGCGGTGTTCACTCGGCGGGCCGCGATCGCCAGCTGGCCGGGATCCTGGCGTCCGGCAGCCGCCGGGAGGCGCTCGCCGCGGTGACCTGTCCGACCCTGGTGATCCACGGCGACAGCGATCCCGTGGTGCGGATCGAAGCGGGAATCGCGACGGCCAACGCCGTCTCGGGCGCCGAGCTTCTGGTTATCGAGGGGATGGGACACGACCTCGCCAAAGGGCTGTGGCCCCGGGTGGTCGATGCGATCGCCCGGCACGCTGGGCACTGAGCTCAGCCTGCTGGGTACTTCGCGCGCATCGTGCGTTTGAGGGTTTTGCCGGCGACGTTGCGCGGAAACTCGTCGCAGAAGACCACGTTGCGGATCCGCTGGTACTTGGCGCCCACGCGCTGGTTGGTCCAGGTAATCAGGTCTTCAGCCTCGACCGCGGAACCCGGGGCGAGAACCACTGCCGCCACCGGGGACTCGCCCCACTTCTCGTCGGGGACACCGAACACGGCGACCTCCTGCACCGCCGGGTGCTCGATGATGATTTCCTCGATGTCGCGGGGGTAGACGTTGACGCCGCCCGAAATGATCATGTCCTTGATCCGGTCCGCCAGAAAAAGGTAACCGTCCTCGTCCAAATATCCGGCGTCGCCCGTGTGAAGCCAACCGTCGATGATGACCTTTTCCGTCAGGTCGGGCCGCTTGTAGTAGCCCGGCATCAGGTAGGGAGAGCGGCCGCATATTTCGCCGACCTCCCCGGTATCGCACTCGGATCCGTCCTCGCGGACGATTTTAATCTCTGTGAAGGCCGACGGACAGCCAACCGACCCCACCTTGCGCACCGCGTCGTGCTTGTCGAGGATCGTCGCGAATCCCTCGGTCAGGCCGTAGAGCTCGTAGAACCGTCCCGGCAGGTCGTCGTTGATCCGGCGCTTGTGCTCGAGAAGGAGCGGGGCGCCGATGTTCTGGAGCATCTCCAACGACTCGAGTCTGGCCGGGTCGTACGAGGAGCTCGACAGCACCGCGATGATCTGCGACGGGACCAGGATGACGTGGGTGACGCTTTCTTTTTCGACGGTCTCGATGAACCGTTCGGCGTCGAAGGCCTCGTGCAGGATGTAGGTCCCGCCGACGAACATCCACGGCATCAGATCGACCCAGGCGCCGTTGAAGACGATCGAACCGGCGTGCAGCACGGTGCTTTCGGGCTGGATTCGAAACGATGCGGCGAATTGGGTGCAGAAATGCGCGCGGCCCTCGTGCGTGTACATGATGCCCTTTGGCATGCCGGTGGTGCCGCTCGAGTACATGATGTTGAAGAGATCGTGGCGGGTGACACCGGAGTCCGGGGGCTCGCCCTCCGAAGCATCTTCGATCATGGACTCGTACGACTGGAACCCCGGCCGCTCGCCGTCCATGCCGACCAGCACGAACCCATGGTCGACCACCTTCGGAAGAAGACTGCGAATCCGGTCCAATGCGTCGGTGAAGGACGCGTCGGCGATCACCAGCGCGGAGTCGGAGTCGTCGATCAGGGTGCGGAGCCCGGACTCCTGGAGCATTGGGCTGGCCGGCACGATCACGAGCCCGGTCTTGGCCGCCGCCCAGATGGCCACCATCAGCTCCAGACAGTTCGGGAGCACCGTGGTGAATTTGTCACCCTTTTTCAGCCCGGCGGCCAGCAGCGCGTTGGCAAGCCGGTTGACATGGCGGTTGAGCTCGCGATAGCTCAGCCGGAGGTCGCCCACGATGAGCGCGGTGTGGTCGCCCCGATAGCGTGCGTGACGGGTGAGTAGAGATCCGACGTTCATGATGCGCTCCAGTTCTCAGAGGATTCAAAGATCGACGCGACCTGAGTGACCGTGGCACCTAATCGGCGCTCTGCATCGAGGTATCGCAGGGGAGGGAGTTTCCGATAGCCAGGCACGGGTGACACCTCAGTACATCGTCATTCCGAGAGCCACGATGACCACCGTGGCGACCACCGGGATGGCGACGCAGATCATGAAAAGGTCTTTGTAGGCTTCGCGGTGGGTCAGACCCATGATCGTGAAAAAGGTGATCACGACCCCGCAGTGGGGCATGGTGTCGAAGCCCCCTGCGGCAACCGTCACCACCCGATGAAGGATGGCCGGCGGAACTCCGGCGTCCAGGTAGTAGTGGGCGAGGGTCGGCATCCAGATGCCGAGACCACCCGAAGCCGAGCCCACGATGCCGGCGACGATATTGACGGAGATCGCGGCCGAGACCAGGGGTGGGAGACCGCTGCCGATCATCAGGCCGGTAAACCAGTTGAAGGCGGTCGTCGCCTGGACCACGCCCCCGAAGCCAATGACACACGCGGTGTTCAGGAGGGGGAGAGCAGAGCTCTCGGCGCCCTTGCCCAGGGTGCCCCGCAGCTGCGGTAAAAAGCGACGCATCGAGAACACCGCCAGGAGCGTGGCGATGGCCATCGCGACCGCCGGCCACAGGTTCGGTTGGTCTCTGGCAAAGCGGACAACGGTGATCAGCGGATTTCCACCGGCGTCAGGAGACAGCCGGCTCGCCATCCAGAGGGGCACCAGAATCGTCGCCACGACGACGACGAGCGGTAGCGAGGCGAGAGTCCAGTGAGGCGTCGGCCGCTCGTCGTCACCGTCGTCGGCAAGGATGTCGGTGGGCGCGGGGCGGAAGTTGTCCCCGTCGTGCTCGGCACGCCGCCGTTGCCACTCCAGGTAGGCGAGACCCAGAGCCAGCATGATGCCGCCGGCTACGAGGCCGAGCACCGGGGCCGCCGCCAGCGTCGTACCCAGGTTCTCGGCCGAAATGACGTTCTGAATCGACGGCGAGCCGGGCAGGGCGGTCATGGTGAAGGTGCCTGCACCGAGGCCGATCGCGGCACCGAGAAGACGCTTCGGAATGTTGGCACGCTGGACCAACACCAAGCCCAGCGGATAGGTGGCGAAGACCACGATGAACACATTGACGCCCCCATAGGTGAGGAGGGCGGTGGCAAAGGTAATGATCACCAGGGCGCGGCGGGCTCCCAGGCGGTCGGCGAGGGCGTGTGCGATGGACGCCGCCGCGCCGGATTCTCCCATGACCCGCCCGAACACGGCCCCTGCCAGGAAGAGGATGAAGTACCTCCCGGCGAAGCCGAACATGGCTCCGGCGTAGTCCTGGCCGAACGCGGTCGCGATGGCGAGCCCATTGGTGACGGCCACCACCAGAGCGCTGACGATGGAGGCGATGAGGATGTTGGTCCCGCGCAGGGCGAGGACGATCAGAAGCGCGAGCCCCAGCAGAACACCTAGAGTCTCCACGCCGCCCTCCCTTCGGTTCGGGGACTGCGGGACATCAGCTGCCGCTCCCCATCCAGAGTGCCTGGAGCTCGTCGAAGAGCTCGCAGTACCCCCCGGTCCGCACACCCGACCCGGCGGCGACCGTGTCGCCGAACTCGAGGAACTCCTCTTGGTCGCTGTCCCAGAGCGGCCAGGTGGGCAGATCGCCGCCGTTCGGATCGCCCGTGGCCGCGAAGCGCACCCAGGCGGCGCTCATGGTGTCGGCGAGCTCCTGGTCGTAAGGCTCGCGCGGCGCCCAGGTCTCGACCGCCAGGTTGTCCCAGACAAAGGCCAGCTCGGCGGCGTGGTAGGCGCCGAGCAGCTCGCCCCCCGGGGCCTGCACCGCCCGGCTGAACTCGTAGAAGTAGACCGGGTCGCCTTCCTGCGCCATCCGATCCGCGACGAACTTCGACGGGCACGCGAAGTACCAGTCGGTTTGCCAGCGGTCCGATGCGGGGATTGCGTCGGCGTCGGTTGCCACCGGGTACAGCTCGATCGCCCGGTCGGCGAGCGGGCCGTAGATCGAACGGAGCACGCCGTGGAAGGCATCAGCAGTGACGTTGGGCCAGTAGTGGCGCAGGGTCGTCCACTCGTCGGTGTTGAAGCCGATGATCAGGGGCACCCGGATGTTCTCGCCCCGTTCGAAGATCCTGGCCGGCGCGTCGGGCAGCACCCACCCGTCGATGTTGGGCGCGCTGATACCGACCTGTTTGATGGTGAACCAGGTTCGCAGCAGCACCTCGGGGGGCAGGGCACGCATGGCTTCGAGGACGTCGTCCGAACCCGCCACCCCGAGCGCTTCCGCAAAGCTCTCGCCCACCGCCTCCGCCGCTTCCAGGCTGCGGTAGTTGGCGACCGAAAAGCCAACGCTCTCGATCACGGCGCGATGAAACAGGCCGTGCGCGAGGGGTGAGACCAGAAGGTAGTTGATGTCCGCGGCGCCCGCCGACTCGCCGAAGACGGTCACGTTGCCCGGGTCCCCTCCGAAGGCGGTAATGTTCCGCTTCACCCACTCGAGGGCCGCGATCTGGTCGAGCAGCGTGTAGTTGCCCGACGAGCCATGCTCCGACTCCGCGGTCAGCGCCGGATGGGCGAGCAGGCCGAAGGCGTTGACGCGGTAGTTGATGGTCACGACCACCACGCCCTGGCGGGCGAGGTTGGCGCCGTTGTACATCACTTCCGAGGCGCTTCCGGCAACGTTGGCGCCGCCGTGGATCCACACCATGACGGGGGCGAGGTCGTCGCCGCCGAAGTTCGGGGTCCAGACGTTGAGATAGAGGCAGTCCTCGCTGACGGATGAGAGGACCGGCACCTGTGTCGGGTCCTGGCCAAGGGTCTTGGCGATATGGCTGAGAAACGAGTTCTCGTTGGTTCCCTGAATACATGCCGGCGCGAACTCGGTGGCTGACTGCAAGCCCTCCCGAGGCGTGATCGGCGCCGGCGGTTTCCAGCGCAGATCGCCGACCGGCGGTGCAGCGTAGGGGATCCCCAGGAACTCGGCCTCGGCGGAGTCGTCGCCGACGTATGCGCCTTGCAGCTGCTCTCCCTCCGCCACAACTGTCGGAGGACCGGGTGGAGCCGCCGGCGAGCAGGCCAGGCAGCAGGCGACGAGCGAGACTGCAGCCAGGGCCCGGCGGCCGGTGCGGTGTCGCACGATCGATCGCGGGTTCTCGAGATACGTGAAATCGGACATGGCGGTCCCCCCCTCCTGGTCGGTCAATTCTCTGAATGAAATCGATTGCGAGCTCATCCCCGGTCCTCCACTCCTGACCCCTCGAGCCGCGCGACGTCGGCGGCGTAACGGCGTGCCGCGAAGACGAAGAACGGTATGGACAGAAATCCGACCAGGGAGCAGATCACGAGGCCTCTGGTCAGGGTGGTCGCGTCGCCGATGGCACCGGCGACCCAGGGCGCGAGCCCTGTGGCGAAGATGTTGACCATGAGCAGGAGCACGCCCACCATGGTGGAACGGACCCGCGCCGGCACCAGATCCTGGACGGTCGCGAAGATCGGGCCGAAGTAGCCCGTGGCGCCGAAGCTGCCGACGACCCACACCACGTAGAACAGGATTGATTCCTTCGGCAGCACGTACCAGGCCAGGGCCGGCGGGCCGATGACGAGCTGCGCGATGGCCAGAAACCAGAGCCGTCCGCCACTCCACCGGCGTTGGCAGAGGTCGCTCAACCAACCGCCTCCGAGGTTGCCGAGGAATCCGCCGACCAGAAAGATGACGCCGCTCAATAGCCCGGCCTCGGTCAGGGTGAAGCCGCGCTCCACCTGAAGCCACGTCACACCGAGGGCCAGCGCGCTGATCGGCCAGAGCACGAGCACGCTGCCGAGCACTGACGCGACGAGGGCCGGAGAGCGTCCGGCGACGCGAGCGATCTCGCCGAGCACCTCCGCCGTCGATCTGTGGGTGGCGGGTGTCGGACTCGGCTGCGGTGCTGCTGCGGCCTCGACCCCGCCGCGCGGCGGGTCTTTCAAAAACAGCATGAAAGGCACCATCACCAGCCCGGCCGCTCCCATGACATAGAAGCAGGCGCGCCAGCCCAGGACCGGCTCGAGCAGCGCCACGATGATCAGGGAAAGCCCGGCGCCGAGGGGGATGCCACCGTAGTAGACGCCCGCGGCAAAGGCTCTCTTTTCGGGGCGGTAGACATCGGCCAGCATGCCGAGGGCCGTCGGCGTGAGGACGGCCGCACCGGTGCCGACCAGGAGCCGCAGCAGTGCGATCTGGAGGAAGCTCTGGGACAGACCCGAGACCACGGTGGCGGCCGCCCACAGGGTGAGCCCGAGGGCGATGAGACGCGGCCGGTTCCAGCGGTCGGCCACCGTGCCGAAAAGCATCCCCGCCACCGAGTACACCACGATAAAGGCGTAGCCGATCAGCAGTCCGAGCTGGGCGTGCGAGATGCCGAGCCCGGTCTCGATCTGGTAGCCGAGCGAGATCGGCATCTGGCGGTGGGCGAAGTTGAAGACGTTGAGGAGCAGCAGAAACGCGAGGTAGAAGGACGCCTTCGGGGCCAGTTTCGAGGTCATCTGATCCTCCATGAAGTCGCTTTCGCGCCCCGGACGTCTCCCCCGACGTCCATCCGGCTCGAGACCATCGCAGCTATCGTGCTGATCTCCAGTTCGTCGGGCATATCAGTTCAGCCGGAGGCCCCGGAGACGGCGGTCAGTATTCTCCTGGCCACCTCCGAACCCTCGTCAAAGGTCTGCGCACCACTCAGGTCCGCGATTTCGTCGTAGCGGGCGGCCACGTCCTCGGCGGTTGCTTCCGGGCCGAGGACGGCCCCTCTGGCCTCGACGATGGCGACGCGGGCGAAGTATGTCCCTCCGGCTTCGATGATATGGCCGCTTGGGCACCCCTCGCTGCAGAGGTAGATGACAGCCGGTGTCACGAACTCGGGAGCCAGGGCTTTGTCGACCCCCGGCGGCCAGAGCCCGTCCGTCATCCGGGTCGCGGCGGTGGGTGCGACGGCGTTGACCTTGATGCCGTACTTCGCCCCCTCGAGCTTGAGGGTGTTCATGAAACCCACGAGACCCATCTTCGCGGCGCCGTAGTTGGACTGTCCGAAATTCCCGTAGAGGCCCGACGACGACGTTGTGAGAACCACCCTGCCGTAACCGCGCTCCTTCATCAGCGGGAAGGCCGCCTTTGTTACGTTGACGCTGCCCATCAGGTGGACGTCCATGACCTTTTCGAAATCGTCCAGCTCCATCTTGGCGATGGTCCTGTCGCGGAGGATGCCGGCGTTGTTGACGAGAATGTCCACAGACCCGAACCGGCTCACGGCCTCGTCCACCATCCGCTGAGCCGACGCCCGGTCGTTGACACTTTCGTGGTTCGCCACAGCCTCCCCTCCGGCGGCTTTTATCTCGTCCACGACCGCTTGGGCTATGCTCGGTGAACCACTGGTGCCGTCCAACTCACCACCGAGATCGTTCACCACGACCTTGGCGCCCCGCCGTGCGAGCTCCAGGGCATAACATCGACCGAGGCCCCCGCCGGCCCCCGTTACGATCGCCACTCGTTCGTCGAATCGAATGCTCACGTGTCGATCCTTTCGGCGTAGAGTACTCTCGGCACCGGTCGCGAACGGTTGCGCCGCCCGTACCGATTCGACCGTCCACCTGAGACGACATATAACTTGACCGGCCGATCGGTACACTTATATGATTACATACGATGGATAAATCAATTCGTCAAGGGGCATAATCGAGGACGAGAGGAGTCGACGATGAGGCAAAAGGTGATGATTGTCGGAGCCGTTCGAACCCCAATCGGTGCGATCGGCGGCGGCCTGGCGTCGCTCCAAGCCCAGTCACTGGCCACCAAGGCAATCAAGGCGCTGCTCACCGCCACCGGTGTCGACCCGGCAGCCATCGAGTACACGTGCATGGGTTGGGTGATGCAAGATCCCCGCTGCCCGAACCTCGCTCAGGCAGCGGCCGAGCTCGGAGGCGTTCCGGGCACGGTGCCCGGCACCACATTTCAGGAGAACTGTGCATCGGGGGGTGCCGCCATCCACAGCATCGTGCGCCGCATCCTGCTCGACGAGATCGGCCTCGGGATCGCCGGCGGCGTCGAGTCCATGAGCAACGTCCCGCGATATCTCTTCAGTGGGCGAATCAAGGGCCAGCTCTACGGCGACATGACCCTGGTGGACGGACTGTTCGGCGCCCTCACAGATGCCTACGTGGGCGACGGTGAGCTCATGGGACTCCTCACCGAACGCCTCGTCGAGAAGTATGAGCTCAACCGAGAGGAGCAGGACGAGGTCGCACTGCGAAGCCACCAGAACGCGATGGCGGCGTGGGACGATGGCGCGTTTGCCGATTACGTCATTCCGATCGAGGTACCCCAACGCCGAGGCGAACCGGTTGTCGTTGCCCGTGATGAGGGACCCAGGCCGGTGACGATGGAGCAGCTGGCGGCGGCCAAGCCGTATTTCAAACCAGACGGCGGCACCATCACCGGCGCCAATGCCTCGACCCTCAACGACGCCGCGGCGGCAGTCCTCCTGGCGAGCGAGAAACGAGCCGCCGAGCTCGGTCTCGAACCCCTCGCCGAGCTCGAGGCCTACCACAACATCGGAGTGCCCCGCGAGCTGATGGGCGAGGGCGCATTCAAGGTCATCCCGCCCCTGCTCGAACGAGCTGGAATCGGGATCGGAGATGTGGACCTCTTCGAGATCAACGAGGCATTCGCCGCAGTCCTCGCGGCAGCATTCCACTTCCTTCCCGAGCTTCGGATCGAGCGCACCAACCAGTGGGGCAGCGGCATCTCGCTCGGCCACCCGGTGGGCTGCACCGGCGCCCGCCAGGTCGTCGACATGGTTCACCAACTGCGTCGGCGGCAGGCGACGCTCGGTGTCACCAGCCGGTGCGTCGGCGGCGGCATGGGCAGCGGAGAGGTTTTGCGCCGGCTGTAGCCCGGGCCATTCCCGGTTGGGCAGAACCGCTAGCGCTCGGAATCGGGTGGCGGCATCTTTTGACTGTCGATCGCG
>Ga0316576_10001988_pt1 | contig 11436 bp, 7 predicted proteins | sample S0NA_FD_203075 | JGI IMG/M metagenome (GOLD analysis project Ga0316576, IMG submission 203075) | Rhizosphere microbial communities from salt marsh grasses in Alabama, United States - S0-2_050615r3r5 | ecosystem: Host-associated > Plants > Roots > Rhizosphere | place: USA: Alabama | collected... | reverse complement strand
GTGCTTCTCGGAGAACTCACTCATGTCCAGGCTGATCAGGGAGTCCTCGTCCCCGAACAGGAACTCGGCGAGCGTCTTGGACAACTCGGTCTTCCCGACGCCCGACGGGCCGGCGAAGATGAACGAACCACCCGGGCGCTTCGGGTCCTTCAGCCCGGCGCGGGTGCGGCGGATCGCCTGCGACAGCGCGTGGATGGCCTGCTCCTGGCCGATGACACGCTTGTGCAGCTCGTCCTCCATCTTCAGCAGCCGCTGCGACTCCTCCTCGGTCAGTTTGAAGATCGGGATCCCGGTGGCGGTAGCCAGCACCTCGGCGATGAGCTCGTCGTCGACCTGGGCGACGACGTCCATGTCGCCGGCCTTCCACTGTCGCTCACGCTCGACCCGTTCGGCCATCAGATTCTTCTCGTCGTCACGCAGGGATGCGGCCTTTTCGAAGTCCTGCGCGTCGATCGCCGACTCCTTCTCCCTGCGTACCCCGGCGATCCGCTCGTCGAGTTCGCGCAGGTCCGGCGGCGCGGTCATCCGGCGGATCCGCAGGCGCGATCCGGCCTCGTCGATGAGGTCGATCGCCTTGTCCGGGAGGAACCGGTCGTTGATGTACCGGTCGGCCAGTGTCGCGGATGCGACCAGCGCGCTGTCGGTGATCGTGACCCGGTGGTGGTTCTCGTACCGGTCGCGGAGGCCCTTGAGGATCTCGATGGTGTGAGCCAGGGTCGGCTCGTTGACCTGGATGGGCTGGAAGCGGCGTTCCAGCGCGGCGTCCTTCTCCACGTACTTGCGGTACTCGTCCAGCGTGGTGGCGCCGATCGTCTGCAACTCACCGCGGGCGAGCATTGGCTTGAGGATGCTCGCCGCGTCGATCGCGCCTTCGGCGGCGCCGGCCCCGACCAGGGTGTGCATCTCGTCGATGAACAGGATGATGTCGCCGCGTGTGCGGATCTCCTTGAGCACCTTCTTGAGGCGTTCCTCGAAATCACCGCGGTAGCGACTGCCGGCCACCAGGGCGCCCAGGTCGAGGGTGTAGAGCTGCTTGTCCTTGAGCGTCTCCGGCACTTCGTTGCGCACGATCATCTGCGCCAGGCCCTCGACGACGGCGGTCTTCCCGACTCCCGGCTCGCCGATCAGCACCGGGTTGTTCTTCGTGCGGCGGGACAGCACCTGCATGACCCGCTCGATCTCCTTCTCCCGCCCGATCACCGGGTCGAGTTTGCTCTCCCGGGCAGCCTGGGTGAGGTTGCGGCCGAACTGGTCGAGCACCAGCGAACTGGAGGGCGTCCCCTCCTGCGGGCCCCCGGCGGTCGCCGGCTCCTTGCCCTGGTAGCCCGACAGCAACTGGATGACCTGCTGACGCACCTTGTTCAGGTCGGCGCCGAGCTTGACCAGCACTTGCGCGGCGACCCCCTCGCCCTCCCTGATCAGGCCCAGCAGGATGTGCTCGGTCCCGATGTAGTTGTGCCCCAGTTGGAGCGCTTCGCGCAACGACAACTCGAGGACCTTCTTGGCGCGGGGGGTGAAGGGGATGTGGCCGCTGGGAGCCTGCTGGCCCTGGCCGATCATCTCCTCGACCTGCTGCCGCACCGCGTCCAGCGAGATGTTCAGGCTCTCGAGAGCCTTGGCCGCGACGCCTTCCCCCTCGTGGATCAGGCCCAGCAGGATGTGCTCGGTCCCGATGTAGTTGTGGTTGAGCATCCGCGCCTCTTCCTGCGCGAGCACGACAACCCGGCGGGCCCGGTCGGTGAACCTCTCGAACATCCGTAGACTCCCATCGCACGGTGATTTCTCACTCTAGCCTCGACCTACGTCAACGACGAGTTCGATTCCCCGCTTCCCGACTTCGCCCAGGGTGAACGCGGACCACGCGCCCACCCGGCGGATGCTGTCAGACCGGCGAGGCTCCGAGCCGCAGGTCGTGGCAGGCGAGCAGGAACTCCGAGGCAGACCAAGCCTGGTAGGCCTTGCCCATCGGACGCCCTGTCTCGCCGTGCGCCCACTCGTTGAACTCCCACTCCGCGAAGATCCCGTCCTGGTTGAGCTTCGCCAGTTTGACGAGTTCCTGGTAGGCGATCTGGCGGTAGCCCAGGCGCTGGATGAACCGCACCCATTGGGCACCGATGAACGGCCAGATCCCGCCGTTGTGGTAGTGGTGCGGGAGGTTCAGCAGATTCACGGTGTAGTAGGGCCGCCAGTCCGGATCCCCGGAGTGCACGACCGGATACAGGTTCTTGACCGGCCACGGGTCGTTGATCCCGACCCCCCACATGAAGCGGAAGGCGATCTTGGCCCGCGCCACGTCGAGGACGTTGTACAGCGAGGCGAGGATGTTGCCGTAGACGTCGCAGCGCCAGTTGAAGTCGAACGGCGTGACCTGGGCGAGGAGATACCGGGTGTCGCCGACACCCAGTTGTCGCTCGGTGAACATCGACCCCGCGCCCTCGTCGCCCTTGGGTCCGGTCGTCGGCCAGAACCGGTCCAGCAGCACGGACTTGATCGTCTGCGACCAGCGCAGGTAGTCCGCGGCACGGTCGTGCTCGCCGGCGAGTTCCAGCATGCGGCCGAAGGCGACGTTCGCGCGGTACCAGAGCACCTCGTCGACCAGGATGTTGTAGCTGCGCCCGAAGAGATCGGTCCAGTCCCCGGCCTCCGGGATCTCCAGCAGGGCGTCGTTGTTGCTGTCGTGCGCACTGAGCCAGTTCATGGCGTGCTGCAGGCCCCACAGCCGCTCCCGAAGGAACGCGATGTCCCCGGAGTTGCGCACGTATTCGTACATGGCGATGACCGTCCACAGCCCCGAGTCGATGGAACTGATGCCGCCGACCCCCGAGTAGTCGGGGATCTCCTCGTCGATGGTCACGTTGGCCGGGATCTGACCGTTGGGGCTCATGTGGTTGAGCAGGGTCTCCATGGTCCTGCGCGCACACGCCCGGATCTCCGGATCATCGAGGTGCATCGAACCCACCACCGCCACCGACCCGTCGCGCGCCCACACACTGCGGTAGTTGACGTCGGTGCCGTGGACGAGGTTGTCCTCCAGCGAGCACGCGGAGAAGCCCAAGGGGGTGATGTTGCGCCTGAGCGCCTCGACCGCTTTGGCGTATCCGGTCTCCAGCAGTTGGATGTCCTCGCGCGACAGGCCGTCGACGTGCTCCTCGTCGAAGATCCGCTTGATCGCCGGATCCATTTGCTTGGGCCACTCATGGTCGCCGTACTCGGGGATGTCCTTGACGACGCCGAAGTGCTGCAGGCCCTCCAGCACGCCGTCGGCGAAATGCTCCTGCGCCTGGTAGGTGGGCACCGACAGGGTGCGTGCGGAGAGTTCCGGCTGGGCGTTCTCCACCACGATCCCGTTGATACCGGGGATGAGGAACATGGCTGAGTCGTTGCCCGTGTCCCCTGCGACGACCACCTCGTCGGCCTTGATGCCCAACTCATCCATCAGCCAACGCAAGGAGTTGCCCTTGTTGGCCATCTTGGGCAGCACATCGAGGTCACGGGAACTGGAGTAGACCAGGTTGACGGTCACCCCCTCGGCGTTCAGCAGGTCCTCGAGTTGCTGGATCGCGTCGTCCTCGGCCCCTTCGAGGTACCAGCTCGACTTGTACCGGTGCTGGAACTGCGGCGGTTGCCGGACGGCGTTGGTCGCGGCCTGCACGATCGACTCGATGGTGCCCTTGTCCCACCCCTCCTCCATGACCTCGGAGAACTCCTTGAGCATGGTCTTGGCCTTGAAGTCGTAGATCATGGTGCCGACCCCGCAGATCGCGAAATCCGGCTCCGGCAGGTCGGTGTTGGCGATCACCTTGACCGTGTCGTTGAGCAGGCGGCCGGTCGTGTAGCACAGCAGCGGGCGCACCTCGTCGGGGATCGTGCGCCAGGCGTGGTTGAAGCGCAATGTGGCGTCGGGTTTGCCCAGCAGGGTTCCGTCGAGGTCCGAGCAGAACATCCGTACCGACATGCGAATCCCTTCCAACCGGCCCCGGACAGCACCCTAGCCCGCACGACGTTCGCAGGGAGGTTGAGCGGACCACCGCCGACCGGGATCAGACGAAGGAGTCGGTCACATCGAAACTCGGTGTGCCCCGGGACTCCACGGCGCTGATCAACTGCTGGGCGATCCCCGTCCACGTGAACAGGGCCCGCACGCGGTGTGCGCCATCCCGGTGCAGCCGCTCCCGCAGCCTCGGGTACTTCAACGCCTGCAGGAGGGCGATGCCGAACTCCTCCTTGTCGGTGGTGTCGGCGTACAGCGCCTGCGATCCGAAATACACGGCACGCCAGAGCCCACCGTGCGTCGTCATCACGGTTGGCGCCCCGCAGGCCATGGCCTCCACGGCAGTCATGCCGAACGGCTCGTACCTGCTGGACAACGCGAACACATCGGCCGCGCGGTAGAAGTCGGCCATCTCGTCGTCGTCGAGGGACCCGGTCAGTTGCACACGGTCCTCGAGTCCGTACTCGCGGACCTTGGCCACGATCTCGTCCAGGATGTCGTTGTCGCCGAAGTCGGAGGTCTCCGCGCCGCAGGCGATCCGCAACCGCGCCTCCGGCACGCGTTCGGCGACCACGCTGAACGCGTCGACGAGCAGGTCGAAGCCCTTGTTCCGGGCCAGTCGGCCGATGGATGCGATGACGAGGCCTTCGTACCCCAGCGAGTCGCGGATGCTCGCACGGGTCGCGCCGCTGACCGGGAAGAACCGGTTGTCGTCGTAACCCGGTGGGATCATCTTGATGCGGTGGGCGGCCACGTCGTAGTGCTCGCGCAACAGGTCGACCTGCGGCGGTGAGGTGGCGATGACCATGTCGCACTCGCGGAAGAGCGTCTCCTCGTGGTGGATGCGGCGGCTGAAGTTGTACTGCTTCTCCATCTCCTCGGCCGTCTTGTCGGAGTCCTGCTCCATCTGGTGCTTCTTCCAGTATCCCAGGGAGTGCGGGGTGTGGATGTGCGGCACGTCGAGGACGTTCGCCAGGTGCTGACCGGCGAGCCCGGCGTCCCAGTAGTGGCTGTTGATGAACGTGTACTCGAGGCCCTTGTCCTTGATGAAGCGCAGTGCGTTCTCGCCCCACTCCGGCAACTTCTTGTAGAGGTACTCCTTGGGGATGAACTCCGGGCCACCGCAGTTCATCCGGATGATCCGGACATCCTCGTCGACGACCTCGATCTGGCGCTGCTTCTCGAACCGCCGGGTCCAGATGTCCACCCGGTACCCCAGTTGGGCCAGTTTCTTGGAGAGTTCGAGGACGAACACCACTTGCCCACCGGTGTCAGGAGCCCCGAGCGGGGGATCCGCGGCCACATAGCCGTGAGTGGAGATCATGGCTATCCGCTGCTTGCGCCGCCGGGGGGCCAATGCAAATCACCTCGTCAGATCGCGTAACGCTGCCCCCGATACTACCCGTCGGCGCATTCGTGGACACCCCCGTGCTCGGCCTGCGCTCGAGCCGGCCCACCCGGTGGTCCTCAACCGCCGTCCCATGCCGGCCACGCACTACGCTTCGCGAGGTGAGCGAGTACGAGCGGATGAAGCAGGCCGGCGGGATGGCTGGGGGTCCCGAGCAGGCCGGACCGTGGTACCAGTGGGGTCCGTACCTGTCGGAACGGGCGTGGGGGACGGTGCGCGAGGACTACTCCGCCGACGGCGACGCGTGGAAGTACTTCCCGTTCGAGCACGCACACGCTCGGGCCTTCCGCTGGAGCGAGGACGGTCTGGCGGGTCTCAGCGACCTGCTGCAGGACACCTGCTTCGCCGTCGCCCTGTGGAACGGCAAAGACCCGATCCTCAAGGAGAGACTCTTCGGGCTCGACAGCACCCAGGGCAATCACGGCGAGGACGTCAAGGAGTACTACTGGTACCGCGATGCGACGCCGTCGCACTCTTGGATGCGGTTCCGCTACCACTACCCGCAGAGCGAGTTCCCCTACGACGACCTGCGCAAGGTCAACGCCGAACGCGACCGGTCCCAGCCCGAGTACGAACTGATGGACACCGGCGTCTTCGACGAGGACCGGTACTGGGTGGTCGACGTCGACTACGCCAAGGCCACCCCGACCGACATCGGCATCAGGATCACGGTCACGAACGCCGGTCCCGACGAGGCGACGATCGACGTTCTGCCAACCCTGTGGTTCCGCAACACGTGGGGATGGGGCCGGGGGCATCCGGTGCCCGAGATGCGCATGGACAACGCGACCATCATGGCCACGCACTGGCGTTCCGGCACCTACCACCTCGATCCCGGCCCCTCGCCCGACGGAACCATGCCGAAGCCGGCGCTGTGTGGCAACGAGACCAACGACGAGGCACTGTTCGGGCAGCCGAACATCACCGCCTACCCGAAGGACGGCATCGACCGGCACGTGCGACTCGGCGAGCCGAGCATCAACCCGGAGAACCGGGGCACGAAAGGGGCTTGGTGGTACCGGCTGACGGTGCCCCCCGGGGAGTCCGCGGAAATCCGGCTGCGGCTGTGGAAGTCGCCGGAGAACCGCCGCAACCCCGCGGCACTGAACCAGGACTTCGACGAACTGTTCAACACCAGGGAGGCCGAGGCCGACGAGTTCTACGGTGACCTGGCCCCGGACAACTGCCCGGAGGCCGAACTGGTCGCCATGCGCATGGCTTTCGCGGGGATGATCTGGAGCAAGCAGTTCTACCGCTACGACGTCACCCGTTGGCTCACCGGCGACCCCGGGCAGCCACCACCACCCCCGCCGGACACGCGCCGCAATTACAATTGGCGTCACGTCGACGCCTACGACGTGATCTCGATGCCCGACTCCTGGGAGTACCCGTGGTTCGCGGCGTGGGACCTCGCCTTCCACACCGTCGTGTTCACCCACATCGACCCGTCGTACGCCAAGTACCAACTCCTACTGATGTGCCGCGAGTGGTACATGCACCCCAACGGGGCACTGCCGGCGTACGAGTGGAACTTCGGCGACACCAACCCGCCGGTCCATGCGTGGGCGGCGCTGCGCGTGTTCGAGATCGACGGCACGCAGGACTACGACTTCCTCGCGGAGGTCTTCCAGAAACTGCTCATGAACTTCACGTGGTGGGTCAACCGGGTCGACGCCGAGGGCAACAACGTCTTCCAGGGCGGGTTCCTGGGGCTGGACAACATCGGCCCCATCAATCGGTCCGAACTGCCCACGGGCTGCGGCCTGGAGCAGGCCGACGGCACCGCCTGGATGGCGTTCTACTGCCTGTCCATGCTGCGGATCGCGCTGCGCCTGGCCGAGCACGACCAGGTCTACGACGCGATGGCGTTGAAGTTCGCCGAGCACTTCGCCGCGATCACCGACGGCATGGCCGCCAGCGGCATGTGGGACTCGCAGGAGGGGTTCTTCTGCGACCAACTGCTGCGGCCCGACGGCAGCAAGGAACTCCTGCGGGTGCGCTCCATCGTCGGGATCATCCCGATCCTCGCCGCGGCCTGGATCGAGACGGACAAGGCGCTGCACCGTAACGCCCGACTGTACGAACGGTTCGCCGACTTCCTGCGACGCCGCGGCCTGGACACCATCGACTCGGGACGTGCCGGTTTCGTCTACCGCTCCCCCGAGCAGCACAAACTCCTGCTGACGGTGCTCGACCCCGAGCGTCTGCGCCGCGTCATGCTGGAGGTGCTCAGCGAGGACTCGTTCCTCAGCCCTCACGGCCTGCGCAGCGTCTCCAAGCGCCACGAGGCCGCACCCTTCTCGGTGCGCATCGACGGTCACGAGTTCCGGGTCGATTACGAGCCCGCGGAGTCGACCACCTCGATGTACGGTGGCAACTCCAACTGGCGTGGGCCCGTCTGGTTCCCGATCAACCACCTGGTGGTCGAGGCCCTCGAGCGCTACTACATGTACCTGGGCGACTCGTTCCAAGTGGAGTGCCCGACGGGCAGCGGCGAGATGGCCAACATGCGCGAGGTGGCCGAGGAACTGCGGCGCCGGCTGATCAGCATCTTCCTGCCTGACGGTCAGGGCCGACGCCCCGTGTTCGGGGACACCCCGAAGTTCCAGACCGACCCGCGGTGGAACTTCGCGCCGTACTTCTACGAGTACTTCCACGGCGACAACGGAGCCGGGTTGGGCGCCAGCCACCAGACCGGCTGGACGGGACTGGTGGCCGACCTGATCATCGGCCGGCAGGGGTAGCGACCTCAGCCCGAGAGCGCCGCCCCGAGGTACCAACCGGCGATCGCGGCCAGCAGTCCCACCGCCATGCTGGCGACCACGTTGAGCAGCGCCACCGACCCGGAGCCGTCCTCGACCAGCCGGACCGTCTCGAAACCGAACGTGCTGAAGGTGGTGAAACCGCCGCAGAATCCGGCGCCGAGCAGAGCCACCCACTCCTCGGAGACCTCGGCGCCCAGGATCATCCCGAGCAGCAGGGACCCCAGCACGTTGATGGCGAAGGTGCCCCATGGGAAGACGCTGTCGTGGCGCGACTGCACGAAACGGTCCAGCAGCCACCGGCTCGGCGCGCCCACCGCGGCCCCGAGCATCACCAGCGCGAGGATCAAGACTTCCCGCCGACGTACTTGATGACCTGGACCGGATCCAGGATCACCAGTCCCTGCCCGATGAGTTCGTCGAGTTCCGGCAGGAACGCCTCAATCCGCTCCTGGGTGTCGACGATGATGATGGCCACCGGCAGGTCCTCGCCGAGGCTGAGCAGTCGGCTGGTGTGCACCCTCGAACTGGCGCCGAACCCCTCGATCCCGCGCATGGCGCTGGCCCCAGCGAGTCCGGCGGCATGCGCGCGGTGGACGACCTCGGTGTACACCGGGCGATGGTGCCACTGGTCGTTCTCCCCCACGAAGATCGTCAGCCGCATAGCGGGCCCCTGAAGTTTCATGATCTCTTCTCCCTCACTCGGTCACCGGACAGCGCACGCGCCACGACGATCCCCAGCCACAGCGCGAACACCCCGGCGGCAACACTCGCGAACAGGTAGACGACGCCGATCGGGGCGTGGCCGTCCAGCAACAGGTGCCGGGCCTGCGACGTGTACGCCGAGTACGTGGTGAAGCCGCCCATCACCCCGACCGCCAGGAACGGCCGTGTGTACCGTCCTGGTGACCACACGTCGAGCAGGTAGACCATGAGTGCCCCGAGCAGGAAGCAGCCGAGCACGTTCTCCACGAAGGTCGACCAAGGGAACAGCGCGTCCGGCACCACCACGTCGAGCAGGTGTCTGCCCGCCCCGCCGATCGCTCCGCCGACCGCGATCGCGAGGAGCAGATCCCAGGTTCTTTCGGCGGCGACCGGCGTCTCCACATCGAAGGGGGACACGTCCGGGTCGACCGGGAGGTCCGGCTCTGCGTCTGCCATGGAAGCCTCCCTTCGTGCACGAGGCTAGTGGCCCCGGGCGGGCCGATGGGGCAGGTGGTGATCGGATCGTGACCGGCCTCACCCGAAGGTGGTGTTGATCCGCGAAGAGTCTCGGGAGACCATGGAAGTGTGATTGATGCCTTGGCCGCCGCGGTCTTCCTGCTTCCGAGCGAGGATTCCCCTGCGCCGACACCGACCCCGACGGCCACCACCGAACCGGCTTCCAAGAAGCAGGCGGTGAAGAAAGCGCCGCCGATGAAGCAGGTCTATGCGGGCAAGGCGAAGATCCGCAAGGGCATGCAGGGCAACTCCGTTCTGCGCATCCAGACACAGCTCAACGGCATCGGCAAGCCGGCCCCCCGGAACGGGGTCTTCGACAAGGCGACGGTCAAGGCCTACAAGTCGTACCAGGAGAAGTTCGGCTTCTGGCCGACCGGCAACGTCACGCAGAAACAGTCACTGAAACTCAAGAAACTCTACGGGAACGGCAGGATCCCGCCGATCTGCAAGCGGGGCAAGGTCCTGTGCATCGACAAGACGCAGTTGGTCCTGCGGCTCATGGTCAACGGCAAGCAGAAACTGGTGACCGACGTGCGCTTCGGCGCGGAGCAGACCCCCACCCGCAACGGCAAGCACCGTGTCCACTCGAAGATCCGGTATCTGATCAGCGATCTGGCCGGCACCCCGATGCCCTACTCCGTGTTCTTCAGCGGCGGCCAGGCCGTGCACTACTCGCCCGGGTTCCACCGTGACGGGTACAACGGCGCCTCGCTGGGTTGTGTGAACGTCCGGGTCCTCAAGGATGCGCGCGAGATCTACCAGCGGACCCCGGTGGGCACGACCGTCTACGTCTACCGCTCCTAGTCCGCGCGTCCCGCCGGTGGTGCGGCCGGCCGCCGGGATCGGTGTGAACAATGGGTCTGGTGCGACGGTGGAACCTGGTGGCGGACCTGGGACTGGTCCTCGTGTGCGCCCTTGTCGCCGGACTGCTGGGACAGGATGCGAACTGGGACCAGTTGCAGTACCACTACTGGTACCCCTGGCAGTTGTTCCACGGCGGGTTCACCGATCCCGACCTCTACGGCGGACGGTTCCAGAACCCCCTGCCGCAGGTCCCGTTCTACCTGCTCGCATCGACACTCACACCCCAGGTCGCGCAAGCCCTGCTCGGTGCGCTGGCCGGGACCGCGGCCGTCGTGGCCCGCAGGATCGCGTTGCGCGTGCTCCCGTACACCGGAGGTCCGCAGGTCGCGGCCAGCGTTGCCGCTGCCACCCTGGCCGTGGTGGGGGCCGGTTTCCGCACCGAGTTGGGCACCAGCTACTCCGACGTGCTGCTGACGGTACTGCTGCTGGGTTCCCTGCTCCTGGTCATCGGCGCCCGGCCGTGGCCCGGGCTGTGGGCCGGTGTGCTGGCCGGGGCGGCGGTGGGCCTGAAGTACACCACTGCGCCGTTCGCGATCGCGGCGCTGGTGGCGCTGTGGGTGCTCCCCGGCCGGCGGCTCACGCGCACCGGCCTCTGGGCGGTGGGTGCCCTGGCGGGCTGGCTGCTCACCGGCGGCGCCTGGGCGTGGAACCTGTGGCGCACGTACGACAGCCCGACGTTCCCCTTCTGGAACACCGTCTTCGCCAGCCCGTGGTACCCCTCGGCCGACCTGACCGATGAGCGCTACGGGGTCGACGGGATCGGTCAGTGGCTCGCGTGGCCATGGGCGATGGCCACCGGATCCGCCCGGGTTCTGGACCTTCCGGTGCGTGACCCCCGCTGGCTGCTGCTCGCGGCGGCCGTGGCGCTGATCGCCGCGGGCTGGCGCCGTTTCCCCCACCCCGGGAGGGCCGTGCTCGCGTTCACGCTCGTGGGCCTGGCGCTGTGGTTGGCGGTGTTCGGGGTGATCCGGTACGCCATCCCCGTGGAGATGACCACCGCGGTGCTGGTCGTCTCCGCGCTCGGCCTGTGGCTCAGCCCGCGCGCCACGATCGCGTTGTCGCTGGTTCTGGCGGTAGGGGCCGGACTGCTCACCGAGTCCGCGCGCAGCCGCAGGGTGGAGTTCTCGCAGAGGTGGTACGAGGTCGACGCCGAGGCTTTCGCGGCGGTCCGGCCCGGGGATACGGTCCTG
>Ga0316576_10001986_pt1 | contig 11440 bp, 9 predicted proteins | sample S0NA_FD_203075 | JGI IMG/M metagenome (GOLD analysis project Ga0316576, IMG submission 203075) | Rhizosphere microbial communities from salt marsh grasses in Alabama, United States - S0-2_050615r3r5 | ecosystem: Host-associated > Plants > Roots > Rhizosphere | place: USA: Alabama | collected... | reverse complement strand
GCTCGGCGAGGTTCGCGGCGGCGTCGATATCGGTGTCGGGCAGCAGCACGACGAACTCCTCGCCGCCGTAGCGGGCGGCCACATCGCTGGCGCGGACCTGAGCGTCGATGCGCTGCGCGAGTTCCCGCAGCACGGCGTCGCCGGCAGCATGTCCCCAGGTGTCGTTGATTCGCTTGAAGTGATCGATGTCGAGCATCAGGCACACGAGTCGCGTGCGGTCACGGCGGGCACGCGCGAGTTCCTCGACGAGACGGACCGTCAGGTAGCGTCGGTTGTTCCACCCGGTCAGTACATCGGTGAAGCCGCTGCGCAGCAGGCGCGCGCGGTTGACGGTGTTCTCGATGCAGAATGAGGCGATGACGCCGAGGTGGGCGAGGAAATCACTCGCATGATCGCGCGTGAAGCGGGCCGGATCGGTGCTGCACAGATTGATGCTGCCGAGCAGCTTGCCGCGGTGCGTCAACGGAATCATGGCAATGCTCCTGACGTCCGGCGCCCGCGGGCAAATGAGCTGATGATCACAGGCGGCATAGGCGCCCAGCCACGGCCGCTGCAACGCGATGTACTGGGGCGCGAGACCGGACATCGATTCGACCATGACGAGCTCCCGAAAGCTTTCCGCCGGGGTCCCGTTCGCGATGAGCAGGTGGCGAATGTCGTGATCCGCATCGCTTATCACCAGGCTGACGTATTCGATGCCGAAACTGACACGCAGGCCATCGGTCAGGGCGACAATCAGGGCATCGATCGACTCGGCCTGCAACAGCCGGAGCTCGCGGCGCTGCGTGCGCCGCATGATGTCCCCGTTGCGCGCGACTTCGGCCGTAAGTTCGTCGAGTTGCCGGCGCGTTTCTTCAAGCCGCGCCTCGAGTTCTTCCCTGGACGTCATGCCGTCAGCCTCTCGTCGCGAGATAGTCACGTCCCTTCATCATGAGTTCGACAAAAGCATCCTCGTCGCCGTTCGCAACCGTTTCCCTGATGCGGCGTGCCGCGTCGCAGAGTGCGTCCAGCGGCCCGAGCCCGAACTTGTTGAGGTTCTGGATCTCGAAATACAGGTGCGGATTATCCTGCGCCACGGCCCCGGACACCAGCAGCTGCGAATCGAAGGTCGTGGACGACATCTTGGCGAGCTTCGGCGCGGCCTCGCCGCTTTCCGCCAGCGCCGTGAAGAATGCAATGTTCAGGGCATGCGACAAGCCGAGAACGTAGGCGATCAGGCGGTCGTGATCGTCGAGGCTCATGTCGAGCTGTTCGACCATGGTCGCTGCGAACAGATCCTTGGCGTCCGCCGTGGCTTGCGGATTGCCGGCATCGCAGAAGATCAGGTGGCGACCGGAGAGGAGGCGAGTGTCCGGCCCGAACATCGGATGCAGCGACGTCACGCGGCACCCGGCGTCTTGCAACTCCTGCAGGCCGTCGAGCAGAGGCGTCTTGAGCGAGCCGATGTCGAATACGAGCCCGCGCGGCTTCAGCACGGCGAGCTGCGCGAGAATCCGGCCCGAGACCGCGAGCGGGGCGGCCACGACGATGACGTCGTAGTCGACACCGGCATCGGTCCAGTTGTGGAACCGGCCCGGCCCGTCGTCCACTGCCCTGTCGGCTATCGTGGTCGTGAACCCCTGGGATGCGAAGAACTCGGCGAACCAGCGACCCATCTTGCCCGCACCGCCGATGATCAGCGCGGTCCGGCCTCCTCCCCTGCCTTCTGCAGCGACCCGATCGCGCTCCTGGCTCTCGAGCGACGTCAGGATCAAGAGCTGCAGCACGTTCTCGACGAGGTCGGGATCGACGCCCTGTTCCTCGGCCTGCGCCCGCCCCATGTCGAGGACGTCCTTTTCGCGCTTGTAGTCGCGCGTACCCGTGCCGCTGTCGCGCTTGGTCTTGCCGATGTCGCCAACGATCCGCTGCCGCTCTGCAATCAGTTCGACGAGTTCGCGATCGACTGCCGACAGGCGTTTTCTCAGGTCTTCGAGGTTCATGCATGTCTTTTACCGCAGTCGGGCACGCAAAAAAAGCCGGCTCGAGGAATTCGGGCCGGCTCGTGGCGCTATGTAAAGTCGATACGAGGTCAGTGGCGGTGACGCGGCCCGCGATCGTGATGGCGTTTGCCGTAACGGTAGGCATGATAGTCCCGCCAGTAATTGTCGCTGTGCCGGTAGGTAACGTCCCAACGGCGTTCCCAGCGATAGATCTCGTAGAGCTGATACCAGGCGAGCCGGCGTTCGCGCTTGAGCGGCGACTGGCGGTACCAGTGTCGAAATGCCTTGTGGCGATGCAGCCAGGCCGGCATGGGCCCGGAACGGTGCACGTCGACCCCGGCGTGGACGGGCGCCCGGTAGACGTCACGCACCTGCGCATGCGCGGCGGCCCGGGGTGAATCCAGCAGCATGAGGCCACCGGCGATAACTGCTGCGATCATCAATTTGTTCATGGGGTCCTCCGGTTTATCCCAGTGCGCACTCAGATTAGGCGCACACACATGAACGTCGAGTGAATTCATGCGAATATCCGGGCTGCAAAAATGAACGTGAGGTGAATCATGAAAACGCGCGCTGCGATCGCATGGGAAGCAGGAAAACCGCTCGAGATCGAAATGCTCGACCTCGAGGGCCCGCGGGCCGGAGAGGTCCTGCTCCGCAACGTAGCAACGGGCGTGTGCCATACCGACGCGTTCACGCTCTCGGGCGAAGATCCCGAGGGGATTTTTCCTGCCGTGCTCGGACACGAAGGCGGCTCGATCGTCGAGGAAGTAGGACCCGGCGTCACCTCGGTGGCCGTCGGCGATCACGTGATCCCCTTGTATACGCCGGAATGCGGCGAATGCAGTTTCTGCACGTCGGGCAAGACCAATCTGTGCCAGGCCATCCGTGCGACGCAGGGCCGTGGCCTGATGCCGGACGGCACCTCGCGTTTCTCGGTGGGTGGCAAGACCGTTTATCACTACATGGGCACCTCCACTTTCAGCGAATACACGGTCCTGCCCGAGATAGCCGTCGCCAAGGTCAACAAGGAGGCGCCGCTGGAAAAGGTCTGCCTGCTCGGCTGCGGCATCACGACCGGCATCGGCGCGGTGCTCAACACGGCGCGCGTCGAACCGGGGGCGAGCGTCGCCGTCTTCGGATTGGGCGGCGTCGGACTCAGCGCCATCCAGGGCGCGACGATGGCGAAGGCCGGCCGCATAATCGCAATCGATATCAACGAGGACAAGTTCGAACTGGCGAGGCAACTCGGTGCGACCGACACGGTCAATCCGCGAGACTACGACGCGCCGATCCAGGACGTCATCGTCGATCTGACCGACGGCGGTGTGGACTATTCCTTCGAATGCGTCGGCAACGTCGACCTGATGCGGGCCGCGCTGGAGTGCTGCCACAAGGGCTGGGGCGAGTCCGTCATCGTCGGGGTCGCGGGCGCCGGCCAGGAAATCTCGACGCGGCCGTTTCAGCTGGTTACCGGCCGAGTGTGGCGCGGGACCGCGTTCGGCGGATGCAAGGGGCGCACCCAGCTTCCGGGCATGGTCGACGCGTACATGAATGGCGAGATAAAGATCGACGAATTCATTACGTACACGATGCCCCTCGACGACATCAACAGGGCTTTCGACCTCATGCACGAGGGCAGGAGCATCCGCTCCGTCATCCATTACTGAGCCGTGTCAAAAGTCGCTGTCGCAACAACGTCGCAGCTTGCTGCAGACGCCGCAAGGGAAGTCGCGGCTGCCGGGGGCAACGCCGTCGACTGTGCGCTCGCGGCCAGCCTTCTCACCATCAACACGGAGCCCGGCGTCTGCGCGCTCGGCGGCAGCGCCTTCATCACGATCTGGGGCGCGGGAGAGGACCCGGTCACTGTGGACGGGAACGTCGCTGTACCGGGCAAGGGCCTCGACGCGGCGCAACGCGGCAAGGGAGCGGTCGAAGTCGAACTCGATTACGGCGGCGGCATCAGGACACTGGTCGGCCCCGGGTCGGTGGCCGTGCCGGGAACGCTGGCTGCCATGGAAACCGCGTGGCGGCACCATGGCAACGCGTCGTGGCGATCCATTTTCGAGCCGACGATCCGCGCCTGCCGTGAGGGCTTTCCGTTGTCTGCCGCGTGTCGCTACTACCTCGGTTACTCCGGCGACATCGTTTTCGGCCGCAGCGAAGACGGCCATCGCGCGTTGCACCCGGATGGCGATCGGCTGCTGGATGCCGGCGGTACTGTCGTCGTACCGCACCTTGCCGACAGCCTCGATGCAATCGCAGCCGAGGGCGCACGGCTATTCTACGAAGGCGAGATCGCCGCGGCGATCAGTGACCATTGCCGGGCCGGTGGCGGCAGCCTGAGCCGCGAGGACCTTGCGAGCTACCGGGCGCTGGAGCGCTCGCCCCTCATGACACGGGTCGGCGACTGGCGGCTGGCCACGAACCCGCCACCCGCCGTCGGCGGCGCCGTACTGACCGCCATGTTGCTCGCATGTGCCGGGCTGCATCCCGGCTGTCCCGACGTCACGGTGCTGCATCAGATCATTCGGGCACAACAGGCTTGCCTCGACTATCGCCAGCGGCATCTCGATCTGGCCGACGACATCGGCGCCGCGGCCGCCCGCCTCATCGAATCAGCCCACGACGGCAGTCTGCTGGCGCGCTGGACCTCGGCGTCGACCGTGCACACGTCTGTCGTCGACGACAGCGGCAACGGCTGTGCCGTGACCGCATCGTCGGGGTACGGCTCGGGGGAGATGCCCGCCGGAACCGGGCTGTGGCTCAACAATTGCCTCGGCGAAATCGAACTCAACCGGCGCGGCCTCGATGCGGGGCCGCCGGGCGCACGACTCCCCTCCAACATGGCCCCGAGCGTCGCCCGACGCGACGGCGGCGTGCTCGCCGTCGGTTCGCCCGGCGCAGATCGGATCACCACGGCCATGCAGCAGTTCCTGATCAATTACCTGCAGCTGGGCATGTCGCTTCACGATGCGATTGCGCACCCGCGCGTCCACGTGGACACGAGCGGGGACATCGTCAATCTGAAGTCGGAGGCCGGGCTCGACCTGCCTGACGTCGACCTTCCCGTGACCGTATTTCCGGAACTGGTGATGTACTTCGGTGGTGTCGGCGCCGCCGTTTTCGACGCGACAAGCGGGTTCGAGGTCGCGGCCGATCCGCGACGCGAAGGTGGCATTTTCAATCCCGACGCATGACGACCCGCACGATCATCACCGCCATCATCCTGTTCGCGTTGCCCGCCGCAGCCGCTGCCGAGACCGTTACGCGTGCCGAAAACATGACCGTCGACGCTGCCGCCGATGCGCGGCTGCTCATCGATCTGGCCGGCGCGTTATGGGTCGTGCCGCCCGGTGGGGGACGAGCGCAACGCATCGGCGAAGCGCTCGACTCGGTGCACCGGCCCCGCTGGTCGCCGGACGGCCAGCAGATCGTTTATGCGGGCGCCTCCGGCGGCGAACTCGGCCTTCGCATTCATTCCCTGGCGAACAACGAGGCCCGTGCGGCGGGCTCCGGCCGCTGGCTCGACCTGCACCCGGACTGGCACCCGGGCGGTGAGCGCATCGTCTTTTCGTCGGATCGCAACGGCACCGGGTTCGATCTCTGGGAACTCGATCTGCCCACGGGTCTCGAATGGCGCCTCAGCGATCGGCCCGGGGACGAGATCGATCCGGCCTGGTCTGCCGACGGGCGCGATCTCGTGTACGTCCACCACGACAGCGCCGGCTGGTCGCTCGTGCTGCGCGAACACGGGCAACCCGAGGAGGTGCTGGCCGCCGGCACCGAACGGCTCGCGGGGCCGTCCTGGCGACCCGACGGCAGCCTCGTCATGTTCTGGCGCGAGGAAGACGCCGGCTGGTCGCTGCACATGGTGATCCTGTCCCGCCCACGACTGGTGCGGCGATACATGAGCGGGGACGATTATGTCCCGGCGCCGGTCAGCTGGCTCGACAAGCACCGCATGTTCTTCACGGCCGACGGCCTGATTCGACAGCGCCTCTTCAACGCCTGGTCGTCCCGCACGGTGCCTTTCATGGCAACGATCACCACGGAACCTGCCCTCGCCGTGGAACGCGTCCGTCGCACCCTGCCACTTATCGACGAACCCGAAGGCACGCTGGTGGTTCGCGCCGCTCGCCTGTTCGACGGGATAACGGGAAGCTACCTGCCGGATCGGGACATCCTGATCGAGGGCGGTCGAATCCGTGCCGTGGAAGCCCGTGGCGAGCGACCCGGGCAGATCGTCATCGACATGGGTGACATCACGGTCATGCCCGGACTCGTCGATGCGCTGGCCCGGTTGCCAGAAGGGACGAATGCCGCCACGGGTCCGCTGCTGCTGGCGGCCGGCGTCACGACGATCATTGCGGATCACCCGGAAGCCGAACACCTCAACGCCGTGTGGTCCGGCGACGTCTTGCCGGGCCCGCGGCTGCTGCCGAGCGACGATTGGCCGGTGGGCAGGGTATCCGGTCTGGCAGACAGCCAGACGCCCGGGATGGCGGACGTTCTGGAATCGCGCGCCGCACGGCTCGTCGGGTTCGACGAACCCGTGGCGCGCCGGTTTGCGGAGGTGCCCACGCTCGAACACGGCGTTACCGACATCGTGCTCGGCAGCCGCGCAAACGGCTTGCCAGCCGGCATTGCAACACAGGCCGAACTGCGGGCACTCGAGGCAGCGGGGCTCGCGCCAGCCCAGGCCCTGCGTGCGTCGGGGGTAAACGCCGCGGCCGCGCTCGGCGTGGATCCGCGACTCGGGCGCGTCGCCACCGGTTCGGTGGCCGACCTGCTTCTTGTCGACGGTGACCCGCTGGAGACGATCGCGGATACGCTCAACGTCATCGGCGTCGTGCGCAATGGCCGTTTCTACAGCGTCGCGGGCCTGATCGATCGCGCCGAGGCGGCGCAATCTGTCGAATAATTTAACAAAACATCGGAATTTCGCACCGGGCAGGAACCGGGCACATCGATTGAACATAATTTCCCGGCAACGTGGCGGCGACGCCAGTGTTCGTTTGCTTTACAGAGCGACTTAATGCCGGTAAATCAGGTATTTAGAGCCCGCTCTTGCGCCGAGGCGTGAGAAACCCGGCCCATCCTCGTCGACATTCTTTACAAAATGGCCGAAAAATGCGCGGGCTTCCTCGCCCGGCTGGTGCTAAATCCTTGAATTTGTGCCGCCTCCCGCCGAATTGGCACAGGTCTTGCTTTCTATATCCTGCCCAAGCGAAGTGTAACTGTTTTCGGGTATTCGTAACCGGTCAGAAACAGGATTTAGACGCCAGAAGAACAATAACTACAAAAACAAGATGATCCAGATCCAATCACAATAAGAAAGCATCTGTCTCCGGTCACCTGATTTACAGTTACCTCTTTTGCAAAAAAGAGAGAAATTGGCCCCGCCGCTAACGCCGCGGGGCTTTTTCTTTGGCCTCGGGCGCCTGTGCCCCCCTGTCCGCCCTGCGCGCGCGTTATGAGAAGCAGCGCATGGCGGACACTGCCGCGCTCCGGCACGCTGTCGTTCATGTTCAGGACTATCCGCATATCGATCCTGCTGTTCATTCTGTTCGTCGTCGCGGTCAGTACATGGCTGACCCAGGCGCGCAGTACGGACTGGCAGGACAGCCTTTGGGTGACGCTTTACCCGATCAATGCGGACGGCAGCGAAGCGTCCGCGCGATACATTGGGGAACTCGAGGTGGCCGACTTCGACGGCATCGAGGCGTTCCTCCAGCGCGAGGCGGAACGCTGGCGTCCCGGCACCCGACGGCCGGTGCGGGTGGTACTCGGCGAGGTCGTCACCGAGCAGCCGCCGGCCTTGCCCGAATCTCCGAACATCGCCTCGGTGATGTGGTGGTCGCTCCGGATGCGCTGGTGGTCCGCCCGGATCACGGCGGACCAGGACGAGATCGCGCCGGATGTCCGTATTTTCGTTCGCTACCACCGCCCCGACCACGCCGTGACCCTCGAGAATTCGGTGGGACTGCAAAAAGGCATGGTGGGCATCGTCAACGGCTTTGCGAGCCGTCGCTTCCGGGGACGGAACAACGTCGTCATCGCGCACGAATTGCTGCATACACTCGGTGCGACCGACAAGTACAGCCCACTGAACGGCCACCCTGTCGGTCCCGACGGGCTGGCCGAGCCCGGGCGGGAACCGCTTTATCCGCAACGCTTCGCCGAGATCATGGGGGGTCGCATCGCGCTTGCCGAGCACGACTCCGTCATGCCCGAGAACCTCGGCTATGCTGTCATCGGCCCCCTGACGGCCAGCGAGATCAACCTGATCGACTGAAGTGGTTTCGTCGCACTGCGCCCTGGGATAGGCTCATTCGATGAGCAACAGCGAGCCGGCATTGTTTTCTGGTGCAGACCTGCGCGTCGCGGTAGCGGAACGGACGCTGGTCGATGCCCTGACCTTCGACCTCGGGCCGGGCGAACTGCTGGCCGTGCTCGGGCAGAACGGTGCCGGCAAGACACTGACGATGCATACGCTCGCCGGCCTGCGGCGGCCGTCGCACGGCCGGGCCCTGTTACGCGGGCGGGACGTCGCGGCAGCCGATCGTCGGCAAACCGCCCGGGAACTCGCCCTGCTGCCACAACGCGTGGATGACATCTTTCCCGCGACCGTACTCGACACGGCGATGATCGGGCGGCACCCGCACATCGGACGCTTTCAGTGGGAATCGGGCCGGGACAGGGCCATTGCCGAGGCCGCGCTGGCGGCCGTCGGACTCGAAAACTTTGCCGGGCGGGACGTGTTGACGCTTTCCGGCGGCGAGAGACGTCGGCTGGCCATTGCGCAGGTATTGACGCAACAACCCGATGTCTACCTGCTCGATGAACCAACCAACCACCTCGATCCGCAGCACCAGCTCGATGCGCTGCGCCTGTTTCGCGCACGCGCTGACGACGGTGCGGCCGTCATCGCCAGCCTGCATGACGTGAACCTGGCGGTGCGCTTCGCCGACCGCTGCCTGTTGCTCTATGGGGATGGCCGCTGGGACCTCGGGGCGACGCACGATGTCCTTGACGAGCAGCGCCTGTCGGCACTTTATTCGACACCGATGGAGGCGCTCGACTGGCGCAGCATGCGCCTGTTCATCGCGTCAGGGGACGTGTCCCCGCAATAGCGGCAGGTATTTCTCGTGCAGCGCGGGATTCGCTGCCAGCACGGAACGCGTGTCGAGATCGATCGGGTCGCCGTTCAGGTCCGTGAACAGGCCGCCGGCTTCCGTAACGATGATCGACAGTGCGGCAATATCGAGTATGTTGACATCGGACTCGATGACGGCTTCGATCTTCCCCGCCGCGAGCAGGTGATAATGATAGAAATCGCCGTAACCGCGAATGCGGTCGGCGCGTTCCACAATGCGACCGAGGCCGGCCCAGCCATCGCCGCCCGCGAGTGACTTGAGGTTACCCGTCGAAACGGCAGCACGCTCGGGATCGTCGATTCGACTGACGGCGAGCCGCCGGCCGTTAAGCCACGCGCCCGCGCCCTCTTCGGCCCATGCGAGCTCGTTCATCATCGTGCCGCTCGATACGCCGAGCACGATCCTTCCCGCGTGCATCAGCGCTATCTGGGTGGAGAAGAACGGGTACTGGCGCACGAAGCCCTTGGTGCCGTCAATAGGATCCACGAGCCAGAGATACTCCGCATCGTCCTGCGTTCGACCGGTCTCCTCGCCGAAGAAACCGTGCCCGGGAAACTCATCGAGAATGATGCTGCGGATCGCCTGCTCGCACTCGACGTCGGCCTGGGTCACCGGCGTGCGATCCTCCTTCGTCGTGACCGTGAAATTGCCGGCATAGTAGGACTTGCTGATGTCGGCCGCCCGGCGCGCCGCCGCCAGGGCCACCTTCAGGTATGCCGAGCCGTTGCGTTCGTCAAAGGTTTCCACAAGCCAGACTATGGCGGGATCCGGGCACCGAGACAAGCGCGTTTCTTGACAGCGTTTGGGAGGCTACCTATCGTCGCAGCATGGGCAATCGACTCAGCAAGATCTACACGCGCACCGGCGATGAGGGCGCCACCGGTCTCGGCGACGGTACGCGCACGACCAAGGACGCAGCACGCGTCGAGGCCTACGGCACCGTCGACGAAGCCAACAGCGCAATAGGCCTGGTGCTGGCCGGCGAAGCCGTACCCGCCGCGGTGCGTCATTGCCTCACCGAAGTTCAGCACGACCTGTTCGAACTCGGCGGCGAACTCTGCATCCCGGGGCACAGCGCGATCACGCAGGCCTTTGTCGACCGGCTCGAGCACGACCTCGACGCATTCAATGCGGATCTGCCGCCGCTGAAGGAATTCATCTTGCCGGGCGGGGGTCCGGCAACCGCCGCATGCCATGTTGCGCGTACTATCGTCCGCCGCGCCGAACGACGTGTCTTTACGCTGTCTCGAAGCGAGGATGTGCGCCCCGAGGCGATCCGCTATCTCAATCGCCTGTCGGACCTGCTGTTCGTCGTCGCGCGCGTCCTCGCCCGGTCGGAGCACGGCAAGGAAGTGCTCTGGAACCGATCCCGGCAATAACCCCGCACGGATCCCGGGGCTGGGGACAATGACCCTGGCTCCCGGATGAAGTGCTCCACGCGACTCGCACCTTCGCGAGGGAGGGTCACTGTCCCCCGACTGCCGTTCGGGTTCGGTTGCGGCGTGCGCGATCGAGCGCAAGACAGACGGATCGGCCTGCAAGCACGAGGCGTGGCGAAGGTCGGCCAATGGTCTCGTCGGGAAGCAGAAACTGGTTGCCATAGCGATTCGCAGCCAGTTGCGGCCAGCGGTCCCATTCGTCGAACGCCGCGTCCCCGAGGTTGGCGCCCGCCAGCATGACTTCCGGGTCGCGGTCGATCACGGCCTCGGCGTCGACAGCAGGCGCGAATTCGTCGAGATCGTCGAAAATGTTGCGGCCGCCGCAGATCGTGATGATCTCGCTGATGAAGTGCTCTCGATTGACCGTGTACAGCGGCCGGTCGGAGACCTGGAAAAACACGTCGATCGGACTGTCGTCCCGATGCGCTGCGCGCAGCTCATCGAAAGCCGCCTCGAAACTCCCGGCCGCCTGCTCCGCCGTTTCCTGCCGTCCGGTCAGTTCGCCGACGCGCCGGATTGCCGCGGCGACGTCGTCGAGGCTGCGCGTCCTGATGGTCTCCACGCGGTAGCCGCGCTGCCGCAACTCGTCGATCGTATGGGCCGGCATGCCGCTCTCCCAGGTCAGCACGAGGTCGGGCTGCAGCAGGGAAAGCTGTTCCTGGTCGATCATGAAGGCATCGCCGACCATCGGCAGGTCGAGCACCTCGCGTGGAAAGTCGGACCAGGCGCTGACCCCGACGAGCTGCGACTCTGCCCCGACGACGAACATCATTTCGGCGAGGTGCGGCGCGAAGGTTACGACCCGCTGCGCCGGGCCATCGCCGGCGTGCTGTTCAGTATCGGGAGAACACGAGCAGGACAG
>Ga0316576_10001983_pt1 | contig 11450 bp, 8 predicted proteins | sample S0NA_FD_203075 | JGI IMG/M metagenome (GOLD analysis project Ga0316576, IMG submission 203075) | Rhizosphere microbial communities from salt marsh grasses in Alabama, United States - S0-2_050615r3r5 | ecosystem: Host-associated > Plants > Roots > Rhizosphere | place: USA: Alabama | collected... | reverse complement strand
GACGAGCACGCCGTCCACGATGACGCTGCACGAGCCGCACTCTCCCTGCTCGCACGCACCCTTGGCGCCGAGCAGGCCGAGACGGTCGCGCAGCACATCGAGCAGGCTCTCGCCGAGCCACGAGTCGGTCACCTCGCGGGCGACCCCGTTGACGTGGAGGACGTAGTGGTCGCTGTCGTGGCTCACGCCGCCACCTCGGGCGTCGACGCTCGCCGGACGAGGCGTCGGGCCAGGACGCCGACCGCGTGGCGCCGGTAGTCGGCACTCGACCGGTGATCGGTGATCGGACGGCTGGCGGTGGACACCAGCTCGCCGAAGCGGCCCAGCGTGGCGGGTTCGGCGGTCAGTGTCGCCCAGTCGAGCTCGGCCGCGAGATGGGCCTCCGCGTCGGGACAACGCAGGACGGTGGGGCCGACCGAGCCCAGCGCGACCGACACCGAACGGCGCGACCGATCGAGCACCACGCAGGCGCTCGCGACCGCGATCACCATCGCGTTGCGCACCCCCACCTTCGCGTAGCCCTGCCAGCCGTCGACGACGGGGACGGTCACGGAGACGATCATCTCACCGGGCCCGAGCGCGGTGCGCTTGACGCCGAGCATGAACTCGCCGACCGGCAGGGTGCGCCGGCCGGACACCGAGGCGAGCTCGACCACGGCATCGAGCGCGCTCAGCACCGGGAGGCCGTCACCGGCCGGCGAGCACGTGCCCAGGTTGCCGCCCAGCGTTCCCGCGTTGCGGATCTGCGGCGATCCGACCGTGCGTGCCGCCTCGGCCAGTGCGGGGACCATGGCCGCCATGGGCCCGTCCAGCATCTCGCGATACCGCACCGCGGCACCGATCGTGAGGGTGGACCCGACCGGGTCGTGCCGCCACGATCGCAGCTCGGCGATGCGGTCGACCACCACGACCGAGCCGTCGGGTCGCCGATGACCGTCGTTCACCTCGACCATGAGGTCGGTTCCCCCGGCCAACACCGTCGCCGCAGGGTCGGCCGCCAACCGCTCGACCGCGTCGTCGACCGTGACGGGGAGGTGGACGGGCATGGCCGCCGACTGTACAAAACGTCCACCGGCATGGCACGGACACGCGCGGAATTCAGGGAGCTGACACGATGCCGGGCTCGTCCGGGGCCGCGCTGCTACCGTCACGCCGTGCTCTCCGAGGTCGACACGACCGACGACTCCGACACCGGTTCGACGCGGTCCGACTGGCATCGCGCCCTCTTCGTGGGCATGGCGGCCTATCTCGTGTCGCGGCTGTGCGTGATCGCCGCGGCCGGCGTCAGGGCGTCGCAGATGGCCGTCGACGCCCGTGAGGACGGCCTCGTCGAGCCGACCGCCTACAAGACGATCACCGAAGTCCTCACCTCGTGGGACGGCCGCTGGTACCTCGAACTGGTCCGACGTGGCTACCCCGACGCAATTCCACCGAACATCACCTACGAGCAGCTCGAGGCGCGGGCGGCGTTCTTCCCCGTGTACCCGTGGACCGTCCGGACGGTCGATGCGGTTCTGCCGGGCGGCGACACGTTCGCGGCGCTCTTCACGAACTTCGTGCTCGGCGCCATCGCCGTGCTGCTGGTCGGACTGCTGGCCCGGCGCCTGTACTCGGTCGCGGTCGCGGCCCGAGCGATGACCCTGTTCGCGATCTTCCCGGGCAGCTTCGTGCTCTCGTTCGCCTACTCCGAGGCCACGCTGATCGTGCTCGCCGCGGCCTGCATGTTGCTGCTCCTGAACGAACGCTGGGTGCTGGCCGGGTTGGCGGCTGCCCTCGCCACCGGAGCGAGACCGAACGGCATCGCGCTCGTGGCAGCGTGTGCGGTCGCCAGCTTCCTCGCGATCCGACGCTCCCGCGACTGGTGGTCGCTCGTTGCGCCGGCCCTGGCACCGCTGGGGTTCATCGGCTTCCAGTGGTACGTCGATCACACCGCCGGCGAGAGCGGCGTCTGGTTCCGGGTCCAGCGCGAAGCGTGGGCCGAGGGCACCAGCTTCGGCTACACCGCGTTGGAGAACACCTTCGGATTCATCACCAATCCCCTCGGCTCACCCACCGACGCGCTCACCGCGTTGACCGTCGCAGCCCTGCTCGGTGCGATCTGGTGCGCCTGGAAGGTCCGCCTGTCGCTGATCCTGACCGCCTACACCGCGGTCGTCATCGCCTTGATGCTCGCGCCGGAGACGGTGACCGCACGACCACGGTTCATGTTCACCGCGTTCCCGCTCCTGATCGCGGTCGCTGCGTGGTGGCCGGACCCCGACGACAACCGCGCTCACCACCGGGCGAGCTGGGACCGGGCCGGCTGGGACTTCACGTTGGTGCTGTGCGGCGCCGGTCTCACCGCGGTCACCGGGCTCTATGCGGTCTTCGGAGCGATCCCGTGACCGCACGTACCCTGGTCGTCGTTCCCACCCACGACGAGGCCGCCAACATCGTCGAACTGCTCGACCGGCTCGATGCCACGGTGCCCGACGCGGACGTCCTGGTGATCGACGACGCCTCGACCGACGCCACGCGACCTTTGGTCCATCAGCGCATGCGCGACGACCAAGGGCTTCGAATCATGGAGCGTCCGGACAAGCTCGGCCTCGGCGACGCGTACCGCACTGCGTTCCGGACGGGTCTCGACGAGGGATACGACCTGCTCGTCCAGATCGACGCCGACCTGTCCCACGATCCGGCGGTGCTTCCCCTGATGCTCACGGTGGCCGAGCGGGGCATCCCCGTGGTGATCGGGTCACGCTACGTCCCCGGCGGGACCGTGACCGGCTGGCCGCGTCGACGCACCTGGCTGTCGAGGTGGGCGAACCGCTACGTGGCGGTGATGCTCGGGCTGGCCGTCAACGACGCGACCGCCGGCTACCGCGTCTACCGTGCCGACGCGCTGCGACGGATCGGTCTCGACGACCTCGAGGCCAGCGGGTACGGCTTCCAGGTGGAGATGACCTATCGGGCGGTGCGAGCCGGTCTCGGGGTCGTCGAGGTGCCGATCGCGTTCCGCGACCGGGTGGCCGGCCAGTCGAAGATGGATCGCCGCGTCGTCCTCGAGGCATTCCGGCTCGTGACCGCGTGGGGCATCGGCGACGCGGTCTCGCTGCACCGTCGGCGTCGCGCCTATCGCACCTCGGACAGCGCCACCCCGTCTCTCTGACGAGCGATTGCTACCATTCCTCCGCTGATGTCTCGTCCCGCCGTCCTCGCCGCACCCGTGGGACGCTTCGCCGATTCGCTCCTGGCCAGGGAACTCCCCGCCCTCGACGACGACCGCCGCTCCGCGACGGTCGCGTTCGTGCAGCGTCGGGTCGACGGGTTGCCGTCGGTCACCCGGCTCGGGGTGACGATCGTCAGCCACGGCATCGACATCGTCCGCCGGGTGGCCGGCAACGAGCGGATGCTCGACATCGCCATCGGGCTCCCGCTTCCGCTCGTGTCCGAGTACCCGCGCCTCGTCCGCTCGTTGGGCTTCAGCTACGTGTGGGAGACCTGGCCGCACACCGCCGACGACGGTGCGTCGACGTGAGCCTGATCCGCCGGCACCACGACTGCGACGTCCTGATCATCGGATCCGGCGCCGGTGGTGCCACGACCGCAGCGACCCTGGCCGAAGCCGGCCACGACGTGCTCGTCGTCGAGGAAGGCAGCTGGGTCCCGCAGGGATCGGTGGCACCGTTCTCGCTCGAGCAGATGGACCGGCAGTACCGGTCGGGTGGTGTGACCGTCGCGCTCGGGCTTCCCTCGATCGCGTACACGGAGGGACGCTGCGCCGGTGGTGGCACCGAGGTCAACAGCGGGCTCTACCGGCGCCCACCCGGCGACACGCTGCGCCGTTGGCGCGACGAGTACGGCATCGTCGACTTCCGCGACGACGACATCGACGAGATCTGTGACGAGGTGGAGACGGCGCTGTCCGTTCAGACGGTCCCGGGTGCGCAGACCCCCGCGAGTGAGATCCTGCGGCGTGGTGCCGACGCACTCGGTTGGCAGCACGACGAGATCCCGCGCTGGATGGCCTACCCCCATGGCGGCGATGCGACGGCCGGCAAGCGTCAGAGCATGACCGAGACGTATCTCCCGCGCGCGATGACCGCGGGTGCACGCGTGCTGACGGAGCACCGGCTCGATCACCTGGTGATGCACCGCTCGCGTGCGCTGCGCGCCGAGCTCACCTCGACCGCCGACGGCGACCGACCGGTCACGATCAGCTTCCGCGACGTGATCGTCTGCGGCGGCGCGATCCAGACGCCCGCCATCCTCCAACGGTCCGGACTGCGTCGTCGGATCGGCCGCACGCTCGCCGTCCATCCGACGGTCAAGCTGGCCGCCCGCTTCGACGGTGAGGTCAACACGCCCGAGGACGTGTCGGTCGTCCAGGTCAAGGAGTTCGCACCGGAGATCTCCTTCGGCGGCTCGGCGAGTCAGCCCGGTCTCGTCGCACTCGCGCTCACCGACAACTGGCGTGACTTCGGACAGGTCGTCAACGCGTGGCCGGAGCTGGTGATCTACTACGCAGCGATCACCAGCCAGGGGCGCGGCCGGGTCCAGGCCGTACCGGGGTTCCGCGATCCGGTGGTCACGTACCGCTTGACCAAGCGCGACCGGGATCTGCTCGGCCAGGGTCTTGCTCGCCTCGCGCTGGTGATGCTCGAGGCCGGTGCACTCGAGGTGTACCCGTCGTTCCGCGATGCGCCGCGAGTTCGCTCACGCCGGGACCTCGCCGACCTGACGGGCGCCTTCGCCGCCACGAAGGCCAGCGTGATGACCGTGCATCTCTGCTCGACCGCACCGATGGGCGAGGATCGTCGGCGTTGCGCCACCGACAGCTTCGGCAAGGTGCACGACGTCGACAACGTCTACGTCAACGATGCGGCGCTGCTGCCCGACGCCCCCGGCGTCAACCCACAGGCCTCGGTGATGGCGGTTGCCATCCGCAACGCGCGACGTTTCGTCGACGCCAAGGCCGGGTGACCGTGGCGACCGACCAGCTCGATGCTCCGGATGTCACGGTGATCACGGGTGCCGCCGGCTGGCTCGGCACGGGTCTGCTGAGCGGGTTCGGCGACGACGGTCGCCACCGACGCGATGGTCGGCTGCGGGTCCTGGTGCGAGATCCGTCCGAGACGGCTTCGGTGCGGCGTGTCGCCCCCGATGTACACGTCGACGTGGTGGTCGGCGACATCAGCCGGCGCGACGACGTCGACCGGTTGTTCGTCGGTGTCGACGACTCGGTCGGCACCGTCGACGTGATCCACACCGCCGGTGTGATCCACCCCCCGTCGGTCGCCGAGTTCGACGCCGTGAACCATCGGGGCACGGCGAACCTGGTGGCCGCAGCGGAACGCGCGGGCATACGGCGGATGGTGCACGTGTCGTCGAACAGCCCCTTCGGGACCAACGCCTCGCGGGCGGACACGTTCCGCAACGACGAGCCGTATCACCCGTACCTCGGGTACGGGCAGTCGAAGATGCTGGCCGAGCTGTGCGTGCTCGAGGCGGCGGAACGTGGCCTGAACGCGGTGATGGTGCGTCCGCCGTGGTTCTACGGACCGCATCAGCCTGCCCGACAGACGACGTTCTTCACCATGGTCCGCACCGGTCGCTTCCCGGTGCTCGGCGACGGCGGTCAACGTCGCTCGATGTCGTACATCGACAACCTCGTGCAGGGCATCGTGCTCGCAGAACTCACGCCCACCGATCCGGGTCTCGGCTGGTGGATCGCCGACGCACGGCCGTACACGGTCGCCGAGATCGTGGACACGGTCGGAGCAGCGCTGCGTGACGAGGGGTACGAGGTACGACCCAACCGGGTCCGCCTGCCGGAGCTGGCCGGCACGGTGGCCGAGCGCATCGACCGGATGCTGCAGCGGTCGGGTCGCTATCACCAGCAGTTCCACGTCCTCGGCGAGATGAACAAGACGATCGCCGTCGACATCTCGGCGGCCCGGCGCGACCTCGGCTACGACCCCGAGGTCGAGCTGTACGAGGGCATGCGCCGCAGCATCCAGTGGTGCCGCCAGCAGGGCATCGAGCTGTGAGCGCGGTCCTCGTCACCGGCGGGAGCGGCTACTTCGGGTCGTTGCTCGTCCACCGCCTCGTCGCGACGGGACATCACGTCCGGGTCTTCGACCTCCACGACGCGGACGACCGGCCCGGCGCCGTCGAGTTCGTGGCGGGTGACATCCGCGATCCCGTCGCGGTCCGCACCGCGGTCGACGGTGTCGACGTCGTGATGAACAACGTGGCCCAGGTGCCGCTCGCGAAAGACCCTCACCTGCTGCGGTCGGTCAACGTCGACGGGACCCGGCGCCTGCTCGACGCCAGCGCCGACGCCGGTGTCACCAAGGTCGTGCACACGTCGTCGAGCGCGGTGTTCGGTGTGCCGGAGACCAACCCCGTGCTGCCGTCGACCGTCCCGTCGCCGATGGAGGCCTACGGGCACGCCAAACTGGCGGCCGAGTGGGCCTGTCTCGATGCTGCGCGGGACGGTCTCGACGTGTCGATCGTGCGTCCGCGCACGATCCTGGGACACGGGCGCCTGGGGATCTTCGGGATCCTCTTCGACTGGATCGCCGACGGCGACGACCCGATCGTGCTCGGCGACGGCACGAACCGCTACCAGTTCGTGCACTCCGATGATCTCGCCGACGTGTGCATGTTGGCCGGCGACCACGAGGGACCCGGGATCTTCAACGTCGGGACCGATCGGTTCGGCACGATGCGTGAGACGCTCGAGGCGCTGTGCGCGCACGCCGGGACCGGAGCGACGGTGCGGTCGCTGCCGGCCGGAGCGGCGAGCACGGCGATGGCGATCTCGGCGCGTCTGGGCCTGACCCCGTTCGCGCCGTACCACTGGCTGATGTACTCGAAGTCGATGTGGTTCGATCTCGAGCATCTCCAGGACGAACTGGGTTGGACGCCGACCTGGTCGACCGACGACATGTTCGCCCAGAGCTACGACTGGTTCCTCGCCAACCGTGACGCCGCGGACGACGCGACCGCGTCGCACCATCGCCGATCGGCCCGCCAGGGGGCACTGCAGCTGATCAAGCGAGCTTCCGGCCTGCTGCCCCGGGCCGGGTGACGCCGGTGCCCGGCGCGTCGGTCTGGATCCGTCGCCACGCCACGGCGGCATCGGTCGCCGTGCTCGCGGCGCTCGCGTTCGTGCCCGCCCTCACGGCCGCTCCGGGACGCATGCCGGCCGACTCGAAGCTGTACGTCTACCTCAACCCGGGCCGCTTCCTGTCGGACACGACGACCACGTTCGATCCACGCCAGTTCGCCGGCTGGGTTCCCCACCAGCACATCGCCTACCTGTGGCCGACCGGGCCGTGGTACTGGGTGTTCGAGACCCTCGGCGTGCCTGACTGGATCGCCCACCGGCTGTGGATCGGCACCCTGCTCGTCGCCGCCGGTCTCGGGGTGCGGTGGCTGGCCCGGCTGCTCGGTCTCGGCCCTGCCGCCGCCCTGGTGGCGGCGCTGGTGTACCAGCTGTCGCCCTACATCCTGCCGTACGTGTCGCGGACGTCGGTGCTGTTGCTGCCGTGGGCCGGTCTCGGATGGATCGTCGGGTGCACCGTCCTCGCCACGCAGCGAGGACGGTGGCGGTACCCGGCGCTGATCGCGCTGCTCGTGTTCACGGTCGGCGCCGTCAACGCGACCGCGCTGGCGATGATCATCCCGGCACCGGCGCTCTGGCTGCTCCACACGGCGTGGCGCGGTGACGCCTCCTGGCGCCGGGTCGCCGGCGTGGCGCTCGAGGTGGCAGCGCTGTCGACTGCCGTCTCGCTGTGGTGGATCGCGATGCTCGTCGTCCAGGGTCGGTACGGCGCCGACGTGCTCGCGTACTCCGAATCGCTCGAGTCGGTGTCGTTCACGTCGACCTCGACCGAGGTCGTGCGTGGCCTCGGCTACTGGCTCTTCTACATCCGCGACGCCTTCTCGGCGACGACGACGGCATCGCTCGATCATCTGGTCTCGGTGCGGATCCTCGTCGCCGGATTCCTGCTCGTCGCGGTCTGTCTGGCGGGCGTGGTCGTCACTCGCTGGGCGCACCGCCGGTTCACCGCGATGCTCATCGGGGTCGGCACGATCCTCGCCGTCGGGGTCCACCCCATCGACGATCCCTCACCGGTGATGTCGTTGCTCGTCGGCGACGGAGAAGGCGGCCTGGCACTGGCGCTGCGGAGCAGCACGCGCGCGGTCCCCGTGCTCCTGCTCGGATCGGCCCTCGGGGCGGCCCTGCTCGTCGACGGTCTGCGCGGTCGGCGACTCGGAATCCCACTCACCCGCGCCCGCGTCCGGCCAGATCTCGCCCTCGGCGCCGTGATCGCCCTGATCGCCGTGTTCAATCTCCCCGCGCTCCGGACCGGCGGCTTCGTCGACCCGGTGCTGGAGCGCGACCAGGATCCGCCGGACGCCTGGCTCGACGCGGCGGCTGCCCTGGACGAGTTGCCCGCGGGGTACCGCATCCTGCAGTTGCCGGGCACCGAATTCGGTGCGTACCGGTGGGGCTACACGGTCGACCAGCCGCTCCCGGCACTGACCGACCGGCCGCTCCTCACCCGCGACCTGCTGCCGCTCGGGAGCGCGTCGGCGATGGACCTCGTCTTCGCGCTCGACGATCGCTTCCAGGACGGCGTCGCCGAGGTCGCCTCGATCGCGCCGATCGCCAGGTTGCTCGGAGCCGACACCGTGTGGGTCACGGGCGACATCGACTTCGACCGGTTCCGTCTGGCTCGACCGGAGATCGTCGACGATCTCCTCACCGGTGCGTCGGCCGGCGCTGCGGATCTCCTCGCGCCCCGCCGGTTCGGTGATCCGGTCGTCAACGTGCCCGACATCGCCGTCGTCGACGAGCGCTACCTCGGCGATGCTCGGGTCGGCTCACCGATCGCGCCGGTGACGCTCGTCGGCATCGCCGACCCGGTCCCGACGATCAGGGTGAAGACCGACGAGCTGGTGGTGTCCGGCGACGGCGCCGGTCTCGTCGACGCCGCCGCTGCGGGCGTGATCGACGGCGACGAGCTGCTCCGCTACAGCGCCTCGCTCGGCGACTCGCTCGACGATGCCGTCGCCCGCGCCGACCGGCTCGTCGTCACCGACGGCAACCGCGATCGCGCCCATCACTGGCGGGGTTCGCAGGATGTCACGGGATTCACCGAGACGGGTGGACCCGACGCCGACGTCCTGCGCTTCGAGAGCGGCGACCAGCGGCTGCCGGTGTTCGACACGTCCGAGGCGTCCACCCAGACCGTGTCGATCCAGGACGGCCCCGTCACCGCTGCAGCGGCCGCCTACGGCGAACCGTTCGCCTACCTGCCCGAGCGTCGACCGGTGATGGCGATCGACGGGGACCTCTCGACCGCGTGGACGGTTGCCGACCGCTTCCCGGCGGACGGCGAGTTCATCGAGCTGCGGACCGACGCCGGCATCGACCACGTCACCCTCCGCCAGCCCGACACCGCTCCGGACGCACGGCGCATCACGGTCGTCGACCTCACCGTCGACGACCGGGAACCCGTCCGGGTGCCGCTCGACGAGGCCTCGCTGACCGGCGACGGCCAACGCCTCGACATCGACGCGACCGACGGTCCGACCGTCGTCCGGATCACCATCACCGAGACCACGGAGACACAACCGCCGGTCGGTCAGGCGATCGGCGGCGTCGGCTTCGCCGAGATCGACGTCGGCCTCGGACCGACGGTCGAATGGATCCGGCCCCCGCTCGACGGACTCGAGGCAGCATCGGCCGAGCCCGGGACACCGCTCTCGATGGTGTTCACGCGGCTGCGGGTCGACCCGACCGACCGTTGGCGTTCCGATCCCGAGCCGGTGCTCCGCCGGCGATTCGAGCTGGACCGGACGATGTCGGCCGAGATGGATGTCACGCTCCGCCTCGACCGCCGCGCCGGTGGCGACGTGCTCGCAGAGCTGCTCGGCGAGCCCGTCTCCGACGACGGCCACCTCGTCGGGACGCCGACGGCACGCGGTGCCGCCGCGTTCGACGATGACCCCGCGACCTCCTGGGTGACGCCGTTCGGGAGCCCGACCGGAGCGGCGGTCACGTTCGACGGGTCGGGTGTCGCCTCGACGATCACGATCGAACAGCCCGGCGGCGACACGTCGCCGATCACCGAGCTCACCATCACGGATGCCGAGGGGACGTTCGAGCTCGCGCTCCCCTCCCCCGCACCGGGCGACGTGAACACGGCGGAGCTGGCCTTGCCGCGTCCGGTGTCCCTCGACGGCCTGCAGATCCGGATCACCGAGGCCGACATCCGCACCACGATCGATCGACGGTTCGGCGAGACCGTGACACTGCCGGCGGCCGTGTCGGAGCTCCGATTCGACGGTGTGTCGCCAGCGGTCCGCCCCGTCCCGACCGTCTCGGCCGAGTGCCGGGACGATCTCCTGGAGGTCGATGGTGGCACCGCCGGCGTGTCGTTCTCCGCGGCCACCACGGCACTGCTCGCCGGTGACCCGGTCGACGTCACGCTGTGCGAGCCGACACCGGGACTCGACCCCGGAACCCACGAGCTCTCCTCGGCACCCTCGACCGGCACCGGCCTCCAGATCGACCGCATCGTCCTCGACGAGCCCGGTCCGCCGACATCGGCCTCCGCGGTGGCCCCCACGACCGTGAGTTCGTCGCGCACCCGTCGGGTCGTCGAGGTGCCCCCATGTCCCGACGGCTGCTGGGTCGTGCTCGGCGAGGGCTTCAATCCTGCGTGGTCCGCCCGCACCGACGACGGGTCGCTCGGCGATACGCAGCTGGTCGACGGCAACGCGAACGGCTGGTACCTCGCACCGTCGGACCAGCCGCGAACCGTCACGATGAGCTGGACGGTCCAGCGACCGCTCACGGTCGCCATCGTGGTGTCGTTCCTGGCTGTACTCGCCCTCGTGGCCGTCGTCGTGATCGACCGCCGGCGCCGGAGCGACGTCGAGGTCGCGGCGACCCGACCCGCCTTCGTCCCGATCGGCTCGAGCTGGTCGCGCGGCTCGGCGATCGCGACGACAGCGACCGCGATCGGTGCATCGGCCCTGTTCATCGGATGGGAGTGGTCGCTGCTGGCCGCGCTGGCATTCGTACCCGCGCTCGGGTTCCGCCGCGGCCGCATCGCCGGGTGGGTGGGCCTCGTCCTCGTCACGGGCGCGGGTGCCGTCGTCACGTCCATCGTCCGCTCGGAGCGTCCCTTCCCGAACGCCGGGTGGCCGGTCCGCTTCGAGTGGCTCCACGGTTGGACCCTGCTGGGTGTGATCCTGGTCAGCTGCTCGACGCTGTTCTCGCGCGATGCGCGTCCGGACCCATGACCAGCGCGGACACGCACCCGGTCGGCACGTCGACCGGCACCTACTGGCCGGCCCTCGACGGGTTGCGGGCGATCGCGGTGGTGGGGGTGGTCCTGTATCACGCCGGTGCGACCTCGGAACTCGCCGGCGTGGCCCCCGGC
>Ga0316576_10001982_pt1 | contig 11451 bp, 9 predicted proteins | sample S0NA_FD_203075 | JGI IMG/M metagenome (GOLD analysis project Ga0316576, IMG submission 203075) | Rhizosphere microbial communities from salt marsh grasses in Alabama, United States - S0-2_050615r3r5 | ecosystem: Host-associated > Plants > Roots > Rhizosphere | place: USA: Alabama | collected... | reverse complement strand
GTCGGCGGCCACGCTCGGCGTCGAGTCGCTCGGTTTCGACGAGCGCCAGAAGGAGCACTTCCTCGAGGCGATCGGCAAACCTTACGGCATGATACTGGTCACCGGACCGACCGGCAGCGGTAAGACGGTCACGCTGTATACCGCCCTCAACATGCTCAACTCCCCCGAGGTCAACATCTCCACCGCGGAGGACCCGGTCGAGATCCAGGTTGCCGGCATCAACCAGGTCAACGTTAACCCCAAAACCGGGCTGACCTTCGCCGAGGCGCTGCGCGCCTTCCTGCGCCAGGACCCGGACATCGTGATGGTCGGCGAGATTCGCGACCTGGAGACCGCCGAGATCGCGGTAAAGGCCGCGCAGACCGGTCACCTGGTGCTGTCGACCCTGCACACCAACGACGCACCCCAGACCCTGACGCGCCTGGCAAACATGGGCATACCGGCGTTCAACATCGCCTCGTCGGTGAACCTGATCATGGCACAGCGTCTGGCACGGCGACTGTGTGAGCACTGCAAGACGGTCGAGGATCTGCCGCGTGACGCGCTGCTCGAGGAGGGCTTCAGCGAGGCCGAGATCCGACAGGGCATTACCGTGTACGGGCCGGCCGGCTGCGACAAGTGCACCAAGGGTTACAAGGGACGGGTCGGTATCTTCGAGGTCATGCCGGTCACGGACGCGATGGGCAGGATGATCATGGAGAACGCCAACGCGATCCAGATCCGCGACCTCGCCAGGTCAGAGGGCCTGCAGGACCTGCGCGCGTCCGGGCTGGCCAAGGTCAAGGCCGGGGTCACCAGCCTGGAAGAAATCAACCGAGTCACCAAGGATTAAACGGGTCAAAGTATGGCTACCAAAGCAGCAGCGGCAGCAGCGCCGAAACCGGACAAGGCCCTGGTCTTCGCCTGGGAGGGCACCGACCGCAAGGGCAACAGGGTCAAAGGTGAATCGCGCGCGGGTACCATCGCTCTGGCACGCGCCGATTTGCGCAGGCAGGGCATTACCCCGCTCAAGCTGCGCAAGAAGAGTTCCTCGATCTTCTCGAACCGCAAGAAGAAGATCACCAGCAAGGACATCGCGATATTCTCGCGCCAACTTGCGACGATGATGTCGGCAGGCGTACCGATGGTCCAGGCGTTCGATATCGTCGGCCGCGGCCACAACAATCCGGCGATGCAGGAGATGGTGCTGTCGATCAAGGCCGACGTCGAGGGCGGCACCTCGCTGACCACGGCGCTGCGCAAACACCCGCTGTATTTCGACGACCTGTTCTGCAACCTGGTCGAGGCCGGTGAACAGGCCGGCGTGCTCGAGACCCTGCTCGACAAGATCGCGACCTACAAGGAAAAGACCGAGTCGCTGAAGAGCAAGATCAAGAAAGCGCTGTTCTACCCTACCGCGGTGATCGTGGTGGCGATCCTGATCACCTCTATCATCATGATCTTCGTGATCCCGCAGTTCAAAGACCTATTCAGCAGTTTCGGCGCCGACCTGCCGGGGTTCACGCTGCTGGTCATCAAGATCTCGGACTTCGTCGCCCGCTGGTGGTGGGCGATCCTCGGCGTGACCATCGCCGGGGTAGTCACCGCGGCGAACATCTGGAAACGATCGCCCAAGTTCCGCGAGACCCTGGACCGGCTGCTGCTCAAGGTGCCGGTAATAGGCGCCATCATGCACAAGGCCGCGCTGGCGCGCTTCTGCCGCACCACCGCGACCATGTTCACCGCCGGCGTGCCGCTGGTCGAGGCGCTGCAGTCGGTATCCGGCGCGACCGGCAGCGCGGTCTACGGCCAGGCGGTCCTGAAGATGCGCGACGACGTCGCGACCGGTCAGTCGCTGACCCTGGCGATGCGCCAGCAGGGCCTGTTCCCACACATGGTCATCCAAATGGTCACGATCGGCGAGGAATCCGGTGCACTGGACGACATGCTGTCCAAGGTCGCGGATTTCTACGAGGAAGAGGTGGACAATGCCGTCGACGCGCTGAGCAGTCTGCTCGAGCCACTGATCATGGTCGTCCTGGGAACGGTGATCGGCGGCCTGGTCATCGCGCTGTACCTGCCGATATTCCAGCTTGGTTCGGTCGTTTCGGGTAACTGAGGCATGCCGGCAGATCCGGTCGTCGCAGCTATTGCACCCTATGCTGCAGTCTTGCTGGGTCTGGTTATCGGCAGCTTCCTGAACGTCGTGATCCTGCGCCTGCCGCGGCGCATGCAGGCGGAGCTGGCCGAGGCCTGCGCCGACCTGCGCGGCGAACACGCCGAGCCGCTGCCCAACCGCTGGTTCGGCCTCGACTACTTGATCAGCCCACCCTCGACCTGTCCGCACTGCGGACACGCGATAAGCGCCTGGGAGAACATCCCGGTGCTGAGCTATCTGTTGCTGCGCGGGCGCTGCAGCGACTGCAAGTCCCCGATCGGTGTGCGCTACCCGCTGGTCGAAGCGATCAGCGGTCTGTTGAGCCTGGTGGTCGTGCTGCACTTTGGTGCCACACCTGCCGCCGCGGTGTCCCTGCTGCTGCTGTGGGGACTGCTGGCGCTCACGGTGATCGACCTGGACGAGCAGCTGCTGCCCGACCAGCTGACCCTGCCGCTGGTCTGGCTCGGCCTGCTGGTCAACATAAACGGCCTGTTCACCGATCTGGGCTCGGCGGTAATCGGGGCCACGGCCGGCTACCTGAGCCTGTGGCTGGTGTTCCAGGTGTTCCGTCTGCTGACCGGGCGTGAGGGCATGGGCTACGGCGACTTCAAGCTGCTCGCCGTGTTTGGTGCCTTTCTCGGCTGGCAGATGCTGCCGCTGATCGTCCTGCTGTCGTCACTGATCGGTGCCGTGGTCGGCATCACCCTGGTGGTGACGCGCGGCCGCGACCGCCAGCTGCCTATCCCGTTCGGCCCGTACCTGGCCGCAGCCGGTTTCGTCGCCCTGTTGTGGGGCGAGCAGATCAATCGCGCCTACCTGCAGCTCACCGGGCTCGCCTGATTTTGCTCAAAATCGGGCTCACCGGTGGGATCGGCAGTGGCAAGACTGCCGCCAGCGAGCACTTCGCGCATCTTGGCGCCGAGGTCATCGATACCGACCTGCTGAGCCGCGAGCTGGTCGAACCCGGACAACCCGCACTCGCCGAGATCGCGGCCGCCTTCGGCCGGCAGATGCTCAACGACGACGGCCGCCTGGAACGTGCCCGCCTGCGCGCACTGGTGTTCGACGATCCGCTGGCCAGGCAGCGCCTCGAGGCCATCCTGCACCCGCGCATCCGCGCCGCGATGCTCGCGCGCGCAGATCGTTCGACGGCACCCTACGTCGTTTTCGTCATCCCGCTGCTGTTCGAGACCGGGCAGCAGTCCCTGGTCGACCGGGTGCTGCTGATCGATGTACCGGAGTCACTTCAGCGTGCCCGCGTCGCCGCGCGGGACGGGATCGACGATGCGCAAACAGAGCGCATCCTGCAGGCGCAGACCGACCGCGCAACACGCCTGCGCGGTGCCGACGACGTCATCTGCAACGATGGCAGCCTCGCGCAACTGCGCGCCGCCGTGGAAAAATTGCACCAGAAATATACGCATCAGGTCCGGAATTGAGCGTTCCGCGCTTTACCGCGCCGGTCAGCTGTCCGACAATATTAGGCCGCGCTTACCCTCAAGGACGTTCCATTGCCTGACACCGCTGTCTTCGAGCACCCGCTGAACGAGAAATGCCGAACCTGGCTGCGCCTGTCGCACCTGTTCGAGCAGTTCGAATTTCATATGCCGCATAGTGCGGAATGGCATGCGCGTGCGGCGATGACGGCGCTGCTGGATATCGCGAACGTGCTGTCACGCGCCGACATCAAATCGGAGCTGTTGAAAGAGCTCGAGCGCTACCGCCAGTCTCTGTCGCGCATGGCAAACAGCCCTGGCGTGGACACCGACCGCCTCGAGCACATCCTGGAGAACCTGTACCGATCCTGTCAGGGTGTGCGCGAGATCAACGGCCAGCTCGCCCAGGCGCTGCGTAGCAACGAGTTCCTGAACAGTATCGTGCAGCGCAACAGTATCGCCGGTGGATCGTTCGATTTCGACCTGCCGCAATACCACTACTGGTTGCAGATGCCACAGGAAGAGCGCTCGCTGCAGCTGGATGATTGGCGGCACGAGATCAGCCCGGTGCAGGACGCCGTCGAGCTTCTTCTCGGCCTGATCCGCAGCAGCGCCGTGCCGACCCAGGAAACCGCCCCGAACGGCCTTTTTCAGCAGCCGCTGCCCGGCAACGCGATGGCACAACTGGTGCGCGTCGGCATCCCCTCGGCCGGCGGCATGTATGCAGAGATCAGCGGCGGCAAACACCGTTTCAGCGTGCGCTTCCTGGACTGCTCCGACTGGCAGCATCCAGCCCAGGTCGACCGTACCGTCGCATTCACCCTCAGCACCTGCCTGATGTGAGCGATGCCTTGAGCGTGCCGGCCAGTGACCCACCGTTCGAGGTTGCCTGTCCGACCTGCGGCAGGCGCACTCGCTGGACCCCGCAACAGACATGGCGCCCATTTTGCAGCGAGCGCTGCAAACTCATTGATCTGGGCGAATGGTTGACCGAAGAGCGGCGCATCCCGGGCACAGCGGCTGCGCCGTTCGAACCCCCCGACGAGTCGTGATCACTGACTACAGCGGGAAATCGGCGACCGAGGTTTCGCGCGCGCCCCTGATGCGAATTCGTAACATGGCCGCAGACTTCGGGATGTCGCCGGACTCCCAGACAGCGGCATCCATGTGCAACGGCCGGCGCGCAATCTCCTGCCCGCTGAGCGACAGGAAGATCGCCTCGGCACTGACGATATCGTCGGCGGTGAAGCCCGTCTGGCGCACGGCCAACCCTCGCGCGGCGGGCCCAAGGACCAGAGCACGATCCCCGGCGAGCGCGGCGCAGGGTGCCAGGAGCGGTCGACAATCAGGCTCGTTCACCAGGTAGACCACCGGTTCGTCGCGCAGTACGCGGTCGGTCTTGCGCCCCACCTGACCCCAGCTGAGCGCGAGACCGACCGCGACGATCACGAAGAACAGCCAGTACCTACCGAGCCGGCTCATCGACCCAAAGCCCGCGTATCCCGGCGACGCCCTGCGCACCGTGCTGCCAGGCCTGTTCGATCAGGCCCGGGTGCATACCGCCGAGGGCATAGACCGGCAGCGGCACCTGATTGACCCATTCCGCGAAGCGCCGCCAGCCGAGGGGTTCGGCGTCCGGATGACTGCGCGTCGGCAGTACCGGCGAGAGCAGCGCGAAATCTGCCCCCAGGTGGACCGCCTGGGCGAGATCGGCGGGCGAGTGGCAGGACGCCGCAAGCAGCCGATCCGCCGGAATCGGCCGCGTCCGGAGGCCGTGCAGCTGGCGACTGTTCAGGTGCAGACCGTCCGCACCGATCGCCTGCGCGCTCTCGGGTGAGCCGTTCAGCAAAACCCGCGCGTGGTATGCATGGCACAGCGCACGGGCCTTGCGCCCAACCGCCAGCAGTGCATCCTGCGACAGGTCGAACAGGCGCAGCTGGACCAGGCGAATACCGCTCGCCAGGCTCGCCTCGAGCGCATCCAGGAAGGCCGCCTGGTCGCCCAGCTGCGGCGGTGTGATCAGGTAGCGCGAGGGCAGCTGCAGCGCCGCGACGATAGGAACGTCGGCAGCCGGCATCGGGTATCCGGCCAGTTCCGCGGGGGCGACCCAGGCCAAGGGCTGACCTTCACGTCCGCCGGGGTCGCCGCGCCACGCGTCCACCCGATGCACATCGAGCAGCACGCTGCGATCAGGATAGTGGTGGGTGATGCGAATCAGCGGGCGATGCGCGATTATGTCGATGCCCAGTTCCTCGTGCAGCTCGCGGCGCAGGCCGTCCGCGACCGGCTCGTTGGGCTCCAGCTTGCCACCGGGAAACTCCCACAGGCCGCCCTGATGGCTGTCCGCATGTCGTCTGGCCAGCAGCACCCGACCCTCGGGGTCGATCAGTGCGGCGGCGGCGACGTGGATCAAGGTTGGCACGTACGGGTACCTCGAAAGCGTTATGGCGTGTGCAAGCGGCGGGCTGCACCGGGACGGCAGATGGCGTCGCGCCGGGTGGGCACATCCAGCGAGGTCGGGCTGCGCCCGGCCTACCCACCCTCTCGCGCCGGATCCCGATCCGCTCGCAGGGGTGGCCATGTCGACCGGTTGGCGTCGAGAGCAGCGCGCTATCCGCGCAGCGCCGGTGCGATCAGCTGCGATACTCCGCGTTGATCTTCACATAATCGAACGAGAGATCACAGGTCAGCACCTCGACCTGCTCGGATCCGCGATCAAGCTCGATGCGGATCACGATCTCGGCCTGATCCATGATCGCCTTTCCGGCCTCTTCAGTGTAATCCGGATCACGCCCGCCGCCGCTGACGATACATACGTCGTCCAGCCAGATACGTATACGATCCACGGCCAGTCCGTCGACCCCGGCGCGGCCGACCGCGGCCAGGATGCGCCCCCAGTTGGGGTCCGAGGCGAACAGCGCGGTCTTGACCAGCGGCGAATGCGCGACCGCGTAGGCCACCTTGCGGGCCTCCGTGACGCTGGCCGCGGACCCTACCCGGACACGCACCAGCTTCGTCGCGCCCTCACCGTCGCGGATGATCATTTCGGCCAGCTGCGCGCACACGAGCCGCACCGCTCGCACCAACAGACCTCCATCATCGGACTCGAGCGAGTCGATCGCGGCACCGGATGCACCGCTGGCCAGCAACACGCAGGCATCATTGGTCGAGGTATCACCGTCCACAGTGATGCTGTTGAACGAGCGATCCACCGCATCGTTGAGCATCTCCTGCAACAACGGCTGCGGCACCTGCGCATCGGTCGCGACATATGCCAGCATCGTGGCCATGTCGGGGCAGATCATGCCCGAGCCCTTGGCGATGCCGGTAACAACCACCTGTCCAGTCGACAGTGCCACGCGCTGCGAAACCAGCTTGGGTCGCGTATCGGTGGTCATGATGGCCCTCGCCGCGCGCCCCCAGTTGTCCTCCGACAGACCTGCCAGCAGGCCCGGAATCGCCTGGGCGAAGGGGTTGACCGGCAGATCCTGACCGATCACACCGGTCGAAAATGGCATTACCTGACTCATCGCACAGCCGGCCATCCCGGCCAGCAGGCGACAGGTCTCGCGCGCCGCGCGCAGACCAGCGACCCCGGTGCCCGCATTGGCATTGCCGGCATTGGTCAGCAGGTAGCGGATCGGCCCCTTGGCCAGGTGCTCGCGTGCGACGGTGACCGGTGCCGCGCAGAACGCGTTGCGCGTGAATACAGCCGCGCAGGTCCCGCCTGCCGCCAGTTCGATCAGCAGCAGGTCGTCGCGATTCTTGTAACGAATACCTGCCGCCGCCGCGGACAGGCGCACGCCGGCGACCGGCATACCAGCATCTGCATTCATCACCAGGCTCCCCTACCCTCAGCCGATCAGCTGAGCTTGCCGTGACAGTGCTTGTACTTCTTGCCCGAGCCGCAGGGGCAGGGGTCGTTGCGCCCGATCTTGCGATCCGGGCGGACAAAGGGTTTCTTTTCCTCGATCACCGCGGCCTCAGCGTCATCGGCAGGGCCCTCGCCACCGAAGCCCTCGAAGGACTCGTGCTTGAATTCAAACGCAGACGGATCGCGGGCCTGCGTCGGGATCTCCGGCGGCATCTGCAATTGCAGGCGGCTGAGAATCTGCACCACCTCGAGCTTGATCGCGTCGAGCATCGCGGAAAATCTCTCGAAGGCCTCGCGCTTGTACTCCTGCTTCGGGTTCTTCTGCGCATAGCCGCGCAGGTGGATACCCTGTCGCAGGTAGTCCATCGCCGCAAGATGCTCCTTCCAATGCGAGTCGAGGGTGAACAGCATCACCTCCTTCTCGATACGGCGCATCTGTTCCGGGCCGGCCTGCGCCTCCTTGGCGGCATAGATCGCGCTTATCTCATCCAGGATGCGCTGTCGCAGCGGCTCTTCATGCAGACTGTCGTCCTGATCCAGCCATTCCTGGACCGGCGCATCGAAGGCGAAATTCTCGCGCAGCGCCTCTGTCAATCCGGCCACATCCCATTGCTCTTCCAGACTGTTCGGCGGGATGTAGGTGTCGATCATCGAGTTGATGATGTCGTAACGCAGGTTCACGATGGTTTCGGAGATATCGTCCGTTTCCATCAGTTCGTCGCGCTGCTGGTACACCACCTTGCGCTGATCATTGGCAACGTCGTCGTATTCGAGCAGCTGCTTGCGTATGTCGAAGTTGCGTCCCTCGACCTTGCGCTGCGCATTCTCGATCGCCTTGTTGACCCAGGGATGCTCGATCGCCTCGCCCTCTTTCATACCGAGTTTCTGCATCAGGCCGGACACGCGTTCCGAGGCAAAGATCCGCATCAGGCTGTCTTCGAGCGACAGGTAGAAGCGTGACGAACCCGGGTCGCCCTGGCGTCCCGAACGGCCGCGCAGCTGATTGTCGATACGCCGCGATTCGTGCCGCTCGGTGCCGATCACGCGCAGGCCGCCGGCCGCCAGCACCTTGTCGTGGCGCTGCGCCCAGTCGGCCTTGAGTGCGGCTATCTGTTCCTCGGCCACCGCCTCGCCGAGTTGGCTGATCTCTACCTCGAGGTTGCCGCCGAGCACGATGTCCGTGCCGCGGCCGGCCATGTTGGTCGCGATCGTGACCGCCCCGGGGCGGCCAGCCTCGGCCACGGTCTGCGCCTCGCGCTCATGCTGTTTGGCATTCAGCACCTGATGCTCGACACCGGCCTCGGTCAGCATGCCGGAAACCAGTTCGGAGACCTCGATCGAGGCCGTGCCAACCAGTACCGGTTGGCCGCGCTGCAGGCAGTCGCGGATATCCTCGACGATCGCCTGGTACTTCTCGCGCTGCGTCAGGTACACAAGGTCGGTCTGGTCGTCACGCTGCATCGGCCGATTGGTCGGAATGACCACGACCTCGAGACCATAGATCTGCTGGAACTCGAACGCCTCGGTATCGGCGGTGCCGGTCATTCCGGACAACTTGTCGTACAGGCGGAAATAGTTCTGGAAGGTGATCGAGGCCAGCGTCTGGTTTTCCTGCTGGATCTGTACACCTTCCTTGGCCTCGACCGCCTGGTGCAGGCCATCAGACCAGCGCCGCCCCGGCATGGTGCGACCGGTGAACTCATCGACGATAATGATCTGGCCGTCACGCACGATGTAATCGACGTTGCGCTGAAACAGCGCGTGCGCACGCAACGCCGCCATTACATGATGCATCAGCATGATATTGGAGAGATCGTACAGGCTCTCGCCCGCGGCCAGCAGACCTGCGTCGCTCAGCATCTGTTCGACCTTTTCGTGGCCCTGGTCGCTGAGGAACACCTGACGGGCCTTCTCGTCGACCGAGTAGTCACCCGGCCCGAAATCCGGCTTGCCCTCGTCGTTGGTGATCGGATCCTGGCGCAATAATCGACCGGGGATATCGTTCACCTGGCGGTAGAGTTCCGAGCTGTCGTCGGCCGGACCCGAGATAATCAACGGGGTACGGGCCTCGTCGATCAGGATCGAGTCGACCTCGTCGACCACCGCGAAGTAGCGGCGTTGCGCACGCTGGTCGGCGGAGAAGGCCATGTTGTCGCGCAGGTAGTCGAAGCCAAACTCGTTGTTCGTGCCATAGGTGATGTCGCAGGCATAGGCCTGCGCCCGCGTCACCGGCCGCAGGTGCTGAAAGCCGCCGGTGTCGCCCTGGTAGTCGGGATCGAGAATGTAAGAGGAGTTGTCCGGCCCCATTCCGCCGGAGGAATTGATCACCCCGGTGCTCATGCCGAGAAAGTGATACAGCCGTCCCATCCAGCCGGCATCACGACGCGCCAGATAATCGTTGACCGTCACCACGTGCACGCCCTTGCCTGGCAGGGCATTGAGGTAGACCGCGAGCGTCGCGACCAGTGTCTTGCCCTCGCCGGTGCGCATCTCGGCGATCTTGCCCTGGTTGAGCACCATGCCGCCGATCATCTGCACATCGAAGTGGCGCATGCCGAGCACCCTCATGGCGGCCTCGCGCACCACCGCGAAGGCCTCGTTCATCAGCGCATCGGTGGTCTCACCCTTCGCCAGACGCTCACGAAACTCGACCGTCTTGGCCGCCAGCGCGGCATCGCTGAGCTCCTTCATCGCCGGCTCGAGCACATTGATCTGCTCGACCGACTTGAGCATCCGCTTCACCAGCCGTTCGTTGCGGCTGCCGAAGATCTTCTTAACCAGGTTGTTGAGCATGGACCTACGACCTTCCAGGACGAGCTAAAACAAAGGCCAGCATCATACCCCAAACGGGATTTCAGCCGGCCCAAACAAAACAAAAAACCCGCCAGGGCGGGTCTCTGTGGGGACCATGAGCGGGGTTTACTGGCTACGCACGATGCGCAGCGGATCTATGATCTTACCGTCTTTGTGGACCTCGAAATGCACATGCGGGCCACTCGAGCGTCCGGTGCTGCCGAGCAGCGCAATGGTCTGGCCCTTGCTGACCACATCGCCGGGATGCACCAGGTTTTCCTTGTTGTGCCCATACAGGGTCGAGTAGCCATTGGCGTGCTTGATCTCGACGAGATTGCCGTACCCGGACGCCTTTTCAGACCGGACGACCACGCCGGACGCCACCGCGATCACGTCGGAGCCGCGCTTGCCGGCGAAATCCAATCCGCGATGAAACGACTTGCTGCCCTTGAATGGATCGATGCGCTTGCCAAACCCGGACGACATCCAGCCTTTCTTCAGCGGACGGCCCGAGGGCCGGGCCTCGGCCTTCAGTTCGCGGTTCATCAGCAGATCCTCGAGCGCGGTGAGCTTGTCCTCGCGATCGGCCAGCAGACTGGAGATACGTTCCATGTCGACACTCAGATCGCTGGTACTCTGCGCGTCGGCGGACAGCGAGTCGTCGATGCCGCCGATCGGTGGCGGCGAGGCAAAGTCGAACTCCTCCTTGTCCAGCTTGCCGACCTCGACCAGGCGATCGCCCAGCGCGTCGAGACGCATCAGGCGCGCCTGAAGTTCGGCAATCCTGAGGGCCAGCGCGTCGAGGTGCGCACGCTGCTCGGCCTTGGCATCGGCGATGACCCGACGCTCGGCCTCGAGCAGTGCCTGTACCTCCGCAGTCGCCGCATCGGCACTGGCATCCGCGCTGAATTTTTCACCCAGAGCGAAACCCGACCAAAGGCTCAGTCCGACTATCCCGACCAGCACCACGCTGACCAATCCGGCTGCTCTGGAGAGGCAGATATCGACGCTGCCGGTGCGCTTGCAGAAGTCCGAAAGAAATATGATCTTCATCTGGTTTTCCTGAAAGCCTGGGAGCCTAATCGACCCAGTACGGTGTAACCTTTAGCCCTTGACCCTGCGCCGGGAGACCAATGTGACATGGCTCACAGCCTCAAGTCGGTTCGCCACCTGCTTAAAGACAAACCAACACTGAAAATTCTCGAACTCGA
>Ga0316576_10001980_pt1 | contig 11455 bp, 10 predicted proteins | sample S0NA_FD_203075 | JGI IMG/M metagenome (GOLD analysis project Ga0316576, IMG submission 203075) | Rhizosphere microbial communities from salt marsh grasses in Alabama, United States - S0-2_050615r3r5 | ecosystem: Host-associated > Plants > Roots > Rhizosphere | place: USA: Alabama | collected... | reverse complement strand
GCCGGCGCATGAACACCTGCAACCCGGCGGTCATCCCCCGCAACCATCGGGTGGAAGAGGCCCTGGCGGCGGCCGTGGAGCGGGCCGATTTTTCGATCATGGAAAACCTGCTGGCGGTACTGTCCCAACCCTACCAGGATCCGCCGGAGGGAGCCGGGTATGACCTGCCGGCACCCCCTTCGGCGCAGCCCTATCGAACCTTCTGCGGGACGTAGCAGGCTGCGGATAAACACTCTCTCAGGAGAAGAAGGAGAAGAATGGCCCTATAAAGGCCATATAGGGAAGGGCTTGGCAAAGGCCTGGACCACGGGGTGGTGTACCGACTTGCCGGGGGTAAAGCCGTTCAGCACCGCGGTGCCCGCTCCGTCCGGAAGGTAGAGGTGAGGGAACCCATGGTCTAGGGCGTCGCGTTCCATGCCCCGCCGGCACCCGGGGGTTCCGTACCGGGTTCCAGCGCTTTAACGCATAACGGTTGGCTGATCATGTCGATGATCGGGGACAACCGCCCGGCATAATCGGCAGCGATGACAGGTTATGGATCCGCATATGGGGGCACCGGGGATCTGCCAATAAGGGTGTTTCCTCTTCTCAAACCCTATCCATGAATCCCCTTACGCCATGGTTCGTTCATGGACGCGCGCAGGTTTTTTCTGCAGTGCTTCGGTCGCCTTCCGGATCGTTTCGCGGATCTCCCTGGATTTAAAAGGCTTGGCAATGAAATCAAAGGCGCCTTTGGCCATTGCTTCACGGGCCAGTTCCATGGTGGCGTAGCCTGTAATCAGGATGACCTTGATGCGCGTCGATTTTTCGGAAACCCGGTTCATCACCTGGATCCCATCCATCGATTTCATGCGAATGTCGCTGATAACGATGTCGATGGGGTTGTTTTCAAGGCACTGCACCGCTTCAACCGGATCGGTAAAGACTTCCAGGTGATGGCCGTCCTTCTCCAGGAGGGACTTAAGCCGCTCACAGACGATGGGTTCGTCATCCAAAATCAAAATATTGCTTCTATCGCTCATTTTCTCCTCCTTGAATCCGCCCGAGGCCGGCACGGGATTGTTCCCCGCCGCTCGCGGCATTCGATTGCCTCTGTGGATACCCTGCTGCGCTGCGGCAGGGCGGTCATGGTCTCCTTGGTATACGGTTACCGTTCCTTTGCTATTGATAACCGGTTAGGCCGCCTTCATGGATTCGACCATTTTGGACTCCGGTTTCTTGGTCACCAGCAGGGTTTTCTGGATTTTCCGACGCTGGCGGTAGGCGCCCACCACTTTCAGCAGGATGACCGCCGCACCCGAAATCCCGCTGGCGAACAGGAAGAATTTGCTGCCCATGTTAAAATAGCGGTCATAGCCGGCCTCATAGCTGACCAGCCCCAGTTGCCGGAGATAGACCGGCATGGCGATGATGCGGCTGAATACGCACAACAGGATGATCAAACTGGTGACGATGCGGATATATCTCTCGTTCACGACCTTGACACCGTAGACGCCCAGATGAATCCCGACCAGGGAACCCAGGTAGAGGAGCATTGTCAGGCGGATGTCGACAAAGCCCTGATAGGCGTAGCTGAGGGCACCATATGCGCCCATGAAAAGCGCCAGGAAGAGCTCCGTACCGGTGGCCACCGCCGTCGGCACCCCGAAGACATAAATCATGGCCGGCACCCCGATAAAACCACCCACTCCGATGGTTCCCGCCAGGTATCCGGTGCTGATGCCGCCGGCCATCAGCACCCAGAGGCTGATTTTTGTGTCGGCCACGCTGAAATAGATCACCGGCGGAAGATTCAATCTTGAGAAGAATTCAGCGATTTTCTGTGACGGCCCGCCACTTTCCTCGCCATTGCCTCTGGATTTGAGGACATCCCTGAGCATGGAAACCGCCACCGCCGATAAAATCGTGGCAAAGACCAAACTGATGTACAAATTGGCGCCGGCACTTCCTCCGGCACCATGGCTCCCGCCGCCGCCCTTGAACAGGTGACTGTTGATCGCCACCGCAATCTGGATGCCGATCACCGCCGTAATCAGCATATAGGCCGCCAGCTTCTTATCCACATTGCCCGCCGCCGCATGCTTGCGTGACCCCACCATCGCCTTGCCGAATTTATGGGTGATGTTGCTGGCCACGGAAATGACGCCGTCCACACCCAGGTTCATCATGCCGGGGGTCATGAAGAAGGCGCCGCCGCTGCCGATGAATCCGCTCAGAATGCCTCCGATGAATCCCAGCAATACGACCTGCAGGGCGGTGAAGAGATCGATATCGATGTATGTGATAAGCGTATGCATGGGTGCCTCCTGAAGATGCCTGCTAGTCGATATTGATGAGTTTCAAGATCAGATCGGTCATGGTTCCGTATAGATAGGCGATGGTCGGAACCAGGAGAACGACGACAATAGGCGCCAGCCATTTCATCTGTTGATGGATGGGGCCGCTCAGGAAGGTCAGTACCGGGTCCTGGTTCCTGAAGACCAGTATGTAGATCAGGGCCAGGATGACCCCAAATCCCGCAAGGGTGACAGCCTGGCGCTTGCCGAACAGGAATCGGGATTTCAACTCCTCCATGGTAATTACCGGTGCCTTGAGCCGGTCACGAATACTCATGGCCAACTCCCGCGTCCGGCGGGTGCGGGTCGAATGCCCCTTGGAAAGAAACATGTCGCCGACCACAACGAGAGCATAGTTCCCGTCTCCCCGGACCCGTTCGAGGATTTTGTCGTAGCCGCCGCAGACGGTACGCCCACCGCCGCAGCGTCCCCTGTCGATCAATGTCTCCATGGCGGCGCCAAGGCCGCCGTCGTTGACCATGGCCGCCGGATCATCGTCTTCGACACCGCCGTCATCTTCCATGGGACATTCCCGGCGGCCGAATTGATATGGGGACAGGCCATCGACGGTTTCATCATCCTGCGTCGCTTCTTCCGGCGAGATCAAACGCATCAATTCCACTGCCGCTCCCCAACGTTGGGCCAAATGCAGGATCTGATGGAAACTTTCCGATTCCGATTTAAAGCGTTCCTGGACCCACAGGATATTGGTTTCGGCCATGGTGCACTGGATCTCCCGGCAATCCTTCAAATCGGCGAGTACCTGGGTGATCGCTTCGCTGATGGCGTCATGATGCGGCGGATAGGTCACCGTGACCACCTGGTGTTCGGCCTGGACCTTCAAATCCACATCGCGCGTTCTCTCATCCAGGAGCAGACGCAATTCGGCCTGAGCGCGCAGATGGAGATCTTTCAGCATCCTGGTGCTTGTTGCGGTTGGCTGGTATTCGGGAAGTTGGGCCATACGCCGCAGTATTTCGGCGGCGTTGTTCACGGTTGTGGTTTCAAGGTTGAAAAAAACATCGAACTGGTTGGGGTCCTGACCGGCGGCATGATGGACTTGGTGAATCCATTTGGCCATATCCTCGTCCAGTTGGATCAGATAGGATTCGGCCTGTTCCGGCCGCATGTTCAGCAACTTGGCGGTTCGTTGAATACGGACATCCAGAGGCGCCGTCAATCCCACCCGCAATCGGTGACTGACTCCCGGCAGCAGGAAATGACCCGCACGGCCGTAGTAAACCAGGTTGCCCTCCAGGGCTTTCTCACAAAGGGTGGCGGTAAGAAAGGCGAGATACAGTTTTTTTTCACGGGCCAGTTTCTCCGCAAAGGACGGCCCCTTGATCATGCTGACCTCAAGCCGACCGACCTTTATGCCTTGTTGTTTCGCCTGCTCCTGAAGTTCCTCGCGAGTGAGCATCGGCCAATGGATTTTGTCGGCCAGGGTCTGGGCCAGCGCTTCCCGGCCTCCCTGGTACAAACTGGAAATCATGACGAGCGCCATAAGGTTTATCCCCCTCTTTGATACATTGGATGTCATCCTTCTCTCTGACCCGGATGATCTGACTTGGGATCAGTGGCATGATTTGAAGCAGCAAATCCTCAGACACCGCCTGGTCCGCGCTGAAAACCAACAAGTCGATATGTTCGCTCCTGACGAGGTCGACGATTTCATCCTTGAAATTGGTGTTGACCGTATACTGGGACACACCGATATCGTTTTGACGGGCGTCATTGATCAGGTCTTGCAGGGTTTCATGAAACCAGATGGTTTGCTGCGTTTCCGTTCTTTTGGCAGGTGCCTGTTGAAGAATATGAATGTGTGCGTCCAGCCTGTCCGCCAGCGCCAAGGCGTAATGGACACTCCTGAGATTATTGGCGTTTGGCCCGACGGGGACGAGGATTTTTCTTTGGTGCATGGGGGACGGCCTCCTTCGTTTCATTCTTACAAAGCCTGTGCCAAGCCCATATTTACCAATATTTACAGTAAGATAACTAAAAATGACGAACTGCAGCGTCCTACGAATGTTTCAATGCGAAACATGCTGCCGGTCCAGCTGGGATCTGAAAATGATGGTTTTGAATTAAAATCGGCGGGTTATATGGGGCGTTTCACTCTGAAACCTTTTTCAGCAGGCCGTAGATAAACAAGCATCGGGACGAAAGACAAGGTCCCGCGCGATGCGAAAAGCACTGCAGCCAGCAGGTTTGTGAGCACTTTCGCGAGGGCGGGACTCACCTTAGTGTGTATGATCGGACGAAAGCTCCCGCAGCGCGGGACAACGCCGCATTTCGGCCTGAGTCACAGCTTATCCGCGGCCTGTCAGGTCAGCCCATGGTGTTTCATCTTGCGCCAGAGGGTGGTACGGGGCAATTTGAGGATTTGAGCGGAGAGATTTTTACGATAATTGGTTTTGATCAGGACTTGCTGGATATACTGTTTCTCTTTTTCTTCCAGAGAAGGCCAGGATTGTCCATCGAGGTTGCTCATGCAAAGCTCCCGGAGGTCGGAAGGCAAATCGCGGGAAGAAATCATGCTGTCATCGGACAAGGCGACGGCGCGCTCGATGATGTTTTCGAGTTCGCGCACATTTCCGGGGAATGGGTATTGAGACAGAATCTCCAAGGCTTCCGGGGAAATGCCTTTGATTTCTTTGCCAAACGCCTTGCTGTATTTTGACAGAAAATTATGGACCAACAGCGGGATGTCGTCCCGACGGCTTCTCAGGGGCGGCAGGGTGACGGTCACGACGTTCAGTCGGTAGTAAAGATCTTCGCGAAACGACTGGTTCTTTACCAGTTCTTTTAAATCCTGGTTGCTGGCCGCGATCAGCCGGACGTCTACCGAATGCAGCGCTACGCCACCGACCCGTATCAGGGTGCGTTCTTCCACGAAGCGCAGCAGTTTAACCTGCATGCTCAGCGGCATTTCGCCGATTTCATCGAGAAAAATGGTTCCCTGGTGGGCGGCCTCCAGGAGTCCGATTTTGGTTTCGGTAGCCCCCGTATAGGCCCCTTTTTCATGGCCGAAAAGTTCATTGGCGATCAGATCTTCGCTGAAGCCGCCACAGTTGAAGGAAATGAACGGTTGATGCTTTCGCGGGTTGCGCTGGTGCAGGGCCCTGGCCACCATCTCCTTGCCGGTTCCGCTTTCCCCCTGAATGAGGACGCTGCAATCCAGTGGCGCCACCTTTCCGATCAAATGGAAAACATCGAGCATGGCCTTGCTGTTGCCGATAAAATCCGTCGGTCGGTTCTGTGAAAACAGGATTTCTTTGAGCGCATTTTTTTCACGAACCAGTATAACTTTGTCCAGGACCCGCTTGACGAGCATTTTGAGTTCGGCAATTTTGATGGGTTTGGTAACATAGTGAAACGCACCGGCCTGGATGGCTTCGATGGCCGTATCCACAGAGCTGTAGGCGGTGATGATGATGACCTCGCAATCGGGGCGGCGCCTGCGGACCGATTTTAAAAGATCGAGACCGCTGAGTCCCGGTAACCGAAGATCGCACAGGATCAGGTCAAAATCGGCCTTCTCCAAGCGTTGCAGGACGGATTCGCCGTCGGAGAAAGTCTCGACCTCATAGTGATCTTTCTCCAGAGCCCTTTTCGTTTCCCGACAAACGATCGGTTCGTCGTCAACTACGGCGATTTTAAACGGTTCCACTTTTTTTCCCGCTATTGGTGGGCAGCAAAATGGAGAAACAGGCGCCCTCGCCGGGCCTGCTGTGCACTTCCATCCGGCCGCCGTTCTTTTTGATGATGGTGTAACTTACGGATAATCCCAGCCCCGTGCCCTCACCTTCGCTTTTCGTGGAAAAAAACGGGTCAAACACCTGGTCGATATATTCTTCCGGAATACCGGGCCCGGAATCGATGACGTCAACCCTTATTTCGCCGGGGATATCGTTCGGCCCCATGACCACCTTCAGTTCACCGTCCTTTCCCATGGCCTGCACACTGTTGATGAAGAGGTTGAGCAGCACCTGCTGCAATCCGCCTTTATCGAGACGGATGCGGGGCAGCGGGCCGGTTATCTCCTTGACAAACCGGATATTGTTCAGGTCCATCTCATTGTTGAGCAGGCGGGCGGTTTTGTCGACGGTTTCCTCCAGATCGACATCCTCGACCTTGGGGTGGCTGGCGCGCGAAAACTCCAACAGGTTCTTGACGATTTCACTGGTGCGGTCGGCCTGGTCCATCGCTTGCTGGTAGAGTTGCTGTCGTTCTTTCGCATCCATGGTTTCGCCGTCGTCGATCAACGCCTCCAGAGTCAACGACAAGTTGTTGATGGGGTTGTTGATTTCATGGGCGACACCTGCCGTCAAGGTGCCGATGGAGGCGATTTTGCGGGATTGAATCAATTGCTCCTGGCGTTTTTCAAGCTCGGTCATCATGCGGTTGATGGCCGCTACCAGGTGGTGGATCTCGTTTTTATCACCGCCGTAAGGGGTGATGCGTTGAAACATTCCCCGGGCCACGGCCTCGGATTCGCGGGTGATACGGGCCAGGGGCCGAATCACTTTCTCACCGATGAAAAAGATCACGAAACCCAGCAGGATCACCAGAAACAGCAGGCTGATCAGCGGCAGCGGAATCATGTGCTGCAAAAGACGGCTGATGGTGAGCCGCTCGGTAGTCACCAGTTGATCCGCCAGGACCATCAGATTCTGACCAACGCCCCGAATCTGTTCCTGCAATGGCGCGCAGTTTTCCGATTCACAGGCCGACTGGTGCAACCGGGCCATCAGACCGGCGTAGTCGTTCACGTATTCGACAAAATGACTGTAGTTGCGCTCTCCGATAGCCTCGACCAGACTCGGGTGTTCTCTTTGCAGGGTCAGGGCCAGTTGGTTCGCATAGGTGACGTTTTCTTCGTAATTGAATCCCTGTCGGTAGAGGAAATAATTCTTCTCGTAACGCCGCATCTCAAGCAGGTTTTTATTCAGTTCTTCGGCGATCTCAAAGAACTGCATGGAGCGCGACAGGCTCCGGAAGTTGTTGTAGTTGAGCGCGATGATGATACCCATGAAGACAAAGCAGCTCAGAAAAGCCGCCATGATCTGCCCGCGAATGGTATTTGGCATGAGCGACAAATTGGCTCCGTTCCATCTGGGTTTTAAGAGGCCTTTTCGCAAGGCCCCCGTCAGCAGGCATCGCACCTTCGTGTCGGAATTAAATAATGGCTATCATCGGATGATAACGACCATGCCGTGCGTTGGGTCTCGGTTTCGGGCAACAGGCTGGGCAACCGCTCAAACAGATTCTGACGGCCTTTGAAATATCTGAAATTCATCCGGCGATCTATCCTCCTGATCATGGCATGGTTCAAAGGGCCGGGTCCATCAATGCGGGATATGCTTGGCAGTTCAGTAGCATAGGGTCAGGGAATTCTCAGGTCAAGCGATTTCTGTTTTCAATCTGACCCGTCTTTCTCCTTTAAAAGCCTCACAGAAGCCGTTCAGCGTCCCTCTTTATTTGATTGCGTATTAGAAGACCCTTTCTTTACTGAAAACCGCACCCGGATGACCTTTGCGAAGCCTGCTTGCCGCGGAAGTCGAAAAGAAATAAGACGGTGTTGCCGGGTTGGCCGCCGGACTTTCCGGGGAGCAGCGCGACCGCAAGGCACACCTCTCCATGCTCAAAGACTCGCCACCGGGAGAGTACCCGACGCTGGAAGGGTTGATCGGAGGGCTGGGATCGTAGCATGTTTACTCTCATAGGAAACCCATGCGCGAAATCCTGGGGGCCTTGGGGCAGTGATGATCCGGACATGGTCACACCCGAAATGATCAACGAAATGCTGGAAACCCTTTAGCCGGCGTCCCGATACGTCTGCCCAGGGGCCGGGAACACCATCGCGTAGCTGTCCCCAGAAGATCCTGATCTCCACTCCGGCGACTGTATCGCCGGACCAACGCTCTTCTCGATCGCGGTGGCACCCCTCAGGTCCCTGTGCTTCGGCGTGCTGCTATTTTCGTCATGCCCTGCAAAGCCCTGATAGACACCTCAGTTGGTGTGCACTATCTTATCGTCATTGAATCGAACGCCGCAGGTTTTTTCGCGGCGACATCAGATCATGAGGGTTTATGAATAAACAATTCTTCTCTATCCTTACCTCATTTTCCTCCATGGGATATTAACCAGGAGGAAAAAGAAGCGTCAGGTATCAACGCCGACATCATCCGTTTCATTGCTGAAGAACTTGGAATCGATTTCAAACCCATAAGGTGTCCTTGGAAAAGGTGTTTGAAGTTATTGGAGGAAGGTGAAATTGATATGGCAGGAACCGTCGGCAGAACGGCTGAGAGGGGGGTCTTTTTGCACTTCATTGAACCAACTTATGCAAAAGTTCCAGATCAGGTGTTCTACCTTCTAAACAATTCAAAAACCGACATCAGGCGATATGAAGATCTCCACCAGCTTAACGCAATAGGCGTTGAGCGAGGGGCGAGGGTTTCCTTAAGATTTGACCAGGACGCTGAATTGTCGAAGGATGACGTGTCGACTTTGAATCAGCTCTTGTTGATGCTTGATCAAAATCGTCTGGATGCTTTTGTCGGCAATGAAATGGTAACCGACTATCTAATCAAGGAGATGGGGTTGCAGGAGAGATTTAAAAAGGCGCGCTTCAGGTTTACATCAGGTGGTAGAGAGTATCTGGCAATTTCAAAAAAATCGCCCCATGTCAAAAGGATTGAGGAGATCAGTAGCCTTATCAATGAAATGAAAATTGACGGAACCATTCAGAAGTATATCCAAAAGTATACGAAATAAAGGTCGGGGCGTTTATCCCAAAGTCCGCTCTTTGATATTCGAGGTCGATCTACCCTGGTTGAAAGCCAGCGGCTGATGCAACTGGATGGCGAAATACATGGGGGGCATCCATCCATAAATAAGCTGCCATACCCGATGCACTACATTTCTCACCATGCCCTGCCAAGCCATACAGTCGTACTCAGGTGGTGTACAGCACGTCATCGGTCAGGGAGGAGTGTGCCTCGACGTCTTCATGGATGATCAGGACCGCCACAGCAGAGAAAGTATAAAAGGGTCCGGCTCGAAACCGGGCCCTTCAAGATGATGCGCTTTTTCAGTCTGTCCGTCCTATGCCTCCTGACCGGCGCGCAGCCGTGGCGGCAGCACGAAGACTTTGCGAAGCCCTTCCTTGAGTGAGATCGCCTCTTCCGGACAGAACCGGGCGCAGACGCCGCAGCCCAGACAGGCGCTTTCATCCCGCACGGCAACCCCTTCTTCGTCAAGGGCGATCGCATCGGTGGGGCACCCGTCCACACAGGTGCCGCAACCGGTGCAGGCCTCGGCGTCGATCACGGCCAGGTGATAGGTGGCGTTGACCAGGGGCAGCGTGCCGTCGCGCCACAGGCGCAGGGTGTCGCAGCAGTCCTTGCAGCAGTTGCAAATGCTGGTTTCCTGGGCGGATTCCCGTGCGCCCGGGTGAAAGGCCTTGTGGATCAGGCCGGCCTGTTCGGCCTCTTTGAGAATCGCGAGCGCTTCGGCACGGGAGACGGGCTTGGCAAAACCCTGGGCCACGGTGTGGCGCGCCGACTTGCCGAAGGTGAAGCAGTTGACCACCGGCGCCTGGGTTTGGCAAGGCTCCCCCAGCAGGTTGCGCCGCTGGCGGCAGAAGCAGTAGCCCACGGCGATGTCGTCGAATTTGGCGATAATCTCCTCCACCGTCTGGCTCGGGAGGATGAATTCATCGCCGGCGTCGACCGGCTTTTCGACCGGGATGATTCGGATGGCCTTGCCGTCGGCCGTGCGGCCGGCCGGCACGGTCCGGTCGATGGCCGGGGCGGCCTCGAAGAAAGGCAGCAGTGCGTCGTAATTGCCCTGGGTCTGCTCCCGCAGGTCGGCCAGCATCTTTTCGAACAGCCGGGCAAGCTCCTTCTCCTCATCGCTGCCGGTCAACGGCCCCATAAACTTGTACTCCATCACGCCGATCATCATGAGGGGCAGCAGACGATAAACCATAACCCCGCGTGAACTGGGCTGATTGAAAATCAGCCCCTTTTGCGCCAGGCTGTCCGCCAGAGCGCCGGCCTTTTCCACGGGAAACCCGCTCGATTCGGTCAGCTGCTCCAGCGTCTGCGAAGGCTTTTCGCTGAAGGCCTGGATCAGATCCAATTCGTCTTCGGCCTCTCCCACAACGCTCTGGATGATGGCCACCGCCGTGGGGGAGACCGGAAAAGGGACCAGCCCCTGCCGGCAGATGACACCGGCCGCGCGTTCGAACTTTTCCTGCAAGGGGATCTCGGTCATGGCATCTCGCTCCTGGTAAATGATTTTCTGACACGGATCATAACCAGCCATGGGGCCTCATTGTCAAGCGTCTCTTTGCCGTGCCAGGGAGGGATGCTCCCGGTGACGGAGAGCACGCAGACATTTCAGAGATCAGGCGCTTGGCAACGATCCAGAGAAAAAGAATGGCCCTTGCCCTGGGGGCAAGGGCCTACTCGAAGAGGCAATCAGGCTATGAAATGACACCCCTTGGCGCCTGATGTTCCCCCTAGCAGCGTGTGGGAGCCACATCCGAGCGATCGTGCGCTAGTCCATGGCCTCCTTCAGGTTAACCAAGACATGCCCCCAGCCTTCTTCATGGCCGGAGCGTGCCTCCTCATCGATAAACCTGACATGCGACAGGGAAATATTGGTTTTATGTTCATCTATCCTGGTGAAATTTAACGTCACCGTGCTGTTATCGACAACCGAGTACTGAGATTCCCAGGTAAAAACCAGCTTGTCAGGGCGGCTGATTTCCAAATACATACCGGAGTGCGGTATTTTTTCATCACCAAGATTCATTGTAAATGTGAAGCGGCCTCCTACGCGGGCATCGATTTCAACATCGGTTTCCGCCATTTCCGGCAATCCCCGCATAAATTTTGACAGCATTTTGGGGTTCAACCACGCATCGAATACTTTTTCGATGGGCGCATGGATGATTTTATTTATATTTACGCTAAGCTCAGTCATCTTGAGGTCCTCCGTTCTTCATGATTTCATCGAGTTTTTCCAGGCGTAGCGCCCAGATCGACTTGAGTTCTTTGAACCAATTTTCCACCCATCGAACGCGTTCTATTTTCGGTTCGATCCAA
>Ga0316576_10001979_pt1 | contig 11456 bp, 9 predicted proteins | sample S0NA_FD_203075 | JGI IMG/M metagenome (GOLD analysis project Ga0316576, IMG submission 203075) | Rhizosphere microbial communities from salt marsh grasses in Alabama, United States - S0-2_050615r3r5 | ecosystem: Host-associated > Plants > Roots > Rhizosphere | place: USA: Alabama | collected... | reverse complement strand
GCACCTTCACGGCGACCGAGCTCGTTCCGACCGGCTGGACCCTCGCGTCGATCATCTGTGATGACGACGACAGCAGTGGCGATCTCCAGAGCGCCACCGCCACCATCGAGCTCTCGCCCGGGGAGGATGTCACGTGCACGTTCACCAACGTCGCCGGCGATGTCGAGATGACGGTGCGGAAGTCGGCTGACCGAACCACGGTCTCCGACCAGGGCGAGGACGTGTCGTTCACCTTCACCGTGCGCAACACCGGCGAGATCCCGTTCTCGATCACCTCCCTGGAGGACTCGGTCTTCGGCACACTCGAGGGCGACGCCGATTGCCAGGTCGGCACGCGACTGCAGCCTGGCGCCGCATGTACGTTCAGTGAGGCCTTCCTCGTCGAGCCGAGTGTGCGGCCGGACCCGAACGATCCCGACCAGGTCATCCCCGACCACGTCAACGTCTTCGAAAGCTGCGCCATCCTCTCTGCCGAGGAGCTCCGGCCTCAAGCGGTCACGACGGCCGCAGGGCCCACCGGATGCGCCAGTGACCGAGTCGCGATCAGCTTCAAGAAGACTGCTGCCGAGGGCCTCGTGCCGACGGACATGCTGCTCGCGGCCGATGCGGCCGGGCCAGGAGCAGGTCGGAACGGACAGGTCCTGCTGTGGACGCTGTGGACGCTGCTGGCTGCCATGACCATCCTGGCTGGTGGCTTCGTCATCCGCCGCAGCTGGAAGTCGGACCTCTAGGCCGCGGCGCGGTGAGCACAAGGTCGCCAACGATCGGCCCACAGGTGTGACGGTGAGGTCGTGACCCCACTCGCACCCTTCCGCCTGGCGCCTGTCCTCGTGGAGCGCCCGTGGGGCGGGCAACGGTTCGCCGACTATGGCAAGGTCCTGCCTCGCGGTGCGACCATCGGTGAGAGCTGGGAACTCTGCGACCTGCCCCAGCATGTCGTCCCGACCGTCGACGATCCCAGCAGCACCGTCGTCGACGGACCGTTTGCCGGGTCACGACTGCGAGCGGTCGTGGCCGAGGCGACCGAGGCGTTGCTGGGCCCCGTGGCGCCGACGGCCGACGGGCGGTTCCCCCTGCTCTACAAGCTGCTGGACGCCCGCGAGCACCTCTCGGTCCAGGTTCATCCACACAGCCGCTACGTCGCCATGCATCCGGAAGCCCGGCTGAAGACCGAGTCCTGGTACATCGTCGATGCGGACCCAGGTGCCGTGCTGTACCTCGACGTCGTGCCGGGCGCGACCATGGCGCAGGTCGAGGCAGCGATGGGCACGCCTGGCATCGTGCCGCTGCTGCACGAACAGCCGGCCGTGCCAGGCGCGTTCCATCATGTCCCCGCCGGCCTCATCCACGCCCTCGGGGCGGGCACCCTGGTGGCCGAGGTGCAGACCCCCAGCGACACCACCTTCCGCATCTACGACTGGGCGTCGGAGTACGGACGTGCACCGAGGCAGCTGCACCCGTCGGAGTCGATAGCCAGCATCCGCCTTCACCCAGAGGAAGCCTTCTCTCTTGCGCCGAGCGCGAGCGTGGGAGTGCGCGACCTGGTCCGAAGCGAGCACTACTGGATGCGCGAGCATCGCCTCGTCGCGGGGTCCAGCGCTCTCGTACGACCACCGGGGCCGACCATCCTGAGCGTCGTGCGCGGCACCGTCGTTCTTGGGGACCTTCAGCTTGAACGGGGGGATACGGCCATCGTGCCGGCCTCCTCGGACGTCTCCCGCATCGAGGGCCACGCCGCCACCGCGATCGAGATCGGCTTCTAGCGACCGGCTCCCATCGCCTGCGTGCTCGACGGGACGTCGCCTGACCGACGGAGTGCCAGGCCGGTCTCCGTGTCGAAGAGATGCAGCCGGTCATGCGGCAGGCTGCAGTCCACGAGGTCACCGGGTCTGATGCCGGCCGACGGATCGCCCATCACCAGGATCTCGTCCCCGTCCAGGCGGACATGGACGAGCAGCCGCGGTCCGAGGTACTCCACCAGCTCGCAGCGACCCCGGAGGCCGAGCTCGGCGGCCGAGGACGCCGGCGCCAGTCGGACATCCTGTGGTCGGAACCCGAGCGTGATGGCTGATCCGCTCGCCGGGCGTGCGTCCTCGGGATGCGCGATCGCCAAGGGACCCCGGCGCAGCGTCGCTCGCCCGTCTTCCTGTGCCAGGCGCATCTCGATGAGGTTCATCGGCGGGCTGCCGACGAACCCGGCGACGAAGACGTCGGCCGGTCGCTCGTAGAGCTCGTGCGGTGTACCGACCTGCATCAGCCTGCCCGCGTCCATGACCGCCACGCGCGAGCCGATGGCGAGGGCTTCTGCCTGGTCGTGTGTCACCGACACGACCGTGCATCCCAGGTCACGATGCAGGTGCTCGAGCTCGACTCGCGCTTCGAGTCGCTGACGGGCGTCGAGGTGGGCGAGGGCGTCATCGAGCAGCAGCACCGCCGGCGTCTGCCGGATGACGGCACGTCCCACGGCGACCTGCTGCGCCTCGCCGGTCGCCAGTCCGCCAGGCCGGCGCCCGAGGAGGCGACCCAGCTCCATGGCCGCGGCGACGTCTGCGACCCGCTGGTCCACCTCCGCGGGCGGGGTGCGCCGCAGTCGAAGGGCGAAGCTGAGGTTGTCGCGCACGGCCATGTGCGGATAGAGAGCGTAGCCTTCGAAGACCATGGCGATGTTCCGCTCGGCGGGCGCGACAGCCGTCATGTCCTGCCCGTCGAACAGGACCGCTCCGCGATCGGGCATCTCGAGTCCGGCGATGAGCCGCAGCAGTGTCGTCTTGCCACAGCCGGAAGGGCCGACGAGCACGAGGAGCTCTCCGTCGGCGATATCCAGCTCGACGTCGACGACAGCGTCGACGCTGCGATATCGCTTCCAGACACCGGCCAGTGTCACGTTGGCCACGCCATGCTCCACTCTTCATCGGGTCGCAGTCGCAGCCAGACGGTAGGAGGCGACACGCATCTCCTGCAAGAGGCAAACGACCCGACCGCTAACGCGAGCCTGCGGCACCGGCCGCTCGCAGCAGACGTACGATGCGCGCATGAACGCGGACAACATGAGCTCGCAGCCGCTACCCGACCACTCGGTGGTGCCGCGCGTGTGGGCACGCTTCACTGACATCGATGTGGATCGCGGCGAGGGCTCGTGGCTCATCGCACGTGACGGCACGCGCTACCTCGACTACACCTCCGGCATCGGCGTCACCAACACCGGCCACGCCCATCCTCGCGTGGTCGAGGCCATTCGCCAGCAGGCCGGCAAGCTGATCCACGCGCAGCAGAACATCGTCTATCACGAACCCGGCCTTCGGCTCTACGAGCGACTGGCCACGATGCTCCCCGGTGGCCCCTGGCAGGCGTTCCTCGCCAACTCCGGCGCGGAGGCCGTGGAGGCCGCGGTCAAGCTGGCCCGCGTCAGCACCGGACGCACGCCGGTCATCGCCTTCCGCTACGGCTTCCACGGACGGACCGCGCAGGCGATGGCGCTCACCAGCGCCAAGCACACCTATCGCTCGGCCAACGAACCTATCGCCGGCTCGGTCTACCACGCCGACTTCCCCTATTGCTACCGCGCCCCCGGCGGCGCACACGACCCGGGCGACTGCAGCTGCGACTGGGAGGCCAGACTCGAGCTGCTCTTCCACCAGCTCGTCGATCCGGACAGGGTGGCGGCGATCTTCGTCGAGCCGGTGGTGGGGGAGGGCGGCTACATCGTGCCGCCGCCGACGTTCCTGCCGCGGCTGCGCGAGATCAGCGCAGCGCACGGCATCCTGCTGGTCGTCGACGAGGTGCAGACCGGCTTCGGGCGAACAGGCCGGATGTTCGCCCTGCAGCACACCCCCGTAGAGCCGGACATCATGCTGGTGGCCAAGGGCATCGCCTCAGGCCTGCCCCTCTCGGGGATGGTGGCGCGGCGCGAGCTGATGGAGCGCTGGCCCGCCGGCACGCACGGTGGGACGTACGGCGGCAACGTCGTGTCCTGTGCGGCGGCTCTTGCCACCATCGATGTCATCGAGGGGGAGGGCCTGGTGGCCAATGCCCACGAGCGCGGGAGACAGCTGCTTGACGGCGTTCGTGCGCTGCAGGTACGCCACCCGATCATCGGGGACGCCCGCGGGCTTGGCCTGATGGTGGCCATGGAGCTGGTCCGCCCCGGCGAGGGGGACGGCCGCGAACCCGACCCGGGGGCCGTCAAGGCCGTCCTCACGGCGGCCCTCGAGCGCCGGCTGATGCTGCTCTCCGCGGGCTCCTACGGCAACGTCGTGCGCATCATCCCGCCGCTCGTCACGACCGCCGACGAGGTCGACCTGGCACTCGGCATCCTCGACGAGGCTCTCACCGTGGCGGAGGCCTGACCGCCGCGGTCGCGGCCCCGGTCACTGGCTCAGCCAGCGGCCTCGTCATTCCCCGACGTGCCCCCGACGACCAGCGGCCCCAGGCCCTCCATGACCGCCCCGGCTGCGAAACCCTGCTCGTACGCCGGCAGCGGCGGCGGCGGCGCGTCGCGCAGCTGCTGCCACATGCGGATCATGCCGTAGGTGCCGTGCTGCCGGACGGTGTCCACTCGTGCGAGGTCGAGCACCTGGTTGAGGTACTCCTCGCCGCTGCCGCCGGTGGTGAGCACGTGCCCCTCGGGGTCGACCATCAGCGACCGTCCGGTGCCCATCAGCCCACCGTAGTTGGGGCTGATCACGTAGACCTGGTTGGTGATGGCGTTGGCCCGCGTCAGCACCAGCTCGAGCTCGCGGTCGTTGGTTCGCGTGTAGGTGGGCTGGAGGATCACCTCGGCCCCCATCCAGGCCAGGTTGCGGGTGATCTCCGGCACCCACGCGTCGAAGCAGATGATGAGGCCGAAACGGCCGACCCCGGGGATGTCGAAGACGGTGAGCTCGTCACCGGGCCGCGTGGTCTCGTAGGGCATCCAGGGCATGATCTTGCGGTAGCGCGCGACCAGCTCGCCGTCCGGCGAGAACACCAGCGCGGTGTTGTAGAGATCTCCGCCCGACTCCTCGTAGATCGACCCCGGGACGATCCACTTCCCGACGCTCCTCGCCAGCTCCGCGATGCGTTGGGTGAGCGAGCCGCCGATGGGCTCGGCCACCGATTCGACGTACCCCGGCGGGTACCCGTCGCTCCAGCTTCCCAGGGCGGTCAGATAGACCTCGGGGAACACGTACAGATCGAGGTTGGGGAAGACGGCCGCGAGCGTGCGCACGTGGCCCTCGAAGGAGCGGAACGTCGCTTCACGGTCGTACGGCACCGGTGCCACCTGTGCCGCGACGATGCCGATGCTTCGGTTCATCCCTCCACCTCCCGTTCGAATCGTTCGCTGGTCTGTGCTGCGAAGTGGCACGCGGCCGGCTGCCCGGCTCGCTCGTCGATGGTGGGCACGCTCGTCTCGCACTCCTGTGGTCGCCCCAGCTGCTCGCGCAGCCAGCAGCGGGGATGGAAGGCACAGCCCGGTGGTGGTGCCGTGGCCGAGGGGATCTCGCCCGACAGCAGCAGCCGCGGTGGGCCGTCGGCGTCGACGTCGGGCCGGGCCAGGACGAGCGCCCGCGTATAGGGATGCCTGGCGTCCTCGAAGATGCGTTCGGTCGGGCCCTGTTCGACGATGCGTCCGAGATACATGACCGCAACGCGTTCGCAGAGGTAGCGGATGACGCCCAGGTCGTGCGAGATGAGCAGATAGGCCAGGTCGTGCTCCGCGCGCAGGCGGACCAGCAGCTCCAGCACCTGCGCCTGCACGGAGACGTCGAGCGCGGACGTGGGCTCGTCGAGGATGAGCAGCCGTGGCTGCAGCGAGATGGCCCGGGCGATAGCGACGCGCTGGCACTGCCCCCCGGAGAGCTCGTGCGGCCGTCGGTCGCGCAGCGAACGCACCAGCCCGACCTCGTCGAGCAGGCGCTCCACGGTCGTGCGCAGCTCACCGCGCGAGAGGCTGCGATGGGCCCGCATCGGCTCCGCGATGAGGTCGAAGACGCTCATGCGCGGGTCGAGCGAGCCGACCGGATCCTGGAACACGACCTGGATCTGCGGTCGCAGCCGTCGCAGGGCGCCGCCCTTCAGGTGGGTGACATCGGTGCCATCGAGCCGGATGGTCCCCGCCGAGGGCTCGACGAGTCGCAGCACGTTGCGAGCCAGCGTCGTCTTGCCCGACCCTGACTCGCCGACCAGGCCGACGGCCTCTCCCGGCATGATGTCGAGGTCGACGTCGGTCACGGCCCTGACGACGCCGCTGCCGCGGTGACCCTTGACCTCGAACTCCTTGACCAGGCCGCGCACCTCCACCAGTGGCCGCACGGGCGCGCTCATCGCTCAGCCACCGTAGCTCCGGCCTCGTCGGTGGCGACATGGCAGGCGACGCGCTGGCCGCCGACGAGGCTGCGCAGCTCCGGCCGCTCGGTCGCGCAGCGCTCGATGGCAAGCTCGCAGCGCTCCCGGAACGCGCAGCCCACGATGGCGCCCGGATCAGGGGGCACCGAGCCGCGGATGGTGGCCAGCGCGCCGGCCGCGCGGTGGGTCCGTGGCACGGCCGCGATGAGCCCGCGCGTGTAGGGGTGCTGCGGCGCGCGAAAGAGATCGGCGGTGCCGGCGGTCTCGACGACGCGGCCGGCGTAGAGCACCGCGACCCGGCTGCAGACACGGCGCACCACGCCCAGGTCGTGGGTGATGAACAGGACGCTGAAGCCCATCTCGCGCTGGAGCCCCAGGATGAGCTCCAGGATCTGGGCGGCGATGGTCACGTCGAGCGCGGTCGTGGGCTCGTCCGCCACGAGCAGCTTGGGGCGCGACAGCAGCGCCAGGGCCAGCATCGCGCGCTGCAGCATGCCACCGCTGAGCTGATGGGGGTAGCTCCCGATGACTCGATCGGGGTCGGGCATGGCGCACGCGGTCAGCACCTCGTGGATGCGGGCGGCCGCGGCGCGTCCCTTCAGCCCGTCGTGGGCGGCCAGCACATCGCGCATCTGCGCGCCGATGGTGAAGACCGGGTTGAAGCTGCCGGTGGGGTTCTGGAAGACCATGGCCACATCGGTGCCGCGGAGCCCGCGCCACTGGTCGTCCGTCAGGCTCGTGAGGTCACGGCCCAGCAGGCGCAGCTCGGCGGCCTCGACCTCGGCCGTGTCCGGCAGCAGCCCCAGCACGGACAGCCCGGTCACGGTCTTGCCGCAGCCGGTCTCACCGACGACACCGAGGATCTCGCCCTGGCCGACATCGAGGTCGATCCCCGACACCGCCGTGACTCGGCGCCCGGGCGTGCGGAAGCGGACACGCAGGTCGCGGATGCGCAGCACGGGCTCGCTGACTGGCCCGGGTGGCGTGACCATCAGTCCTCCTGCCTCGGGTCGAGCAGCCGCAGCAGCAGGTCGCCCACGAGGTTGAAGGCGAGCACGGTGAAGAAGATGGCCAGGCCCGGGAAGGTCGAGAGCCACCACTGCTCGAGGATGTACTGGCGGCCCTCGGCCACCATCAGGCCCCAGTCAGGCGCCGGAGGGCGTGCACCCAGGCCGATGAAGGCCAGGCCGCCCGCAGCCAGGATGACCGTGCCGATGTCGATGGTGGCCTGCACTACGATCGGGCCGAGCGAGTTGGGCACGATGTGGCGAAGGATGATGGAGCTCTCGCGGATGCCCATGGCCCGCGAGGCATCGACGAACGGCCACTCGCGCAGCGACACGGCCAGCCCGCGCGCCAGCCGCGCGTACCAGGGCCACCACGAGACCACCAGCGCCAGGGTGGCGTTCTGCAGGCCGGGCCCCAGGGCGGCCACGATGGCCATCGCCAGGAGCAGTGGCGGGAAGGCCAGGAAGAGGTCGGTGATGCGCATGATGAGCCCATCGAGCCAGCCACGGCGGTAGCCGGCGATGGCGCCCAGCGGGACGCCGATGAGGATGGCCAGCCCGACCACGATGAGCGAGACCTGCAGCGCGATGCGCGCCCCCAGGATCACGCGCGTGAGCATGTCGCGGCCGAGCCAGTCGGTCCCGAACGGATAGGCCAGGCTCGGCGGCAGCATGCGCTCGTCGACGTTGATGACACCGGCGCCATCGCCCGGCGACGGCGCCAGCAGCGGTCCGATCAGTGCCGCCACGACGACCACGGCGATGATGACCAGCCCGAACAGCGCCAGCCAGTCATGCGCGATGGCACGCGCCGCGCGTCGTGCGAACCCGGGACGTTCCGAGATCACGCTGGGCAGCTGGTTGTAGGTGGCAGCCATCAGGTCAGCCGGATGCGAGGGTCGACCCAGGCCTGGGCGAGGTCGACGACGAGGTTGATGACGACGTACGCAGCGGCACCGAACAGGGCGATACCCATGATGGCCGGGTAGTCCGTGGCCAGGATCGACCGCACCGCGAACGTGCCAAGCCCGGGCCAGTTGAAGACGATCTCGACGAAGAACGTGCCCGTCAACAGGTAGGCCAGCGTCAGGCCGATGACCGTCAGGACCGGGACCATGGCATTGCGCAGCGCCAGCCGGCTCACGATGTAGCGCTCGCGCAGCCCGTAGGCACGCGCCATGCGGATGTAGTCCTTGCCCAGCGACTCCAGCATGGCCGAGCGCGTCATGCGCGAGATCAGCCCGATGGGATAGGCCGCCAGGGTGATCGCGGGCAGGATGAGATGCCAGGCCACATCGCGCAGCGCGGACCAGTTGCCGGTGACCGCGGCGTCGACGATGTAGACGCCCGTCACCGTGTCGATGGGGCTCACGAAGCGCAGGTCCGAGTCGACGCGGCCGGAGAGAGGCAGCACGTCGAGTGAGCGGAAGAACAGGATCTGGAGCAGCAACCCGAGGAAGAAGGCGGGCAGCGAGACGCCCACGATCGAGACGATGCGCACGCCCATGTCGATGGGCCGGCCCTGCCAGCGCGCCGAGAGCATGCCCAGCACCAGGCCGACCGGCAGCGCGATGAGCATCGCCGCCACGATCAGCTCCAGCGTGGCCGGCAGTCGCAGCAGGATCTCGTCGAGCACGGGCCGCTTGGTGGCGATGGAGGAACCCCAGTCACCGGCGAGCATGTCGCGCATGTACACGAGGTACTGGGTGATGAGGCCTTCGTTGAGGCCCAGCTGCTCACGCACCCGCTCGATCTGTTCGGGACGTGCTCGAGGCCCGATGTAGATGGCCGCGACATCCGACGGGATGAGGCGTGCCAGCCAGAACGTGATGACCGATACCCCGGCCAGCACGAACAGCGAGGACGTGAGGCGGCGCAGCAGGAACCTGATCACGTCGCGGGTGCCCTCATCGGAGAAGGACGGAGCGCGTGGACGTCGGGACGTCCACGCGCTCCGTTGCGCTGGGGCCTAGGCGGCGGGGGACAGCTGGTAGAACATGATCTGGGTGAACGGGTAGTTGATGTTGTACTCGAAGCCCTCGACGGTGTTGGCCACGGTGGTCACCGCGGAGGTGTCGAGGAAGAAGATGCCGGGCGACTCCTCGACGAGCAGCTCCATGGCCTCGGCGTACTTGGCCTGCGCGGCGTCGCGGTCACTTCCGGTCAGCGCGGTCGCCTCGTCGATGAGGCTGTCGTAGGTCTCGTTCTGCCAGTAGCTCAGGTTGAACGACGGCTCCTCGCTGGACCTGAACAGCGAGGTCAGGTTGTCTGCGCCGGCATCGCTGTTGGCGGGCCACCACAGCAGCAGGAACATGTCCTGGCGGCCGTCCGGGTCGCCCTTGGAGCGGTCCCACTGCTGGTTGAAGGGCATCGGTGTGAGGGTCACGTTGATGCCCAGCTCGCCGTAGGCATCCTGCAGCAGCGGCGCGAAGGCGGCTTCCACCGGGTTCTCCGCGGCGTAGGTGATCTCCATGTCGAAGCCCTCGACACCGGCCTCGGCCATGAGCGCCTTGGCGGCCTCCATGTCCTGGCTCCACATCGAGGTGTTGGAGCTGTCTGGGAAGATGCCCACCGGCACCGAGGCACGGTTCTGCGTGCCCTGCCCAAGGACGGAGACATCGATGATGTCGCTGTACGGCGTGGCAAGCGCCAGCGCCTGGCGCACGCGGGTGTCGTCAAGGGGCGCTCGCTGCGTGTTCAGCAGGCCGACGTAGGTGAACAGCGACGGGTCACGGTGGACCGTGAAGTCGGGGTTGGCGTCGAGCCCCTCGACACTCTCGGGCGGGACCCGGTTGGCGATGTCGACCTGGCCGCCCTCGAGGGCCTGCTGCTGATCGATCGACTCGGGGGTGATGGTGATGAGCACCTTCTCGTAGTGGTCTGCGTCATCCCAGCCCAGCCGATAGTCGGGGAACTGGGTCAAGAGCACCTCGGTATCGGGCACGTAGGACTCGAGCATGTACGGCCCGGTGCCGTAGCTCGCCTCGCCCGACTCGAAGAACTCCGGGTCGGCAGCCGCGGCCTCCAGCGCGGCGGGGCTGACCATCCACGCCGCGTACGTCGACGAGGCGATGAGATCGAGCGCGGCCGGAGTGCTCAGGTTGATGTCGATGGTGTAGTCGTCGACGACCTCAACGGACTCGACGGGACCCCAGATGAAGCCGGCACCACCCCGCTCGCGAGCGGCATCGATCGAGGCCTTGGCAGCCGCGGCATCGAACGGCTCGCCGTCGTGGAAGGTCACGCCCTGCTCGAGCTCGAAGGTCCAGGTCAGGCCGTCCTCGCTGGTCGACCAGCTGGTCGCCAGGCCGGGGACGTACTCCTCGTCAGCACCGGCGGGTGTGGCCCAGATGAGTGGCTCGTACATGTTGCCCATGTACTGCGCCTCGGTCGAGAAGGATGCGACCGGGTCCCAGGTGGTGATGTTCGCCGTGTGCGCCACCTTCAGGACGTCGAGATCATCCTCCTGGGCAGTGACCGTGACTGCCGAGCCTGCCAGTGTGACGGCGAGCGCCGCCGCGACGGCGACGCGGCGGCTGACGGCGCGCGGCTGGGGGGTGGTTCCGTGCATGCGTCTCTCCTCGAGCTTGCCTGGGCAGGCCTCCCTGGAGAGAGCACCCGCCGTTGCGATCGGCACAGTGTTGCCGGACTCGGCCATTCCGTCTAATACTTGGAGCGTTCGTTTGCCATGCTCAGGAGGTATCGATGGAGCTGCGCCACCTCCGCTACTTCGTGGCCGTGGCCGAGAACGGCTCGATCACCCGCGCCGCGCAGGTGGTCCGTATCGCCCAGCCGTCGCTCTCCCGGCAGCTGCGCCAGCTGGAGGAGGAGCTCGGCGAGCCGTTGCTGGACCGTGCTGGCCGTGCTGCGCGCCTGACGCCCGCGGGCGAGCTGTTCCTGCCGCTGGCGCGCGACCTCATCGGCCGCGCAGACGGAGCGTTGGCATTGATGCGAGACCTCTCCGGCTCTCATCGGATGAGCGTGCGCCTGGTTGCTCCTGAGACCACCGTGGCGGACGTCATCGCGCCGTTCCTCGCTTCGCTGCCCGCCGCGGCCCCCATGGTGGATGTCCGTGAGGCCCTCCCGGCGAGTGTCCACGCCGAGGTGCTCGCCGGGGCTGCTGAC
>Ga0316576_10001978_pt1 | contig 11457 bp, 9 predicted proteins | sample S0NA_FD_203075 | JGI IMG/M metagenome (GOLD analysis project Ga0316576, IMG submission 203075) | Rhizosphere microbial communities from salt marsh grasses in Alabama, United States - S0-2_050615r3r5 | ecosystem: Host-associated > Plants > Roots > Rhizosphere | place: USA: Alabama | collected... | reverse complement strand
TGGGCCGCCTTGTCGGCGCAGTCACACGCACGCCCGTGGTGTCGACGCTGGTGAACACGACCCATGATCCATCACGCCTTGCCGACCCCCGGGTGGCTCGGCCGGCGTTCGAGGCGTACCGACTCGCCGACGCCGGCACCGCGCAGCTGTGTGCGGGGTTCCGCGCCCTGACACCGGCGGTCAAGTCGTCATCGGCGCAGACTCTGCACGTGTCGCCCGACCTCATTGTTGTCATCCCGCGGGGACGTGACCTCAAGGCTCTTGCGTCGTCCCAGCTGAGTCGGGCGGATGCCCGCGCCGCGTTGGGCATCCACCCAGATGCCTTCGTTGTCGGCAACGTGGCACGCCAGGAGTACCAGAAGGGCCTGGACACCCTCGTACGGGCCTTTCGCTTGCTCCGCCCGACGGTTCCACGCGCAGTGCTCGTGCAGGCCGGCCGTACTGGAAGCCACTCGGAAGTCATAGCCCGCGTCGGCCGCGACAGCGGGATCCCACCCAGCGCTCTTCGTCAGCTGGGGTACCGACCAGACATCTCCGAAGTCGTGCTGCCGGCATGCGATGTCTTCGCGTTCCCAAGTCGCTACGAGGGCTTCGGAGGGGCAGTTCTCGAGGCCGCAGCCGTAGGGCTCCCTATAGTGGCGAGTGACCTGCCTGCCCTACGCGAAGTCCTCGGCCATGCTGCCACGTTCGTTGCTCCAGACGACGTCCAAGGATGGGCCGGGGCACTCGCCGCCGTGGCTCGGAGTGACCTCGATCCGCCCCTTCCTGAAGTCGTCGAAACGGTTCAGCGGTTCGACATCGATGCGGTGGTCCCGCAGGTTGCGACATGGCTCCACGACAGAGCGCGCATCGGCAGGGCGGTGGCCTCGTCATGACCGCACCAGACGCACGAGCCCGCATCCGGAAAGCCGCGGACAAGGTTCTGTCGTCCCAGCCAATCCGCGAGCTGTCGTGGCGGCTACTCCCTGGCGACGTTCGGGTTCTCACGTATCACGACGTCCCTGATGCTGAGCGGTTCGCCCGCCACGTTGACGTCATCGCCTCTGAATCCACACCGGTCAGCCTCAGCGAGTTTCTCGACGCTGTTCGTGGCGGAGGATGCCTTCCCTCTCGCGCGACACTCATCACCTTCGACGACGGCGACGTCAGCGTCCGCCATCACGCCACCCCCATGCTCGCGCAGCGTGGTCTCCCTTCGGTGTGCTTCGTCATTGCGGGCCTCGTGGACTCTCACGACGCCTTCTGGTGGCTGGAAGTGCGGGACCACCTGGAGCACGGAGTCCCCCCACCGACGGACTACCCGCCGAGCCCCGACGGGGTCATCGCGCGACTCAAGCTGGTGCCGGACCCCGAACGCCGACGCGTGATCTCCTGGCTGCGTGAGCGTCGCGGTGAGCAGACTCGCCAGGAGAACCTGACTAGTAGTGACCTGCTCGCGATGGAGGGGAGCGGGATGAGCATCGAGAGCCACTCGATGACGCACCCGTGTCTCGACCAGTGCACGGCCTCGACCGTTGAGACCGAGGTGGTCGACTCGCGTGCCCGCCTCAGCGAGATGCTCGGGAGACCGGTCCGCGCATTTGCCTACCCCAACGGCAACCACGACCACAGAGTGCGGTCTGCGGCCAGGGCCGCCGGCTATGCCGCCGGCTTCGCGTTCGACCACGCTGTCGCGCGGCTCAGCCAGCCGACCTTCGAATTTTCCCGGCTTCGGGTCGGTGCCTACGCAAGCACTGAGCGGCTTTCTGCGGTGCTGTCGGGGAGTCACCCAACCGTGCACCGGCTCCGGTCAGCGCTCCCCCGGATCGAGCCGCGCGGTGCTCGGCACAGACGACCAGGAGAACGACTGACCTAGGAGCCGCTCCAGCTCGGCATTAGCAGGCCTGAAGTGGCGGCGAAGGTCGTCCAGCGACTCGCCTACCCCGGATGTCGACGAGCCCTTGTGCACATCCGCCGTTCGATAGCTGTAGTTGCGGAACTCAGCAGGCTGCCAGCGCGGGAGCCCCACGAAGTCCAGCACCGTGTGCAGTGCCCCCGCGGGGTCCTCGTACAGCTGGGTGGCGTCGATAGCCAGCAGCTGGCCACGCGGGAACACCTCAAGCCAACGGGCGATCTGCTCGGCGTAGAGCCCTCGTGTCACGTAGGAATAGCGCCGCAACGCTGAAGCTCGGTAGCCGGGGTTCTCGTGAATGTGAGCCATCTCGCCGTCGAGCCGGTCCGGCTCTGCTGCGAGTGCGTCCTGAAACGGCAGAGTCTCCCATCCGTGCCGCACCGCGTGGCGAAAGTGAGAAACGGCCCGGTCAACTGGGTCGCGAAGAAGGACGACGATGCGCGCATCCGGTACCAGTGCACCCGCTCGTCCGGCCGCCAAGGGATGCAGCAGGTAGTCAGGCGTCGCCTCGAAGGTCAAGAACGGTCGACCGAGGCGTTGAGCGAGCTCACGTCGGGCCATCAGCGGGAAGTTGGCTCGGTACCAATGTTCGCCGCGGTCGAAGCGAAAGCCGAAGTAGTCAACCTCCTTGCGCAGGGGACCGGCGACGTTCGGATGCATCCGCAGGTACCTGTAGAGCGAGCTCGTGCCGGACCGCTGAGCGCCGATGACAAGCAGGTCGGGCAGGGTTCTGAGGTCCGCAGTCCACAGCCTCGATCGCTCCCGCACTTCCAGCAGCCGCATACGGGCCGTCGGCGGGACCCTCCACCGAAGCCTGTCCCCCACGTCCTGACGCAGCCTGCCCACGGCTTCCGCCACCGTGCCGCGCTCCCTCCTCGGTCAGGCTGATCAGCCGTCACCCCGCTCGAACGACTGGCATTCTGCCCCCATGCAGAATGCTTGCCGGTACTCGTCCACGTCAGCGAGTTGATGGATGCGCGTCTCGATCACAACCGACCCTCAGCTCCCACGACTTGGCTACGTCGGTCAGCACTCGCCTGATGCAACCGCCATTCGTTGCGGCCCATGGGTCGAAACCAGAGATGCCCTCGTCACCGACGGCGTGTGGGACGGCCCCTTCGAAGCAGGACCGTCTGTCGCATCGGTGCTGTGGGGCACTGCACTTCGAGCCAACGATGCAGGCGTCCGGATCCTGACGAGCCACGTGCCGATCGACCGGCTGTTCCTTGTCCAGGTCGCGCCGACGACATGGGTCTTCAGCAACTCGCTTCCGTTGGTGCTGCTGGAAGCAGACGACGAGTTGTCCCCGACACGATCGGACTATCGGTCGATGTTTCACTCGGCCTCGAGGGGACTGCGACACGCTCCCCGCTGGACGTCCACCGGCCGTGGACGTCGACTGCGAGTCGTGTACGGCGAAATCGCCACACTCACCGCTGGGCGAGCCAGGTTCTGGCACCGCCCAGCTGCGGCTGGCTTCGACGACTTCACGCAGTACCGGGCGCGGCTCGCCACGGTGGTTGAGCGCACGGTCGCCAACGCAACGGACGCCGGTCGTCGGCACCCTTTCAGCCCACTTCCGATGATCTCGGCCGGCTACGACTCATCGGTGGTGGCGGTGCTGGCTGCCGAGGCGGGCGTCCACCACGCAGTGTCACTGAGGCGGAACCTGGGCGGCGAGGACAGCGCGGCGAGGGACGATCCCCAGGCTGTCGCAGACGCCCTCGGTCTGATGCTGACCACGGTGGACAGGGGCGGGTGGCGATCGAGAACCGACGTACCCGAGGCATGGGTTGCTGCTTCAGGGCTGCCGCTGTACGACGTGGCACTTCTCGATGCCGAGCCGCACTTGCCCCAGACGATGATGATGGCCGGCTTCGGAGGTGATGCCATGTGGTCGACTCAGCTGCCCCATCCACCCTGGGATCTTGCGACAAGTGGCTACCTCTTCGGTCGGGGGCTGTCCGAGCATCGGCTCTCCCTCGGCTATACGATCTTTGCACCTCCGCTGATTGATGCAACGGCCGTACCGTCGGTGGCAAGAATCACCAGCGCCCCAGAGATGGCACCCTGGACTCTCGGGATCGCCTACGACCGGCCGATCGCACGTCGGATCATCGAGTCGGCAGGCGTCCCTCGGGGAGCCTTCGGTGTCCGCAAGCTCGGGGTGTCGGGCGGAGTGGGGACTCGGACTCGCCGGTTTCGTGGCCGTACCTCGAGCGATCGCTTGGACGAGCTGAAGCAGTCGATGAGCGCCCATGGCGCGGAGTCGTTCATCGACTACCTGGACGAAATCGGCTACGACGACTCGTCCCTCGCCGCGCGCGCGTTTCGCCTCAAGCTCACTGCCGGAGCGCTGGCACACCGCGCCTTCAGCAAAGTTGACGCAGCCAGCCACAGGACTGGTCGCAGCCTCCGGTCGAGGCATGCCAGCGGCCTCGTCCCACGGGCACTCTTGGTGCGATGGGCCGCCAGGGTCGGTGTCCACTCGGACTACACAGCCCTCCTCCCTCACTGGGGCACCAGTCGAGTGGCGGCCACTCTCAGTCGGGCAGACGCCGTCGCACCTGCGGCAGAGTGTGGCCAGTGAGCAGCAGGCGGAGGCATTCGGCGTCAGGAGCTGTCGGCAGGTTCCCCGACTTCATCATCATCGGCGCCATGAAGAGTGGGACAACAACCCTGTTCAGATGGCTTGAGGCGCACTCTCAGACAGCGCTGCCCCAGGTCAAGGAGCCGGCCTTCTTCTGCGACGACGCCAAGTTCGAGGGCGGCCCAGAACGCTACTGCCGGTTGTTCCCCGAGACCGGACTCACGGGCGAGGCGTCGGTGGCGTACTCGGACCCGGTTGTTGCCCCCCTCGTTGCTGCACGCATCGCTCAGTCAGTGCCGAACGTGCGGCTCATCTTCCTGGCCCGGGACCCCGTTGCCCGCCTGCGCTCTCACTACCTGCACGAATCGCTCCGAGGACGTGAACGGCGCAGCCTGACCGAAGCGGTCCGATCGGACGGGAATCCCTACGTACGCAGATCCTGCTATCGGCAGGCGCTCGCTCCATTCATCGAGGAGATCGGCGGGGACAGACTGCTGGTCATGCAGAGCGAGTTGCTCGACCAGCGCGAGACATGGATTGAGATCCAGAGATACCTTGGCTTGAGCAGCGAGGATCGTGCCATCACTCGACACAACATCTCGTCCTCGAAGGAGCGAGAGACACGGGTCATGCAGGAGCTCCGTCGGTTGAGCCTGGTCCAGCCAGCGCAGGCACTGCCGAGGTCGGTACGACATTTCGCCCGACGAGTCGTTGTCCGCGACGACCGGGAAGCCCGTAGCATCCAGCGCGAGGCACGAGCGGCGCCAATACCGGTGGAAGTGACTGGTCAGCTGAAGGATGAGGCGGACGGCTTGGTCGAGTTGGTCGGATGGAGTGAGAATCCCTGGTTTCGCGGGTGACAGCACCGACTGAGCGAGCGTGCCGGCGGTCGGGTTGATGCGGCGAGGCGTAGAGAGCGGGGGTGGGCGTGGACGCGTGGGTCATCAACCTGCCTGACAGGACGGACCGCTGGAGGCTGCAGCGTACTCAGGCACGACTCCATCGAGTCCCTGTTCGACGGTTCGTCGCCTCCGACGCCTCCGAGGGCCTTCGCTCCCATCCCGCCAGCCCACTGTCAGGCGGCGAACTCGGTCTGCTGGTGAGTATCGACAGGCTCTTGAGGCTGGCCTCCGCGGAGTCTGGGTGGTTCGCGGTGATCGAAGACGATGCACTGTGGCGCCCCGGCTTGAAGCATCGGCTTCAGACGCTGGCGAATGCTCTGCCCGAATCGGCATGGGTGCTGCAAGCGGGGTACCTGGGGGAGTCGTCACTTCGCCCGGATCGCACGCCAGCCCAAAACGTACGCAAGGTTCTGCGTCCACGCAGCCGAGTTCAGGCGTGGAGGCGCGGTCACCACGCGAACTCAAGCGGACTGTTCACTGACAGGCTGAGGGCTGGGGCCCAGGTGCTTCTCATGAATCCATCCTGGGCAGAATCGATGAGCCGGCACATCACGTACTCCTTGCCATGGGACAAGGAGATACAGCGATGGTCCGTCGAGTATCCAGGGAGCGTACTGACCGCCAACCGGACGGTAGCCTGGCAGCTTCCCCTCCGGTCCGATATCCGCGGGCGCCCGAGTGGCCGGGTCCTCACCCATCCGAGGAGGCCTTAGCATTCTGGACGTGCCACCGCCGAGCCTGAAAGCTGCTCGTGATGGCATGGGCTGCTCATGAGTCTTGTCTGGGACTCACTTCGTCATCTCAAGCGTCAACGCTGGGCAATCGTCACGATTGGGATCGCCTCGGTGATCGTCGCGCAGGCGGAGGCTCTCGTGCTGCTGGTCATCGCCGGCGCCGCCGGTGCGCTTGCTGCAGGTGACCAGACTCTGGCACTCGATTCCGCGGGAGTGTCCATCGACCTGAGCATCAGTCGCGCTCTACAGGCCGGAGCCCTCGCAGTCATTGTGGCCGCGGCCCTGGAGGTGATCCTGCTCCGCGTTCGCTCCCGTGTCGTGGCAGCGATCGAGCAGCAACGCCGCGACGACCTGATGTACCGCTACGCCCACGCTGACTGGTCGTACCAGGCCGCCCAACGCGAGGGCAACCTGCTCACAGCGACAAAGCTGACCGACGCAGCAGGACGTCTCTTCGGTGGCCTCACCACCTGGGTCCAGGCCAGCCTTTCCATCCTCGTCCTGCTTGCCGCGGCGTTCCTGGTCGACGCACGAGCCGCGTCAGTAGTGATCGCCATCGGTGCGGCGCTCGCGCTCGTCGTCGTACCTCTGCGTCGACGTACTCGCCGATCTGCCCGTGAGTACAACCGCCTTAGCGTGTCCTACGGTCAGGACGTAGCCGAGATCGGGCGCCGGGCCATGGACATGCGGGTCTTCGGTGCTTGGCCATTTGCTTTGACCTCCCTCGCACACTCATCTGCCGCAGTCGCCCGCCACCGCCGCGCCAACATGATGCTGTTCACCGGAGTGCCGGTCGTCTACCAGTACGGAGGCATATCTGCGATTCTGGGAGTCCTGCTGCTCGCGACGTCGACGTCTACCCCCGTGGGCTCGTTGGCCGCGGTCGCCCTTCTCCTGCTGAGGAGCATCCAGTACGGACAGCGTGTTCAGACGGCACTACTGGCATTGACGGAGTCTCTCCCTCGGCTGGAGATGCTGGAGCAGCACTTCCGACCTCCGGGGCCTTCTGTGACCTTCGGCCGCCGGCAGCTCGCCCGTCTTGATCGCGTTGAGCTCCACGACGTGAGCTACGCCTACCCAGGGGCCGACACGCCCGCACTGCGTCACGTCACCGCGCTGGTCGAACGCGGAGAACTAGTTGGCCTCGCTGGCCCGTCGGGGAGTGGCAAGTCCACCTTGGGCCAGATCGTGCTTCGCCTCCGTGAGCCCACCGATGGGACTCTATTGGTCAACGACAGGCCAGCTCAGCTGTATGACCGCCAGTCGTGGGTCGCCCGTGTCACGTACGTGCCACAGCAACCTCTACTCTTCCGTGGCACGCTCTTCGACAACATCGCGTTTCATCGGACAACTATCTCGTCAGATGACGTTCGGCGAGCCGTCGAAGAGGCAGGCCTCGACGACTTGCTGAGCGAGCTGAACGCTGGCCTGGACACTCTGGTCGGACCGGGCCACCGCGACCTTTCTGGAGGACAGATACAACGCGTCGGGATCGCACGTGCGCTCGTGTCCGCTCCGGAGCTGGTGATCCTCGACGAGCCGACGAGCGCCCTGGACAACGCCTCAGAGTCGGTCGTGCACGACGCTATCCAGCGTCTGCGCCAGCTCCGCGGACTCACGGTGCTTCTCATCGCCCACAACGACTCCACCCTTTCGCTGTGCGACCGGGTGCTGCAGATGCAGGACGGGCGCCTTCTCACCGCCGCCGACGCGGGCTCTGCGTGATGCGGATCCAGTGGTACCGGCCGTTCCCACATCCTGTGGAGCAGCCGCTGGCAGCGGCCATACCGCGCCCCGGCGACGAACTTGTCGTTCAATCTCTACGCCCCACGTCCGAGGTAGTAGCCACGCGCGCATACCACACCGTCCGAGACCTCCCACGGGTTGTTCCTCCGGACCACACCGCGGTCGAGCGGCTGGCCTCGCAGGTCTATGTCTACGGCCGGCGGGTCGTCAAGCGCCGCGCTCTGGTGAACCACTTCGCTCCCGACGTTGTTCATGTTCACAGAATCAACATGTTCACGGACTGGCGCGACTTCCAGTGGCTTCGGAAGCGGGCGGCACTGGTCGCCAGCGTTCATGACGTGGTGCCGCACAAGCACATCCTCGATGAGCGTCGTGAGCGGCGCCTCCTCGAGGCGTGCTATCGCCGCGCTGACCGTCTGATCGTGGCGCATGACACGCTGAAGTCCCAGCTTGTTGACGAGTTCGGTGTCGACGCCGACCGCATCACCGTCGTCCCACTGGGGATCGCTCCTGTGAACTCGGTCGCCCAGCGAACCAAGGGTCCTCGCGTCAAAGTCTTGTTCTTCGGGACCATCCGACCCAACAAGGGCCTGGCGATCCTGCATCAAGCATGGCGAGAACTTCCACCAGGAACCGAGGTTCACCTCGTGGTGGCCGGCAAGCCCTGGCCCGGCGAGGATGAGACGGCGCAGTCCTTTGCCGACGAGTTCGACAACGTCACCGTCGAGCTGCGGGGGATACCGACGCAGCGCAAGCATGAGCTCTTCGCGAGTGCCGACCTTGTGGTCCTGCCCTACTACTCGTTCGCAGCCCAGAGTGGGGTGCTTCGAGACGCCTATGCGTTCGGCGTTCCCGCAATCGTCACTGATGTCGGGGCGCTTGGCGACACGGTGCGCGCAGACGGCTCAGGGTGGGTCGTTCCCGTTGGCGACCCCGCGGCATTGGCTCACGCCATCGCCCAGGCCGCAAACGACAGTGCAGCACGCGCCCGGGCGGGGGCGGCTGCAGCACGAGCGGGCGAGGACCAAGGTGTCCAAGCGGTTGCCGAGTCCCTCCGTCAGGTCTACGACGACGTGACCCGCTTCGGTGCTGCGCTCTAGGTGATTCGGTGGGTCCGGCGAGGCGGTGGGACATCGTCGTCCCCGCACCGCGCCTATCCTCGTGTCGTGCCCGCCGAGATGCCGAACTTCGTTGTCATCGGCGCTCCACGCGCAGGAACGACGACGTTGGCGTCGTACCTGTCCGACCACCCTGATGTCTTCGTGGCGCCAGGGAAGGAGGTTCGCTACTTCACCGATAACTGGTCGAGGGGACTTGGCTGGTATCGGTCGAAGTTCGCCGCTGCGGGCAACCGGCGAAGGATCGGCGAGGCGAGTCCCCAGTACATGAATGACCGGGCGGCGATGGCCCGGCTCGCGACGGTGCTCCCCCGAGCTGACCTCATCGCCGTGCTGCGGAATCCCGTCGATCGCGCCAACTCCCACTTCCACTACCGCGCAGCCCGTGGCCTGGAGGCACGCACTCTCGTCGAGGCACTGCATGAAGAGCTCGACGGACACGAAGGCGCCTACCCCTACCTCGCGATGGGCGAGTACCACCGCCAGCTCATCGCCCTAGATGACGTTGCCCCTGGTCATGGACGCCTCATCCTGTGGTTCGACGACCTGGCACGGGATCTCCCAGGACTCCTTCGCACCGTAGCCGGCTTCCTGGGTATCCCGGACTCTTGGGACGACCGGGACGACGTCCGGGTGGTGAACTCGGCCGACCGGTTCCGATCGCTGACGGTCCGGCGGTGGCAGTCGCGAGCGCCTCGAGGCGTGCGCGCCGCCATCGGGCACCTGAATCGCGTGCAGGCCACCTATCCCCCGCCCGAGCCGAGACTCCATGACTTGATGCTGGATCGTCTCAGGTCCGACATCGTCAGTCTCCAGCAGTACACGGGCAGAGATCTCTCAGCTTGGCTCGCCCGGCCCATCACTCGACCGGCACGCGACGCCCAGCGATGATCTCGAGAGACCACGACCCCCAAGTCCCGGTTCAGGGCGGTGAAGGCCAGGGGAGCCTCCTCGTCTGGTCTCCATCGCGTCTGCCGGCTTGGCTGCGCAGCGAGCGCAGCCGAGCCGTTCGCCAACCCGCCCATGCAGCGCCTGGTCTCGTCTCTGTCGTGATGCCGTGCCTGGATGCCGCGGACTCGATCCGCGATCAACTCGATGCGCTGGCTGGCCAGACCTACCGAGGGCCCTGGGAGGTGGTCGTTGCCGACAACGGCTCGAAAGACAGAACCAGGCAGGTGGTCTTAAGCCACACGCTCCCAGGAGCTAGCCTCCGACTCGTCGACGCCAGCGGCCGTCGGGGAGTCTCTTATGCCCGCAACAGCGGAGTCGAAGCGGCTCAAGGGAATCTGATCGTGTTCGTCGACGCGGACGACCTGGTCTCGATGGATTGGCTTGACGAGATGGTGCAGGCATCCCGGAGTGCAGATGTGGTCGTGGGGCTCACCGTCAACCAACGCTCGACGCGTCGGCTCCGGACTCCCGATCCAGCTCCCCGTATGCCGCAACGGTACGGAGCACCGTTCATCACCAGCTGCAACATGGCAGTCTGGCGGGACGTTCACGACGCCATCGGTGGCTTCGACGAGGCCTTCATGCGTGCGCAGGACGTCGACTACTCGATACGCGCGCACCTCCTCGGCGTCTGGGTCTGTTTCGCACCTCGGGCTGTTGTCTGGCGCAGACCTCGGTCCGACGTGAGGTCGACTTTTCGACAGTTCTACGACTACGGTCGTTTCGACATCATGCTGGAGGATCGATACGGACCGGTCGGGATGCCCCGCCGCACAGGCACGCTCACGGCTAAGAAGTGGCTGTACTGGACGGCCCGAACGCCGGTTGCGGCCGTGTCGAAGCGCCACCGCGAGGACTGGGCGCGGAACATCGGCAAGGAGTCGGGGCGAGCAGTTACCCGACTGACACAAAGGCTACGGGGTCCTGTTGTCGAACCCTCGTCGAGTCGTCCAACGTCTCCGCGATAGTCCAAGGCGTCGGCGGGCTTTTCTCGCGACCTGGCGTGACTTGACCCGAGCTTTGGTAGGAAATGCACCTCGTTGCGCATCCAGTATCACAGATCCGACGCTGCCTCCCCGATAGGCAGCCTTGCCCGAAACTGGGGTCGAGGCGTAGTGGGAATGGTGCATGGTGAGCAGTTCGTATCGAGCGTCATCCAAGGCCACCAGCGTTGGGGGCCGCGAGCTCTCGGTCGGCACGCTGGGAATCTCGGCCAGGCCCAGCTCCTCGGCAATGTGGGACAACCCAGCTGCCTGGCTCTTGACGTAAGACTCGTACTCAAGCGAGACCGGCAACACCCCCCGCCTGGAGAAGAACAACTGCCAGTTGGTATTCGCGTGTATCAGTCGCTCAATCTCGGCCTGGAGGTTCTCCGCATGGCGTCGCGCTGAGTGGCGCTGCATGAACTCTGACAGCCACTGATCCCTGGCGCGTCTTGGATGGTCGGCGCCGACACCTGTCCAGAGCTGGCTGGCCCTTGCCAAGTAGAGCGAGACAGCCTGCTTCGCGACGTCCCGGCGATGCA
>Ga0316576_10001977_pt1 | contig 11457 bp, 11 predicted proteins | sample S0NA_FD_203075 | JGI IMG/M metagenome (GOLD analysis project Ga0316576, IMG submission 203075) | Rhizosphere microbial communities from salt marsh grasses in Alabama, United States - S0-2_050615r3r5 | ecosystem: Host-associated > Plants > Roots > Rhizosphere | place: USA: Alabama | collected... | reverse complement strand
CAAAGTGCTCGTGAATGTGCTCGAAATGATCGCTGATGCCCACCGTGCCCGCATGGCCAAGCTCGGCAATCAGGCTGACCGTCTGCTCGGGCACCACCGCGCCATCGCCCGAGGACCAGGTGGTATGTACGTGAAGATCTTGCGCGAGCATCGGTGGGCCCTCAGCCGAGGGGGTGCCGCACTCGGAGCGGCAATTGGGCGGCGAACCTGTCAGCGGTCAAAAGGCGAAGTTCCGCCGGCAGTATAGCCGACGACGCTTGCCGCCCGACACACGCGTTCCCTCATGCAGGGCCCGAATTCTCGGTGGACTGACACGAGACCGGGCGTCAAAGGGGCCCTGCTGCTGTTTCGGCACCGCAGCAATCGCTACCCGACCCATTTCGAGCGGTCAGGCCGCTGGCGTCAGTCGGGCGGCACGGATCTTCTAACTCTCCCAGGCCAGATCAGGGTAGATACCGCGGACGATGAGGTCGATATTGCCCGGTCTGCTTCAAGGCAAAACGACGGCCCTGTCGTCGCGGCGACCGAGACTTCGGCCCTTCCGTGATCGCCGAAACTGGAACGACAGTCCGCCCCGCCAAGATGGGGCAGCCCCTTTTTGCTCAGTTTTTCGGACGCTTGCCCTTCTTGCAGTCCGGGTCGAGATTTCGCCGGCAGTCTGGATTGCAGTAGCCGTCCGCGCTGCAATCCGGCCGGGTAAGGACGTCGTAGATGGTCGGCCAGATGAGGTCAGCCAGGAACGCCTGTCCGCCGCGCGAAGGATGGAAGCAGTCGAGGCCGCTCACCTCGTCCTCTGAGTACGGATGGTCGTAGATCTCGTCGGCGACCCGTGCGAAGACGCCGTTGCGACCGCTGTATTCGTCCGCCTTGTGCGCCAGTAGCGTGTTGAGCGCCAGGTTGAAGTTGGCCGCCGCCGCCCGTGCCTCGGCGGTTGAGGCGCTGTTCAGCACATTTGCACAGGGAAACGCATCATCGTATATGTCCTCGAACAGCCACTCTAGGAGATCGGCGAGCCAGTCCCGGGTGAGGTCGCGGAATTCCGGAAAGGTGGTGCAGAGCCAGTCCCCGTAGAGATCCGCGCAGACCTCCAGCACGGCAGCCTCATTGAGCGACTCATAGTCGAGATCCCACAACGCCTGGCAGGAGCTGAACAGAAAATGCGGCTCCGCGGCCATCAGCTCATGCAGGGCAACCACGTTGGGCACTTCTGCGAGCACCACGTAGCCGCCCCTGGGCATGCGGTCCGTGAGATAGGTTAGGGTCTGATCGATTTGCATCTCGACCCAGTCGAGGCTGGGCGGCGGCTCGCCCAGGCGTTGACAGACGTCGTTGCCGCCAAGCTCGACAACCACCAGCGAGGTTCCGGGCACGGCCATCAGCTCCTGCGCCTGGAACAAGGCGTCCTCCCAGTTCGAACCATTGACTGCCGCGGTTTGCGCGTCGCTGAAGCCGAACGCCTGCAGCCGGCTGCGAATGGACCAAGGTTGGACGCCGGTAACGAAGCTCCAGTCTCAGTCCTCGCCGAGGTTGCCGATACACGCAACGACGTCGTCACAACTATCGTCGGCGTTCATTGCGGTGCTGATGCTGTCGCCGATCGCGCCCAACTCCTCGGCCGACGCGGCAGCCATCGTCGCCATCAGCCACAGCGCACAGATCGTTACCGTCACAAGTTGCCTGGTCATTCGGTTGCCCCTCCAAACGTCCGTGGGGCTGCGCTGTCTCAACTCCTCAGTTGCTCGATGCTAGGGGGCAGGCGCTGAGCGAGGGATCAAACCCAGCCCATCCGGAACAGATCACCCTTCGCCTTGTTTCAGTCTAGGTTAGCCACGCGAACTCGCAACGCAGCCGGCAAAGACTTGGTCCGAGCAACCCTGGCTAAGGATTTGGCGACATCGTCGATGGCTTCCGAAGCCGACCCATCCGAGTCGGGGGGGCGACCTTCAAGGTCCGCAATGCGGCGTAACCGGACTCTGGCGCCCGTCCGCCCCAAGCCGCCCTTGTAATAGCGCGAGAACCCGCGCCCTGCCTGCTGCAGGCTCCAGGCACAGGTCGTAGGCCGCCTTGTAGACGGGCGGGTGCTCGCTGAGGGCTATGTCAGTTCACCACCGCGCCGCGATGACGGGCGGCAAAATTGGGCTGGGGGACTCCAGCCCCCCAGCCCCTAGGTCAAAGGGCCAATCGTCGAATCACCTAATGCCCAATCACCAGCCGCCTCGCACCGCGCGAACGTATTTGGGCCAGCCTGTGTAGGCGTCGCGGGCGCTGCCGGCATAGTCGCCGTAAAAGTACCCCGCCCAAGCGGAGTCATCGTAGCCAGCGACGGCGGTTGACGACCAGTACGAGGACGGATACGTCGCACCCGGCAGGTCATCGGCCACGCACGGGCCCGGTGGCGGGACGCTGTAGTCCATCAGGCTAAGCAGTTCCTTGACCGTCGGCAGGCGCCAGTCCTCGTAACCCGCAAACTGCTCGCCATTCAGCTCGTCCAGGAACACGGTCCCGGCCTGATACCACGTGTATAGATTGTTGACGTCGTGCGGGTTGGTGTAATCCTCGACGCCGTCATCGCCGTCCTTGATCTCCCAGATCAGCAAGGTGCTGTTGTCCGTGAAGGTCCCGTCGCCGTTGTTGGTGTAGCTCAGCTCAGGGCCCGTCTGGCCGTCACCGGGAAAGATGGCGCAGGGCTCTTCACGACACGCCTGCAGCTCGGCCTCGCACGCCTCAAGCGCCCCTTTAATACCGCCGCGGCCCCACGGTGGGCCGGCCCAGCCCAGCGCCGATACCGCCACCAGCAGCCCGCCGGCAACACCGGCAAGCCAGCTTAATGTTCGTCTCGTCTTCATTGCTTCACCCTCCTGGCGCTATCGCTCCAATTCCTGCGCCGGACGGCTCCCCGCCCTGCGCTCTGTTGCCGCTGGCGCCCAAGCGCCATACGGGCACTGCGGCCGCACAAACAATGTTTGTGGCAAAGCGGCGGTCTCATGGGGTTTCGTGTTAGCTTCCGCCAGCTCGCAGGCGGGGGCGGCAGGTCTACCCTCCCTGCTGTGTCTGGCACAAGGCGTTGCGGGACGCGGCAGAGCGTCTGCACAGCCTCACGTCCTCCCAACCAACCCCGCTCCCACGACCGTCACAGTCCATTCCACCTCCTAAAATTATAGTTTTTGCTGCGGAGGCGGTCGGCCTGCCGAACCGGCTTGCGGCACCGCCACGGCTCGCAGCCTCCGGCCCAGCGAGATGCCTGCCAGACGTCCGCTATGAGGATGTTGCGGTCGGTGGCTGGGGTGGGGGGAGATGCCCTTCCTGGCCGTACTGAGGTGAAGCCCGTCGCTCCCGCAGGCAGCACGCTGCGTATCGGTCCACGCAGCCCGCGACTCAGATGCCGCTCCAGAGGACATGCCGTCGTGGTCCGAGTGGCCGGCCGTCCGGCGTTCAGAGTCCCTTCAGATACCCCACACCCAGTTGCTGCATTTGGCTTTGTATCCAAGTGGCGCGTTGGTGCATGTACGCCGAGGGAGCATCAAGACGGTATCGCTCGGGATTCGGCAGCGCAGCAGCCAGAAGTGCCGCATCGTTCGGCCGCAGGGCCTCCGCGGGCCGATGGAGGTATCTCCAGCTCGCGGCGCCAACGCCGTACGTGTCGGAACCGAGTTGAGCGATATTGAGATAGACCTCCAGAATGCGCCGCTTCGGCCAGGCAAGTTCGATCGCCAGCGTGAACCAGGCTTCAAGGGCCTTGCGCACCCAGTTCTTCCCCTGCCATAAAAACAGGTTCTTCGCCACCTGCTGGCTGATCGTACTCGCACCCCGCAGCCCACCTCCGGAGCGGAAGGCTCCCCACGCCTTCTGGATCTCCACCAGATCGAAGCCGAAGTGGCTCGGAAACCTTTGATCCTCTGCCGCCACGACCGCCAGCGGTACGGCCGGCGATATCGCTTCCCAGGCGATCCACTCGTGCTGGAGTCGGGAGGTGTCGCGCCCGTTCGTGAAGGATGAAACCTTGTGCTGGAGCATGAATGACGACGTGGGAGGATCGATCCAGCGGAGCGGGATAACGAGCAGGGCCGTCAGGATCGCAAATGCCAAGATCCCTCGCCGAAGCATGACCCGGAGCCAGTGGACGACGCGCAGCTTTCGCGCGCCTTCCCGTTTATGGACGAATCTCAAGACACTCGGACAGGCCGCCTCCCAAAGTTGCCAACGCGGGTCACTCTACCGCACCTCAGCCGCTGGAGGTGACCCGCGGCTACGGAAGCACAGGGTCGTTGGAGTAAGTTGTCGTAAGCCGGCGTGGCCCCGTTCGTGGCCGAACTGAGCCCAGGGCAGCTGGCTTCCCTGCGAGTTGAGCAGCAGCGCAGTCGTCGGCTTCCCCGTGGCGTCTGTCGCCGCGGCGTTTGCATCTGGCCGATCCTGGTAAACCATTGGGGAAGGCGTCCGCGCGAATGCGCCTGGGCGCTTCGGAGATCCGCCTCGCGCCTCCGTAACGATCGCTCACCTTGGTTTCGGCAAGGAGGTGTCCTGTGTACGAAGTCCGCGACGAGTAACTTGAGGATCCGAAATCCCGGCTGTAACGGTTGGCCTGCTGGAGGGAGCCGGATACGTCGAGGTTTCTGCGCTTGGCTTCGACGGTGCCGAGCGGGGTCAGCCCGGCGAACAGAACATAATCGGCGGGGCCGGAGGCGGTGGGCCACTCGGCGATCGCCAGATTCTTGCCCTTCTCCGGGCGGGCGCCGGCACCATGCCGGATCACCGCGGAGTCGGCGATCCAGCCCGCTTGGCGCAGTTGCTCGTCGATGAGCTTTCTGGTCTCCGCTTCGTCGAGCTAGAGCTCGGCCGCGGCTTGATTCGACGCTGAGATGAATCCGGCGAGCGCCGCTCGCGGCTGCGCCGAAGCGCGCGCCTGCTGGGCGGCGAGCTGCTGCTCTAGCGCCGCTTTCCCCGTTTCGGCCTCGGTCGCGAGCTGCTCCCAGAATGACTGCTGGTCCTGCGCCTGTTGAAGTTGGGCCTCGGCGGCCTGGAGCCGCTGCACGGTCTCTTGATGGGCCGCCTGATACTCCGCCAGTGCTTCCGTCAGCCGATCGAGCTCGACGCGCAGGTCCTCCGACTTCTCCTCGGGCGCCTTGGGCGGAATGAACGGCCCCGACCTGAACGCGGCATCCGTGAAGGTGCGATGGAACCAGACGCCCAACTGCCAGGTGATCTTGAGGGCCCCCAGCGCTGTTCGGTGGTCCCCAGCCATGGCATGACTGGCGGCATTGCCCGCTCTTCGCACCTCCCCGAAGAGCTGGGCGATCTCGCGCGGGAGAATGCCCTGGTCTTGTAGACGGCGAACCAGCTCGTACTGAGCCTCTCCGGTGGAAACGTACTCGCCGACGTTGGCCGCAACGTGCGGGGCGAGCAGCTCCGTGAGCTGGAGCAGCTTGAGGAGGCAGGTGTTCGGGTCGTCGGGGAAATAACGCTCCGCGAGCAGCCCAAGGCGCAGGAGCTGCTCGTCGTACTGCTCCAGCTGGGCGAAGTTGCTTGTGAGAGGATTCGGCGCTGTCACAGGTGCGACCACGCTGGTGGCTCAACCAAGGGGACGCGTCGCGTGACCGGCCCCTTCGAACCGGAGCGACCAACGGACCTCGTTTCGCCGCGTCGTTGCGCCCAACGCCCGACCTCCCTTGTTTCTCTCCGGCGTTGCTTGGGTTACTGCGACCCCGAGGCCTCTGGCGATTGGGGACGTGCGAGGGGCTTCTTCCCCCGACGGCCGCACCAATCCCGGATCATGATCTCCAGCATGTTTGCCAGACTGGGGTGCTCGTGGTCGGCCGCCTCCCGCAGGGCGGCCTTGGTGTCCGGTGCCAGGCGCACGGTGAGGGCCTCCGTCTTCTGTGATCGCATCGGGCGATGCAGGATCGCGGGCCTTCGGTTGTACTGCGGCGATGCTACAATAGGGTCAAGTTCACGGCGAGTGACCGGGGTCATCCTCGCGTGCGGATGTGTCAGTAGCGCTCGCAAGCTCCGATAAGGACGTGAGCCAAGGGGAGACACCCGCCTTTGGGCAGCGTGCTCCCCAAACGGAATCGTCAGACCAACCCACGCTCCGCGAGCGATGTCCCCGCGCCCTCACCCACGATGAAGTGGTCCAGCACTCGCACCTCAATCAACGCCAAGACGTCCTTCAGCCGCTGGGTGATCCGCAGATCCGCCTGGCTCGGCTCCGCCACCCCAGAGGGATGGTTGTGGGCGAAGATGACCGCCGCCGCGTTGGTCTCCATGACCTTGCGGACCACCTCCCGCGGATGCACGCTGGCCCCGTCGATGGTGCCGCGAAACAGCTCCTCGTCGCGGACGAGGCGGTGGCGGTTGTCGAGCAGCAGCACGGCGAAGACCTCATACGGTATGCCAGCCAGCCGGAGCCGCAGATAATCCCGCGTGGCCGCCGGGCTGGTGAGCGCATCCTGGCCGAGGTGATAGCGGGCCTCCAGGCCCTGGATCGCATGGGCAATCAGGGCGCGCTCCTCCTCGGGCAGATCCGCCCGACGGTTGGCGTCGGGCTCCAGGGTCAGAGCGAACTGGTTTGGACTCGTGCTTCTGGGCATGGGGTGTTTCCGGTAAATCGGGGAGACGCACCGATCCCCCTGGGGAGCGATGCACTCCCCAAGGTGGTTGATGGATGTCTAGCGGGTCAGCAGCAGCCGCTCCGCGACCCGGAACAGCTCACCCTTCAGGGCCTCGACCGAGTGGACCTGGATCGCCACCGGGAACAACCCGCTCACATCGTGCCGGATGCCGATGCCGATCAGCTCGATGCCGGAGGCGGCGGCCCGTTTCACCAGATCCCGGGCGCTCTTCCAGTCATCCGGCTCGCCGTCGGTCAGCGTCAGCAGGACCCGTCGCACTTCGGTCCGTGACAGGAGATCAGCAGCCGCGAACCACAAAGCGCCCGTCATGGGCGTGCTCCCGCGGCCGCGCTGCACGAAGGCGCCACCCCGCGCACCCGCCCGGTCCCCATGGGACAGGAGCCGGGTGACCTGGTCATCCCGACCCTGCAGGCTGGGGAATGCCGTGACGGCTCGTGAGACTCCCTTCATGGGCTCCAGGGCCAGCGCCAGGGCCATGGCCATGGCCATGGCCGCGTCCAGTTCGACGCTATCCTGGCCGCCTGTCATGGACCCGGACAGGTCCACCAGCAAGTGCAGAGCCGTGTTGGGCGCGATCCGCTCGTCCTTCCTCTCGAAGATCTGGGCATCCCCGACCGCTGCGCGATGAAGCCGCGTGGGGTTCAATACCCGGCCTCGGCGAGCGGTTCTGCACCTAGTCTGGGTGTGGGCCTGGACCAGCCCCTTAAGCCGAGCCGTCAGCTTGGCCAAGTGAACCTTCACCCGGCTGAGCGCCGTGCGACCCGAGCGGTGCCCCAGGCGAGGCCACCTAGGAGATAGGACAAGGGCGACAAGAGCGCCAGACCCAGCCTCAGCACCACGTAGAGAACGACGAACCAGAACGGCAACTGCAGCATCCAAGGTGCGACGCCGAGCCAATCTGCTAGCTCGGCCAGGGTGGCGTTAGCGAGCGAAGGGTAGCGGAACATGAGGTAGATGGCGGCCGGGACCGCACCGAGGCGAGCGACGCGCGCTGCCAGCCGACCGCCGCCGGCCAATACCCGCGAGCCGAACATGGCCACCTTCCGGGAAAAGCCCCCCACGCGGGTCGCCTCCGCGGCAGGCCCGGCCAGCTTGGTTGCCCGGACCGCTTTGAGCAGTTTCACGCTCGTCGCTATAACCGCAACGTCCAGCGCGGCCCAGCCCAGGTCCGATGCCAGGATCTCCTCCCCCAGCCGCCACTTGGCCTCCAGGTCCCGGATCCCGCCCAAGAACAGGTCACCCAGTCCCTTCAGCACCCGTTCGGTCTGCACCCATTCGACCTTGCCGTCCGGCGTGACGGCGAACTGCCCCAGGAAGCCATGGCCACCCGCGCGGATGAACTTGACCGCGTACCAGCCGCGCAACTCGGGCGTCAGTGCCGAGCCCGGAGCTGCGACTTCCGCTGGCCTTCCCACGAGCCGTGAAAAATAGGCCGCGACATCGTTCCAACGCGCGCCGAGCGCCCTGCGGATCTCAAGGGAGGTCAGGTCGTGGTCCATGAAGTAGCCGATCGGAAGCAGCGCCGCCTCCCCGTAACGGAGCAGGACGTCCTGAAACTCCGGCTCGGCGCCGTAGACCGGCAGGATGCTCCGCGCGGGATCCGGGTACCGCAAGAGGGCCGACCGCGCCTTGAGGACCAGGGCCTCGTTGTCGGCGTAATCGAGCAGCAGCGCCTGCACCTCCACTGGCTCCGCCTCGATTCGCGGCGCCGTGTCGCCAAAGGTCTGGCCAACGGCCAAGCCGATCAGTTGGTCTTCGTAGCTCGGCGTGGGGCCCGTGAAAGTCAGCACCCCGGCTCCGACAACGGCGAGCAAGCTCAGCAGAACGACTCTGGGACTCTGGTTCATCGGTTACTTCCAGGGCGCGCCGGACGGCGCATGTCAGGCTTCATGTTGGCTAGCGCTCACCCGCCGGCGCACCCAGTGTGCTAATTGTTCAAGCTAGAGTCGCGGCGCCTCGGTGAGATGAGCTCTCAAGCAGTCCACCCGACCCGCCCGACTTCCTGGTCTCCAGTTGGGGTTGGGCCCGCAACTGCGTAGCGATGGGGACGGACCCCAAAGCTTTTTTGCGCCTCGCAGAGTCCGGCTACGAGTCGCCGTGCGCAGCGATGGGTGTGGCAAGCCGGAAGGGTACTGCAAACAGAGCGGGTTTTCGGCTGTTGTGAAAGTTATTTGTTAAGGCAACCCCGCAATAGCAAGTGCTGGTTCGGGAAAGCTTTGTTGTGCACCATTTCTGTGGATAACCCTGTGGACTCTATGCCCCCAATGCTCGTCAGGCCTTTTGAATATGACCATTTTGTTAGTTTGATCAATTTTTGACCACAGGAATTTTCTGCGCAATTCAAACAACTAGGGAATATTCCCGAATACTGAAGATCGATCTCGCGCCAAGCACGGAGTAATTTAGGCGTCAAGCGGGCTTGTGCACAAAACATTAATCTCTTGGCAGGAGACGGAGATCCTTACCCTGAGCGCCCTTTTTTTCTCAGCGCCTTCACTACTCACCCACGGAGGTACCGGCTCCGGATCGGACCACAGCCCGCTGCGACCCTTCCTCGCCTTCTCCTCCGCCTGCGCGTAGAGCACACGATCCTCGGGGCTCTGCTCATCGGCGTACTCCCGATACCACCAGCACATCCCTTCCGTGACCAACGCTAAGTTCACGTCTCGCTGGCCGTCGAGAACCTTGCCCACGATCCGCTTGTAGCGATCACGTTTGCCCCAGTCCACGGTTACCTGGCGATCGAACACATAGTCCGACAGAGCCTGTTTCGCCTTGGCGCTCCAGGCCTGCTTGCGCTCGGGGCAGTCGATCCCGGCCAGCTTCACCTTGTGCTGCGTGTTGTTGGCATCGAGGACCACCAAGGTGTCGCCGTCGATGATCGGGACTACGTGCCCGGTCAGTTCCTGAGACCAGGAGACAAGAGGCAGGACGAGTAGCAGCACGAGAGGTAGCCGCGAGAAGCGGGCGGCGCTGGGCCGCCGTTTGGAGCTGGTTGCCTGCATCGCAAACCCCATCAGCGCACCGCCTCGTGATCGAGGGAGGCCAAGATCTGTCCATAGACAGTGGGTCCATCGGAGACCTCCTGCCTGTCCTGGACCGAAGGGTCCGTCGCACGGGCAGAGAGCTTGAACGCCAGGATCGGGAGCAAGAGCGCCAGCAGCAGGCTGGTGACGCGGCTCATCCTGGAGTTCCTCCGTCAGTCCGGTGACTTCGAGCAGCGCCGAGACGAGGTTCTGCATCCCCACGCTGAGCAACGACAGGGTCTCCTCGTCCAGGGTCTCGGCCTTGACCATCTTGAGCAGCGTCTCCTGGGGCAGGTCCCCGCAGCGCTGCTGATACCACCCGATGTTGAGCGCGAGGAGCCGGGCAACGTCGGCAAGCTGCTCCTTGCTGGCGCGCTCGATGAGCTGATCGGCCAGCTGCGTGTAGCCAGGGAAATCGGTTGGGTCAGGCATGACGGGGGGGTCTGGATTCACCTTCCTCCGGGAGGGAGAAGCGGTTGACAGATCTCGCGGTTGGCAATCTTCCAGGAACGTTCGAAACGGGGCTGGGGACATGGCGATTCTCGCCGATTGCAGCCATCCGCCCAACAAAAACCCCGGCACTGGGCCGGGACAAGCTCAAGGAGAACAACAAAGAAACAGACGCTGGGTGCGCACGTCCTGCACACTGCTGCCGCCAAGCGCCGCGCGCTCGCCATAGTGCCGAGGCTGCAGCCGCGGCAGCCGGGGAACGCCGGTGCCTCGGTTACAGTCCACGCTGCCGCGAGCCCCAATCCCGAGCGCTTGGTCGCAGCGTTCGGCTTTTCCCGATCACCCGTAGACAAGTTCCTAACGCGCGCCGGGAGGCCCCGAAGGTCTCGGTGCGGCCATAACCGTGACTTGCCGCCCGGCCTAGTCACTCCAGCGGCAGGTAGACGCTGCCGCTCAAGTCCGTGCCGTCTGCGGCCGGAAAGGGTCGGGAACGGCTTTCGGGCCAGGCGTCCATCAGATTTCGTGATGGCGCATCACTGATTCTGATGGGTAACGCTCTGCGGAGGGGATGAGTTCGCTTTCCGGCCAGCAGTGGACCTGGGGCTCGGGAGCACAGCCCGCCGCTAGACACCTATAATTCCGGTGGTCACGCTCACCTCGGCCATCGTTCCGCCACCGAGTCGGCTTATGACGTCGGTCCTGATCACTGGAAGCAATCGCGGTCTCGGGCTTGCGTGGGTCCGGCAATGCTCAGCGCGTGGTTGGCGCGTGCTGGCGACCTGCCGCGATCCGGGCGCGGCGGCGGATCTTCGGGAGCTGCAATCCCAACATCCTGGCGTCGTCAGCATCCACCGACTGGACGTGACCGTGCCAGAGCAGATCGCCGATCTCGCCGAGGAGCTTAGGGAGGAGCCCGTTGATCTGCTCGTCAACAACGCTGGGGTCTACTTCGAGCGTTGGGGCAACGATCCGATCGGGCGCATCGACTATGAGGCGTGGCTTGAGACGTTCCGCGTCAACACGCTCGGACCGATGCGGACGACCGAGACGTTTCTCCCCCACCTAGGACGCAGCCCCCGCCCCCTCGTCGCGGCGGTCAGCAGCAACATGGGCAGCATTGCCGACATCACCAGACCACGGGACTACGCTTACCGCTCAAGCAAAGCGGCACTCAACGCGGCCATGCGCGGTCTCGCCCATGAGCTCAAACCCCGCGGCATCGGCGTGCTCTTGCTGCACCCCGGCCGGGTGCGCACCCGCATGGGCGGCTCCTCCGCACCCATCAGTCCCGAGGAGAGCGTTCGCGGGATGCTCTCTCTAGTGGACCGCTTCGAGGAATCCATGTCCGGTGAGTT
>Ga0316576_10001974_pt1 | contig 11463 bp, 10 predicted proteins | sample S0NA_FD_203075 | JGI IMG/M metagenome (GOLD analysis project Ga0316576, IMG submission 203075) | Rhizosphere microbial communities from salt marsh grasses in Alabama, United States - S0-2_050615r3r5 | ecosystem: Host-associated > Plants > Roots > Rhizosphere | place: USA: Alabama | collected... | reverse complement strand
ACCGGCGCGCGGGGGGCGCTGCCGCCCGCCGCCGACCACAACTCCGCTCCGCTCGCCGTGCGCGGGCGCCCCAAACACGCCCTTCAACGCGATATCCGCGAACCGACGCCGTCCGCGCTATTCCACCTGCCCACGCTTGGCCACCGGGGTGGACAGCGTGGGAAGACTGAATCATTTCGGCGCGAAATTGCTTCGGAATTTGGCGGGGAGCCAATCTTAGAAACAACAGGGGTTGAACCCGCCACCTGCGACGGCCCTGTCCGTACCAGATCATGTACCAGCTGGGCGTGGCCTCCCTCCCAATCGAAACCCCAGCCGAGCCACAACCGCTTCGGGTCCTGCCGCAGGATCCGCTGCAGCGTGGGTGGCAGGAGGAATGCCAGGGGCCTGCCGCGCAGACGGGACCGACGCCGCCACTGGCGCATCGCTCCCGGCATCCAGGTCACCGTCATCAGGACTGCGAACCCGGCGAGATACCGGAACGGCGCCTCGTGCAGTCCCCACAGATCGGCGGTACCCCAGGAGAACACCCCGATAACAACCCAGCCCGCCACCGCGGCGGCCTCATAGTTGGGGCGCCAGGGGTTCTCGTAACGAACCATCTCAGCTTCCGTTGCTGAGAGAGATGCCTCCGTCGGCACCGACACGACAACCTGCGATCTGACCCAGAGCGCGCAGGAGCGCATAGCGGTTCAACCCGGGTCGTTCGCCAACGAACCAGGTGGGCACCTCCGGACCGACCCTCAGGCACCCGTCTGCCACGGACACGCCGCCGGGAAGTGCCGCGTCGCGCGCCCTGATCCGCGCAACCAGCTCCCTTGCCGCTGCACCGGCATCATGCCCGTCGTCTTTTTTTCTGCGACGCTGGGTTTCCTTGTTTGGCGCGCGGGTCTCCGCGGGCGGCGCGCTTTCGACCCTAGAGGCATCGGGCGCGATGTCTGTTTCGATAGACGTTGGCAGGAACGACTGCGACGGACGCGCCAACCCGATGATGGCTAACACCTGGCGCGAGGCATCCAAGGTCAGCAGCGCACCGCGAACTCCGTCGATGACCCGCACGCGACGCAACGGAGCGAGTGGATCGGTCTCGAGCAGTCCCGACCCCGCGAGCGCCTCGAGCTGCGCCTGAGGTGGAGACCCGAGGCCGGCCAGTCCCTCCGGGAACCGCACCAGGACCTGCTCGTTCACGATGAGCACCCGCTCCTTCACGGCAGCTTCGTCGTTCTCAAGCCCTCTCGCCAGAGAGAGCAGGTGCTCACCTCCCGGTCCGCGAGAGCGGAACCAGCCCTCCGTGTGTCCTGCGTCGTCCCCGCCTCGGGTGTCATCTCGTGCGCCTGCTTTCCCGTCCACCGCAGAGGCTGTCCGCGCTTTGAGTGTGGAACCGACCGAACCGCTTTGAACGACACTGCGTTCCGAGTTCGGCTTCGTGGGTATCGGGGACGGCGTTTGCGAATCTGTTGTCCGGGGATCGGTGGGTGTACTGGCCGCCCTCCGTTTCGGATCCGCTGCTTCCGCAGTGGCCATGTCCGGCGGTGCCGGCGTTCGGGACGCGATGTCCTCCGCGATCACGCCAACGGGCGTCGGCACGGCCCCGGCGATCACGAGGTCCGGTGAGGCCAGACGCAACGTGGAGAGGGTAATGACCTTCCCATCCCGTGCCAGGGGCTCCGGTGCGATGCGCCAGTAGCGCTGTGCGGTGTCGCCCTCCTGCCGCGGAACTACCAGAGCGCGTTCCAACAGGATTTCGGCCAGGGTATCCGGGTCCCGCGGGATACCGGGTACTCGGTCGGCGGCAAGCAGGGAAACCACTTCCTCGGCCCCGGCCGGCCAGACCAGGTGCAAGCCGTCGGGCAGCAGCCACAGCCGGGCGCCGGGGACATTGATCTGCCAGCGTCCGCCCCGGACCAGACGGCGCATGGCATCGAGCAGATAGCGGTCGACCGGGACGCCGAGCGATATCGTCGCGGGGTCGATGTGGTTCTCGCGCAGGTCCCGCTCGACGCTCGCCCGGTCGGCCTCGGAGACCAATCTACCCAGGACCGCCCCGTCGTCGATTCCGGCGACGGCGGCGAGAAGCCCCTGCATGATCTCAGGGTCCGGGTCCGCCAGCCAGGCGGTGACCTCGGGGATGAGAATGCGCTCCAGGACCAAAAGGCCAAAGGTCTCATGTCGGCGATGGCGGCGCTCCCGCCAGCGCAGGAAATAGTGCGCTACGCCATTGGCCGCCGCCCAGTCGGTAAGGGACTCCAGCAGGGGACGCCAGGTGGTTTGGCCGTCGCGGTCCGACACCGAAAGGTCGGAGACCGGCTTGCCGAGGTCGTGACACAGACCGGCGAGTCCGGCGGCCAGGCGCCAGCGCGGCTCCAGCTCACGGCGTTCTCCCGGGCTGCGGTCGAGCGCCAAGATCATACCCTGACTCGCCTGCGCCGCGTGGAAGGCGACCTCCAGGCCGTGGCGGAAGAGCCCGCCGGCTCCCCGGTGATGGTGCGCCTCGGAGGCGGGGAGCAGGTGAACGAATGCAGCGTAGCGCCGAACCACCGGCACCACGAGCGAGTGGAAACGCGCGTCCGTGAAGGCCAGGCCATCCTGCAGGCGGGCGATGAGCTCGCGCTGGGTCGCCACCACGCGCTCGGGCGGCGCCACCGGCAGTCCGCGGAGGAAAGGCGGGTACCGGGGAATCTCGCTGTCGTCGATGGACGCAGCGTCCGCTCCGGCTACCCGGGTCGCCTCTGTGGGGGCTGGTCTGATCCAGTCGCGCAGTCTCACACCCGCGATGTTGGGCTTATGGGACGACGCGCAGGTACCGGGAAAGCTGCCTGAAGACGACAGCTTTCGCTGTCGAGGAAGCTCCTGCCCCCTCATAGACTGGATCGCTACCTATCTCCTGGAGCGGTTCCATGATCCATCCTCACGCCCTTCCCCTGCTCCTGTTGCTCGCCGGCTGCGCCGCCGCGCCGACGCCACCGGCAGAGCCGATACCGCATCCCGTACCTGATCCCCGCTTTGCTCAGACAAACATCGCCGGCAGCAGAGGCGGCGCCGCGTGGCGGCCTTCCGCGATCGAGCATGTCATTCGACTCGACGGTCAGTCGTGCGCCTTCGTTGACTTGACGCTGCAGTGCGAGCCGATGGCTCGACCGGCTGCGAAGCCTGAAGCCAAGGTGACAGGCGCGACCACCTCAGATCGGTGATTCACCGGGCTACAGCGACGAAATGCACCGGCCTACTCGATTAACAAAGTGAACAAGGTTATCTCTCTAACCAAATAATATAGCCGATATTATTGCAGGCTTGATACAGGTTCGTTGGTACATTCCCATATCTTCAGGTCCCTAACCTGAAGAGCGAAGTCACTCTCTTGGCATTCTTTCCGTCTTGGCGCGAGCAATATCTGGAGAGGGGGCTACAGCAGCAAGTAGTTGAGCTTCACGGCCGCATTGCGCAGCATCAGGCGCAGGGCTTGATCGGACAGGGCGCGGTGGAAGGACGGCCGCGCGGGAATAGCCGCCTCGGACCGCTCGTAAAGGGCGAGGCTCGGACGGTTCTCGTGCATGCAGGAGGCGTAGTGGAGCCCCTGGATCTGCGGATAGGCCTCGTAAAAGGCCCTCGACCATGCACGCGCCCGCGGCCGGGAACCGCAGTTGATGAGCATGGAGGCGCCGGCGCGGGTCGGGAAGGTCCCGGTGAGGTCGAGCAGCTCCAGATCAGCGTCCAGCTCGTAGGCGACCAACCAGGGCGAACGCGCGGCGCGGTCGATGACCCGTGTGTCCTGGAAGACCTCGGCCAAAGGGGTGATGCCATCCAGGGCTAGGTACTGGATGGCCCGCGTCTGCTCCGTGGGAGCACCCTGGGCATGCGGGAGATGATGGTCGAACCGCGCCGTGGTCGGGCCGAAGGTCCGCATCTGATTCCAGCGGCCCGGATGGAGCCCGCCGCGGAAGTAGACCCTCCACACCCGAGTTCCGGCTGTCAGACGCTTGATCGCCGGCTCGATCTCCGCGAGGGTCTCCAGAGAGGGTGGGTTAGGAAACTTGGGCAAGGTCTAGGCCTCGGGCGCGCATTGCTCAGGCAAAGGCGAACGGTGCGCACGGTCTCCGGCGATGTGCTACTGACGCCCCCGCCCGTACTTCGACGCCGTCTGAAGACAAGTCCTTAACCAACTGTTATTGAATAAATTAAAATTGGGTTCTGGCAATACCGGAACCGGACTCAGAGATCCCGCGCGAGATCGGCCACAGGCTTGGGATCGCGCCCGGCGAGCAGCCAGTCCCGGGGGCTGATGGCCTTGTCCGGGGTGGCTTCGTCCGTCAGCTCCGTGCTCGGCGACGTGAACCAGCGCCACACGGAGACCGGGTGCAGCTCCGGGCTCAGGGTCGGAATCACCTGCTCGATACCGGGGACAACGCCCTTGAGGGTGCGCGTCCCCTTGCGCTCCTCGACCTGGAACTGAAACAACGGCAGCAGCCAGCTGCGGCCTCGGCGGATGCCGTAGAGAGAGCGCTGGAGCAGGCGCTGGCGGATGCGGCTCTCGTTGCGTCCGAGGGCGGCTGCGACCGCCTTGATGGTCAGCGCCGTCTCCATCAGGGCCGAGTAAGCGGCCGAGGCCCGGGCGATGGGGTCGTCCTGCTCCGAGGGACGGGCGTCCACGTCGAAGCCGCCGCTGCGCAGCACCTCGAGCTCCGCCTCGGGCAGCTCCTGGGCCGCCGGGATCAAGGCGCCCTCCTCCATCGCCTCCACGGCCTCGGCGAGGTACTCGGCGAGCTGGCGCGGCGAGGCCGTGATACCGTGGGCTTGGAGCATCGCCTGCAGGTTTGCCTCTGCCATCACTACTGTTCTCTACGTTTGTTAATCACCGTTAGGAGTATAGCACCGGCTGCCGCCCGCAGGCGCCTTCATGGACCCGACTGTGATTGCATCGCCCGTCAACCGGAAGCCAGGGGACCGCGACCGTTGGATCGGACCCGCCATTGGCATCGCAGTGATGCTGGCCCTCCTCTCGGCCGCTTACCTTTACAGTCTCCATATGCCAGGCAAGACCCGCACCGGCCCCCTGCCCCCGCTCACGGGCGAGGAGGCGCTCGTCCGTGACCGGCTTTCCCGTCACGTCTGGACCCTGGCGGGAAGCATCGGCGAGCGCAACCTTTGGCACTACGAGGCCTTGGGGGCGGCAGCGGACTACATCGAGCGGGTCTTCGCCGAGCTGGGCTATCGGCCGGAGGACGAGCCGTTCGAGAGCCGCGGTCAGGCGGTCCGCAACATCGTCGCCGAGCGGCGCGGGGACTCTAAGCCCGAAGAGATCGTCCTCGTCGGCGCCCACTACGACTCGGTGCTCGGCAGCCCTGGCGCCAACGACAACGGCTCCGGCGTGGCCGCCCTGCTGGAGCTGGCGCGCCTGCTCCGCGGGCGCGAGCTCCCGCGTACCGTGCGCTTCGTCGCCTTCGTCAACGAGGAGCCGCCCTTCTCCTACACGCCCGAGATGGGGAGCCTGGTCCACGCCAGGGCGGCGAAGGCGCGCGGCGATGACATCCGGGCCATGCTCTCCCTGGAGACCATCGGTCACTATTCCGACGAGCCGGGCAGCCAGCAGTATCCCTTTGCCCTGCGCTGGTTCTACCCGGACACCGCCAACTTCATCGGCTTCGTCGGGAACCTGAGCTCCCGCAAGCTGGTGCGCAGCGCGCTGGGTTCCTTCCGGCGCCACGCGTCATTCCCGTCCGAGGGCGCGACCGTTCCCGAGCAGATCCCGGGTGTAGGCTGGTCGGACCACTGGTCCTTCTGGCAGGCGGGCTACCGGGCGATCATGGTGACCGACACCGCCTTCTACCGGTATGCCCACTACCACACCGAGGGGGACACCCCGGACAAGGTCGACTACGAGCGCACGGCGCGGGTAGTGGCCGGCCTCGCGGGAGTGGTCGCAGAGCTGGCGTCAGGAACGGGCAGCGCGGACCAACGCCCGCGTTGAAGGGAGTTCCGTTTTTCTCTCGTAACGACGCCAAGATCGCCAAGGTGCCTTTCCGCGCGAAGGCCGTTGACGGTCCGCATGATCCCTTGCTTCATTCATCGCCGCGATCTTCGCGTCTTGGCGAGAACCAATTCTCCTCGCAGACTTGGTGCCGCCCGTCAGCCCTGACGGATGACACCGGCCACGATGCCGAGGATCTGCAGTTCCTCGTGGCGCAGGTAGATGGGCTCCATCGCGGCGTTGGCCGGCTGCAGGCGAATGCCGTCCGCCTCCACGAAGAAGCGCTTCAGGGTCACCTGCTCGCCGTTGATCATGGCCACCACCGACTCGCCGTTCTCCGCCGTCTCGCGCTTCTCCACGATGATGATGTCGCCGTCCTGTATGTGGTCGTCGATCATGGAGTGTCCGCGCACCCGCAGCGCATAGCTGTTCTTGCGCACCATGTGACGCGGTACCCGGACCGTCTCGCGCTCCTCCGGGATGTCCACGGGCTGACCGGCGGTGACATAGCCGAGGAGGGGGATCTCGACGCCGGTCTCCGAGACTATGTCCAGGGGTTCGAGCGCGGGGTTCCAGGTCGAGTGCCGGCGTTTGGGCAGCAGATAGGCGACGGTCTGCATGGCAGGCTCCTTCGGTTGATGGACGAGGGAACGTCTCGTTCTCTCTTAGTTCTCCCTGAGACTAGCATAGAATAAGAGAACCAACAGAAAACATTGCAGCCGAGACGACCCGGATCCATGCAACTGACACGACGCCAACAGGAGATCCTGGATTTCCTGCGCGAAAACGCGCAGGCGCTCGACCACCCCCCTACTCTCGACCAGCTCTGCGCCATGCTGGGCCTAAGCTCCCGGGGCTCGCTGCACAAGCACGTGCAGGCCCTAGTGAACGTCGGCTTCGTGGAGCCGATGGACGGGCAGCACCGGGGCGTGAGGCTGAGCCCGCAGGAGAGCACCGATGCGGGAATCCCCTTGCTCGGAACCATCGCCGCCGGCCAGCCTATCGAGGCCGTGCCGCAGCCGGAATTCATGCAGGTCCCGCCCCAGCTGCGCACCGATCGCCCCTGTTACGTCCTCAGGGTGCGCGGCGACTCCATGTGCGAGGCGGGCATCCTCGACGGCGACTACGTGGTCATCGAGCAGCGCGAGACCGCGCGCAACGGAGAGATCGTCGTGGCCATGATCAACGGCGAGGAGGTGACGCTCAAGCGCATCCTGCAGGAGCCGGGACGAACCATCCTCTATCCGGAGAACAGCAGCATGCCGGCCCTGGAACTCGACCCGAACGAGGTGCAGATTCAGGGGGTGCTGGTCGGGCAGATGCGTTCCTATCGATAACGATCCTGCTATCCGAAATATCGTGAGCTCAGACCAACAACGACGGCCCCACGTCCGGACTGTCGTCACGCGTGCGAAGCGATGAGACCCTGCAGAGGTCCGATTGAATAACGAAGGGAAAGGGCTTTCGTAATACACCACCTTGTTTGCCGGCAAGGTCGAGGCTGGGGATGGCCCGACGGAAGCTGCCGTCGCAGCGGCAGAGGCCTATTTGGACGGGAAACCACGACAGCGGGGCAAACGCAATCTAACCAGGGCTGATCGCGACAGGGAGTTCTGGACCAGCGATTTTCTGACCAGCCTGTCGGCTGAAGCCTGGCACAGGGAACCCCTGGTCCTCGCGTTAGCGCGATACATGGGGCAGGAGGGCATCGCCAATCTAGCCCTGTTGGATCACATCGGTGCCATCGCGCCGGAAACCACTCGCCGCGCCGTCCGCTATTCTCGCCTCGTGCTGAATCCGCATTCGCCGCGGCGAACGGAAGTGGACCGTCTTGCGGCGCTATTTCCGGACGAGCTCGGTGAGTTGGTCCGCGTTCTGGACATCTTCGATAGGGCATACCGGGACCGGTTGGCTATCGTCGAGATGCTCAAGCAACCTCTGTCAGGATTGTCGCCGCTTGAGCTCTTGGTCTATGCAAGCCTTTACGCCTTCGAACACCTGGTACCGAGGGACTATCTGTCCGCCGAACAACCAGCAGATCCCGATGCCCGCACCGAAGTTGCTTGGAATGCGATCAACGACCTGCTGATCTGGAAGCTCGGCTCTGCCCACCGGGGCGCATTCCATTTAAGCGATCATGCGATCGGAGAATCCCTCGCAGAGCATCTGTCGCCATTTCTCTTCCCATCAGCCGGAGGACGGCGGCCGAAGGAAGATCTGTATCGGGCCTTTGAACAGCTGTTGTCGGCACAGATCGAGCTGAACAGCTTCATATCCCGCTCCGCGGACGCCTTCTCCTATGACGACGGCATCGCCTTCGTCCGCCGCGGGGGTGATCGGCTGGAGATCGTCGAGCTTGATCCGGGCGCACGAGCCAAATGGGAACACGACGGGGAAAAGCTCACTCGGCTCCACCGCTACTGGCTCTACCGAGCCATTGACGCGTTTGCCGGGTCCGACCTCGCCACTGCCGTCATCGGCAGACCCGAGAATCAGGACGCAAACCGCTACGCCTACATCAAGGCGATTGCTGCGCAGCTCCAGCTGACGGAGGTATACGGTCTCGATCAGTCGGTGACGGCGCCGTCAGGTCTGCGTGTCGACATCTTCCAGGCAATGCTGTCCCTCGAGCTCATGACTGCCTTCTTCAATCAGGACTTCATGCTGCCTTTCCTCCGGCATCTTGGAGAGACGGGCAACTCACGATTGGCGCTCGGCATACTGGCTTTCGGCGGAATGATGCAGCCCGCGTCTCCCAATCGCTTTCACAACCGCTTCCCCGTGACCTGGTCGGACCGCAGATCGAAGATCGCCAACATCAAGGGTTGGACCGTGAGCAAGGAGTTTCCGCGAGGCAGCGCCAAAGCGGCCGAGGCGATACTCGACTTCTGGACCAGCGACTGGTCCGAGCTGGCCGCCCGCCTGCGCAACGGGGAACCAGGTCTCCACCCCGAGCTCTTCGAGCGACCGATCCTTAAGATGGGGCGCTACCTCTTTCAGCTACCCTGGATTGTGGCGATGCAGAACAATGCATCGGCTGCAATCAACAACCTCCGGCGAATTGGCGGTCGTCGGGCTGAGGCGCGCACAGAAACCCAACGCATCGAGCAGCGCCTGGCCGAGCGTTTCGAGGCACGGGGTTTCCGCGTGCAGTTGAACTACCAGCCGGAGCGCACGCCGGACAGCGACCCCGGCGAAGTGGATGTCATCTCCGCGCGAGATGGGCAGATTCTCGTCCTGGAAATCAAGTCGACGTTTCTTCGACGTTCGCATAAGGATGCCTGGCTGCATGGCGCCACCACGTTGCGGAAAGCTGGCCAGCAACTCCGAAACAAGGTTCTGGCCTTACGGCACTCGCTGGTGACCGATTCGGACCTTGCATCCGCTATCGGCTTTGAGGGGGATGTGGACCAAACTCCCATTATCGGTTGGATCGTCGATACTTCGATCGAGCGCGATCATGTACGCTTCAGTGGCTTCCTCAAGGTGTCGCTGGAGGAGGTCCTGATCGCGTTGCGTGACGACAGCCATCTCCTCAATGACCCAGACGGATTGTTCAGCGGCGCCTGGATGGAGTCGCACGAGGACGAATCATCTGCGATGGACGAGCAGCCGACGCTGTACCCCGACGGGTTTTCCTTCGCCCGCTTCGTCGAGGTCATCGAAAGCGAGAGCGTCTGGAAAACTGCCCAGAACGCGGAGACATGACGGGCTTCGGAGGGTAGAAGAAAGCCGTTACGCGGTATATCAGAGCAAGTGTCCGAACCAAGATGGCGAGAATCATTCCCTCGGATCTGTCCCGGCTGGCCCTGAGCGGTGCCCACGAGCCCGAGATTGCGACCCTGGCGGTCCTGCGCGATACCCTCCCGGACGACTACACGGTCTTCCACGGCGTGCACTGGACCCGGCAGTACAAGGGACGGACCCTGTACGGAGAGATCGACTTCGTGGTCCTCAATACCGCCGGCCGGGTGCTCTGCATCGAGCAGAAAAACGGCAACCTCGAAGAGGTCCAGGGTAAGCTGTTCAAGGATTACGGGGACGAACGCAAGAGCGTGGGGGATCAGATCCTGCGCTCCGTCGACGGCATCCGCGACAAGTTCGCCTATCAGGTCGGAAAGAAGCCCGGGCTGGACATCGAGTACCTCATCTACTGCCCGGACTATGCGGTGAAGCGGATCTCCGCCGCCGGGCTGGATTCCGAGCGCGTGGTCGACGCCTCCAAACGCGACCGGCTCGCCGACCGCATCCGGGCGATCCTGCCACCGGCGGGGGCGGAGATGGACGGCTGGGCGCAGCGGGTCCACGCCTTCTTCCGCCAGACCTTCGAGGTCGTGCCGGATGTCCACGCCCATATCGACGCCCAGGAGCGGAACTACACCCGCCTCTCTCACGGCCTGCTGGAGGTGCTGGCCAACATCGAGATGGCGCCGCTGCGGCTCCACGTGCTGGCCACCGCCGGCAACGGCAAGACCCTGGTCGCGCGGCACTTCTTCGATCAGTGCATCGAGCGCGGCGGCCGGCCCCTGCTGCTCTGCTTCAACCGCCCTCTCGCCGAGCGGCTCGCCCACCTGGTCGCCGAAGGCGGCATGGTGGCCACCTGGTACCGGTTCTGCGATACGTTTCTGAAGTTCCGCGGTATCCAGCTCGACTATGACGCCATGTGGGGGAATCCGGAATTCTGGATCAATGCGGCGAAACAGGTCGAGGAGCAGGCCCTCGCGGACACGCCATCGGGCGACTGGCGCTTCGACACCTTGATCGTCGACGAGGCGCAGGATTTTGAGGGGGACTGGTTCGAGGCGGTGCGGCTCTTCCTCAAGGAGGATGCCGCCGTGCTCTGGCTCGAGGACCCGAACCAGAACGTGCGCGGGGTCGAGCCCCCGTCGCTGCAGGACCAGGGGTTCGTCGGCTACCGCTCCATGCTGAATTACCGTTCCCCCGAGCGCATCGCGCGCTTCGTCAACGCGGTCCTCCCGGAGCTGCCCTTCATCGGCGCCAACGATCTGCCGGGGCTCGGAACCGGCACCCACGTCTACGAGGACCCCGCCGATCAGCCGCGCCTGGTCGGGCGCATCGTCGGGCGCCTGCTCGGGGAGCGCTTCCATCCCCGCGACATCGCCATCCTCTCCTGCCGTGGACTGGAGAGCACGGCCCTCAAGGATATTCAGCGCGTGGGCAACCACACCCTGGCGCGCTTCACGGGGGCTTACGACCTGTTCGGCAACCAGGTCTACTCGCAGGGTCAGATCCTCTTCGACACGGTCCGCCGCTTCAAGGGCCAGCAGGCGGCGGCGGTGATCCTGACGGACGTGGCCCTGCGCGAGCACCACCTCGCCCAGGAGCTGCAGGTCCTCTTCTGCGGCATGACCCGGTGTTACCGCCGGCGTCATTCTGCACCTAAACGGTCGGTTTGAAATTGTCGGCGAAAAAGCGCGCGCGCCGCCGCGCGTGACCGAGTGGCGGCGCGCGTTGCTCAGGACTCGATGCGGTCCTTC
>Ga0316576_10001972_pt1 | contig 11473 bp, 6 predicted proteins | sample S0NA_FD_203075 | JGI IMG/M metagenome (GOLD analysis project Ga0316576, IMG submission 203075) | Rhizosphere microbial communities from salt marsh grasses in Alabama, United States - S0-2_050615r3r5 | ecosystem: Host-associated > Plants > Roots > Rhizosphere | place: USA: Alabama | collected... | reverse complement strand
TGGACCACTATTTGGATGTGCCCTTCGATCTTTCCGGGGCCATGTTCATCACCACCGCCAACGTGGTAGAAAATCTGCCCAGGCCGCTCCTAGACCGTCTGGAAGTCATTGTCTTCCCCGGTTACTCGGAAAATGAAAAACGGGAAATCACCAAACAATATTTGATTCCCCGGCAGTTACGGCACCACGGTTTGTCCCACTTCACCCTGGACTTCACCGAACCCGCGGTGCTGAAAATTATTCGGGGCTACACTAGAGAAGCCGGCCTGAGAAATCTCGAGCGGGAAGTGGCCACGGTCTGCCGGAAATTGGCCCGCCAGTGCTTAAAAAGTGAGGGGGGCTCGTGTCCCCGCCTCATTGATGAAGACCTGGTGGAGCAGTTGCTGGGGCCTCGCAAGTTTATTCACGAAGTCACCGAAGCCCAGAACCGCATCGGCGTCACCACCGGCCTGGTATGGACGGAATTCGGCGGAGAGATTATTTTCGTGGAAGCGGCAAGCATGATGGGGAATAAACAGCTCATCCTCACCGGTTCCCTGGGAAGCGTCTTGCAGGAGTCGGCCCAAACGGCGCTGAGCTTTATCCGCAGTCACGCTAAGCAGTTAAACATTGATCCGAACTTTTTTGCCGACCAGGATATTCACATCCACATCCCGGCCGGTTCCATCCCCAAAGACGGTCCCTCAGCCGGCCTCACCATTGCTCTGGCCTTGATTTCCCTGCTCACCGATAGGCCGGCCCGCCGGGATGTGGCCCTCTCCGGAGAGCTGACCTTGAGCGGCCGCATTCTGCCGGTCAGCGGCATTCGGGAAAAACTCCTGGCCGCCCAACGGGCCGGCGTGCGGATTGTTATTTTGCCCCAACGCAACGCGGTGGACTTAAATGATATAGAAGATGAATTGAAGGAAGGCTTGGAAGTTGTTCTGGCCACTGAAATTGATGAGGCCCTGCTGGATCGGGTCCTGACGCCCCAGTGAGTCAGGCCTCAGCATCCATACTATAACGCTTTAATTTACGCCATAAGGAGACCCGGTCGATCCCCAGGATTTCCGCGGCCTTGGTCTTGTTGCCGTTCACTTGTTCGAGAACCCAGCCGATATATTCCTTTTCATTCTCTTCCAGGGTGAGAAACTCTGTTTTCGGCCGCCGTCGAATGTCGAAGCGCTGCTCCCGCAGATCTGCGGGCAGTTGTGATGTCTCCACGGTGTCACCCGAGGTCAGGGTTACCGCCCGCTCGATAATATTTTCCAATTCCCGGACATTCCCCGGGAAAGCATAACTCATCAGGATATCCATCACGTCATGGCTTATCTTTTCCACCTGTTTTCCCTGGGCGGTGGAAAATTTTTCCAAAAAGTGCTGGCTTAACAGGGGGATATCATCTTTTCTTTCCGAAAGCGGCGGCACCTCCACGGTAATCACGGCCAAGCGGTAGTAGAGGTCCTGGCGAAAGGTACCTTTTTCCACTTCATTTTTAAGGTCCTTATTGGTGGCTGCCAGGATGCGAATGTCCACCGGAACTTCCGTGGTGCCCCCCACCCGGAAAAAGGTCCGGTCCTGGAGGACCCGGAGGAGCTTCGCCTGCATGGAAAGGGACATCTCCCCTATCTCATCTAAAAAGATCGTGCCTTTGATTGCCACTTCCAGTAAGCCTTTTTTCACGCCCCGGGCCCCGGTAAAGGCCTCTTTTTCATGGCCAAACAGCTCATGGGCCAGCAGCTCCTCGGTGAAGGAGCCGCAATTAATGGCCAGGAACCGCCGCTCGGACCGGGTGCTCAGGTGATGAATGGCCTTGGCCACCAGCTCTTTGCCCGTGCCGGTCTCTCCTAAAATGAGCACGGTGGAATCGGTGGGGGCAATCTGGGCAATGAGGTTCTTCAAGTCCTCCATTTTGGAGGTCTTGCCGATCAACTGAGGAATGCCCTTTTGAGTTTGGATCTGTTGCCTCAGTTCAATAACCTCTTGTTTCAGCCACCTCCTTTCCAGGGCCTGACGGACCAAAATCCTCACTTCGTCGATTTTGTAAGGTTTGGCCAGGTAATGATAGGCTCCCTTCTGCATAGCTTCCACCGCGGTGGTCACCGTGGCGTAGCCGGTAATCATGATTACTTCGGTGTCCGGGTAGAGCTCCCGGGTACGCTCGAGAACCTGCATGCCGTCCACCTGCTGCATGCGCAGGTCGGTCATCACCAGGTCAAACTCGTTTTTTTCCAGCTCTTTGAGGGCCTTGACGCCGCTGTCCAGGGCAAGGGTCTGGTAGCCCTCTTTTTGTAAAATATGATCCAGGTTTTCCCGGGCGATGAATTCGTCTTCGACAATCAGGATGAACGCCTGTTTCATACCGGGGGTCTCTCGTCCGCAGCCGAGGGTTTATAAGGCAGGCGAATAATAAACCGGGTGCCCTCTCCTTCTTTACTCATAGCCGCAATGGTGCCGTGATGTTGTTCAATAATGCCATAAACGATGGAAAGTCCCAAGCCGGTCCCCACTCCCACTTCCTTGGTGGTGAAAAACGGATCGAAAATCATCCCCAGCTCTTCTTTGGAAATGCCTTTGCCGGTATCCTCCAAGGTAATGATGGCCCGTTTGCCCCCCTTGTCCATCATAGCCTCTATTTTGATCTGCCCCGGAGGGCTTTCTATGGCCTGGATGGCGTTCATGAACAGGTTTAAGAAGGCCTCTTGCATCCGTTGCGCGTCTAGCTGGAGCACCAGATTTTCGGGGACGTGCTCCACGATGTCAATGCCCGCCGGCACCTGACTGGAGATGAGCCGGATAGAGCGATCCACCACCTCTTTGAGGGGGGTGGGTTTCAGGGTGAACTCTTTCGACCGGGAGAATTCCAACAGACCCTTGACGATGTCTCGGGCCCGGTCCACCTCTTGTTCAATATTGGTCAGCATTTTTTGGAAGAAGGATAAATCATGGGTCTCCAAATCATCCAATTCTTCCATGAGAATCTGACAGGAAGTGGAAATGTTATTGAGGGGGTTGTTGAGCTGGTGAGCCACTCCGGAGGTCAAGACTCCCAAAGACGACAGTTTTTTCGCCTGCACCAGTTGATCCTGGCGCTTCTCCAGCTCCTGCACCATCCGGTTAAAAGCCTCCACCACCCGTTGGGTCTCGTCCCGGGTATCGAGCACGGGCAGGGGTTTGAAGTTTCCCATGGCAATGCGGAGGGTGGTTTTTTCAATGGTTTTTAAAGGTTGCAGAATTTTTCGACTGACAACGAAACTCAAGAATCCACCCAGAACCACAAAAATGGCCAGGGAGGTCAATAATTGTGTCTTTAAAGTATTAATGATTTCAAGGATTCTTTTGCGTTCAAAATTGACCAGCTGATGGGAAACTTCCACCAGACGTTTGCCTCGTTCCCGCAGTTGTTCCTCCAACTCTCGGGGAACCGACTCATGCTCTTTTACGGAACTTATCTGTTCCATGATAGCTTTATAGCTCAAGAATTCCTGGCGAATAAGATTAACCTTGGGAGAGCCCGCCAAGCCCTTTACTTCTGAATCGAGAGAACCGAGCAAGTCCAAACCATTTTGAATAAAGCGATGGTTCTCCTCTAGATCGCTTTTTGAACCATAGAGCAAAAAGTTTTTTTCGGAACGTCTGATCTCCAATGTTTTATTACTTAAATCATCGGCTAACTCAACAAAATGTTGTTTGAGTTCTATTACTTGCAAATAATGATAGGAAACAATCCCGATAAAGCCAATCGCTATTATGCCGGTAGCAAGACCCAGCATTACTTTCTGTCGTAAATTTAAGTGCCAAGGGACATTTAATGGCGACATTAATAACTCCGTTTTAACTGTTGCGTAATGCTTGACCAACAGGCTGGTTGACCCCCTTCTTGCCAGAGAGAGTCAACATTTCCGCCACTGGTTCAAAAGCATTAGACCATACTTTTTATTATAAATCAAAGGAAGATGGAATGAGTCGGGCAGTGGGGTGGGTGGTCCGGAGTGGGTCTGATGGGCTAAATCTGCTCCCGCACCAGGACTTCTTGCAGGACCCGGCTGAAGGTGCCCACTCGATAGGGCTTTTTAATGACGCCGCTGAAGCCGTATTCCTTATAGCGGGTCATGATGGGGTCGTCAGCGTAGCCGCTGGAGACGATGGCCCGGGTCTGAGGCTCGATTTGGCGCAGGGCCTGGAAGGCTTCTTCTCCTCCCATGCCGCCGGGGATGGTGAGGTCCATGATTACCAGGTCAAAGGGTTGCCCGGCGCTGAGGGCCCCGCAGTATTTTTCGATGGCGTCCGCGCCATCCACGGCAAAATCCACTTCGTACCCCAGATGCCTGAGGATTTTCCCGGCTACCTGCCGCACCCCGGCATCATCATCCATAACCAGAATGCGCCCTTTCCCCTGGTGAAGCTGGTTGGCCGTATCTTTGGGGGCACTCTTGAGCTTTTGGGTGGAGGCCGGGAGATAGATGAAAAAAGTGGTTCCCTCGCCCAGGCTGGACTCCACCGTTACGTAGCCGTCATGGTTCTTGATGATGGAGTACGCGGTGGCCAGGCCTAAACCGCTGCCCTTTTGCTTGGTGGAAAAATAGGGGTCAAAAATCTTGGGGAGGTAATCAGGGGGAATGCCGATACCTTGATCTTTAACCTTGATCTCCACGTATCTCCCCGACGACAGGGGCAGGCCCCGATCTTCCTTGAGCAGGATATTCTTGGCCCTGATGGTAATGGACCCGCCGGTGGGCATGGCCTGGATGGCGTTGATGACGAGATTTTGTATGACCTGGCTTATCTGGCCGGGGTCCACTTCTGCATGCCAGAGGTCTTTGGGAAAGGCAATGTCACAGCGCACCTGGGACCCGCGTCCGGCAAAGGTGGCGGAATCTCGAATAACTTCCCCCAGGGAAGTCACTTCCTTCACCGGGGCTCCCCCCTTGGCGAAGGTGAGGAGTTGCTGCACCAGGTCCCGGGCCCTGAGAGTGGCCTGCTCGGCCTCAGCCAGACGCCGGAAGATCTCGCTCTTCTGGGGAGTATCGAGCATGGCCAGGGAGATATTTCCCAGGATACCCGTCAAAATGTTGTTGAAGTCATGCGCGATACCCCCGGCCAGGATACCCAGGGAGGCGAGCTTTTCCATTTTTTGCAATTCCGCTTCGGTCTGACGTTTCTGGGTGACGTCCTGGAACACCAACACGACGCCGATGACCTGGCTCTGCTGATCAATGATGGGCGCCGCGGTGGCCTCCAGGATGCCTTCGGCGCCGTGGCGGGACAAAAGTATGGCATGGGCCGGCAAGGAAAAAACTTTGCCGGTGCGAATGACTTTATTCACCCGGTTATCACAAGGTTTCCGGGTGAGATCATGGACCAGCTGGAAAACCTTGACCACCGGCAGGCCTAGAGCCTCCTCCTGGGTCCAACCGGTGAGGTCTTCCGCCACCTGATTCATGAGCACCACCTTCCCGGCGGTATCGGTGGCGATAACCCCGTCGCCGATGGACCGCAGGGTCACCCGCAAACGGTCTTTTTCGGCGGCCAGGTCCTGTTCCACCTTTTTCTGGCCGCTAAGGTCAAGGAAGCTCACCAGGGCATAGGTGCACCCGCCGCGCTTAATGGTGACTGCGGCCTTGAGGATGGGTACCGCATGGCCTTGGGCAGTTTGCAGGCGGCATTCGGTTTGCACGGGGACAAGGGAGGGGGTTTGGGACGGGCAGGCGTCGGCTTCGCCAGAGCAAATGAACCCGCGACAATCCCGACCCAGGAGCTCATCTTTGGTCTGGCCGATCATCTCGGCGGCGTAATGGTTGACATCGACGAGGCGGTGGTTTTCCAGGTCGATCAATACTATACCGGCCCGGATGGAATTCATGATGGTTTTTAAATGTTCCTCGCTCTCCCGTAAAGCCTCCTCTATTTCCTGTTGTTTGGTGACATCAAAAAAGACCCCATAAACATGATCAATGCGGCTTTGTGGATCCTGGATAATTTGCCCCCGGGCCTGGATCCAGAGGACGTGACCCTGCTTATGTCGGATGCGGTATTGCCGCACGTAGGCCCCGGTGGTTTTCAAGGCCTGGCGAAAAATACTCTGGCAGGATCTCAAGTCCTCCGGCAGGATGAGATCCGACCATTTGAGGCGACCGGAATTGAAGTCCTCCTTAGAATACCCGGTGAGCTCCTCAATTTTGTCATCGAAGACCTCCACGGACCAGTCGGCATAACCCCGGAAGACCACCGCCGGGATGTTGCTGACCAGAAGGCGGTACTTGCTTTCGCTCTCGCGCAATGCGGCTTCGGCCCGGTGCCGCTCGGTGATGTCTTCATAAATCACCAGTTGATCCCCGGTCATCAGACTGACCGGGCGGAAATTGATAATCTTTTGGGAGCCATCTTTACAGGTCACCTGGAAGGTGCGGGGCCGAGCTTCACCTACCTGGGAATTATTCAGGTCCTGAAACCAGCTGTCGATGACCTGCCGGCGATACTCCGGCTCGGGATAGGCCCGGGCAAACCAGTCCCGGCCTGTGGGGATATCTTTCAGAGTATAGCCGAACATCTGGACGAACTTGGGGTTAATATACTTATAGGTGCCGGCTTCCCCGATAATGGACACTCCCAGGGGGGATTCCTCCACCAGGGTGCGGTACTTTTCCTTTTCCCGGTACAAGGCTTCAGCAGCCCGGTGTCGTTCCGTGATGTTCCGGTCAATACCCCGGTACCCCAAAAACGCGCCCCGGGAATCAAGAATGGGAACGCCGCTGGACTCGAGCACCACCGGCCGGCCGCATTTGTGGAGACTGGTTTTGCCTACATAAACATAAGGACCTTGTCTTTCCAAAATGGGACTTAACAGTTCCCCCACCCGCTCGGCCTCCTCGGGGGCCAGCAGTTCCATAAAGGTTTTTCCTAAAACTTCTTCGGGGGTATAACCCAGCAGATCATAGACATTGGGGCTGATATAGTTGAGGCGTCCGGTGGCGTCCGTTTCCCAGACCAAGTCGCTCATGGCCTCTACCAAGGAGCGGAAACGCTCCTCACTTTCCCTCAGGGCTTCGTCGGCCTGCTGGCGCTCCAGGGCGATGGCGAACAAAGCGGACAGTCGCTCCACCACGGCCAGATCCCGGTCTTCATAGTCCCGCTGGTTGGTGGCCAGAGCCACCTGCCCCAGGAGCTTTTCTCGAAAGATCGCCGGCACGCAGAGGAAGCGGTGGTGAGAGGAGGGCGGCCCCTCCTGGGAAGCCTCCTGGGGGGGCTCGTTGAGGATAAGGGCTTGACGCTCCGCCAGACATCGGGCCCATCTGGCGGACCAGCTCCACCTTTCCCGGTTCCAGGAAGGGAAAAAGCTTTTCTCGGAAGCCTCTCCCTCCAGGTCAGGGAAAACCAATTCCCGGGTCTGCTGGTCCAGATAAGCTACTGAGCTCCATTCGCTGCTGGTTAATTCTTTGGCTTTGTCGAGAACCAGACGGGAGAGCTCCTGGGGCGGCGTCGATTTGATGACCTCCTGGGAAACCTCGGCCAGGGCCGCGTTCACTCTGGCTTCCCAGGCCAGGGTGGCTTCGTCTGTCTGAGACGGCTGGCCGGTGGCGATCTCCAGACAAAAGCCGGCCACCAGACGGGGCGGGGAGTTTTCCGGGTCTAGGGGGAAAGCCTGGACGCCGATCCACTGGATTTCCCCGGCGGGACCCAGGAGGCGGACCTCCCCGCAGACCTGCTCACCCTGAAGAATCCGAGCCCAGGCCGCGGTTGCCTCGGAGAAATCTTCGGGGTGAATGATTTCCCCTATCTTCTGAAAATCATCCTGGAGGTTTTGCCGACACCACTCCAACACGGGTTGGGTGGCGGGGCTGGCATACAGCAACCGAGGGCACTCCTGGGCAAGGCTGATCATCCAGGCAAGACCGGGGAAGTTGTCCGCTAAGCGCCGGAACCTTTCCTCTGGTTGGGGAAGGCCATCCTGGGTCATGGGAGCATCAATATTCACACTAGACCAGAAATTAATCCCAAAAAATTACCCGCGATGCAGGGCCACGGCAGGCAGTGTACCAGCTTTTTCCCTGACGGCCGTCTACCAGGGTGAATCAACCCCCGAACTAGTGGCCGTGCAGGCCATAGGTCACCCCTTAAAAGAGGATTTTTATCTTGATCGGTCACACGACCGAAAAACTCAAGGGGTCTTGGCAAAATGAAGTTATTTTGAAAAAAACAGCAAGGAAAACTCCATCATCTCCGCCCGGGCTTGGGTGAGATTGGAGGAGAGTGGCTTCGGTACCGAGTTTAATTCTGAGGCTGTGGCGAAAGGCTTTTGAGGTAAGGGCCAGGGCACCGCGTCTATAACAAATCATAAGGGGGTTGGGGGAGAGGATTTGGGAGAGGGGGCAGGAAACCGCGACCCCTGGCCCCCTGCCCTAAATTCTCTTGGCGACAATCTCAGCTCAACTCCTCGGCCAGGGCTTGGCGCAAAAACTGCCGGGCCCTTTTTATGAGGCCGTCCACCGCGCCTGGGGTGGTTTCCATTTCCTCGGCGATTTCCTGATAGGAGAGGTCGCCGAAGCGCTTTAAGACCAGGGCTCGGCGTTGATTTTCCGGCAACGCCGCCAACAGACCCTCCAAGCGCCGGGCCATTTCGGATTCCTCCAGGGCTTCCAGGGGGGTGGCTCCCGAGGAGGCCAGGGGTATGGGCATATCGTCATTATCCAGGGAGTCCAAGGGGACCCGCTGCCGAAGGCGGTTTAAACAGTGATTGGCGGTAATGCGATTCAGCCAGGCCTTGACCGTGCTGATGGGCTGGAAGCGGCCGGCAAACTCATAGGCCTTGAGGAAGACCTCCTGAAGTGCGTCTTCCGCCTCCTGAGGGTCTTTCAGCAGTCGGTAGGCCAAGTGGTAAAGACGTCGCTCATGGCGGCGGATGAGCTCTTCCAGGGCTGACTGCTCTCCACGGGTGATGCGCTTCAGAAGAGCATAGTCCAGATCAGTGGGCGGGGTGCTCAAAATAAAGTGATGAGGACCTGGTTCATTCTCTTGATTGGACAACCAGGGCGACTAAATGTTAATCCCTTTTTGGGAGGGGACCGCGACCGATGAGTATGGCTCCGGCGCGGCGCTCAGGATGACAGACATGACTTCTGCAAAGGCTGCCGACGACTTAAGACTGCAGGATATATTCCCCTTGCATGTCCAGGACAAATTCGTTGGGTTTGCCCGAGGACTTCACCTCGAATGTGCCGCTCCCCTGGAGGCTTTGCAGTTTGCCGATGCCCCTGTAAACCTTCCAGGTGCCGGTGGTGACGCCTCCCTTGCGCACCCCTTCGAAGCGGGAAAAGACCGTTCCCAGCTCATAATGGGTGATGGCATAGCCCTGCATGGGGCCTTCCCCTCTGGTGCGATCATGGAAGCCCACGCTGCGCCGGGAGACGAACTGTCCGGCCGCTCCGGGTGTGTAATCGATGGGTTCCCCTTCCATTTCCGTAAGCATGAGGGTGTGCTCCGGCTGATCGCCCACGTAGAGCATCTCCCGACGGGTCACGTAAATCCTGAAACTGGCTTTGCGATGCATGACAGCCCCCCTCGTTGAGCGTATAAAATTTATGGCACTTTTTCTTGGCAAGAAGGGGAAGGAGCTCTAGACCCCTTCCCCTACCTCTTTAAAAATACCCGCAATGGCGCTAACCAGGGACGGCAGGGGAACCGGCCGGCCCCTTGCCACCCCTTGTTCAATTAGGAGCCCAGTTCGTAGTCCCCTTCCATATCCAGGATGAACTCCCGAGACTTCTCCGTGGGTTTCACCGTGAAGGTGCCCGTGCCGGTAAGACCGGTAAGCTTTCCGGTGCCCTTGTACACCTTCCAGGTGCCGGAGGTAATCTTGGTGGTTCCATCCCGCTGGCCTTCGAAGCGGCTGTACACCTGGCCGTGTTCGAAGGTGCTGATGGCATAACCCTCCATCTTGCCGGAGCCTTTGATGCGGTCATGGAAGCCCACACTGCGCCGGGAGATAAATTCCCCCGCCACACCGACTTTCAGGTCAAGGGGTTCCCCTTCCAATTCCGTGAGCATCAGGGTGTGGTCCGGCTGATCACCCACGCCAATCATTTCCCGCCGGGTCACGTAACTTTTGTAAGTGGCTTTGCGCTTGGCCATGTCTGTTCCTCCTTGCTGAGTTCGAGTTGGTGGGGAAAGGGGCGCAGATTCTGCATTGGACCTTTGGAAAAGAACCGCCTCTCAGCCCTCCAATCCTAACTTAACATATTAAATATCCAACTCGTTCAGTTCAAGGACATTATTTTGAATAAATTCCCGGCGAGGCTCCACTTTGTCGCCCATGAGGATGGTGAAAATGGCGTCGGCCTCGGAGGCGTCGATGATGTTCACCTTGAGTAGGGTGCGGGTTTCCGGGTCCATGGTGGTCTCCCAGAGCTGTTCCGGGTTCATTTCCCCCAGACCTTTGAAGCGCTGGATGGTCACCCCCCTTTGCCCCTCCTCCATGATGATGTTGACCAGGTCCTCCGGGACGTTAATTTCCCAGGAGCGGTTTTTGGCCTCCAACCGGTGCGGCGGGTTTTTTAGATAGGCCATGTCCCGGTCCAACCGCACCAGGGCCTGAAAATCACTGCCCCCCAAAAGGTCCCAATCCAGGCGCACCGGGTGGGCCCCGTCTTTTTTGTATTGGATGGTCAAGGCAAAACCGTGATGCTCTTCGTCCGGCTCCAGCCGGGCAATCCAGCGGCCGGTATCCTCCAGGGCCTGACTCAGGGAAGTGAGGCGCTCCTCCTCCGCCAGGATTTTTCGGTCCACCACGTCCTGATCCAACAGGAGCCGCAAAATTTCCTTGGGTAAGCCCCGCTTTTCAAAACGCCCCAGATACTCCTGATAATTGACAATATGCTCCAGGGCCTTGGTCAGCTTCTTCCCTTCCAAAACTTCGCCGGAGGAGAGGGCCAGGCGCTTTTTATCCGCGCCTCGCTGGAACAGATACTGTTTGAATTCCTTGTCGTCCTTGAGGTAAATCTTGTCGCTGCCCCGGGTGACGCGATATAGGGGCGGCTGGGCGATATACAGATGACCGTCCCTGATGATATGCTGCATCTGCCGGTAGAAAAAGGTGAGGAGCAGGGTGCGAATATGTGAGCCGTCCACGTCCGCGTCAGTCATGATAATGACCCGGTGGTAGCGCAGGTCTTCTGAATTGAGCTCTTCCTCGTCCTTGGAGAGATCCGAGCCCAAAGAAGAGATAAGGGTGCGGATTTCCGAGTTTTCCAGCATTTTCTCAAAACGGGCCTTTTCCACGTTGATGATTTTCCCCTTAAGGGGCAAAATCGCCTGGAAGCGCCGGTCCCGGGCCTGTTTGGCGGAACCGCCGGCGGAATCGCCCTCCACCAGGTAGATTTCCCGCCGGGCCGGGTCCCGCTCCTGGCAGTCGGCCAGTTTCCCCGGGAGGGTCATGTCGCCCAACGCGCCTTTTTTGCGCACCAGGTCCCGGGCCCGCCGAGCCGCCTCCCGGGCTCGG
>Ga0316576_10001970_pt1 | contig 11477 bp, 11 predicted proteins | sample S0NA_FD_203075 | JGI IMG/M metagenome (GOLD analysis project Ga0316576, IMG submission 203075) | Rhizosphere microbial communities from salt marsh grasses in Alabama, United States - S0-2_050615r3r5 | ecosystem: Host-associated > Plants > Roots > Rhizosphere | place: USA: Alabama | collected... | reverse complement strand
GGGCCGCCGAGCACCCGCATGTCCTGAATCACCGTCACGTGCCACAGCGTGTCATGTCCACACGGCAGAATGCGGGGTGTGACCCAACTTCCCATCCGCGACCCTCGCCTGGACAGACACGTCAGGGACCTCGACGTGACCGGGATCGAGGACGCCGCCCTGTCCGAGTGCCGTCGTCACGGTGCCGGATACGCCGCGGTGCGCGTCCATCAGACCCGGTCCCGCTACGTGCACCTGCGGGACCTCGATCTGGAGACCGCGACCGAGCACCGCGAGATCGGGGTGGGGGTGCGCGTGCTCGTGGACGGCGCCTGGGGTTTCGCCGCCACGAGCCGCCTCGATCGGGCGGCCGTGACGGATGCTGCGCGCCGGGCCTGCGCGTTGGCCGCGCGGTGCGCCCACCTGCCCGGTCCCGACGTCGTGCTCGCCGACGAGCCGACGGCCAGTGGAACCCACATCAGCGAGTACGAGATCGATCCTTTCAGCGTTCCGATGGACCAGATGGTGTCCCTGCTCAGAGACGGCTGCCGGATTCTGGCCCCCGGCGTGGATCACACCAGCGCCACCGTGGAGACCGTGCTGGAAACCACCTATCTGGTCGATCTGGCGGGATCGCGAATCTGGCAGCAGAGGGTGCGGACCCACCCCGTGTACACCGCCATCCGGATCACCGACGGCGGGTTCGACGACATGTCCACAACGGCTCCCCCGTCCGGCCGGGGCTGGGAGTACGCCTCGTCGGCGTGGAACTGGGACGAGGAGTTGGCACAGATGCCGGGCCTGCTGGACGAGAAGCTCGGTGCGCCGTCGATAACTGCCGGGCGCTACGACCTGGTGATCGACCCGACGAATCTGTGGCTCACGATCCACGAGTCCGTGGGCCACGCGACGGAGAAGGACCGCGCCCTGGGCTACGAGGCGAACTACGCCGGCACGTCGTTCGCGACGCCCGATCTGTTGGGCACGCTGCGGTACGGCAGCGAACTCATGAACGTACGTGCCGACCGGACCACCGCGCACGGGCTGTCGACCGTGGGGTGGGATGACGAGGCCGTCGCCGCGCAGCAGTGGGATCTGGTGCGCGACGGCGTCCTGGTGGGGTATCAACTGGACCGCCAGATGGCCGGAGAGGGGCAGCGGTCCAACGGCTGCGCCTACGCCGACAGCGCCGAGCACGTGCCCATCCAGCGGATGCCGAACGTGAGCCTGCAACCCGCAGCGGACGGGCCCGCCACCGAGGATCTCATCGCCGGAGTTGAGGACGGGATCTACATCGTGGGCGACAAGTCGTGGTCGATCGACATGCAGCGCTTCAACTTCCAGTTCACCGGGCAGCGTTTCCACCGGATCCGGCACGGTCGCCTCACGGGTCAGGTGAAGGACGTCGCCTATCAGGCCAACACGCTCGCCTTCTGGGGCGCGCTCACCGCGCTCGGCGGGCCGCAGACCTACATGCTCGGGGGGGCGCTCAACTGCGGCAAAGGACAGCCCGGGCAGGTGGCCGCGGTGTCCCACGGGTGTCCGAGTGCGGTGTTCGGCGGCGTCAACGTGCTTAACACCCGTGAGGAGGCCCGGCCATGAGCGCCTCAGGCACGGCGCAGCCGGCGCTCGAGGTGCTGGGCGAGGGATGCGTGGTGGTGAGGACGACGCACACCCAGAATCTGCGATGGGCCAACTCGGCCCTCACGACCAACGGCGACACCACCACCTCCACGATGACGGCGATCGCGATGGACGCGGCGAACGGTGCCGTGTCCGTGGTGTCCGGTCAGGTGCCCGACGTCGCTGCGGCCACGGCTCTCGCCGAGCAGGCCAAGCGGGCTGTGACCACTGCCGACCGGGTCGACGCCGTCCAACTCGTGGACGGTGGTGTCAGCCCGGACTTCGATGCAGGCCCCGAGCCCATCGATGACCCGGCGACCCAGCGGATGGTCACGACGGTGGACGTGCTGCTGCGCCAACCGGAGGCACAATTCGGATACGCGGAATTGGATCGCACGACGGTGCACCTGGCGACCACGGCCGGCACCCGCTATCGGCACGCCCAGGACACCGTCCGCCTGGAGGCCTCCGCCCGCACCGACGACGCCTCCACGTGGTGGGGGGCCAACCGCCTGCCTGACGACGTCCAGGCGGTCGCCGTTCAGCAGGGCTTGCGTCTGAATTCGCAATCCACGACCAATGACCTGCGCCCCGGACGGCACCCCGTGATCCTGACCCCGTCGGCGGTGGCGGACCTGCTGATCTATCTCGCCTGGTCGGCCAACGCCAGGGATGCGGCAGAGGGGCACAACGTCTTCTCGGCGCCCGGTGGCAGCACCAAACTGGGCCAGCGCCTCACCAGCAGAAGCATCCGGCTCTTCGCGGACCCCGATCATCCGGGCCTGCAGACAGGCCACCGGGCGGTCGTTGAAGCCAACTCGAGCATGGAGTCCGTCTTCGACAACGGCCTGCCGCTGTCGGCCTGCGACCTGATATCCGACGGGCGCCTGACGAACCTCCGTGCCAGTCGCGCGACAGGCCAACGGTTCGGCATCGCGCCGGCCTACCTCGCGGACAACCTGATCCTGCACGACCCCGCAGGTTACGGCGACCTCGACGACCTCGTGGCCCGTACCGATGAGGCTGTGCTGGTGAACTGTTTGTGGTACATCCGCGAGGTCGACCCGCAGAATCTGCTACTCACCGGCCTGACGCGTGACGGTGTCTACCGAGTGCGCGACGGCGAGATCGTCGGCGCGACCGGCAACTTCCGGTTCAACGTCTCCGTGACCGACCTGCTCAGCAGAATCCGGGACGCCAGCGCTCCGACAGCCTGTCTGCCCAGGGAGTGGGCGGACTGGTTCACCCGCACCGAGATGCCGGCACTGCTGATCGACGACTTCAACCTGAGCAGTCCCAGTGAGGCGATGTGAGGGCGTCAGTCCTTCGGAGGGGCGTTGATCTGACGCTGCTCGTTGAACAGGATCATCGGAGCCGCCTTGGGTGCACGGCTGCGACCGGCGTTCGCCATCACCACCGCCACGTAGGGCAGGAACACGGCCGCCGCCACCAGCGCCCAGCGCAGCCAGCCGCTGGCCACGATGGCCAGGATGAAGCAGACGGTCCGGATAGCCATGGAGATCAGGTAGCGGCGGGCGCGATGGCGTTGGTCCTCGCTGAGCGGGACGCTGGCCCCTGTGATGGGGATGCTGTGCTGCGACCTGGCCACACCTCCACGGTAGTCTCGCCCACGCAGACCCGCCAACGCCGAGGGGGAGCATGACCACCACGCTGGTGCGACCCACCGCCGTGACGGACCGGACACCCGGGTTCGCGGCATGGGTCGCCGGCATCGTCTCATTGCACCTGGCTCTGTGGGCGATCGTGACGGCTGGGGGCTGGCTGTACTGGGACGACTTCATCCTGCAGGGACAGGCCGCCCGGCTGGGTCTTTCCACGGACCTCCTGCTGAACAACCACGACGGCCATGTGATGCCGGCCACGTATCTGGTGGTCTGGGTGGTGCAGGAGATCAGCGGCCTCGACTACACCCTGGTCGCCGCCAGCATGCTGCTCGGGGAGATCGCCCTGATCGCCGCGGCGATCACCGGCTTCAGGGCCCTGCTCGGGCGCAGCGTCCCGATGATCGTGGCACTCGGTGTCTTCCTGCTGAGTCCGATCATGCTCCCGGGTCTTACTTGGTGGTCGGCGGCTCTCACGCTCGTGCCTCTCATGTCCTGTGCCCTCTTCGCCACCGCCACACATGTCAGATACCTGCGCACCGGGTCGCGGTCCGCGCTCATCACGACGTTCGCCTTGGTGGTCGTCGCCCTATGTTTCTTCGAGAAGAGCATCCTGATTCCCTTGTGGCTGGTCCTGGTTTCGGTGCTGACCGAGCCGGACACCTCTTTCCTGGGGGCACTTCGGACGACCCTGGTCGCTCGGTGGCGGCTGTGGACCGGCTGGCTGGTGCTGTTGCTGGCCTATCTCGCGTTCTTCGCCCAAGCGGCGCAAGGACGCACGGGCCTTCCGACCGGTCCGGGCCAGGTCTTCGAACTGGTGAGGCGGGCGGTTTTCAACACGATCGCGGTCGGGCTCGCGGGGGGCCCCGTGCGCTGGACGCCAGTCGACTACAGCGCGTCCTTCAGCGATCCTCCACCCTGGATGGTCGGACTGGGCATACTCCTGGCGGGCACGTTTCTGGTCGCCGGGGTGCGGCGGGCGTCGGCGGCCCGGAAAGCCTGGACCGTCGCCGGGGTCTACCTCTTCGTCGACTTGGCCTCGTTCGCTCTCGGACGCCTGGGGGAGAACGGCGATCCCGCCGTGGTGCAGGCGGGGCGCTACGTGGCCACCTCGATGATCCCGATCAGCATCGCGATCGCGGTCACCGCCTGGCAGTACCGCACGCAGCTCAAGGACACTCGGTGGCGCTGGCCGCTGGTGGGAGTGGGTGCGCTGGTCGGCGGCTTGGCCCTGGTGTCCTCGCTGTCCTACGCCGCTATCTGGTCGAAGAACCCGGCTGAGACATGGGTCGGGAACGCACGAGCGGACCTGGCCAGCACCGACGCGGACAGCCCACTGCTCGATCAGGAGGTCCCGGACTTCCTCCTGCTGCCGGTGACCCACCCGTACAACCAGATCTCTTGGTTCCTGGCACCCCTGCGCCAACAGCCCGGGATCGCGACGAGCACCAACGATCTGCGTCTGCTCGACAACCGTGGACGGCTCGTGCCCGCAATCGTGGATGGTCCCGCCGCTGTGCCCGCCGAAGCCGGGTGTTACCCCGTACCGGCCGGCGCGTCGGTCCGCGTGCCGCTGGAGAGTTCCCTGATTCCGTGGATCCACACCGTGGCGATCGGCTACACCGCCGAGACACCGGGGTTCGTGAACGTTGGCATCGGTGACGGGAAGCCGGTCGCGGCTGAGGTGACCAGCGGCCAGCGCGAGTTGTTCGTACGGGCAGAGGGTGGGCAGTCATGGGTCACGGTCACGTCGGTGGATGCCACTCTGTGCTTGGCTTCAGTGCGGGTGGGCAGGGTGATCCCGCGTGATCTGCCTTACGGTGGGGGTGTCGACCTCACCGATCAGTTGCAGAACCTGCCCTGAGGGGCCAGGGGTCGGCCGACAGCACATGGAGCGCAGATGAGCAGCAGAACCTACCGCTTGACCGAGATCGTGGGTACCTCGCCCGACAGCGTCGATCAGGCGATCCGCAACGGGATCGAACGTGCGGCGCAGACCTTGCGTCACATCGACTGGTTCGAGGTGACCGACATCCGCGGCTACATCCGTGACGGTGGGGTCAACCACTACCAAGTGACCCTCAAGATCGGCTTCCGCCTCGAGGACGAGTAGCCCTTGTCCGCCGTCCTGCGGGTCCTGCGCCAACCGCGCTGGTTGGCGCTGCTGCTCGTGCTCCCCCTCCTGATGGGATTGGCACTGCTCGCAGCGAACTGGCAGTACGGCCGCCACGAGCGGCGGTCGGCACAGGAGCAACGAGTCGATCAGGCCCGGTCAGTGGCGCCGGTGCCGCTGGCGTCGGTCCTGGCACCCGGCGAGCCGATCTCCGACGACCAGAGATACACCGCGGTCACCGTGACCGGTGAGTACGACCAGTCGTCGGTGCTCATCCGCAACCGGCCGCAGAACGAGACCCCCGGCCTGTGGGTCGTCACCGGCCTGAGGATGCCCGACGGCTCCGAGGTACTGGTTCTCCGGGGCTGGCTCGAGGCCACCCGTGGGAATGCGGAGCAGGCGATCGCCCCGCCCGCACCGTCCGGGCCGGTCAGCGTGACCGGGGTCCTGCAGCCCAGCGAGCCCAAGCGCGGCGCGGGCATTCTCAGCAACGGGGAAGCCACTTCGCTGAACACCCAGACCCTCTGTCCGGACACCTCCTGCTACCAGACGTATCTGCAGGCCACGTCGTCCACACCCGCCGACAGCGACCAGTTGCAGTTGGTGCCGGTCAAGGGTCCCGGTCTCGGCCCCCACCTCGGGTACGCCGGCCAGTGGTTGATATTCGCGGCTTTACTCCCTGTGGGTTACATCATCCTCATCAGGCGGGAGGTCAAGGAGGCCCAGGAGCCCACCGATGCACTAACCGGCTCCGGCTGAGGCAGCATGGAGGCATGGATCTGGGATTGACCGATAGATGCCTCGTGGTTACCGGGGCGTCCCGCGGTCTGGGACTCGCAGCTGCCACCGCCTTGGTGGCAGAGGGTGCGAAGGTGGTGATGGTCGCGCGGGACCCCTCGGTCCTCGACGGCGCGGTCGAGTCTCTCGGCCCGGGCAACGCCGTCGGCATCTCCGCCGACCTCAGGGCGGAAACCACCTCGGAGATGGCCGTCGCGGCGGCTCTGGCACGCTTCGGAAGGCTGGACGGGGCGCTGATCAGCGCCGGCAGCCCACCTCCCGGCACGCCGATGAGCGCGTCGGAATCCGCTTGGCGCGACGCCTTCGACACCATCTTCCTCGGTGGTCTGCGAATGGCTCGTGCCACGGCGTCGGCCACCACTTCCGCTCAAGACCCCTTCGGCGCCGGCTGCAGCATCGCGTTCGTGCTGTCGACCTCCGCGCGGTCCCCGATCCCCGGTCTGGTGTTGTCGAACGGGCTGCGACCCGGGCTGGCGATGATGGTGAAGGATCTCGCCGACGAACTCGGCCCGCAGGGCATCCGAGTCAACGGGATCCTGCCCGGCCGCATCGCCACGGACAACGTCTTCGCCCAGGACGCCCGGCAGGGAAATCCGGAGTCGGTGCGCCGGCGGCGGGAGGCCACGATCCCATTGCGCCGCTACGGACAGCCCCAGGAGTTCGGCGCCCTTGCGGCATTCCTGTTGTCGCCGGCGGCCTCGTACGTCAGCGGTTCGCTGCTGACCATCGACGGCGGCGCGCTCCGCTCGCTCTGAGTCTCAACTCGAGGCGCTGAGACTGAACTGCTCGTAGTGCCTCGCATAGAGGCCCGCCTGGGCCAGCAACTCATCGTGGCGCCCACGTTCTGCGATCCGGCCCTCGTCGATCACCAGGATCAGATCGGCGTCGCGCACGGTGGACAGTCGGTGCGCGATGACCAGTGAGGTCCGCCCCGTGAGGGCCGCGGACAGCGCGGCCTGCACGGCGCGCTCGTTCTCGCTGTCCAGGTGCGCGGTGGCTTCATCGAGCACCACCACCGCTGGGCGCTTCAGCAGGAGCCGGGCAATGGCAAGGCGTTGCTTCTCTCCGCCGGACAAGCGGTATCCGCGGTCTCCCACAACCGTGTTCAGGCCGTCCGGCAGCGACCGCATCAGGTCCGCGATCTGAGCGTCCTCGCACGCGGACCAGATCTGCTCCTCGGTGGCATCCGGGTCGGCGTACTGCAGGTTCGCCCGGATCGTGTCGTGGAACATGTGAGCGTCCTGCGTGACATATCCGACGGTGTCCCGCAGACAGTCGAGAGTGAGATCCCGGACGTCGACCCCGTTGAGTTCCACCGCGCCGGAGTCCACGTCGTAGAGCCGCGCCACCAACTGGGTGATCGTCGTCTTGCCCGCACCGCTGGGTCCCACGAGCGCCACCAGACCGCCGGCCGGGATCTCGAAGTCCACGCTGTGCAGGATCTGCTCGCTGGTACGCGCCTCCTCCACCGCGACCGACTCCAGTGAGGCCAATGACACCTCCGAGGGTGCGGGGTAGTGGAAGTCGACATCCCGGAACCGGACGCTGACCGGGCCGGCGGGCAACTCCCGCGCACCGGGTCGCTGCGTGATCAGTGGCGGCAGGTCGAGCACCTCGAACACCCGCTCGAAACTGACCAGCGCGGTCATCACATCCACACGGACATTGCTCAGCGCTGTCAAGGGACCGTACAACTGTGCCAGCAAGCCCGTCAGCGCCAGCAGCGTGCCGAGAGTCAGTGCCCCGGTGATGACCAGGTTGCCGCCCAGTCCGTAGACGAGCGCCGTTGCCAGTGCGGCCACCAGCGTGAGGGCGGTGAAGAAGTAACGGTTCGCCATCGCGATCGACACCCCGATGTCGCGCACCCGGGCGGCGCGTGCGGAGAACTCGGCATCTTCCTGCAACGGCCGACCGAACAACTTGGTCAGCAGCGCCCCACCGATGTTGAAACGCTCTGTCATCTGCGTGCTCATGTCGGAGTTCATCTGCATCTGCTGTCTTGTGAGGCCGGCCAATCGCCGCCCCATCCACTTGGCGGGCAGGATGAACAACGGCACCAGAACCAGGGACGCCAGTGTGATCTGCCACGACAGAGCGAACATGGTGATCAGCACGATGACCAGGCTGATCAGATTGCCAAGAACGCCCGAAAGGGTGGAGGTGAAGGCCTGCTGGGCGCCGATCACATCGTTGTTCAGACGCGACACGAGCGCTCCGGTCTGGGTGCGGGTGAAAAACGCGATGGGCTGACGCTGCACGTGGGAGAAGACCTCGGATCGCAGGTCGTAGATCAAACCCTCCCCGATCCGGGCGGACTGCCACCGACTCACAAGACCCACCAACGCGTCGATCACGGCCAACGCCGCGACCATGATCGCCGTGGTCGTGACGACCGCGGCATTGCCCGGTGTGATTCCCTCATCGACGATGCGCCGGAACAGCAAGGGTTGTGCGACCACGAGCAGGGAGTCCACCACCAGCAGGACGAGGAAACCGATGATCAGCGCACGATATTTTCCGGCGTAGCCCAGGATACGGCGCACCGTTCCAGGCGCCAGTTTGTGCTCCTTCACGGAGTCGTCCCTGGTGAAGGAACGCATCGCGAGGTGCGTGCGCATCATCGACATAACCGGCCCCAAACCCGGGCAGCTGTGGAACCGCCCCCTTGCCCAACCCGCCGGACCGACGAAAGATTCCCGCGGCTGGCGCAGTCGGTCCCCTACTTCTTCACCACGCGACCCGAGCCGCCCCGGCCGCGCAGGTCGATGTCGGATTCCACCAGCAACCGATGGACGAAGCCGTAGGACCGACCGGTCTCCGCAGCCAACTCGCGGATACTGGCACCTTTCGCATAGCGCTTGCGCAACTCGGCGGTCAACTCCTGCCTCTCTCCCCCGGTGATCCGTCGACCCTTGTCCTTGTGCAGTCCGGTCATGATTCCCTTCCACCCACTCGGAGTTTTGTCTACGCAACGTTTCGCATGTCTAGGCTAGCGTCACCAGGTCCAAGTACTGCTCGTCCCATAGATCCTCTGCCCCGTCCGGCAGGAGCAATACGCGCTGCGGGTCCAAGGCGAGCACCGCCCCCGGATCGTGGGTCACCAGCACGACCGCACCCTCGTATTCGCGCAGGGCGGACAGGATCTCGGCGCGCGATGCCGGATCGAGGTTGTTCGTGGGTTCGTCCAGAAGCAGCACATTGGCACCCGATACCACCAGGCATGCCAGTGCCAGCCTGGTCTTCTCACCACCGCTGAGCGTGCCGGCCGGCTGGAAGACGGTATCCCCGCCGAAGAGGAAGCGGCCGAGCACCGATCTGGCCTCGGTATCGGTGAGCCCGGGGGCCCGCGCAGTCAGGTTCTCGAGCACACTGCGATGCCGGTCCAATGTCTCGTGCTCCTGGGCGTAGTAGCCGGTCACCAGTCCGTGACCGGAAACAACCCGGCCGGTGTCGGCCTGCAGATCACCGGCCAGCATCCGCAGCAGAGTCGTCTTTCCGGCGCCGTTCAGGCCCAGCACGACCACTCGGGCGCCGCGGTCGATCGCCAGGTCCACGTCGATGAAGATCTCCTGTGAGCCGTAAGACTTCGAGAGCCCGGACGCGGTCAGCGGCACCCGCCCGCATGGAAGCGGTTTCGGGAACCTCAGTGCTGCGGTCTTCTCCTGTCTGCGCTGCGGTTCCATGGCCGCCTCCAGAGCGTCCGCGCGCCGCAGCATGGTCTGGGCCTGCCTGGCCTTGGTCGCTTTGGCGCGCATGCGCTCGGCCTGACCGCGCAAGGCGTCGGCCTGTTTACTGGCGTTGGCCTGTTCGCGGCGTCGACGCCGGGCGTCCACCTCGACCTGTTGCTGGTAGGCCTCCCACCCCATGTTGTAGACGTCGAGCGTGCAGCGTACGGCGTCGAGGTGCGCCACCCGCGTGACCACGTCCCGCACCAGGTCCACATCGTGGGAGATCACGACCAGCCCCTCGTTGTAGTTGCGCAAGAATCCGCGCAACCACGAGATCGAGTCGGCGTCCAGGTGGTTGGTGGGCTCATCCAGCAGCAGGACACCGCCGCCCGAGAACAGGATCCGGGCCAGTTCCACCCGGCGTCGCTGGCCGCCGGACAGGGTTCCCAGAGGTCGGGTCAACTGCTCATGGGTCAGCCCGAGCCCGTCGGAGACGGCGAGGGCCTCGGATTCCGCGGCGTAGCCCCCCTGGGCCAGGAACTCCGCCTCCGCGTTCGCGTAGCGGCGCATGGCGGACTCCCGCTGCCCAGGGTCCTCCATCCCCCGTGCGTGGCGCTGCATGCGCGCGACGGCTTCGTCGAGCCCGCGCGCACTCATGATCCGCTCCATGGCGGTCTGTCCGGCGTCGGCGGCGGCAGGGTCCTGCGGCAGATACTCGACCGCCGCTCGCGTCACGGTCCCCTTCGCTGGCTGTGTGATCCCGGCGAGCACCTTCATGAGAGTGGTCTTCCCGGCGCCGTTGCGGCCCACCAGTCCCACTCGGTCGCCGGGCCCGACGCGCAGATTCGCGCCGTCCAGCAGAAGTCGGGCGCCCGCGCGGAGTTCGATGTCGGCGGCCTGGATCACACAGCCCACTGTGGCAAACGCCGGGACCCGCGCGACGACCGCCTCCACCCGCGGCGTCGGCGACGTTGGTCGATCAGTCAGAGAACTCCACGGCACCGGGTCAGACGTTGAAACCGAGTGCCCGCAGCATCTCGCGCCCCTCATCGGTGATCTTGTCCGGGCCCCACGGGGGCATCCACACCCAGTTGATCCGGAAGTCCTTGACGACATCCGACAACGCGACCCGCGTCTGGTCCTCGATCTCGTCGGTGAGGGGACACGCCGCCGACGTCAGAGTCATGTCGATGGTCGCGATCTCGTCGGAATCGACATGAACGCCATAGACCAACCCGAGGTCAACGACGTTGATACCGAGTTCGGGGTCGACCACGTCGCGCATCCGTTCGGTGAGTTCCTCTTCGGTGACACTCATGTGAAGTCCTTTCCCAGTGCCTGCAGCGTTGCGTCCTTGAACGCCATCCATCCCAGTAATGCGCATTTCACCCGTGCCGGGTAGGCGGCCACACCGGCGAACGCGATGCCGTCGCCCAGCACCTCTTCGTCCGGCTCCACCTTGCCCCTGCCCTCGATCAGGCGCACGAACTCCTCGATGATCGGCCACACCTCGTCCAGCGGCTTGCCGACGAGTTGTTCGTACATCACCGACGTCGAGGCCTGCGAGATCGAGCAGCCCGTCGCGTCGTACGAGATGTCCCGCACGATGCCGTCATGGACATCGACGCGCAGAGTGACCTCGTCGCCGCAGGTCGGGTTCACATGGTGCACCTG
>Ga0316576_10001969_pt1 | contig 11478 bp, 14 predicted proteins | sample S0NA_FD_203075 | JGI IMG/M metagenome (GOLD analysis project Ga0316576, IMG submission 203075) | Rhizosphere microbial communities from salt marsh grasses in Alabama, United States - S0-2_050615r3r5 | ecosystem: Host-associated > Plants > Roots > Rhizosphere | place: USA: Alabama | collected... | reverse complement strand
AGCGCTTCGGCTTTGCCGCGCTGGTGGTCGTGGGCGACCAGAAGGGCCGCGTCGGCTTCGGCAAGGGCAAGGCGAAAGAGGTGCCCGAGGCGATCCGCAAGGCCACCGAACAGGCCAAGCGCAACCTGATGCGCGTGCCGCTGCGCGAGGGCCGCACGCTGCATCACGATATCGAGGGCCGCCACGGCGCGGGCCGCGTTGTGATGCGCAGCGCCGCGCAGGGGACGGGCATCATCGCCGGCGGTCCGATGCGCGCCGTCTTCGAGATGCTGGGCGTGCAGGATGTCGTGGCCAAGTCGATCGGCTCGCAGAACCCCTACAACATGATCCGCGCGACGCTCGACGGGCTCCGCAAGGAAAGCTCGCCGCGCCAGGTGGCGCAGCGCCGGGGCAAGAAGGTGGCCGAGATCCTCAGGAAGGAAGAAGCCCCCGCCCAGGAAGCAGCGGAAGCGTAAGGAGAGCATCCCATGGCCAAGACCATCGTCGTCAAGCAGGTGGGCTCTCCCATCCGCCGCCCCGCAATCCAGCGCCGGATCCTGGTCGGGCTGGGCCTGAACAAGATGCACCGCACCCGCGAGTTGGAGGACACTCCCGCCATCCGTGGCATGGTGGCCAAGATCCCGCATCTGGTGGAGATCGTCGAAGAGCGCGGGTAAGCGGGCGGTGGGTTGACACCCACCCTACGGTTTTGGGCGCCCTCGGCGGGTGTCGGGGGCGCCTGTGCGTTTGAGCGCCGTGTCCTCAGTTTGCGAGTGATGCTCGGACGTAGGCCGAGGCGGGGTCTTGATCCCTGAGGGCGTCCCGTCTATACGCCTCCGGTGGCCCAGCCACACCCCAACATACCCAAGAAACGCCGTGGCCGTCCCATCTCGCTTCGGGGGCGCGTCCGGCCAAGGAGAAGCGACATGAAACTGCATGAACTGCGCGACAATGACGGCGCGGCGAAGAAGGCCAAGCGGGTCGGCCGCGGCCCGGGCTCGGGCAAGGGCAAGACCGCCGGCCGCGGCATCAAGGGCCAGAAATCCCGCTCGGGCGTCGCGATCAACGGCTATGAGGGCGGCCAGATGCCGCTCTACCAGCGGCTGCCCAAGCGCGGCTTCAACAAGCCCGGCCGCAAGACCTACGCGGTGGTCAATCTCGGGCTGATCCAGAAATTCGTCGAGGCCGGCAAGCTCGACGCGGGCCAGCCGATCACCGAGGATGCGCTCGTCGCCTCGGGCCTGGTGCGCCGCAAGCTCGACGGCATCCGCGTGCTGGGCAAGGGCGAGTTCAATTCCAAGGTGACGATCGAGGTCACCGGCGCATCGAAATCGGCGGTCGCGGCGGTCGAGAAGGCCGGCGGCTCGCTCAAGGTCGCGGCGCAGCCGGAAACGGCCGAATAAATGGTTGTTCGCGGCGCGCCCGCCGCTTACATCAGCACCTAGTTTTCCAACGTGCCGCCGGAGCCGGAAAACGGTTTCGGCGGCGCTGTCGTCAGAGAGGCTCAGCATGGCATCAGCAGCAGAGCAGATGGCCGCCAATATGAGCTGGGGGGCTTTCGGGAAGGCCACCGAGCTTCGCCAGCGGATATTCTTCACCCTCGGCCTTCTGGTCGTCTACCGCCTCGGCACCTACATTCCCGTTCCCGGTATCGACGGTGCGGCGCTACGCGACTTCATGGAGCGCGCCTCGGCCGGCCTCGGGGGCATCCTGTCGATGTTCACCGGCGGCGCGCTGGGCCGCATGGGCATCTTCGCCCTCGGGATCATGCCCTATATCTCGGCCTCGATCATCGTGCAGCTGCTGTCGGCCATGGTGCCGCAGCTCGAGCAGCTGAAGAAGGAGGGCGAGCAGGGCCGCAAGAAGATCAACCAATATACCCGCTACGGCACCGTCTTCCTCGCCTCGTTCCAGGCCTATGGCCTGGCGGTCAGCCTCGAGGCCGGGGGCCTCGCGACCGATCCGGGCTGGTTCTTCCGTGCCTCGACGGTGATCACCATCGTCGGCGGGACGATGTTCCTGATGTGGCTGGGCGAGCAGATCACCGCGCGCGGGGTCGGCAACGGCGTGTCGCTGATCATCTTCGTCGGCATCATCGCGCAGGTGCCGGCGGCGCTGGCGCAGTTTCTGCGGCAGGGCCGAACCGGCGCGCTGTCGCCCACGGTGATCATCGGCGTGCTGATCATGATCGTCCTGGTGATCGCCTTCGTGGTGTTCATGGAGCGGGCGCTGAGGAAGATCCACATCCAGTATCCTCGGCGCCAGGTGGGCATGAAGGTCTATGACGGCGGGTCCTCGCATCTGCCGGTCAAGGTCAACCCGGCGGGCGTGATCCCGGCGATCTTCGCCTCGTCGCTCTTGTTGTTGCCGACCACGATATCGACCTTCTCGGGGGCGCAGACAGGGCCTGTGATGTCGACGATCCTGGCCTATTTCGGGCCGGGGCGGCCGCTCTATCTGGCGTTCTTCTCGGCGATGATCATCTTCTTCACCTACTTCTACACGTTCAACGTGTCGTTCAAGACCGAAGATGTGGCCGACAACCTGAAGAACCAGAACGGCTTCATCCCCGGTATCCGGCCGGGCAAACGGACCCAGGAATATCTCGATTACGTGGTGACCCGCATCCTGGTGCTGGGCTCGGCCTATCTGGCGCTCGTGTGCCTCCTGCCCGAGATCCTGCGCTCGCAGCTTGCGATCCCGTTCTATTTCGGGGGCACGTCGGTTCTGATCGTGGTCTCGGTGACGATGGACACGATCCAGCAAATCCAGTCCCACCTGCTGGCGCACCAGTATGAGGGGCTGATCGAGAAATCCCAGCTCAGGCGCAAGAGTCGGGGCAAGAGAAAAGGGACATCGCGCCGATGAACATCATCCTTCTTGGGCCTCCGGGGGCCGGCAAGGGCACCCAGGCTCGCAGGCTGGTCGAGGAGCGGGGCATGGTCCAGCTTTCGACCGGCGACATGCTGCGCGAGGCGCGCAGTTCGGGCACCGAGATGGGCAAGCGCGTGGCCGAGGTGATGGATCGCGGCGACCTGGTGACCGACGAGATCGTCATCGGCCTGATCGCCGAGAAACTGGCGGCGGGGGCTGCGGGCGGCTACATCTTCGACGGTTTTCCGCGGACGCTGGCCCAGGCCGACGCGCTCGGCGCCCTTCTCGACAGGATGGGCCAGACGCTCGACGCCGTGATCGAGATGAAGGTCGACGACGAGGCGCTGGTGGCCCGGATCACCGCGCGGTCGACCTGCGCGAGCTGCGGCGAGGTCTACAACGACCAGACCAAGCCGATCCCGGCCGACGGCAAGTGCGAGAAATGCGGCGGCACCGAGTTCAAGCGCCGCGCCGACGACAACGAGGAAAGCCTGCGCACGAGGCTTCTGGCCTATTACAAGCAGACCTCGCCGCTGATCGGCTATTACTATGCCAAGGGGAACCTCGTCAGCATCGACGGTATGGGCGAGATGGACGAGGTCGCCGCGGCTCTGGCGGCGGTGATGGAAAGGTAGCCGGGCCGGCCCGCGCGCATGGACGGCGACAGCCTGTCGAGACGGGCGGAAGCGATGTGTCCGGGTGTTTCGGCCCCGCCCTCTTGGCGCCCGATCCGGGCCGGACGATCTCGGGATCCACGCTCCGCCGCTGCCCCGCCCCACTTCCTGCGGCAGGCGGAATGCTTCCGGCGGGGCCCGGACCCCTCGGCCTTCCGCGCCGGTCTCGTTCGAAGCTCCGGTCCGCTCGAACGGGGACGGGCCCGACGCCGCCCTGCGCCGCGGCATTGCGAGACTTGACATATCGTGAATCCCCCCTTGACCTGCGCCTGAAATCACCCTACGCACAGCCTCTCGAACGAGAATCATCCGATTGCCGTCCTGGTGCGTTCCGAGTCCGGCAAGGGGGTTTCATCGGCCCGAAGGCGTTCCGCTTTCGGGCCTCCGTTGTGAAAAAAGGTTCTGGAACTACGGAACCGCAACCGAAGGAAAGATCGGCTTGGCACGTATCGCTGGCGTCAACATCCCCACGGGGAAACGCGTTCCCATCGCGCTCACCTATATTCACGGCATCGGGCCCTCTTCGGCGGATGCCATCTGCGAGTCTGTCGGCATCGACCTGGCCCGCCGCGTCAATGACCTCTCGGATGCCGAGGTGCTGGCGCTGCGCGAGCATATCGACGCCAATTACACCGTCGAGGGCGATCTGCGCCGCGAAGTCCAGATGAACATCAAGCGGCTGATGGATCTCGGCTGCTATCGGGGCCTGCGCCACCGCCGCAACCTGCCGGTTCGGGGCCAGCGCACCCATACCAACGCCCGCACCCGCAAGGGCCCGGCGAAACCCATCGCCGGCAAGAAGAAGTAAGGGAGGGCAGGGACCATGGCTCGCGACAAGACCCGCATCCGCCGCAAGGAACGCAAGAACATCGCCGCCGGCGTGGCGCATGTGAACTCGTCGTTCAACAACACCAAGATCCTCATCTCCGACGTGCAGGGCAACGCCATCGCCTGGTCGTCCGCCGGCACGATGGGCTTCAAGGGCTCGCGCAAGTCGACGCCCTATGCCGCGCAGATGGCCGCCGAGGATGCCGGCCGCAAGGCGCAGGAGCACGGTGTCAAGACGCTCGAGGTCGAGGTTCAGGGCCCCGGTTCGGGCCGTGAAAGCGCGCTGCGCGCCCTGGCCGCGGTCGGGTTCAACATCACCTCGATCCGCGACGTGACGCCGATTGCCCATAACGGCTGCCGTCCGCCAAAACGCCGCCGCGTCTGATTGCCTTTCCTCGTTCGGGCCGCGGCATCGTCGCGGCCCGAACATGTCATTTATTGCCTCGGGCGTCTGCCGCTTCGGACATGGGCGGCAGACAGGAATTGAGGAGACATTCATGATCCACAAGAACTGGCAGGAACTCATCAAGCCCACCCAGCTCGAGATCAAGCCGGGCAACGATCCCGCACGGCAGGCGACCGTTGTCGCCGAGCCGCTGGAGCGCGGCTTCGGGCTGACGCTCGGCAACGCGCTGCGCCGCGTGCTGATGAGTTCGCTGCAGGGGGCCGCGATCACCTCGGTCCAGATCGACAACGTGCTGCACGAATTCTCGTCCGTGGCCGGGGTGCGCGAAGATGTCACGGACATCGTCCTGAACCTCAAGGGCGTGGCGCTGCGGATGGAGGTCGAGGGGCCGAAACGGCTGTCGATCTCGGCCAAGGGGCCGGGCGTCGTGACCGCCGGCGACATCTCGGAATCGGCGGGCATCGAGGTGCTGAACCGCGACCATGTGATCTGCCATCTCGACGAGGGCGCCGACGTCTTCATGGAACTGACCGTGAATACCGGCAAGGGCTATGTCGCGGCCGACAAGAACCGGCCCGAGGACGCGCCGATCGGCCTGATGCCGATCGACGCGATCTATTCGCCGGTCAAGAAGGTGGCCTATGACGTGCAGCCCACCCGCGAGGGGCAGGTGCTCGATTACGACAAGCTGACGCTGAAGCTGGAAACCGACGGCTCGGTCTCGCCCGACGATGCCGTGGCCTTCGCCGCGCGGATCCTGCAGGACCAGCTGTCGATCTTCGTCAATTTCGAGGAGCCGGAATCGGCCAGCCGCGAGACCGACGACGAGGGGCTGGAGTTCAACCCGCTCCTGCTGAAGAAGGTGGACGAGCTGGAGCTTTCGGTCCGCTCGGCCAACTGCCTGAAGAACGACAACATCGTCTATATCGGCGACCTGATCCAGAAGACCGAGGCCGAGATGCTGCGCACCCCGAACTTCGGCCGCAAGTCTCTGAACGAGATCAAGGAAGTGCTTTCCGGCATGGGCCTTCACCTCGGCATGGATGTCGAGGAATGGCCGCCGGAGAATATCGAGGAACTGGCCAAGAAGTTCGAGGACCAGTTCTGAGGATCGGTGGGTTTCACCCACCCTACAGATCTGGCGTAGGGTGGGTGCCAACCCACCATTGCCTCGCGCCCGGGGCGCAAGGTTGGGCAGAGGCCCCGGATCGGGTCCGGGGCAGGCCCCAAGGAGAGCGGCCCGCACGCATGGGTTGCCGGACAAAGCAAAATGAAGGAGTGAAAAGATGCGTCATGCCCGCGGCTATCGCCGCCTGAACCGTACCCAGGAGCACCGGAAGGCGATGTTCGCCAACATGGCCGGTTCGCTCATCGAACACGAACAGATCAAGACCACGCTGCCCAAGGCGAAGGAGCTCAAGCGCGTCGCCGACAAGCTGGTGACGCTTGCCAAGCGCGGCGACCTGCATGCACGGCGCCAGGCCGCGTCGCAGCTCAAGCAGGATGCGCTGGTGGCCAAGCTCTTCGAGGTGCTGGGGCCGCGCTATGCCGACCGGCAGGGCGGCTATGTCCGCGTGCTGAAGGCCGGCTTCCGCTACGGCGACATGGCGCCGATGGCGATCGTCGAGTTCGTCGACCGCGACCCCGCCGCCAAGGGGGCCGCGGACAAGGCCCGCCTCGAGGCCGAGGAGGCCGCCGAGGACTGACCCTTCCGGCATGCCTCGGCCTTCCGAGGCGCCCGAATGCACGGCTCCGCAGGCCTTTGCGGGGCCGTTTCCGTTTCAGGGGGCATGTGACGCGACGTTCAGGCGTTGTGGCCGACGCTCTCGGGCAGGCTGTGCCTTGCCTGCTTCTCGAGAAGCGTGTTGATGTAATTCAACATATGTTCGAGCTGGGCATCTGCCACCGGCGTGGCACCCATGAACTCGAGCACATCCGCCCGGACACCTTTCGGCAATTGCATCAGCCGGGCGAAGAGGCTGGGATGGATAGCGCGCACTGGATCCTCCATGTACCTGTACAAACCGTCGCATAATCACCATAACAATTTACGGTTGACTGGTTCTGGTGCAACTTGTCTAAAAAGTCATGATTGCTAAGAGAGAACTCGACCGCGGTCTCAGGGAACTGGACCGCATGGCGCCCCTTGGGTACTTTCTCGGGCTGCATATCCGGTTCGTCGCGCCCGTTCTGACGTTTCGCACCTACGACCAGCGCTGGACCGACTATTACACGGAAAACGGTTATGCCCTGCGCGACCCGATGGTTGCCTGGGGGTTCTCGACCACCGGCACCGTCCGGTGGAGCGAGATGGAGATCCCCGACCCGTTCGGAATATTCGCTGAAGCGGCCCGGTTCGGGCTCAAATACGGCGCCTCGGTTGCCTGCGGTCCCACGACCTCGCGCACCATCGCCGGACTTGCCCGCGGAGACCGCGAATTCACGGATGAGGAAATCGCCGACATCCGCGACGTGATCCTGCGGCTGCACGATCTGACGCAGCCGCCGGAGAGCCTGACAAAGGCTCAAATCGAGGCCCTTAGCCGTATCGCGGCGGGGGATCGTCACGCGGCTGCAGCTGCCAAACTGGGCATTTCCGAAAGCGCGTTGAAGGCTCGTCTGACGTCCGCCCGCCAGCGTCTCATGGCCCGGACAACGGCCGAAGCCATCCAGCGGGCAAAAGACTACAGGCTGCTCTAGTGATCATTCTCCCGCTATCCCGGGCCTGACTTCTAACCCAAGCTGGAGGCTGATCATGCAAACGACGACACTTTCCTTCGCCAATATGCACAACCACGGCGAGCTTCTCGCGAATGTCCTTCGCGCGCGCCGTCAATCCTTCATCGTGCAGAACAAATGGAATCTGCCCGAGGCCATGGGCATGGAATACGACCAGTACGACACGCCCGCAAGCCGCTGGATCGCGGTGCACGAATTCGGGCAGGTTTATGCCGGCATCCGGCTGACGCCGACAACGGCGCGCTGCGGCATCTACACCTACATGATCCGCGACGCGCAGCGCGGGCTGCTCGACACGATTCCGGCCGACCTGCTCTACGAGGAGGCGCCGGTGGCCGACAATGTCTGGGAATCCTCGCGGGTCTTCGTCTCGCATGCGACGCCGATGAAGATCCGGCGCCGGGTCCACGCCCATCTGATCCACGAGATGACGAAGTCGGCCCGCGAGCTCGGGGCGACACGGGTTCTGGGCCTGATCCCGGCGAATTGGCCGAGATGGGCGCGGCGCTGCCAGCTCGACATGGTTGCGGCGGGCCGGGTGATCGATTTCGACGGAATCCCGAACCAGTGCGTGTCGATCGACCTGTCCGGTCACCTGCATTGACGAGGCGCAGGCCCCCGCCGCTGCGGCGGGGGCCACGTGCTCGGCGTTGAACTCGGCCCGGCGATCTCGCATATCGTTGAGTGATGCCGGAGGACCGAAGGCCGCCCATGAGACATTCCATCCGAGCGCTTTGCGCGTTCTTCTGCCTCTTCCTGGTCTCCGTGTCCGCCCGGGCCGAGAGCCAGGTGCCCCAGAGCCGTGCCGAGATCGATCTCAGCTTCGCGCCGGTGGTGCGCGAGGCCGCGCCGGCGGTGGTCAGCATCTATGCCAGCCGCGTGGTGGAGGGCGTTGCGAGCCCCTTCGCCAACGACCCCTTCTTTTCCGACCTGTTCCGCAATTTCGGGCGGGTGCAGCCGCGCGTGCAGAACGCGCTGGGATCGGGCGTGATCCTCTCCTCCGACGGCCTTGTCGTGTCGAATTACCACGTCGTCGGCGGTGCGAACGAGATCCGCGTGGTGCTGGCGGACCGGCGCGAATTCGGGGCGACGGTGCTTCTTGCCGACGAGGAGGCCGACCTTGCGGTGCTGCGCCTCGATGGGGCGCACGACCTTCCGGCGCTGCCGCTGCGCGATTCCGACAATATCGAGGTGGGAGATCTCGTGCTTGCCATCGGCAACCCGTTCGGGATCGGCCAGACGGTGAGTTCGGGCATCGTGTCGGGCCTTGCCCGGTCGGGGCTCTCGATCGAGGGCGGGCGGGGCTATTTCATTCAGACCGATGCCGCGATCAATCCCGGCAATTCCGGGGGACCCCTCGTCGACATGTCGGGGCGGCTGGTCGGCATCAACACCGCGATCCTGTCGCGTTCGGGCGGCTCGAACGGGATCGGCTTTGCGATTCCGTCCAATCTCGTCGCGCGATTCCTCGATCAGGCGCGGGCAGGCGCAACGCGGTTTCAGCGCCCCTGGGCCGGCGTCTCGGGGCAGCCGGTCGATGCGGCGCTTGCCGAGGGGCTCGGCCTTGAGGTGCCGCGCGGCGTCGTGCTGACCGACCTGCATCCCGGCAGCCCGTTCCGCAAGGCGGGGCTCGGGGTCGGCGACGTGGTGCTGGAGATGGGCGGCGCGCCGGTGAACACCCCGCAGGAGATGATCTTCCGGCTCGCGGCCGAGGGGATCGGGAGCAAGTTGCGGCTGAGCTATCTGCATGACGGCAAGTCGCGCGACACCGAGGTCACCCTGATCGCCCCGCCCGAGATTCCGCCGCGCCGGCCGCTGACCGTCGGGCATCGCAGCATTCTGGACGGGCTCTCGGTGGTGAATGTGAACCCCGCCGTGGTCCAGGAATACGGTCTCGCGCCCGGAGCCGAGGGCGTTCTTGTGGTCGATCCCGGCGATGTCGGCGGCCGGGTCGGGCTGAGGAAGGGCGACATCCTGCTGCAGCTGAACGATCAGGACATCCACGATACCGGCGACGTGGCGCGCGCCGCCCGGTATGGCGGGCGCGGATGGTATGTCGAATATCTCCGGGATGGCCGGCGCAGCGCCCTGCGGTTCCGTGTCTGACCGGGCGCATCCGACCGTGGCGCATGGCTGATCTCTTCGACCAGTCCCCCGACGCCGCGCCGGCCCATGTCGGGCCCCGGCCCCTGGCCGACCGTTTGCGGCCGAAGCGGCTGGCCGACGTGATCGGGCAGGAGCATGTGCTTGGCCCCGATGCGCCGCTCGGCGTGATGCTGGCCTCGGGCACGCTGTCGTCGCTGATCTTCTGGGGGCCGCCCGGCGTCGGCAAGACGACCATTGCCCGGCTCCTGGCCGACGAGACCGACCTTTCCTTCGTGCAGATCAGCGCGATCTTCACCGGCGTGGCCGATCTCAAGAAGGTGTTCGAGGCGGCCAGGCTGCGCCACGCGAACGGGCAGGGCACGCTGCTTTTCGTCGACGAGATCCACCGCTTCAACAAGGCCCAGCAGGACGGGTTCCTGCCCCATATGGAGGACGGCACGATCCTGCTGGTGGGCGCGACGACCGAGAACCCGAGTTTCGAGCTGAACGCGGCGCTGCTCTCGCGGGCGCAGGTCCTGGTGCTGGAGCGCCTCGACCTCGCCCATCTGGAACTGCTCGCGCAACGGGCCGAGCATGAACTGGGCCGTGCCCTTCCGCTCACCGGGCCCGCCCGCGACCAGCTTCTGGAAATGGCCGATGGCGACGGGCGGGCGCTGCTGAACCTGATCGAGCAGATCGCGGCGTGGAAGGTCGATGGGGCGCTCTCGCCCGAGGAGCTGGCGAAACGGCTGCAGAAGCGGGCCGCGCAATACGACAAGTCGGGCGACGCGCATTACAACCTGATCTCGGCGCTCCACAAATCGGTGCGCGGCTCCGACCCCGATGCGGCGCTTTACTGGCTGGCCCGGATGCTGGAGGGCGGCGAGGATCCGCGCTATCTCGCGCGGCGCATCACCCGCATGGCGATCGAGGATATCGGGCTGGCAGACCCGCAGGCGCAGGGGATCTGCCTCGACGCCTGGGCCATCTACGAACGGCTCGGCAGCCCCGAGGGCGAGCTGGCGCTGGCCCAGGCGATCACCTATCTCGCCCTCGCGCCCAAGTCGAATGCGGGCTATGCCGCCTTCAGCAACGCCCGTGCCGCGGCCAGGCGCACGGGATCGGAGCCGCCGCCCAAACACATTCTGAACGCGCCCACCAGGCTCATGAAGGAGCAGGGCTACGGCGCGGGCTACGAATACGACCACGATACAGAGGCGGGATTCTCGGGGCAGAATTACTTTCCCGACGGCATGAAGCGCGGCGTCTATTACAGCCCGGTCGAGCGCGGCTTCGAGCGGGAACTGAAGCGCCGCCTCGACTATTTCACCAGGCTCCGGGCGAAACGTCAGGACGGTTGACAAATCCCGGCATTGACGACAGAGGGAGCCCATGACAGGCGCGACGATCTTGCAGGTGGCCCTCGGCGGGGCGCTCGGCGCGACCGGCCGCTATCTCAGCGGCGTGGCGGCCACGAGCCTTCTGGGGCGGAACTTTCCCTGGGGCACGATCTTCGTGAACATCGCGGGCTCGTTCCTGATGGGCGTGCTGATCATCATCCTGGCGCGCAAGGGCGGCACCCATTTCGCACCGTTCTTCCAGATCGGGGTCCTTGGCGGGTTCACCACCTTTTCCTCGTTTTCGCTCGATGCGATCACGCTTTACGAACGCGGCCAGGCCGATCTCGCGATGATCTATGTACTGGCCTCGGTCATGCTGTCGCTGAGCGCGGTGGCGGCGGGGCTCTGGGCCGCGCGCGCGCTGATCCAATGAGCGGCGTGCAGACCCTGACGGTGGGCGCGGGCGAGGGTGACCAGCGTCTCGACCGCTGGTTCCGGCGGCGCTTCCCGCATGTGCCGCAGGGGCGGATCGAGAAGATGTGCCGAAAGGGCG
>Ga0316576_10001968_pt1 | contig 11478 bp, 11 predicted proteins | sample S0NA_FD_203075 | JGI IMG/M metagenome (GOLD analysis project Ga0316576, IMG submission 203075) | Rhizosphere microbial communities from salt marsh grasses in Alabama, United States - S0-2_050615r3r5 | ecosystem: Host-associated > Plants > Roots > Rhizosphere | place: USA: Alabama | collected... | reverse complement strand
GATCGCCGACTGATCGCCCTGTCCCTCGGGCGGCAGAAGGTTAAACACAATAGAGCGGACTAAGCATGTAGGACCGACGGCAGAGGGCTTGCGGACGCGGGTTCGATTCCCGCCGCCTCCACCAATCTAACCGAAATTTCCTCTCAAAAACAATCTACTAGAGTTCCGGTTGAGGGGTTGATCCCCCAACCGGTCCCCCACCCCACTTTCCGTCCCAGGCGGCGTTTCAGCCGCTGCACGTGGTAGTCACGGGCAGGATTCCGCGCACCAATCCGACCAGGTAACCGACGCTCAAGGCACCGTACAGCCGGGGGAACCGCTGCGCCGCGGTTCTTTTCGGTTGAGTGAAACCGACCCGTGGGGGTTACGGCCGGCTATCTTGGGGGCGCTGCCCGTGGCGCTTCCAACCAACACGCGGATCAGTCTCGGCAGCATCCCCTCCATCGCGGCCGAGGCAATCGGGCGGGCACACCTCGTCAGTGTGGCGTGAGGTCAATGCGCCACTCTGCAACGGCACGCTCAATCTCCGTTCGTGACAGACGTTCGCCGAGGTGAGCGAGCAGATCCTCCTGGCGCGGCTGCCCGAACACCAGGCGATAGAGCGCCAAGCCGCGTTTGAGCCGGGCGAGCTGCACGGCGTCACGAGACAGCGGAAGTAATGGAACACGCCGTTCCACCCGCGCGCCACCCTCGGTCTCGAACAGCCAGAACGCACGCAGGTCGTCGCCGCGCAGCGCTCGGGCCTGCGAGAACAACACCTCCCAAAGGTCCGCTCCCTCTCTCCAGTGCTCGCGCAGCGTGGCCCGCCCGAGCGTACTGGCCACGTTTTTGCGAACCGCGTGCCCTTTGTAGCGATGTACCCGCCCCTCGCGTTGTTCCAGATCCACCGGGTTCGACGGGAGGTTCCAGTGCATCACGGCGTGGCACCAGAGGTGGAAGTCCAAACCTTCTTGACCAACGGACGTCGATGCAAGAACGAACGGTCGAAACGGTGAGTTGAAGGCCGAGCGCACCGTCTCCGCACGGGTCTCGCCCTTCTCGTCCTTCAAATCGCCGAAGCGCAGCGCGAAGCGGCAACGAATCTTGAATGGCGCAGGCTCAACCCTGCCGAGTTGCGGGTCCGGCCGAAGCTCGTCCAGGGTCAAGGGGGAGGAGCGGACAGACAGACTGTCGCGCAGCTCGGCTCCGATTCGTGCGATCCGATCGGCGGGTGACGCGTCCGCCACACCGAGCGACTCTACTAACACATGAACCTGCTCGTCGAGCAGCGCGCCGAGGTTGCCCTGAAGCCCGTGTTCCAGGGCCAGTAGCCAGTAGCGATCAGCAGCATCATCGGCACGCAGGGTGGCGATGGATTCAGGGACGTTGAACAACGTGCGAAAGCCCGCGCCGACCGTCGCGGCGGCGTCCAAAAGCGCTTGGTCGTCCCAGACTAGGGCGGTGGCGCATCGGTGCAGGGATCGGCAACCGCAAACCGCGGGGCCGGCAAGCACGAGACGTGCGAGTAAGCCAACCAGATCTTCCGGCGGGCGTCCAAGCCCAAGTGCGCTGAAATTGGCCTGGGCCGCAACGAACTGCTCCACGTGTTCACGGAAGGCCGTAACGTTTTCGTCAGCGTCGAGCGCCGTACTTCTGCCCCAGTGTTGGAGCCAGGGGCGGATCCCAGGGTAATGTTGGGCATCGAGCCACGCGACGGCGACCCAATACCATCGCTCATCGACTCGACCGCTTTCGTCGCTCCCGTGAAGGAGTGGGCTCAGTGCGTGCTGCACGCGGGCCTCGACCTGTGGCAAGAGCTCGGCCAACGGAGGCAGCGAGTCTTCGGCCAACGACAACGCCACCGGGTCAACGAGGGACGCAAGGGTCGGAGAAGGATATTGCAGCAGGAGTGCCGGCATGCCGGTCAGCCGTCCTTCGCCGGCACGGGAGAACCGCAGCAGGGGTTTAATCGTATCGTAGAGGGTGAAGTAGGACGTCGCCTTGCCGAGCTCGGCGACGGCACGACGCTCGGCCTCGTAGGAACAGAGCGCGGCAATTGCGTCCGGTACGGCATTCCATGCGGAAAACACCAGCGCCTTGGTCGCGCCCTCGAGATCCCTGAACGGTCCCTCCGGTTGCCACGTGGGCAACGACGGCGGCATCCAGAGCACCCGCCACAGCCCGCGCTTGATGGTGTCATCCATCAACACGCGCAAGCGCGCATTGGCCGGGTTGATCGGGACGTACTGGTCGAAGTCATCCTGCTTGAGCAGGCAGCCCCGATGCTCGTCAAGGAAGGTTGCCACCTGCGCCAGCCGCTCCGGCGCCAGCGACTCCATCTGCTTGCGCATTTGGTATCCCTTCATGGTATTGACGGGATAGGGCACCGACTTCCAGTACTCGATCGCGTCGCTGGCTCCCACCCGCATCGATGCACCGTCGATCAGGCGGGCGTGGTTGAGATCGTCTGACCGCAACGCAGCCGGCCGCGGAGGCTCGGTCACCATCGCGTCCTGATGCGCTGTGCGGCCCACGCGCTCCGTGCGGCACATCACGGCCTGAAGACGGCCGCACAAGGCGTCTCGCGCATGGCCGACAGCGTCTCGGTTGGAGAGATCGAGATCGAGCAGCGCCTGTCGGAATGCCTGGATGTCGCGTTCGACCTCCAAAACCGCCGTATCGCTGCCGAGCAGGAAGCGCAGGGTGCGCAGGAAGTCCGGGTAATGGTCGTCGTGCTGCTCGTGGTCGAGGGAGAGCATCTTGTAGGGCGTCGCGGACAACAGCAGGACGCGGACATCGGGATACTGAAATAAGGCTTGAGCCAACTCGGCGGTCGGATCGTCATCTCGGAGCAGGTTGCGGAAGCGCTGAAACTCATCGAGGATAACCAGATCCGGCTCCAGCGCATCCAGGCACACGTGCGCAAGGCGTTGGCGCAGATCGCCGATGAGCTCGTATCGCGCGTTGCTGTCATCCCAGGGCACCTGCTCGCGATACCGATGGAAGCGTGCGCAGATGTCCTCGATGCGCGCGGCCAGATCCCCATCCTGGGCAACGCTGGCCAGGAAGCCCGCTGCGAGCTCAGTGTCGATCGGATAGTCCCAGTCCAGGGCGGCGCTCTTCCACCCCGGCAGCCCGGCCGGTCCCTGCAATGCATGAAGAAGTCCCTGTTCGTCGAAGCCCCCTTCCCTGAGCATGCGGAATAACACCGAACGTTCCTGGACGATGCCGGAGCGCGACTTCAGATCGAACGTGGTCCCCGGGGTGAAACTCACGAAGTTCACCGGATTCCCGCGCAGGCCCGCCACCTGGGTGGGCAGCAGTGTCAGGCGACTGGCGAGAGCGAACCCGCCGGTGCCCAGCACGTTCAACCGATTGATGTTCTGGTGGGCGATGGCGGCGTTGGAGCACACGTAGACGATGTCGACACGCTCGACCCGGTCCTGAAGGTGCTCTAGCGCCCGCGCGATCACACCGCGCGCCACCAGCGTCTTGCCGAGACCAACTTCGTCGGCGACCAGAAAGCGCAGGGCTGGCGATTCGTCCAGGTACATGCGCCGGAAGACATAATCGACTGTTCGCCGCTGGAAGTCCTTGAGTCGGCTAAGTGTCGGTGCGGCGAAAAACGGCATGGTCACTGCGCCTCCTGTAGCGCCTGCTCGAACACGGTCCAGAGCGCGTCAAAGTCCGGCGGAACGACTGCGCCGTCCTCATCCGTCTCACCGCGCAACCGCTCGACCACGCGTTGCACGTCGCGGAGCCGTTCCGGTTCTCGAGACCAAGCCCGAACCATGTCTTCGAGCAGTGCCTCGATGGCACCGTGTCCCATCCGCCAGGAGCCTTTACCCTCGGGGCCGTCGGGGTCGAGCAGGCCGATTCCAGCGCCGAAGTCGCCCAACAGCAGCCGCAAGTAGCGCAGGAAACCCTCGCGGTTGCGGACGATACGCCGAAGGATGGCTGCGTCCCGCTCACTGGGCAGGCCGTGGACGCTCAGATGCAGTGCGAAGCGTCTCACTTGTCCGGCGCAAGACAGTTCAAATCCGGTCAAGCCTGTGACGTCCGCGGCATCAAAGAGGCCAAGGTCTACCTCAGTACCGCTCGCGAGCCCGGCGGCGTCCACGCCCCGCTCGGGCGGCAGGGACAACGGCCAGGCCAGCGCGGCGACGCCGTCAAAGTCCACTGGGGCGTTCGCACGCAAACCGAGGCCCCAATGGCCGTCGCCGTTGCGCGTGCAGTAAATCGCCATGTCCGCGGCGGCCAATGCACGCTGGCAGGACTCCAGCGCCGCCTCGGCGGCGGTGGTGGCGGGGTCCGGGGCTTCCATTGGCGTGCGGGGGTCGAAGTCGGCAAGGACCCCACCCAGCCCACCCTTGTCGAGCAAGTCCTCGACCCGACCGACCTTCGCGCGCCTCCCCACCAATTCGACCATCACCTCGATATTCCGCCCCGCAACCATCGCCGCGGTGGTCGCGTTGGCTGAGCCGACGAAGAGATGAGTCTTCCAGCCGCGACGCAGCACCACTGCCTTTGCGTGCAACCCGAGAGTGTCTCGACTCTCAGATGCCTCGCCGTCTTCGGTCTCGGCCGCGTCGTCGAGCACCAGACAGCGTTCAAAGGACGCCCCGTCCTCAGCCGGGAGCGCGGCGAGGCTGTCCGGGCGCGACACCAGCGCCATACAGCGCCGCTTACCCGCACAAAGCTGGGCCAGCGCGTCCGTAGTCAGAAACGGGGAGATGACCGCCAGGTCATCGGCCGCCCCGAGGTCCCAACGGCCACGCTTGGTGCCGAGCACATGAAAGCGCAGCTCTTCCCACTGGCCGGGCAGCTCCCAGCGGGTTCTTCGGAGATCCGCCGCGAGGCGCTGCACCAGGTCGCGACGGGCGGGCGACACTTCGCGCACGGCCCATGACGGGAGTTGAGCGACCAGCTCCCCAAGCGGGCGGTTCGCCGCGACGTTGCTGCGCCCAGGGGTGCCCTCCAGCACGAGGGACAGGTCCCAAGAGCGATCGAAGGTCAGGTTCCGTGACAACACCCCCAGGCGCAGGACAACCGACTCCTCGTCCTCGCTGTTGCGAAAGCGCAGGAGCCAGAGCTTGGAGTGGAAGGCGCCGCCGCGGGGTGCCCGCACCTCGCTTATGGTCCCTTCGAGCAGCGCAAACAGGGCGTTGGCCTGCCCAGGGATGAGCATGTGTCCACGATCGGCAAAGACCGTCAGGCGATCGCTCACGCGCCGCAGGGCTTCAAGCAGCCGGATTGGGTCAGTTAGCCAATCGCGATCGTCGTGGCTCGACAACCATGCCAGATGCAGCGGCACGCCGAGCAGGGTGAGCGGATCGAGGCTGAAGGTCGTGGCCACCCCGGTGTCGAAGACCATCCCCGGCGGTGGCGTCAACAGCGATGTCAGCAGGCTTCGCTGATTCGGGTCGAGCATGGTCAACCCTCTGCCAGCGCAGGGAGAAGGTCGCCGAGAAAGCCACGGGCCGTTGGCCACCGATAGACGAGGCGCCCAACCCCAGAGCTACCGCTCCACTGCGCGAGGGCACCGCGGTTGTCGAATCGGGAGCGATGGCCTTTGAGGCTGCGTTCCCGAGAACGGACCAACTGCCGCCCTTGAGCATCCTCAGCGACCACACCCCCCGTTTCCCGAACCCGATCAACCCAGCTCGTCACGAATCGGCGTGTCTGGGGGGTGATGGTGTGATCCTGGCCGAGAGTTTCTTCCCATAGACCATCCAGCGACCAACCACGTATGCCATCGAGGTCGCAGCGCGTGCGCCAGTCGCCAAGCGCGTCCCGATGCTCGAGCGCGAGAACGTCGTCCTGGCGCAGCTCCGCAAGGCAAAGGTTATAGAGGCGAGCCGCGCCCTCGATGGCGTCAGTGAAAAGCCGCGCATGACCGAGCAACGCCCGGATGGGTGTGGGGAACTGCATAAACTGGTGGTGTAACCACGGCTCATCGCTCTGGTCGGCATGGCCGTGCAGAACGAGCCAGGCCAGCAGCGAGTCCTTACAGCAAGTGACGATGCGGTCGCGCAGAAAGCTGGCCTCATCCCGAGTCAGCCTCAGGTTGAGACCGGTGGGAAATTCGTCAGGCGGGGCTGGCAACCGCGGATGCCAGCTCTGGGTGCCCGCTTCGTCGGCGTCGGCAGTATCGTCGTCGCGTTGTCGGTGGCGTCGGCGGCGGGCATACAGCAGGTCAACAGCGCTGTGGTACTCCCCCTGCGATCCCGGGTACCGACGGATACCCCAGGTACCTAGGCCGGCCCAATAGACCGAACTTGGCAGGCGCTTGAGGTCTGCACCGGCCTGAGCGCCGAACACGCCTTCTTCCCGCGCATCGAGCAGCGGCCGGACCATGGCGAGCTCCGCCTGTCTGGCGCTGGCCCCAAAGGTGCTGGCAGGAACACGCCGCCGTTCCAGGCCCTGGTACATCCAGGGCACGAGCAGCATGTATCGGATTCGGGTCTGGATGGTCGATGTGCCTGGAAACAAACGGTCGGCGATGGCGTCGCGGACGCCGCCAATCCCCAGCTCGTCGCGACTCTCCTTCTCCCGAAACAACGCGAGGATGCGCAGACTGCGGTCTCGGGCTGCTGCATCTTGATCCAGCCAAGTCAGAGACGATGCCACTCCTTCCTCCTCATCCGTCCTCCAGTCCCAGCAATCTCTCAGCCTCGTAAACTCTCCAATGAAACCGAATCTTACGCCGCTGCTCGCTCGCTGACATAGACATCGTCACCGCCGAGAACTCAGTTGGTACTGGCGAACGCGGCCCAGCTGGGCTTGGATCGCCGAACCCCAACAGGTCGAGATCACGAGTAGCCCGGTGTGGATCCGTGAACCAGCTCGTCAACAGCATCGCGCCCTTGAGCACGAATCGGTCGGAGAAGACCGACGTGCTGAGGCGGCAAAGCAGGCGCTCCAACGCATACCGGGTGAGTATCAGCTCGAAGCTCCGCCCGGTTTCTCGGGAGAGATTCTGCAGACGCGCCCGCACGGAGGCACCGACATTCCTGACCTCCCTAGGCATTGGCGGTCAGTGCCTCGAGATACGGCTGCACGACTGTAGACACGCCGCCCTTCTCGGCTTGCCGAGCGATTTCAGCCGGAGTCGCCTTATGTTGCCTCAGCGCCTCTTGGAGCCCCTCTATCGCGACGGACTGGCCCACTTTGCCGCGATGTCGGAAGCAATCGGCCACCGTCTTGGCCACGCCGAAGACTTTCACCGAGACGCCTTCGATCACGTGGGTCTCGATGCCCTCCCTCAGCAGACTATCCGTGAAACGCACAATGCGGATGCCCACACCGCTGCGCTGCGGCGCCCAGTCCTTGGGCCCGATCGCCATCCAGACTTTCGGCGGTAGTTGGTCGGTCAGGCCATGGAATGCTAGGGCCGAAACGAGACATACGATGCCCTTGGGCACCAGCTTCGTGGCCTCCGCCAGGCTGTGATTGGGGTCCAGGTCGGCGTCTGGCAGCTGATAGACGCCTCGCGATAGGCGGATGACTTCGCCGGCCCGCTCCATACGACTCATTGTCGCCGCGGTCACGCCGGCCTCGCGCAGCTCGAGCAGGCGCATGATTCCCTGCTTCTTCAGCAGGGTTTGGGCGAGCTCACGCTGCGTTCGGGGCTTTGCCATTGATACAAATACTTGATGCATAGACCCTATGTACCGAGGATTTGTATCATCTGTCCGCGCGGCGCGCCACCTTAATGGGCGCTGAAAGGCGGTTGTGAGGTCGATCGAGCATCGTGACAAAGGAACAAGACACAACGCAGGTACCGGCGTCGCTGACTGACAGGAGCGAGGGCCCGGTCAGTCGAGAAGCGCTGTACGAGATGGTCTGGTCCGAGCCCATGCTCCGGGTGGCGGCCCGGTTCGGCGTCTCGTCCAGCTACATGGCCCGCGTCTGCACGCTGCTCAACGTACCGCGGCCTGAGCGCGGCTATTGGGCGAAACTGGCAGTCGGCAAAGCGCCTAAGCAACCGCCACTCCCCGAACCGCGTCCGGGCGACCCGCTCGAGTGGACGCGGGACGGAGCCCTGCCGAAGCGGGCCCGGTCCCTCCCGAAGCCGCCCGACCAGCGGCCGCGAGGGAAGCGCACGGTAAAGCGGCAGCTTCCGGATCGGCATCCACTGGTCAGCGGAGCCAAGCCCCTCTTTGAGGCAGGTCGACTCTCCTGGCAGGGCAAGTACCTCAAGCCGGCCAAAAAACTACTCGTCGACCTCGCCGTCACCCAGACAGGGTTGGACAAGGCTATCGCCTTTGCGAACGAACTTTTCCTGGCCTTAGAGGCCAGGGATCATCGCGTGGTCATCGCGCCCAATTCGGAGCGATTCCATCGCGCGGATGTCGACGAGCGGGAGAACCCTGGGAAACGTCACCACCATAACAATCTGTGGTCACCGATGCGCTGCACGGTGGTCTACATCGGCACCGTGGCAATCGGCCTCACCGTCATCGAGATGTCCGAGGAAGCTGAGGCGCGCTACGTGAACGGCGAGTACGTTCGGCTGACTGACTACTTGCCCAAGCGACGTGGTCGGTACACTCACGACCATGGCTGGACGAGCACCCACGACTTCCCGACCGGGCGTCTCCGCCTCCAGGCCTACTCCCCGTACCCGCGGGCCAATTGGACCCAGCAGTGGCGAGAGACACCGACCCGGGACCTTTCCTGCCGGATCCCGGCCATTGTCCGGGAGCTGGAGAAGGCAACGATCGACATTGCGCGACTCGTCGAGGAGGGAGAGCGCCAGGCGGAGATCGAACGCCAGCGTTGGGAAGCTCAGCGCGAACAGTGGCGTCGCGAAGAGGAGGCGCGGCAGGCTGCGAAGGCGCTGAAGGACAGCAAAGAGGAACTGCTCCAGGTCATCGATGCCTGGGCGGAAGCCAAGCGACTCGAGGAGTTCTTCGCGGACGCCGAACGCCGCGCGCAGGACTTACCTGACGAGGAACGGGAGCGCACAACAGAGCGGCTTCGACGGGCGCGCGCCTTGATCGGCAGCACCGATGCGCTGGCCCGATTCGACGCATGGCGAGCGCCTGAAGAGCGATAAAATCTGCCTGACGCTAGCAAAAAAGCCAGGCGAATTGATTTGGGGGTATCTATGGGGGCATTTCTGGCGTTTAGCAGCGCAAACCATTGATTCATTAGTCAATGTGATTGTCGCCGCCTCCACCAATTCGATTTCCGACAACATCCAGAACAGTCCACAAGCCCGCCTTACAGCGGGCTTTTTTTTGCTTGATCGTCCGGTGCCGTCAAACGTTACCCCATACAAACCTGAATCTGGCGGGGGTGACTCTTGGGGTTACCCCCGGTCATGGTTCAACCCAGAAGGAGCAGTTGGACGGTCGTCAGGGTGCGCCCCGCGCGGTGTCCAGCAAGGCACAACGAGGCGGAATAGTGAGCCTATTCCAACGAGTTGTAACGCCGCTGGGCGCCGCGCGGGGCGTGCCCTGGCGGCCGTAGCGCCGCTCACCCTGTGGGTGACGTGCCGAGTCCTTCTGAATCACAACAAGCACGGGCATTCGCCTGTATTCTGCAGCGGTCAACTGCTCCTTCTGGGTTCAAGAGTTGCTGCTGATATCAGAGTCGTCCCGAGAACGCTTTGTCGAGGACGGCCGGAAGAACCGCGCCAAGCTCGGTCTCACCTTCCTCATGCGCTCGGCGCACAGCCACCACCTTCGACAGGAGGGCGCCGAAGTGCTGCTGAGCATCGATCCCCGGCACGGGCACTCTGACTTGTTCGAGGCGGGACATGGCCAGGGTGCGATTGCGGTCGGCGCTGCCGGGGGATGCGTGTCCGATCTGCTCCAGATCCTCCTGCGTCAGAAGGTAGAAGCAAAATCGGTTAATGGGTCGCGCGACAGCCGAGAGGGGAGCCAAGTTCGTTGCCAACTTCATGCGTTCTCGCCAAGGTGCTCCTGAACACTTCGAAGAATGCCCACAACCTTCATTTCCTTTCGGAGTATTTCGGCGATCAAGTTCTTCGGGTCCCGATGCTCCAACGCCTCCAGGCTGTGCGGATTCTTGATGTCCAGGTTCGCCGAGACCAGCTTGCCCTCGGCGTCATACTTGAGCACGTCGGCCGCCGAGACCTTCCAGGCGTGGGCGTTCTCCTCCCGCGCGCCCCACCAGGCCAAGCAGTTGGCAAATTCCGCGTACTCCATGGGCTTGGTCTTGGTGTACTTGCGTCGGCCCTGGGGTAGCGGGATCTGGTAGTACCAGATGTCGCGGGTCGGGCCTGAGCGGTCGAAGAAGATCAGGTTCGACGGGATGTCCGTGTAGGGGGCGAAGACGCCCTCGGGCAGGCGCACGATGGTGTGCAGCTTGAAATGCTTGAGCAGGTCCTCCTTGATCCGGGCGCAGACGCCGTCTCCGAACAGGGTGCCGTTGGGGACGACGACACCCGCGCGGCCGCCGTTGTCGCAGCCGTGCCCCGGCCGGTGCAGGCGACGCATGATGAGCTGGAGAAACAGCGGCGCGGTCTCGACGGTGGGCTTGTCTGGGGGAAGTTCCCGAGGATGCCCTTGTCCTTGCGCATGATCTGGCGCGCGGACTTGATGATGGAGCCGAGCTGCTGGGCGGTGGTGACGATCTTGGCGGTCTTGGTCCGGGGTGGCATGGGTCAGCGGGCGAGGAGCTTGTTGAGGTCTTTGTCGTAGGTCTCGACGGGGAGTCCCTTGGCGATGGCGATCGCGGCGATCAGGGCATCGACGAAGCTGACATTGGTCTCGGCATAGAGCGCGAGGGCGTGGCGCAGCACGGCAATCTGCTCCCCGGCGATACCACGGAAGCCGAGCAGGGTCGTGAGCTTCTCGGCGATCTCCGGGCGCGGGACCTGGTAGACGCGCTGCATGACGTAGACGCACTCGACGACGACGCTCTCGGCGACATAGGCGCCGCGCTCTCCGGCACGGACGCCGTCGAAGAATGCCTTGGCCCTGGGCGACAGCTCGGGATGGTCGCCGAGCAGGTAGCGCAGGACGACGTTGGCATCAACGATGCGGGTATCGGTCACCCAGCTCCGCCTCCCAAGCCGCTTCCCGTTCATCGGCAACCGGCCCGTCCTTGGCGTACTTCGCCAGGCTGCCGGCGAGGTCCGGGACGGGCTCCAGGCGCACCTCGCCGTCCTCGACGACGAGCCGCACGAAGTCGGACTTCAGGAGATCCCGGACCTGCTTCGGGAGGGTGATCTGGCCCTTGCTGGAGACCTTGGCGGTCTTCTCATAAGCGATCATGGCTTTACGTTCGGCTGGTTGCTTTACCTGGATTCTACCGTCTTACTCGGCATAGAGCAGCGCCTGGAGCCGGTCGACGGCTTGGCGCATCTCCAACGGGCCGCCGAAGAGGTCGGCGATCTCCATCGGGTTGCCGTACCGGGCGATGGGGCCGACCGCGAGGGCGTCCGGGATCTTGAATTCGCCCGGACCGTGCTCCGAGTATTGGTCGAGCAGGGTACCGAGGATCTCCCTGGCCTTGGCGCTGTAG
>Ga0316576_10001967_pt1 | contig 11481 bp, 13 predicted proteins | sample S0NA_FD_203075 | JGI IMG/M metagenome (GOLD analysis project Ga0316576, IMG submission 203075) | Rhizosphere microbial communities from salt marsh grasses in Alabama, United States - S0-2_050615r3r5 | ecosystem: Host-associated > Plants > Roots > Rhizosphere | place: USA: Alabama | collected... | reverse complement strand
CCGGTTAATGGCTTCGACTCAAGAAACGCCTGTACTTCCGGATCCAGGCCGCTGCGTGCGCGCAGATTATCCTCCCAGTGGGGGTTGGGCAGCATGCGCACATCGAACACCAGGTCGGCGTCCTGCGGCACCCCCCGCTTGAAACCGAAAGACTGCATCAGTATCGACATGCTGCCTGAACTGGTTCCCAGCAGGCGCTGCTTGATGGCGTCGCGCAGCTCGTAGATCGTCATCTGGCTGGTGTCGAGTACCAGCGACGCGGCAGAGGCAATCGGCTCGAGCAGCCTGAGCTCCTTCTCGATCGCCTCCGCCAGGGGCATGTCGGGGCCGCTGAGGGGGTGGCGTCGCCGCGTCTCGCTGAAGCGCTTGATGAGTATGCTCTGCTGCGCGTCGAGGAAGAGGATGTCGCGGCGGAGCGCTGCCGGCAGCGATTCGAGAATGGCATCGAAGGTGGCCAGGTCCTGCCAGGCGTTGCGGGCATCGATGCAGACCGCAGTGCCGCGGAAATGTTGAAACTGCTCGTGGGAGGTCTCCTCCACCAGCGCCGGCAGCAGGGCGATCGGCAGGTTGTCGATACAGTAGTAGCCTTCATCCTCGAGCTGGCGCAGGGCAGTGCTCTTGCCTGAGCCCGACCGGCCGCTGATGATGATCAGCTGTCCTGCCCCGGTGGTCACAGGCTTTTGCTGGTCGCGATTTCGTACAGCGCCTGGTCGGTCTGCGCGGCGCGCAGCTCCTGGCAGAAATCGTCCTGGCTGAACAGGCGCGCGATGTTGGCGAGTATGTCGAGGTGCTGCTGCTGGGCCTCTCCAGGCACCAGCAGCACAAAAAGCAGGTCCACCGGCTGCTCATCCGGCGCATCGAAATCGATGGGCTCGTCGAGTGTCAGCAGGGAGCCCACGGGCCGGGTGCAGTTGTCGATACGGCAGTGGGGGATGGCAATGCCCTGGCCGAGGCCGGTGCTGCCGAGCTTCTCCCGCGCAAAGAGCTGGGTGAATACCTCGTCGTACGGCAGGGAGAGCTGGTCTTCGCTGATGATCCTGGCGATCGTCTCGAACAGGCGTTTCTTGCTGACACCACGGGCGTGGCACACAGTGCGTCCCGGGGTCAGCAGTTGGGCTAGAGGTTGCATGGGATAGAGGTCAGTGGCCCCGGGCCTTTTCCTTGTGCTTTATCAACTGGCGATCGAGTTTGTCAGCCAGCGCGTCAATGGCGGCGTACATGTCATCGGACTCCGCAGCGGCGAAAATGTCGGCACCGGAGATGTGTATGGTAGCTTCGGCCTTCTGCACCATCTTCTCCACAATAAGGGTGACCTGGGTATTGGTGATCTGGTCGAAATGGCGCTGCAGTCGCTCGAACTTGCTCTCGACGTACTCCCGCAGAGGGGAGGTGACCTCCACATGGTGACCGCTGACATTCAGTTGCATAGGTTACTCCTTCTTCGTGTTGAACCGGGTGGTGCCCGATACCGGCCGCGCCGGATTTTTTCCTGTAGATTCTAGACCAATCTCTTGCGTTCATTGGACGGTGGAATCAGCAGTGCGTCCCGATACTTGGCAATTGTGCGCCGGGCAACCTGGATGCCCTGCTCCTCGAGCAGCTTCGCAATCTTGTTGTCGCTCAGCGGCTTGCGGGGGTTCTCGGCCGCCACGAGCTTCTTGATCAGGGCCCGGATCGCCGTCGACGAGCACTCCCCCCCGGCCGTGGTGGAGACATGGCTGGAGAAGAAATACTTGAGTTCGAAAATGCCGCGCGGCGTGTGCATGTACTTCTGGGTGGTCACCCGGGATATGGTGGACTCGTGCATCTCCACCGCCTCTGCGATGTCGTGCAGCACCAGCGGCTTCATTGCCTCCTCTCCGTATTCCAGGAAATTGCGCTGGTGCTCGACGATCTTGGTGGCGACTTTCATCAGGGTTTCGTTGCGGCTCTGCAGGCTTTTCAGGAACCAGCGCGCCTCCTGCAGGTTGTCCCGCAGGTAGGTATTGTCCGCGCTGTTGTCGGCGCGCCGGATCAGCCGCGCATAGTCGTTGTTGATCCGCAGCTTCGGCGCGATATCCGGGTTCAGCTCCACCAGCCAGCGGCCGTCCTTCTTGCTGACGAAGACGTCCGGGACGACGTACTCGACCTCATCCGGGGCCGCGGACTGTCCGGGGTTCGGGTCCAGGCTCTGGATCAGGGCCAGGACCTCCTTCAGCTCCCATTCCTTCAGCCGGGTGCGCCTGAGAATCTGGTTGTAGTCGCCGGCCGCGAGCTGGTTGAGATGACGGCTCAGCACCAGCCGCGCCTGCTCCAGCCATGGTGTCGTGGGCGGGAGCTGCTGCAGTTGCACCAGCAGGCACTCCTGCAGGTCGCGGGTGCACACCCCTGCCGGTTCGAACTGCTGCAGGCGATGCAGGACCGCCACCACCTCGTCCATCTCGATATCCAGCTCACCGGCAAGGGACTCGTGGATGTCCTCGAGGCTCAGCACCAGGCGCCCGTTGGCGTCAGTGGCGTCGATGATCGCCAGGGCGATTACCCGGTCGGTATCGGAGAGGCGCGTCAGGTTGAGCTGCCAGAGCAGCTGTTCCTGCAGGGATTCCGGTGAGGTGTTGCGGCTCTCGAAGTCGGTATCGGGAAGGTCGTCGCCGCCCGCCGGCGCCGAGCCGGAGGGGAGCAGGTCGTCCCACTGGGTATCGACGGGCAGGTCGTCCGGGAGTGTCATTTCCGCCTGCGAGAATTCCCAGTCGCCGCTCTCCTCGCCCTCGCCGGCACTGCTTTCCAGGCTCTCGAGGGGACCGTCCCGGGTACTGGCCGGCTCCTCCCGGTCGCCGCGTTCCGGCTCTTCGTCGCCGGCTTCGGGCAGGTTGTCCTCGTCGATCATCTCCAGCAGCGGGTTGCTGTCCAGCGCCTGCTGGATCTCCTGTTGCAGGTCCAGGGTCGACAGCTGCAACAGGCGGATGGCCTGCTGCAGCTGTGGCGTCATGGTCAGCTGCTGGCCCAGTTTTAGTTGGAGGGACTGCTTCATCTCGGGAGGTAAACAACTCCTGTGGCGGCGTTCGGGCCACATCGGCACCAGTGAAACTCAGGTCCAGTGTAGACCCGGCTGCCGGCAAGTGGCAACAGCTTGGCGCGAAATTTGCTTTTGTTTTGCGTGAGTGAAATGCGGAAGTGTGGACGACCTCTCATCCGGAGCGGGAGGCCGTCAACGGGATCGATTGCCAGGGGGAATTTACATCCGGAACTGCTCTCCCAGGTAGACCTCGCGGACCCGTTTGTTGTTGAGTACCTCCTGGGAGGTGCCGGCCGCGATGATGTGCCCCTCACCGACGATGTAGGCCTTCTCGCAGATGTCCAGGGTATCGCGCACGTTGTGGTCGGTGATCAGCACCCCTATCCCGCGGGCGCGCAGGTGCTTGATGATCTCCTTGATGTCGCTCACGGAGATGGGGTCGACGCCGGCAAAGGGCTCGTCGAGCAGGATGAAGTCAGGCTCGGTAGCGAGGGCCCTGGCGATCTCGATGCGGCGCCGCTCTCCCCCGGACAGGGACTGCCCGAGGTTGTCCCGCAGGTGCTCCACGTGGAATTCCGCCAGCAGCTGGTCGCGCTGTTCAAGGCGCTGCTTCTTGTTGAGGTCCGGCCGGGTCTCCAGGATCGAGAGGATATTGTCGCCCACCGAGAGCCGGCGGAAGATCGAGGCCTCCTGGGGCAGGTAGCCGACACCGCGTCGCGCCCGCTCGTGCATGGAGAGCGCGGTGATATCCTCGCCGTTGATGGTGATGATGCCGCGGTCGGCCTGGATGATACCGATGATCATATAGAAACAGGTGGTCTTGCCGGCGCCGTTGGGGCCCAGCAGGCCGACGATCTGGCCGCTGTCCAGCTCCAGGGAGACGTCCTGCACCACCTCCCGCCCGCGGTACGCCTTGGCGAGGTTACTCGCTATCAGTTTCGCCACGGTCGCCGCTGTCCTGTTCGATTCTCTCCGGGGGAATAACCACCTGCACCCGCTCTCCGTCCTGCTCCGGGCCCGATTGGGCCCTCACCAGCTGCTCCCCGATGAGGTAGTCGATAGAGTCGCCGGTTACCGTCGATCCGTCCTGTTCGATACGGGCATTCTGCCGCAGCAGCACCCGCTCTTCCTTTCTCAGGTACTCGATCACCTTCGCCTCGGCATAGACCAGGCCCTTGTCGGGTTCCGGCTGCTGCTGCATCTTGGCGGGCCCACCCTCGGCCACGATCCGGTCTGCCTGGTCCGTCTTGTGGAAGATGATGATCTTGTCCGCCTCGATATGGAGGCTCCCCTGGTCCATCTCGACGTGGCCCTCATAAACGGTGAAGCCCTGTTTCTCGTCGCGCAGGGCCTGGTCCGCGGTGATGCGGATCGGCTGGGCACGATCCTCCTCCAGCGCTGCGACCGGCCCGGGGGCCAGCAGCAGTGCCAGGATGGCAGCGCAGAGCGACTGGCGCCGGCCGCGCCTACCGGGGCGGGCGTTGAACATAAATGCTCTCCACGTTTGGCATAAGCGTGATGGTCTCCACCTCCAGGCGGGCAATCATGCCGTCCGCCCGGGTAATGTTGTCGTCATAGGTGATGGTGACCGGATTGTGGGAGGTGGCGGTCTTGGCGTCGAGATCGATGTCCATTGCCGCGGTTTCCAGGCGGGCCCCGGTCTGGTCGTGGGAGAGGGTGACATTCTCGAGCAGGGTCAGGGTCTCGGTGCTGTGGCGGAAGCGCCCCCGCTCGGCGGTGGCCGACCAGGTCTTGTCATCACCACTGTGGGCATAGAAGCGCGGCGCCTCGATCAGTGACTCGTCTCTCTGCGGGTACTGCTCCACGCTCGCCGCCTCCAGGATGTCGGTGAGATTGCCCTGCTCGTTGTAGGTCCAGCTCAACGGCGCCTGCAGGTAGCTCCTGGGCAGTGCCTCCCGCCGTGCGCTGGTGTCGGGGTCGGCCACCTGCGCGGTCCGCGGGTCCCAGTAATAGGTGGCGGCCATCCCCAGGACAATCGCCAGCAGGATCTGCAGGGAGGGGCGGGGCATCAGGCGTATTCCGCCTCCAGCCGGGCGCGCTCTCCCCGTGCATCGAGGATGAACTCGCAGGCCTCGCGCACGGCACCGTGCCCTCCGTTGTGGCGGCTGCTCCAGTCGGCGGCCGCCAGCACCGCGGCGCTGGCGTCGGCCGTCGTCATGCCCAGACCGGCACACAGAATGGCGCCCAGGTCAGGGAGATCGTCGCCCATATAGGCGCAGCGCACCAGTTCGACCTCCCGCTGGCGGCACAGTTCCTCCAGGGCCTGCCTCTTGTCCTCGCGACCCTGGATGACGTCCTCGATACCCAGCTCGCGGGCGCGCCGCAGGACGATTTCGGATCGCCGGCCGGTGATGATGGCCACCCGGACCCCGGCGCGCTGCAGAAGCTTGATGCCGAGCCCGTCCTTGATATCGAACGCTTTGAGTTCCTCACCCTGGTTGCCGTAATAGATGCGCCCGTCGGTGAGGACCCCGTCGACGTCCAGCACCAGTAGGCGCAGGTCCGCCGCTGTCTGTTGCAGGCTGCTCATGGCGTCGACCCCGGCCTCAGGCGATGCCGGCGTGCAGCAGGTGCATCAGGTGCAGGACACCGGCGATGCCGCCCCCAGCGTCGACCACGACCAGCGAGGTGATCTCGTTCTCCTCCATGATCCGCAGCGCCTCCGCCGCCAGCATGTCGGGATGCGCGGTTTTTGCGTTCGTGGTCATCAGCTCGCCGATGGTGCTGCGGTGGATGTCGACCTGGTGATCCAGTGCGCGGCGCAGGTCGCCATCGGTGAAGATGCCCTCGAGTCTGCCCCGGTCGTCGACCACCGTGGTCATCCCCAGCCCCTTGTTGCTGATTTCCAGCAGGGCGCGGGAGAGCAGGGTGTCGGGGGTCACCCGCGGAACCGCATCGCCGGAACGCATCACGTCCTCGACCTTCAGCAGCAGCTTCTTGCCGAGGGTGCCGCCCGGGTGGGAGAAGGCAAAATCCTCGGCGGTGAAGCCGCGCGCCTCCAGCAGGGCAATCGCCAGGGCATCGCCCATGACCAGGGCGGTGGTGGTGCTCGAGGTCGGGGCGAGATCCAGCGGGCAGGCCTCGGTCTCGACGCCGGTATCCAGGTGAACGTCGGAGGCCCTGGCCAGAATCGACTCCGGGTTGCCGGTCATGCTCACCAGGGGCGTGCCCAGGCGCTTGAGCAGGGGCAGCAGCGTTACGACCTCGGTCACGGCGCCGCTGTTGGAGAGCGCGATCACGGCATCGTCCGGGGTGATCATGCCCATGTCGCCATGGCTGGCCTCGCCGGGGTGGACGAAGTGCGCCGGCGTGCCGGTGCTGGCCAGGGTGGCGGCGATCTTGCGCGCGATGTGGCCGGATTTGCCCATGCCGGTGACAATGACCCGACCGCGGGTTTGCAACAGCAGCTCGCAGGCCCGGTTGAAATCCGCCCCGACGCGCTGTTCCATGGCGGCTACCGCAGCGGCTTCCATCCTGATGGTGCGCCGCCCCGAGTCCGCGAATTCCATGGTGCTTTTGCCCGGCATCGACAGGCCCTTGCCTAGAGGGTGAGGTATAACCAGTAATAATACAGTGCGTAGAACGACACTAACAACACCCCGACCCTTCGCCCCACGTAGGAGTAGCCGTTCCGGGAGGCGCGGCGCCTGCTGCTGAGATAGATGGCGACTGCCAGGACCAGGGTGAGAAATGTCATGGTCGGGTAGTCCCGGAACACGACGCTGGGTTCCAGCGCCTGAGTCGCCACCAGGCCCGGAATCGGCATCACGGCCAGCAGGTTGAACAGGTTGGACCCTATCACGTTGCCGAGGGCGATCTCGGTGTGGCCGCGCAGTGCACTGGCGACCGTGGCGGCCAGCTCCGGCAGGCTGGTACCGATGGCGACGACAGTGAGCCCGATCACCAGCTCCGAGACGCCCAGTTCTCCGGCCACGAAGACGGCGCCCCAGACCAGCATCCTGGCGCTGATTACCAGCAGCGTCAGCCCGACCAGGAACGTGGTCCAGGCGCGAACCGGCCCCAGCGCAGGCAGGGGCTCCTCCTCTGCCTCCTGGACCAGTTCCCGGTCGTGGGACTGCCTGCGTATGGTCATGGTCATGATCAGGACGAGGGCGCCGAGCATCAGGAGGCCGTCGAGCCTGGAGAGGGACTGGTCGAGCACCAGCAGGCCCACGGCAACGGTGACCAGCAACAGGATCGGCAGCTGGGTTTTCATATGGCCCTGGTGCGCCATCAATGGCGCGACCAGCAGTGTTATGCCCAGCACCATGCCGATGTTGGCAATATTGGAACCGATCGCATTGCCGATGGCGAGTGGCCCGGCACCTGTCATCGCGGCATTGATGGAGACCAGCACTTCCGGTGCCGAGGTGCCCAGGGAGACGATGGTCAGACCGATGACGATGGGGGAGAGCCCCAGGTTCCTGGCGATGTTCGCAGCACCTGCCACGAACAGGTCTGCACTCCATATCAGGACGATCAAACCGACCAGGATGGTGGCCGCTGCTACCAGCATAGAGACGAATTTCCTGTTAAAGTAGGCCCCGCGCATCGCAGCGGAACCGACGGCTGGGTCCGGTGTCGTAGAACGGGTGAGGCGCCCGGCGCACGGGTGTGGTGTTATACCCCGGCGAGGCGCCATTATACAGGGCAATTGAGGCGTGGATACCGCCAATCCTGCGCGGAAGAGGACGAGCATGAAATTAGGTGTACAGCTGGGCTGGTTGGCGGCGGTGGCGCTTGCGACCGCCCAGGCCTGGGCGCAGTCCGGGGCCGGCGCCACTGCGCCGACGGCACACAGTGTGGTAGACGACGCCACCCGGCGGGTCATGGCGGTCGTGGAAGAGGCCCAGGCCTACGCCGAGGGGGATCCGGAGCGCTATTACCGGCAGGTGCAGGAGATCCTCGACCCGGTGATCGATTTCCGTGGATTTGCCCGCGGTGTCATGGGCCCCTATGCCAGCAGTGAGCGCTACCGTTCCCTCGACGAGGCGGGCCGTGCCGAGCTCCGCGAACAGCTGGATCGCTTCACCGAGGTGATGCGACTCGGTCTGGTGCGCACCTATAGCAAGGGTCTGCTGGCCTACTCAGGCTCCCGGATCGTGCTGGACAAACCCGACCCCATGGCAGCCGACGAGACCTTCGTCTCGGTGCAGCAGCTTATCTACACCGGTGAGGCAGAGCCTTACGTGATTCTCTACCAGATGGGGCGCGACAGGTCGGGTGACTGGAAACTGCGCAACGTGATCATCGAGAGCGTCAACCTCGGCGAAATCTACCGCAACCAGTTCGAGGCTGCGGCCCGGGAGCAGAACGGCGACCTCGACGCGGTGATCGACAACTGGACCACCGTCGAGGTGGATACCTGACAGAATGCCGGTGGCGCGGTCGGGCCACTGTCGGGTTTGGCCGAGGTAATCCACCGCGGTCGCCATCGGCGACGTTTTCTCCTAAAATGCACGGCCTTTCACCGGCGGGAGGATGCGCGGCCCGCCATCCCTGCCGGTTGACACGGCAATCTGGAGACTGCTTATGGACGCCGCCATGGTCAAGGCACTGCTTGAGGCTCACCTCGAGGACTGCGAGTTTCACGTCCAGGGTGAGGGAAGCCACTACGATATTACCGCCATCGGGACGGTTTTCGACGGCCTGCGGCCGGTAAAGAAACAGCAGCTGGTGTATGCCGCCCTCAGCGACCAGATCGCTGACGGCTCGATTCACGCCGTCAATATCCGGACCTATACGCCCGCCGAGTGGCAGGAGCGCGGCTGAGCGCCGGGGCGATTTGGAGAGACTGTGGACAAACTGGTAATCCGGGGCGGCGGGCCGCTCGACGGCGAGCTGCGTATTTCGGGCGCCAAGAACGCGGCGCTGCCGATCCTGGCCGCCACCCTGCTGGCGGAAGAGCCGGTCACGATCGGCAACCTGCCACACCTGAACGACATCACCACCATGATCAGGCTGCTCGGCAGCATGGGGGTGACGGCGACCATGGGTGACAACCTCAGCGCGCACGTTGATTCCAGCACCATTGCCGATTTCTCCGCGCCCTACGAACTGGTCAAGACCATGCGCGCCTCCATCCTGGTGCTGGGCCCGATGCTGGCCCGTTTCGGGCGCGCGCACGTCTCCTTTCCCGGCGGCTGCGCGATCGGCAGTCGCCCGGTGGACCTGCACCTGCGCGGCCTCGAGGCGATGGGGGCGGGCATCAGCGTGGAGGAGGGCTACATCAACGCGCAGGTCGAGGGGCGGCTGCGCGGCGCCCACATCCTGATGGAATCGGTGACCGTGGGTGGTACCGAGAACCTGATGATGGCGGCCACCCTCGCCCAGGGGCGAACCATCCTGGAGAACGCCGCGCGGGAGCCGGAGGTGGTGGACCTGGCCGAGTGCCTGATTGCCATGGGGGCGAAAATCGAAGGCCACGGCAGTGACACGGTGGTGATCGACGGCGTGGAGAGGCTTCACGGCTGCAGCTACCGGGTCATGCCCGACCGCATCGAGACCGGCACCTACCTGGTGGCCGCCGCAGCGACCCGGGGGCGGGTGATGCTGAGAGAGACCTGTCCGGAATACCTGGAGGCGGTTCTCCTGAAACTGGAGGCGGCGGGCGCCCGGATCGAGGTGGGCGACGACTGGATCGAACTGGACATGGAGGGACGCCGCCCGCGGGCGGTCAATATCAAGACGGCGCCGTATCCCGCCTTTCCCACCGACATGCAGGCCCAGTTCACCGCCATGAACGCGGTGGCCGACGGCACCAGCACCGTCACCGAAACGGTGTTCGAGAATCGCCTGATGCAGACTCACGAAATGAACCGGATGGGCGCCCGGATCGCCGTGGAGGGACACACCGCCATCATTACCGGCCAGGAGCGGTTGCGGGGCGCCCCGGTCATGGCCTCCGACCTGCGCGCTTCCGCCAGCCTCGTCATCGCCGGCCTGGTGGCGACGGGCACCACGCACGTAGAGCGGATCTACCATATCGACCGGGGTTACGAATCGATCGAGGAGAAGCTGCAGACGCTGGGCGCCGATATCTGGCGGACCGCGGGCTAGCGGCGGGGCTGGCATGAACCAACAGCTGACCATAGCGCTGACCAAGGGGCGTATTCTCAAGGAGACCCTGCCGCTGCTTGCGAGGGCGGGGATCGAGCCGCTGGAGGATATCGCCAGCAGCCGCCGCCTGGTCTTCGATACCACCCGGGACGGCGTGCGCCTGGTGGTGATCCGCGGCAGCGACGTGCCCACGTATGTGCGCCACGGGGCCGCGGATGTGGGCGTCGTCGGCAAGGACATGCTGCTAGAGCACGGGGCGGAGGGGCTGTACGAGCCGCTGGACCTCGGTATCGCCCGCTGCCGCCTGATGACCGCCGGCCCGGTCGGCTGGCGGCCGGGGCCGGCGCGCATCCGTGTGGCCACCAAATTCACCAACATCGCCCGGCGTCACTTCGCCGCGCGCGGCGTGCACGCCGAGGTGATCAAGCTGTATGGCGCGATGGAACTGGCGCCGATCATGAACCTGGCGGACCTGATCGTGGATATCGTCGATACCGGCAATACCCTGCGGGCCAACGGCATGGAGCCACTGGAGGAGATCGCCGCGATCAGTTCGCGGCTGGTCGTCAACAAGGCGGCCATGCGCTCCTCCTACGCGGGCATCCAGCGCCTGGTAGACGACCTCGCGGCGATCGTGGGAGAGAACGGAGAGGGCCCCTGAGATGACCATTGCGCGACTGGATACCCGCGACCCGGACTTCGCTGCCTGCCTGGATCGGCTCACGCGCTGGGAGGATAGCGAGGACCAGGCGGTGACGGATGCCGTGGCGGCCATCATCGCCGACGTGGCCCGGCGCGGTGATGCCGCCCTGCTGGAATACACGGCGCGTTTCGACGGACTGCAGGCGGCTGCGGTGGCGGATCTGGAAATACCGCAGCGGCGCCTGGCGGCGGCCCTGGAGCAGATCGACCCGGCACAGCGGGAGGCGCTGGAACTCGCCGCGGAGCGGGTGCGCAGCTACCACGAGCACCAGCTGCAGGAGAGCTGGCAGTTCCGGGACGCCGCCGGCAACCTGCTCGGCCAGAAGATCACGCCCCTCGAACGCGCCGGCATCTACGTGCCCGGCGGCAAGGCGAGCTATCCCTCCTCGGTGCTGATGAACGCGCTCCCCGCCCGGGTCGCCGGGGTGGCGGAGATCGTCATGGTGGTGCCGGCGCCGGGGGGAGAACTGAATGACCTGGTGCTGGCGGCCGCGCGCATAGCGGAGGTCGACCGCGTATTCACCCTGGGCGGGGCCCAGGCCGTCGCCGCGCTGGCTTTTGGCACCGCCACCGTCCCCGCCGTGGACAAGATCGTGGGGCCGGGCAACATTTACGTTGCGGCGGCCAAGCGCCAGGTGTTCGGGCGGGTGGGGATCGACATGGTCGCCGGGCCATCGGAGATCCTGGTGGTGTGCGACGGCAGC
>Ga0316576_10001966_pt1 | contig 11482 bp, 8 predicted proteins | sample S0NA_FD_203075 | JGI IMG/M metagenome (GOLD analysis project Ga0316576, IMG submission 203075) | Rhizosphere microbial communities from salt marsh grasses in Alabama, United States - S0-2_050615r3r5 | ecosystem: Host-associated > Plants > Roots > Rhizosphere | place: USA: Alabama | collected... | reverse complement strand
CGACCTATACATTGCCCTGGTGCTTCGGATGTCGACCCTGTTCCTGCGGACCCTGCGAGACGACCCGGCGGACGCCGAGGTGGCCAGCCATCGCCTCCTCGTGCGAGCGGGCTACATCCGGCGGGCGGCCCCCGGCGGGTTCTCGTGGCTGCCGCTGGGCTGGCTCGTGTACCGCAACGTCGAGGCGATCGTGCGCGACGAGATGGACGCCGCGGGGTTCCAGGAGGTGCACTTCCCGGCCCTGCTCCCCCGCGAGCCCTACGAGACCACCGGCCGCTGGACCGAGTACGGCGACAACCTGTTCCGCCTCCAGGACCGCCGGGGCGCCGACTTCCTCCTCGCACCGACCCACGAGGAGATGTTCACCCTGTTGGTCAAGGACATCTGCGGGTCGTACAAGGACCTTCCGCTGTCCATCTACCAGATCCAGACCAAGTACCGCGACGAGGCCCGACCGCGAGCGGGCCTGCTGCGCGGGCGCGAGTTCGTGATGAAGGACTCCTACAGCTTCGATCTGGACGAGGCAGGGCTGCAGGCCTCGTACGATGCCCATCGGGCTGCCTACATCTCCCTGTTCGACCGGCTCGGACTGCCGTACGTGATCGTGTCGGCGATGTCGGGCGCCATGGGAGGTTCCGCCTCGGAGGAGTTCCTCGCCCCGATGGACGTCGGCGAGGACACGTTCGTCCGCTGCACCAACTGCGACTACGCCGCCAACGTGGAGGCCGTCGTCACCCCCACGCCGCCGACGATCCCGTTCGACGAGCTGCCGGCCGCCGTCGTCCACGACACGCCGGACACACCGACGATCGGCACGCTCGTCGACTTCGTCAATGCCGATCCTGCGCTGCGCAACCCCGCTCGCGACTGGACGGCGGCGGACACGCTGAAGAACGTCGTCGTCAAGCTCCGGTTCCCCGATGGCACGGTCGAGCACTTGGCGATCGGGGTGCCCGGCGACCGTGAGATCGACATGAAGCGGCTCGAGGCCCAGGTCGCGCCCGCCGAGCCCGAGCCGTTCGACGAGTCGGACTTCGCCAAGCATCCGGAGCTGGTCAAGGGCTACATCGGCCCGGGCGCGCTCGGCTCCGACCACTCCTCCGGCATCCGCTATCTCGTCGATCCCCGGGTGGTCGACGGCACCTCGTGGATCACAGGTGCCGACTCGCCGGGCCATCACGTGATCGGCCTCGTCGCCGGGCGGGACTTCACGCCGGACGGCACGATCGAGGCGGCCGAGATCCGCGACGGCGACGTGTGTCCCGTCTGTGGCGCACCGGTCGAGATCGCCCGCGGCATCGAGATCGGGCACATCTTCCAGCTCGGCCGCAAGTACGCCGACGCGCTCGGGCTGAGCGTGCAGGACGAGCAGGGTCGACCGGTCACGCCGACGATGGGCTCCTACGGGGTCGGGGTCACCCGGGTCCTCGCAGCGATCGCCGAGGCCAACCACGACGAGCTCGGGCTGATCTGGCCACGCGAGGTCGCTCCGGCCGACGTCCACGTCGTGATCGCCGGCAAGGCCGACGGACCGCAGTTCCCCGCCGGGGAGGAGCTCGCCGCCGACCTCGAGGCGGCCGGACTGCGCGTGCTGCTCGACGACCGCATCGGGCCGTCGCCGGGCGTGAAGTTCAAGGATGCCGAGCTCATCGGCGTCCCCACGATCGCCATCGTCGGCCGCGGCGTCGGTGATGCCGACTACCCGACGATCGAGGTCAAGGACCGTCGCACCGGCGAGCGCGAGGACGTCCCCCTCGCCGACGCGGTCTCGCGCCTCGTCGCCACCTGCCGCCCCTGACCCTCCCCGAGAAATGCGCACCATCCGCCCCAGAGCGGGCGGAATCGTGCAGATTTCGCAGGACGGGCTCCGCACATCCGAAACATGCGCACGAACGCGTCGTCAGCGGGCCGATCTGCGAATTTTTCGGGGAGCGTCAGGCGTGGCGGAGGAGGCCCTGGTCGATGACGACGCGCTCGGTCGACGGGTCGGCGGGGTCGACCGCGCTGGTGACGAACAGCGTCTCGCCGTCACCCGACCACATGCTGATCGTCAGGGCGTCGCCCGGCAGGACGGGAGCCGCGAAGCGGGCTTCGATGTGGTGGAAGCGTGACGGGTCGCTGCCACAGACTGCGTGGAGCAGTGCTCGACCGGTGAAACCGTAACTGCACAGCCCGTGCAGGATCGGACGGTCGAATCCACCCATGGCCGCGAAGGCCGGGTCGGTGTGCAGCGGATTGCGGTCACCCGACAGCCGGTACACGAACGCCTGGTCGATCGACGTCTGGTACGTGACGGTGTGGTCCGGAGCGCGATCAGGCGGCACGTTCTTCGGCCCCGACGGGCCACGGTCGCCACCCCAGCCACCCTCACCGCGGATGAACGCCGACGAGGTGTTCGTGTACAGCGGTTCGCCGTCGAGGACCGCCCGTGACTCGGTGACGATCACCGCCGCCTTGCCCTTGTCGTACATGCCGACGAGCTCACTCGTGATCGTGGCGGTCCCCTCGACGGGGATCGGACGGTGCAGCGTGACCGCCTGCTGGCCGTGCACGAGCATCGCCGGGTTGAAGCTGCCGACGTTGCGCATCGCGGAACCGGCACCCCAACCGATCACGACGGGGAACGTCGGGAACACCTGCTGGTCGACGCCGGTCGTGTTCTCGGTGGTGAACGCCAGTTCCTCGTGGCCGGCGCCGATGCCGACCGCGTAGAGCAGCGCGTCCTTGGACGTCCAGCTGACGTCGGTCGGATCGCTGGTGGAGCCGACGGCATCGGGATTGAGTGGCATGAGCGTCTCGCTTTCGTCAGGAGTTGAGCATCGTCTGCGGCCAGCCGCCCGGCTCGCCGTTCATCCCCGAGTTGGGGCGGGCCTTGGCGAGGAGATCGGCGACGACCGGACCGATCTTCGTCGGATCGTCGATCGGGGCGGTCGAGGGGCCGCGCACCCAGCCTTCCGCCACGGCGAGCACCTGGCCGGACGCCTCGAACACCCGGCCGGTCACGCCGGCCGACTCGGGCGAGCAGAGCCACGTCACGATCGGCGCGATCCAGTGCGGCGCACGGGCCTCGCGTTCCTCGTCGGTCTCCGGGGCCGGGCCGAGTCCCTCGGTCATGCGGGTCAGCGCGACCGGGCCGACGGCGTTGACCGTCACGCCGTATCGGGCGACCTCCAGCGCCACGATGTTCGTGAACGCCGCGATCCCCGCCTTCGCAGCGCCGTAGTTGGCCTGGCCGGGGTTGCCGTAGATACCCGACACCGAGGTCGTGTTGACGATGCGACCGCTGACCGGCTCGCCGGCCTTCGCTCGCTCGCGCCAGTAGGCGACTGCCCAACGCGACGGTGCGAACGTTCCCTTGAGGTGCACGTTGATGACGGAGTCCCACTCCTCCTCGGTCATGTTCGCGAGGACACGGTCGCGCAGGATGCCGGCGTTGTTGACCAGCGCGTGGAGATCCCCGAACGTCTCGATCGCGGTGTTGATCATCCGCTGGGCGCCCTCCCAATCGGCGACGTTGTCGCCGTTGGCCACGGCCTCACCACCCATCTCGATGATCTCGTTCACGACCGCTTGCGCCGGAGTGAGGTCACCACCGCTGCCGTCGACGTTCCCACCGAGGTCGTTGACGACGACCTTGGCGCCCTGACGGGCGAGGCTGAGGGCGTGCTCGCGCCCGATTCCCCGCCCTGCACCGGTGACGATCGCCACTCGACCTTCGCACAGACCACTCATCGACAGTTCCCTCCTGATTCCGATCGCGCCCACGCTCGGCGCGCTCGCTCGACGGGCATCGTAGAAGCCGCTCCTCGCGCGACTGCCAGCGGACGAGGGGATGACGTCGCAGTGCCCCGAGCCCACTCGTAGCCTGTGGCGCCGTGACCGAGGTCCCGCCACCGCGCCGCGATCGACTCGCTACCGACGTGGCGGTCGTCGGGCTGGGGCCGGCCGGTAGCGCAGCCGCCATCGAGCTGCGTCGTGCCGGACGCTCGGTGGTCGCCATCGACAAGGCGGTGTTCCCCCGGGACAAGTGCTGCGGCGACGGGCTCACCACGCTCGCGCTGCGCGAACTCGAGCAACTCGGCTTCGATCCGCGTTCGGTCCCCGACTGGTTCCAGGTCAGCGAGGTCACCCTGCGCTCGCCGAGCGGGCGCGAGGTCGACGTGTCGCTCCCCGCCGAGGGGATCTACGCAGCGGTCGCGCCACGCCTGCAGCTCGACGACGCACTGGTCCGGCTGGCCCGGCACGAGGGGGCCGACGTCCGCGACGGGCACGCGTTCGAGTCGATCACTCACCATGGTGACCACGTCACCGTCCACGCCGAGGGCCTCGACGTCGACGCCCGCTACGTGATCGCCGCCGACGGGATGTGGAGCCCGGTGCGCAAGGCACTCGGCGTCCAGCGGCCCGGCTACCTCGGCGAGTGGCACGGGTTCCGGCAGTACGCCAGGAACGTCACCGGCCGCGCTGCCGAACAGCTCTTCGTGTGGTTCGAGCCCGATCTCGTTCCGGGCTACGCGTGGTCGTTCCCACTCCCGGGCGGGCGCGTCAACATCGGCTTCGGGGTGCTCCGCGACGGCACCCGCCGGATCCAGGACATGAAGTCGCTCTGGTCCGATCTGCTCGAACGGCCGCACGTCGTGGATGCGCTCGGGGCGGGGTTCGAACTGGAGGAGCGCCACACGGCCTGGCCGATCCCGGCTCGGATCGACGAGGCCACGCTGACCGAGGGCCGGGTCCTGTTCGTCGGCGACGCCGCGATGGCCACGGACGTGATGACCGGCGAGGGCATCGGCCAGGCGTTGCTGACCGGCCGCCTCGCCGCCGACGCAGTGATCGCCGCCGGCGCGTTGCAGCCCGACGACGCCGCCGCCGTGTACCGAGCCGAGGTCGCGCACCACCTGTTCGCCGACCACCGCATGTCGCGACGTCTCGGCGCGGTACTGGCGACGTCGTGGGGCGCCCGGGGCGCAATCCGAGTCGTCGGGGCGAGCGGGGACTGGGGGCGGCGGAACTTCGCACGCTGGATGTTCGAGGACGAGCCGCGGGCGCTGGTGCTCACCCCCGAACGCTGGCACCGCCGGTTCCTCGCCCGCCCGGGGGCCTGGACCGACGCGCGCGCCGGCTCGGTGGGGCCGTCCGAGGCCTGAGATCAGGCGCGCGGGTCGCCGGGTGGAGGCGCCCAGAAGTCGACGTCGTCGACGCGGCCGGTGATGCCGTCGATGTCGATGTCGCCGGGGTCGCCGGGCGCCTCGGACACCATCACGACGTCGTCGTCCTTCGGCGGACCCTCGTAGACGTCACGAAGACCGATCATCGCGCCCGCAGCGGCGGCACCGAGCACGCCGCCCTTGCGACGACCGGCCTCGATCATCGACACCCGACGCGCCGCGGCCGCTTCCTCTGCCTCGATCCGTGCGACGTCGATCTCGGTGTCCAGGTGCCGGAGGAGCTCCGCATGCGGGTCGAGGTCGGACGGGTCGGCCACCCGACCAGAATACGTGAAGTGGGTGAGAGATGCGCCGACGCGACCTCCGCTCGCCAGGACACCGCTACCGTCATCGCACGATGAGCGACAGCGATCAGTCCGTGGCGCCCGCGATCGAGCCAACCGTCCGGGCGGCCGACGATCGGCAGACCGCCGAGACGTTCGAGAAGATCTTCTTCGAGCTCCGTAAGGTCATGGTCGGCCAGACGCGGCTCCTCGAACGCCTGCTGGTCGGGGTGCTCTGCCGCGGCCACTGCTTGCTCGAGTCCGTCCCCGGACTGGCGAAGACGCTTGCTGCCGAGACCCTCGCCGATGTCGTCGGCGGCTCGTTCGCGCGCATCCAGTTCACGCCCGACCTGCTCCCGTCCGACATCACCGGTACCCGCATCTACCGCGGCAGCAGCGAGACATTCGACGTCGAGTTCGGTCCCGTGTTCGTCAACTTCCTCCTGACCGACGAGATCAACCGGGCGCCGGCGAAGGTCCAGTCGGCGCTGCTCGAGGTGATGGCCGAGCAGCAGGTCACGATCGGTGGCATCACCCACGCGGTCCCGACGCCCTTCTTCGTCGTGGCGACCCAGAACCCGATCGAATCCGAGGGCGTCTATCAACTTCCCGATGCGCAGCGCGACCGGTTCATGATGAAGATCGTGCTCGACTACCCCACGCCGGACGAGGAGCTCACGATCATCGACCGGATGAGCGTGCGCCCACCCGTGCCGGAGCAGGTGATCACGCTGGAGGAGCTGACTGCCCTCCAGGAGCGGGCCGATCGGGTGTTCGTCGATCGGTCCGTCGCCCAGTACGCCGTCGATCTGGTCCAGTGCACCAGGACGCCGGCCCGCTTCGGCCTCGACGATCTGTCGACGGTGATCGGCCTCGGTGCCAGCCCCCGGGCCTCGCTCAACCTGGTTCGTGGCGCACGGGCGCTGGCGCTGATGCGCGGACGCTCGTACACCACGCCGCAGGACGTGTTCGACCTCGCTCCCGAAGTCCTTCGCCACCGCCTCCTGCTCACCTACGACGCACTCGCTCGGGACATCACGACCGATCACGTCGTGCAGCGCATCCTCGCGACGGTGCCGGCCACCTGGGTGTCGCCGAAGCCGAACGACGCGTTCGGCGCGCACACTCCGGGGAGCTGATCGTGGGGACGCTGGGCCCAGCGAGCGTGTCGCCCGCAGCGGCAGCACAGGCGGCCCGCTTCGGTGAGCGCTCCGCCACCGCGACCAGCTGGGGATCCGGACCGCCGACCGAGACCGTCGCCGAGCTGTTGCGCACCCTCGAGCTGACGATCACCGGGCGACTCGACGGTGTGCTCCACGGCCAATACCAGGGCCTGACCCCGGGCCACGGTTCCGAACCGGGCGAGTCGCGCCTCTATCAGCCGGGCGACGACGTGCGGCGCATCGACTGGAACATCACGGCACGGACGCGTGAGACCCACGTCCGCGAGCAGATCGCGGATCGCGACCTGACGGCGTGGTTGGTGGTCGACGCGTCGGCCACGATGCACTTCGGCACCACGACGGACGACAAGGCGCAGGTGGCGATGGCTGCGGCCGCCTCGATCGGATTCCTCACCGCCCGCAATCAGAACCGCCTCGGAGCCTGCCTCGTCGCCGGTCCGTCGATCCACGTCGTGCCACCTCGTTCCGGGTCGAACCAGGTGCGGGCGATCCTGTCGCTGCTCAGCGCACCGCCCGACTCCGAGGGTCGCGGCCACGCCGACCTGGCGGGAGCGATCGATCGGGTCGGGGCCATCGCCGGCCGCCGGGGGTTCGTCGCAGTGATCAGCGACTTCGGCGGCGACGCCTGGCAACCGTCACTGGTCCGCCTGAGCCTGCGCCACGACCTGCTCGCGATCACCGTGCACGATCCACGCGAGTACGACGTCCCGCCGATCGGGATGGTCGAGATGATCGACCCGGCAACCGGTGGCGTGCGCGAGGTGAGGATCACACGCAAGGTCCAGCAGCGGTTCGTCGACGCCGCCCGCGACGAGCGCCGGCGTCGTGCCGATGCGCTGGCGCGCGCCCGAGCCGACGTGATCGAACTCTCGACTGACAGCGACTGGCTCGGCGCGATCGTGGAGCACACGAGACGACGCCGCGTCCAGGCCATACGCGGCGACGGGATCGACCGGTGAGCACCGACTTCCTCGCCCCCGGCCGGCTGTGGCTCCTGCTGGTGGTGGCGCTGCTCGCAGTCGGATACGTCGTCGTGCTCCGGTGGCGCAAGGCGGCAACCGTTCGCTTCACCCAGGTCGAACTGCTCGACCGGGTCGCACCACAGCGCCCGCGGTGGCGTCGTCACGTGGTCGCCGCGTTGCAGCTCGTCGGGCTCGCGCTCGCCGTCGTGGCTGTCGCCAGGCCGGTCGAACGACGCACGGAGACCACCACGACCGAGGGGCGGATCGTCGTGCTGTTCGACGTGTCGCTCTCGATGATGGCCGACGACGTGGCACCGCGCCGCTTCGAGGCCGCCCAGGAGGCGGCCAGGAACTTCGTCGACGAGGTCGACCCCGGCGTCGAGGTGGGACTGATCGGCTTCTCCGGGTCGGTGGGCGTCGACGTCGACCCGACGCTCGACCGTGCGGCGATGCTGCGTGGCATCGACAATCTCGAACTCGCCGAGGCGACGGCGATCGGAGACGCACTGTCGGCGGGAACGAAGCTGCTCGTGAACGCTGCCGACCCCAACGACGACAGCGGCCAGCCACCCGGCGTGATGGTGCTGCTCAGCGACGGTGAGACCACGGTCGGTCGGTTGACGTCGGACGGTGCCACGGAGGCCGCCGACGCCGGCATTCCCGTCTACACGATCGCCTTCGGGACCGACAGCGGCACCATCCGGGACCCGGAATCCGGTGACGTCGTGTCCGTCCCGGTGCGACCGGCCGATCTGGAGCTCGTCGCCGAGACCACCGGTGGGCAGGCCTTCGAGGCACGCACCGGCGACGAGTTGGCGAGCGCGTACGACCAGATCGCCGAATCGCTCGGCGAGACGATCGGCGAGCCGGTCGAGATCGTCACCGAACTCACCTGGCGATGGGCGCTCGCCGCCTTCGTCTGCCTCGGTCTCGCCTGGGCGCTCAGCCTGTGGTGGCTCCGCGGCATGGTCTGACGGTCCGGGCGGGGACGGGGCCGGGGAGGACCGTGACGGTCCGGGCGGGGACGGGGCCGGGGAGGACCGTCAGAGGAGCGACTTGAGCTGCTCGATGGTCTTGACGGGATCGGCGCCGACCGCGTTGACCGACAGGTGGGTGACGCCGGCCTCCTTGAAGGCCGCGATGCGCTCCTTGACGTAACCGGCGGGACCGACCAGGTTCGACTTCTCGAGCATCTCGCCGGGGACCGCCGCAGCGGCCTCGTCCTTCTTGCCGGACAGGTACAGATCTTGGATCTCGGCGGCTTCCTTCACGTAGCCGTAGCGCTGGCAGATCGTGTTGTAGAAGTTCTTGTCGCGCGCACCCATCCCACCGATGTAGAGCGCGGCGTTCGGCCGGGCGTAGTCGAGGATCCGCTTCTGCGCGTCACCGGTCAGCTCGTCGCCGATGGCCACCATGCCGCCCGCGGAGATCTGCAGACGACCCAGTTCGGGATCTCGTTCGGCTTGGCCGGCCTTGAGATCGTCGCCCCAGACCGAGTGGAACTTCTCGGGGTCGAAGAAGATCGGCAGCCATCCGTCCGCGTACTTGGCGGTGTTCTTCACCGACTGGCCCATCAGGCTCGCCCAGAAGATCGGGATGTGTTCGCGCACGGGATGGTTGATCAGCTTCAACGGCTTGCCGAGACCGGTGCCCTGGCCCTCCGGCAGCGGGATCTTGGTGGTCGGCCCGTCGTAGACGACCTTCTCGCGTCGCCACGTCATCCGGCAGACGTTGATGTAGTCGCGGATCCGGGGCATCGGCTTGTCGTAGGGCACGCCGTGGAAGCCCTCGATCACCTGCGGACCGGACGCGCCGAGGCCGAGGATGAACCGCCCGTGCGACACGTAGTCGAGCCCCGCCGCCGTCTGCGCCATGCACGTCGCCGTGCGGGAGAACACGTTCAGGATGCCCGAGCCGATCTCGATCGTCGAGGTCTTCGCCGCGAGATACCCCATCTGCGACACCGCATCGAAGCTGTACGCCTCGGGCACCCACACGACGTCGAGTCCCGCCTTCTCGAGTTCGACGACCTTGTCCACGTCCGCGTGGAAGTCGCCCGAGTAGTTGATCATCATCGACAGCTTCATGGCGCCGAACGATACGTGTGGCGAACGCGGCGGCCGCAATCGGACGCCGATCGCTCCGTGCCCGAGGGGAACGTCAACCGCCGATCGGTGTGGTCTCGCTGAGCTCGCGGCGCAGTCGTGCGACCAGGTCGAGCAACTCGTCGACGTACACCGAGCGGGCCAACTCCTCCAACGGCGCTGCATCGGGATGCACCCCGTCGCTGCGCAGCGAACCAGGCGAAGTCTCGGCCCCCTCGAGCGTCTCCCGGTACGGGAACCGGGCGATCTGGGCCGAGCGGACATCCCAGTCGTCGACCTGGGCGTTCAGTGCAGCGAGGCGGTCCCGCCCGGCCATCTCATCACTGGCGAACCCACCCGGGCGGACGGCGGGTACGTCGGCAACCAGGACCGGCACGCCCCCACCGACCACCTCGACGATCGAATCGATCGCCGCGTCGCGGGCGGCCACGAACGCCGGATCGCCCGCGCCGTGACCGTCCGGGTCGCCGGCGAATCGGTGTTCGCTCATCTCCGTCGGACCCGACACCACGAGCACGGCGTCAGGAGCGAACGACGCGACGAGCGGTGGGAGCTTCGTCGTGTACGGCTCGCACTCGTGCTCGATCCACGGTGCCCGCCGGCCGACCCGCGTCGCCTCCACCGGAGCGAGCGGACATCCGTTGGCGCCGGCCCACAGCACGTCGAGCCGACCGTCGCTGCCGTCGTCGAGTGCCATCGCCATGCTGAGCGAGGTCGAGTCGCCGATCACGAGCACCCGCGTCGGACCCCCCGGCGTCGCGCGGGTGCCGGTCGCCGAACGGGCCGACGTGGCGCGGACGCGGATCGCCGACGAGAGTTCTGGCTCGCTCCTGACGACGGTGCGGATGCTCGGCGCGCCGATGGCGACGCGGACGAGCTGGTCGTCGAAGGCGCCGTATCGACGCCCGGCCGAGAACAGCACGACGTCGATGCCGCGGCCGACCGCCGCGTCGACCACCGCCTCGATCGCCCCGGATGCCTCGGTCTGGGTGGCAGCCAGCTCCGCAAGCGCGGCTGGTGAGTCGACGGCCGCCTCCCTCGGATCCAGCTCGGCGTCTTCGGCAAGACCCGTGGCGATGACCACGGCGTCGAGTTCGTGCCCGTGGACCATCGCGTCGAAGCGATCGGAGATCGGCGAACAGCCGGCCAGTCCCGGGGCCGACAACGGACACTCGGGACGGACATCGGCGAGGACCGCGACGTCGAGGCCGTCGTCGAGCAGACCGTCGGGGCTCGGGTCGGCGAGCTCCGCGGCATCGACGGCCGAGCGTTCGCTGCCGATCACCGCGACCCGGAACGGGCGCGAAGACATGGCAGCTCCGAGCGGTGTCGCGGCGACCTCCGGGCGAGCACGTTGCAGCGCTGCCGTCTCGCCCGAGGCGCGGAAGTCGACGACTCCCGATCCACCCAGCGCCAGGAGTTGCTCGGTCGGCGTGTACTCGGGTGCCGGCACGACGACGACCGCTGCGGCGACGACCGCGAGCGCCCCGACGGCGATCGCCGTGACGAAGCGGACGTTGCTGCGTGGGATCCGTCCGAACCGGACCGGCCGTTCGAGCAGGCGGGCGGACGCCAGCGTGAGCGCGCCGGTGGCCGCGCACCGCACCGCGAACTGTGCCACCGGTCCGAGGCCCGTGCGCTCGGCGTCGAGCAGCAGGAAGACCGGCCAGTGGAACAGATAGATGCCATAGCTGTAGCGCCCCAGCGTCACGAGCGGCCGCACGTCGAGTAGCCGCTCGG
>Ga0316576_10001965_pt1 | contig 11485 bp, 19 predicted proteins | sample S0NA_FD_203075 | JGI IMG/M metagenome (GOLD analysis project Ga0316576, IMG submission 203075) | Rhizosphere microbial communities from salt marsh grasses in Alabama, United States - S0-2_050615r3r5 | ecosystem: Host-associated > Plants > Roots > Rhizosphere | place: USA: Alabama | collected... | reverse complement strand
TAGCGAGCGGTAAAGACCGTGCTTGGATTTGTGATCCTTGGATTCACTGGCCCGCGTCAGGTTGATCTGGCCTTCTTCGACTTTCAGTTCAATGGCCTTGTCAACCTGCTGCTTCAGTTCTCCCTTGGGGCCCTTGACGGTTACCACATTTTCCTTGTCCACCTCAATGGTTACCCCTGCGGGGATGTCGATGGGTAAAAATCCTATCCTTGACATGCGTTGTTCTCCTATTCTTTAATAAACAAAACAAAGTACCTCACCCCCGATATTCAGGCTCCGGGCTTCTTTGTCGGTCATTACGCCCTGGGAAGTCGAAAGGATGGCAACTCCCAGTCCGTTCAACACCCTGGGGAGGTGGTCCTTGTCCACATACTTCCTCAATCCGGGCTTACTTATTCGCTGAAGTGACTTAATGGCCGATACCTTGGTCTCGGGATTGTACTTCAATGCGATTTTAATGTTACCCTGCGGTCCTTCATCCTCAAATTTGTAGTTCAGAATATACCCTTTCTCGAAAAGAATCTTGGTAATATCTTTCTTGATATTGGATGCAGGAATTTCCACCACCTTGTGATTGGCCATCACGGCGTTTCTGATGCGGGTAAGATAATCTGCAATCGGATCTGTCATTTTTATTTCTCTTTATCTTGTTTGACTTTATCCGCCGCGGCGGATGAGTTTCAATATCTGTACTTAGTACTCAGTACTTTTTGCATTGTACTTTTTACCAACTTGCCTTCTTGATGCCGGGGATCAGTCCCTCTGATGCCATCTCCCGGAAGGTGATCCTGCTGATCCCGAACTGACGCATATATCCCTTGGGACGGCCGGTCAGTTTACAGCGGTTGTGCAGGCGGATGGGATTGGAGTTCCGCGGCAGCCTGCTCAGCCCCACATAGTCCCCTTCGGCTCTCAGCCTGGCCCTCTTCTCGGCATATTTTTCAACCATTTTCTGGCGCTTTACTTCGCGCGCTTTCATTGATTCTTTGGCCATACTTCTATTTTTTTTCGTTTTTGAACGGTATTCCAAACTCCTTCAGCAGGGCTAACGCCTCCTCGTCGGTGGAGGCCGAGGTCACGAAGGTGATCTCCATCCCCATGATCTTGCTGATTTTATCAATATCTATCTCCGGGAAAATGATCTGCTCGGTGATCCCCATGGTATAGTTGCCCCTTCCGTCAAGCTTGGAGGTGACTCCTTTGAAGTCACGGATCCTCGGGAGGGCCACATTAATCAGCCGCTCCAGGAACTCATACATCCGGTCACGGCGCAGGGTCACTTTTACGCCGATGGGCATTCCGCGCCGCAGCTTGAAGTTGGAGATGTCTTTTTTCGACACCGTCTGAACTGCCTGCTGACCGGCGATCAGGGAGAGTTCCTCCTGGGCCACATCGATCAGCTTCTTGTCTGCGATGGCCTGTCCGACACCCTGATTCAGAATGATCTTCTGCAACCTGGGGGTTTGCATCACCGAAGAGTATCCGAACCGTTTTACCAGTTCGGGAACGATCTCCTCGTTGTACTTCTTTTTCAGTGCGGGTATGTATTTCTTATCCATTTTACTTGATCTCCTCACCTGATTTTTTTGCGTAACGAACTAATTTATTCTTATCGCTCAGCTTTCTGCCGATCCGTGTTGCCTCACCGCTGGAAGGATCCACCAGATTCAGGTTGGAAATGTGCACCGGAGCTTCCTGCTTGGTGATTCCTCCCTGGGGATTCTTGGCATTGGGTTTGGTGTGTTTTGAAACCATGTTGACACCTTCCACGATGGCCCGGTTCTTCTCCCGGTCGATGGTCAGCACCCTTCCTTTCTGTCCTTTGTACTCGCCGGAAATAACGAACACCTGGTCACCTTTTTTAATATGTATTTTCTTCTGCATGGAATTGGTCATTAATCGTTCTACAATACCTCAGGGGCCAGGGAGACTATTTTCATATACTTATCCCTCAGCTCCCTGGCTACAGGTCCGAAAATACGGGTACCCCTCATCTCGTCCAGGTTGTTGAGCAATACCACGGCATTGTCATCGAACCGGATGTACGACCCGTCTACGCGCCGGACTTCCTTTTTTGTCCGGACCACCACCGCTTTGGATACGGTACCTTTTTTCACTTCACCCGAAGGAATGGCACTTTTAACCGTTACCACCACTTTGTCCCCGATGGAGGCATATCTCTTACGTGTACCACCGAGTACCCGGATGCACAGGACCTCTTTGGCTCCGCTGTTATCGGCAACAGACAGTCTGCTCTCTTGCTGTATCATGATTATTTTGCTCTTTCGATAATTTCTACTAATCTCCACCTCTTGTTCTTGCTCAGGGGCCTGGTCTCGCTGATCCTCACAGTATCTCCCACATTGCAGGTGTTCTCCTCATCATGAGCCATGAACTTCGAGGTTTTATTCACGAATTTCCCGTATATGGGGTGCTTGATTTTTTGCTTCACAGCAATGACAATGGATTTTTCCATGCTGTTGCTGACCACCACACCGATACGTTCGCGCCTTGTATTTCTTGTAGTTTCCATATTTATGATTGCTTTTCGGACTGCTCTTTAATCTGCCTGGCCCTTACCTCGGTTTTCAGGCGTGCCACATTCCTGCGTGTTTCCACGATTTTGTTGGGATTGTCCAGCGGAGAAACCGCATGGTTCATGCGCATGCGCACCAGCATGTTCTCTTCGTTTTCCAGGCGCTCTTCCAGCTCCTTCAAGGACAACTCTCTGATTTCTGAACTCTTCATGAGCTAATTATTATTGTCAATTCCTAACTCTACTAACTTTCCTAACTCTACTAACTCTACTAGCTTTCCTAACTCTACTAACTTTCCTAACTTTCCTAACTTTCTTCCTCAAAATCTCTTCTGACCACGAATTTCGTGGTGATAGGGAACTTCTGGGATCCCAACCTGAGTGCCTCTTTCGCCACTTCGTAAGGAACACCCTCTACTTCGAAAATGATCCTGCCCGGTGTGATGGGATAGACAAATCCTTCCGGTGCACCTTTCCCTTTACCCATACGCACTTCCGCAGGCTTCTTGGTGATCGGTTTGGCCGGGAAAATACGGATCCATAACTGACCTTCCCTCTTCATGTGACGGGTGATGGCCTGACGGGCTGCTTCAATCTGACGCCCCGTGATCCAGGCATTTTCCAGTGCTTTGATCCCAAATGATCCGAATGCCAGGGTATTCCCGCGCTGGGCGTTCCCTTTCATCTTCCCCTTCTGCATTCTTCTGTATTTGGTCTTCTTCGGTTGTAACATGGTCTTCGATTTACCTTATTAAACTTCTTACATCGCCTCCTAGGCCCGGGCTCCTTTTCTCGGTCCCCTGCCCCCTTTTGGTTTCACGTTGCTGGCCCCAATGTTGGGTGAAAGGTCGCGCTTCCCGAATATCTCTCCGTTGCAGATCCACACCTTGATGCCAATGGCTCCCACTTTTGTATGAGCTTCAGCCAGTGCATAATCGATATCGGCCCGGAGGGTATGCAAGGGAATCCTTCCGTCCTTATAGGTCTCGGTCCTCGCCATTTCAGCTCCACCCAGGCGGCCGCTGATCAGTACCTTGATCCCTTCTGCACCCATTCTCATGGTTGAAGCAATCGCCATCTTGATGGCCCTCCGGTAGGAAATCTTCCCTTCCACCTGACGGGCAATGTTATTGGCAACGATGGTGGCGTCCAGTTCAGGACGTTTTACTTCAAAAATATTGATCTGGACCTCCTTCTTGGTAATCTTTTTCAGCTCCTCTTTCAGCTTGTCCACTTCCTGGCCCCCCTTACCTATGATGATCCCCGGACGGGCTGTGTTCACAGTCACGGTGATGAGCTTCAGGGTGCGCTCGATAATGATTTTGGAGATACTGGCTTTGGCCAGACGGGCATTCAGGTATTCCCTGATCTTGTTATCTTCCACCAGTTTGGAGGAATAGTCCCTTCCGCCATACCAGTTGGAATCCCATCCTTTAATGATGCCGAGGCGATTACCTATCGGATTTACTTTTTGTCCCATCTATGATTTTTTTTCTTGTTCAAGTTCAACTTCTTCGACTGCATTGCGGCTGCCGAGGACCACGGTAACGTGGTTGGAGCGCTTCTTAATCCGGTGCGCCCGTCCCTGCGGTGCAGGCTGGATCCTTTTCAGGGTCCTTGACTGATCCACAAAGGCTTCTTTGACAAAGAGATTGCTCTCTTCGATCCTGGCGTCTTCATTCTTGGCCTGCCAGTTGGCGATCGCCGACAACAACAATTTCTCCACATCCCTGGAAGCATCTTTGGAGCTGTATTTCAACATATCCAGTGCTTTGTTGACATCGTGGCCCTTGATCATATCTGTAACCAGCCTCATTTTTCTCGGAGAGGTCGGACAATTGCGCAATACGGCGTAATATTTGTTCTGCCTCTGCTCCTTGCGCTGGTTTGCTGAATTTCTTTTTCTTGCACCCATGGTTATTCTTGCATTTATCTGTTACCTCTGCTTTCCACCGTGACCCCTGAATATGCGGGTGGGGGCAAACTCACCCAGCTTGTGGCCCACCATGTTCTCGGTGATGTACACCGGGATGAACTTGTTGCCATTGTGAACGGCGATGGTATGGCCCACAAAATCAGGAGAGATCATCGATCTTCTCGACCATGTTTTGATCACTGATTTCTTCCCGGAATCATTCATGTCCAGGATGCGCTTCTCCAGCTTGAAATCGATAAATGGTCCTTTTTTCAGTGAACGGCTCATGCTATGCTATTTTTTTGATTTTCTCTTCTCAACGATATACTTGTTCGAATACTTCTTGGGAGTACGTGTTTTGTAACCCTTGGCAGGCAACCCTGTTCTTGACCTGGGATGACCTCCCGAGGCACGTCCTTCCCCGCCACCCATGGGGTGATCCACCGGGTTCATTGCCACGCCACGGGTCCTTGGACGGCGGCCTTTCCAGCGTGAGCGTCCTGCTTTCCCCGATTTTTCCAGGCCATGATCCTTATTGGAAACAATCCCAACGGTAGCCCGGCAGGTGGTCAGCACCATCCGCGATTCCCCCGAGGGCATTTTAATAATGGCATATTTCCCGTCCCTGGAGGTGAGCGTGCCATAGGTACCTGCACTGCGCGCCAGGGCTCCGCCTTTTCCCGGTTTCAGTTCGATGTTGTGCACATCGGTACCCAGGGGAATGCTGGCAAGCTGCATGTTGTTGCCCACTTCAGGAACCACACTTTCTCCGGAAAGCAGGGTCTGGCCCTCGCTGATCCCGTCGGGGGCAATGATGTAACGCTTCTCGCCATCCTTGTAGACCAGGAGCGCGATCCTTGCCGAACGGTTGGGATCATACTCGATGCTTCTTACCGTGGCTTCGATTCCATCTTTGTCGCGCTTGAAATCGATGATGCGGTACCTCTTCTTATGACCACCCCCCATGTAGCGCATGGTCATTTTTCCGGTGTTGTTTCTACCACCACTCCTCTTCTTCGACCTGAGCAGCGACTTCTCCGGTTTGTTGGCGGAGCTGGCAGTCAGATCGTCGTTGGAGATAATCTCCTTGAAACGCTGTCCCGGTGTAGTGGGTTTATACTTTTTAATTGCCATAATTCCTTAAATGTTGCTGTAAAAATCAATTGCTTCTCCTTCAGCCAAGGTGACCACGGCTTTCTTGTATGAAGTGGTCTTGCCCACGGAAACTCCGGATTTGGTAAAGCGCTGCTTGCGCTTCCCGCCGTACCTCATGGTGTTGACTTCCGATACCTTCACATTATAAAGCTCTTCAACAGCTTTTTTGATCTGCAATTTGTTGGCACTTCTATCTACCACAAATCCATACCGGTTGAAGTCCTCCCCCTGGGCGGTCATTTTCTCGGTGACAATGGGCTTAATCAATATATTCATGACCTGTTCAATTCAAATAGTTAAGCATTCTTTTGCAGAACGTCGAGTGAACTCTCTACGAAACACAAAGCTGACGCATTCATAATTTCGTATGTATTTAATTCCGAGAGTGTTATAACTTTGGAATTCTGCAGATTTCGCGACGACAAATATAGGTTTTTATTTCTTTCGCTAAGGACAAAGAGCGACTTTTTGTCGTCGATCTTCAGGTTTTTCCGGATGTTCGCAAATTCGCTGGTCTTCGGGGCTTCCAAATTGAAATCCTCCAGCACCATCAGCTGGTTGTTTTTCACCTTGTAAGAAAGGGCTGATTTGCGGGCCAGTTCTTTCACTTTCCGGTTCAGTTTGCCTCCGTAATTCCGCGGACGGGGTCCGAAAACCTTTCCGCCTCCTCTGAAGAGCGGGTTTTTGATATCCCCGAACCGTGCGGTACCGGTACCCTTCTGACGCTTGATCTTCTTCGTGCTACCGGCGATTTCCCCGCGTTCCTTGGATTTGCTGGTTCCCTGGCGCCTGTTGGCCATGATCTGTTTCACATCCAGGTAGATCGCGTGATCATTGGGTTCGATCCCAAAAATCTCCTTGCTGAGCTTCACCTTCTTCCCGGTGGATTCTCCGGCTATGTTCAATACTTCTAGTTCCATCACTTCTCAATAATTAAATATGAACCATTCGATCCGGGTACAGAACCCTTCAGAATCAGGAGGTTGTTTTCGGGAACGATTTTCATGACCCGCAGGTTCAGGATTTTAACCTTCTTGTTCCCGGTCTGCCCTGCCATGCGCATCCCCTTAAATACCCTGGAGGGATAGGAGGAGGCTCCCAGGGAACCAGGTGCCCTGTTGCGGTTGTGCTGTCCGTGGGTGGCATCATTCACACCCCTGAAGTTGTGGCGCTTGACCACTCCCTGGAATCCTTTTCCCTTGGAAATTCCGGAGACATCCAACCAGGTGTCATCATGAAAATAGTCCACGGTGATCACGTCACCCGGTTTCCAGTCTTTCACAAATCCTTTCAGTTCAATCACCTTCTTTTTAGGCGTTGCATTGGCTTTCGCGAAGTGGCCCTGCTCTGCCTTGGGGGTGTTTTTTACCTTCTTGTCGTCGAAAGCCAGCTGAACTGCGGCGTAACCGTCACTCTCCACGGTTTTCACCTGTGTTACAGTACACGGACCAGCCTGTATCACAGTACAGGGGATATTCTTTCCGTCTTTATCGAAAATCGAAGTCATTCCGATTTTCTTACCAATTAATCCTGGCATCGTATTTTAGTTTTACCTGTGTTAGACTTTGATTTCAACTTCTACTCCACTGGGCAGCTCAAGTTTCATCAGTGCATCGATGGTCTTGGGCGTGGAACTGTAAATATCCAGCAGCCTTTTGAACGAGCTCAGCTGGAACTGTTCCCTCGACTTCTTGTTGACGAAGGGGGACCTGAGTACCGTGTAAACCCGCTTGTGGGTTGGCAGGGGAACGGGTCCGCTCACCACAGCTCCGGTGGACTTCACTGTCTTAACGATCTTCTCGGCCGATTTATCAACCAGGTTGTGATCGTATGACTTCAACTTAATTCTGATCTTCTGACTCATTTTTTATCGTAACGAATTAAATAAATGCTTTACCAGTAACTTTTTCCAGGATCTCACGTGCCAGATTCTCAGGCATCGGTTCGTAATGGCTGAACTCCATGGTGGAGCTGGCCCTTCCTGAAGTGAGTGTTCTGAGTACCGTTACATAACCGAACTGCTCGGCCAGCGGTACTTTTGCTTTGATTACCCGGGCTCCTGCCTTCGAGTCCATACCTTCCACCTGTCCCCGCCGCTTGTTCAGATCGGAGATCACGTCTCCCATGTATTCTTCAGGGGTGACCACCTCCACCGACATAATCGGTTCGAGCATGACGGGCCGTGCCTTGCTGGCAGCGTGCTTGAATGCCTGGCGGGCTGCAATCTCAAAAGAGAGTTGATCCGAATCCACACTGTGGAAGGATCCATCCACCAGGCGGACCTTGAGGCTGTCCACCGGAAAACCGGCCAGCGGTCCGTTGAACAAGGCATTTTCAAATCCTTTCTCCACCGAGGGGATATACTCCCTGGGGATATTCCCTCCCCTGATCTCGTTGATGAACTGCAATCCCTTGATGTTCTCGTCTGCGGGACCGATATATACTTCGATATCGGCGAATTTACCACGGCCGCCGGTCTGCTTTTTGAAGACCTCGCGGTGATGGACCTCGGTGGTGATGGCTTCCTTGTAGTTGACCTGGGGGGTCCCCACGTTGCACTCCACCTTGAACTCCCGCTTCAGCCTGTCCAGCAGTATCTCCAGATGCAGCTCCCCCATCCCGTTGATGGTGGTCTGACCGGTATCCTGGTTGGAACGGATCTGAAAGGTGGGATCCTCTTCGGCCAGCTTGTTCAGTGCGATGCCCAGTTTGTCAATATCTGCCTGGGTCTTGGGTTCAATGGCAATTCCGATGACCGGCTCCGGGAACTCAATGGCTTCCAGAATCATCGGCTTGTTGACCGAAGTGATGGTATCACCGGTACGTAATTCTTTCAATCCGACTACGGCACAGATGTCTCCGGCTCCAATTTCTTTCTTGGGATTTTGCTTGTTGGCATGCATCTGGTAGATGCGGGAGATACGCTCCTTTTTTTCGGTCCGGTTGTTCAGCACCATGACACCTTCCTGCAGTTTCCCGGAGTATACCCTGACGTAGGCCAGGCGGCCCACAAACGGATCGGTGGCGATTTTGAACACCAGGCCGGTCAATGGCTCCTCGCTGTCGGGCTCCCTGCTGATGCTCTTCTCGGTCCTGGGATCGATCCCGTGTACCGCCCCGATGTCCAGCGGACTGGGGAGCAGGTCCGAAACAGCATCCAGCAATCGCTGGATCCCTTTATTCTTGAAAGCGGAACCGCAAAGCACCGGGACGATATGCATGTTGATGGTAGCCCTGCGGGCATACTCCATGAACTCTTCCACGGAAATCGAGTCGCGGTCCTCCAGGAAACGCTCCAGCAGGTCATCGTCGGAGACACACACTGCCTCAACCAGCTTTTCCCTCCACTCTTCCACCGTTTCTACCAGGTCTTCAGGGATCTCGCAATATTCGTATTTCACACCCAGGGTTTCATCCTCTTTCCAGACAATGGCCCTGCGCTCGATTAAATCGACGATACCCTTGAAATTCTCTTCCGCCCCGAACGGGATCTGCATGGGAACCGGGTTGGATCCCAGCCTGTCCTGAATTTCCTGGACCACGCGGAAGAAATCGGCACCCACCCGGTCCATTTTATTGATGAATGCAAGACGGGGCACCTTGTATTTATCTGCCTGGCGCCAGACCGTTTCAGACTGGGGCTCCACACCTCCCACCGCGCAGAATACGGCTACAGCACCATCCAGAACACGCAGTGACCGCTCCACCTCAACGGTGAAGTCGACGTGACCGGGAGTATCAATAATATTGATCTTATAATCCTGGTCGTTGTGTTTCCAGAAAGTGGTAGTGGCTGCTGATGTGATGGTGATTCCGCGTTCCTGCTCCTGTACCATCCAGTCCATCGCAGCGGCTCCGTCATGGACCTCACCGATGCGGTGGGTGATACCCGTATAGAACAGAATGCGTTCTGTAGTGGTGGTCTTCCCGGCATCGATGTGCGCCATGATCCCAATATTTCTCGTATGTTTCAAATCTGGGCTCATATGTGCCGCACACTTACCTTGCGATAAATGCTTAACTATAAATATGTATTAGAACCTAAAATGGGCGAAGGCTTTGTTGGCCTCTGCCATGCGGTGTGTATCTTCTTTCTTTTTGTACGCTCCGCCTTCGTTGTTATATGCTGCTACTATTTCTGATGCAAGTTTTTCACTCATTGACTTTCCGGAACGGTTCCGGGAGTAAAGGATCATGTTTTTCATGGAGATGGAGACCTTCCGATCGGGTCTGACTTCCATGGGAACCTGGAAAGTGGCACCTCCCACACGGCGGCTCTTCACCTCAACCTGGGGAGTAATGTTATCCAGTGCCTGCTTGAATATTTCCAGTGCCGTCTTCTCCTCATTCTTGGTACGCTGTTCGACCAGGTCCATGGCTCCATAGAAAATATCGTATGCCTTGCTCTTTTTACCATCGAGCATCATGTTATTCACAAACCTTGTGACATACGGATCGTTGTACCTGGGATCCGGTAGGAGAATTCTTTTTTTTGGTTTGGTTTTACGCATTATATTAAATATAATATGTTAGGGATGTTAGTGGAGTTAGTTGAGTTAGGTTTCAACCTACTTTTTCCCTTCCCCCTTTACCTTTTTACTTTTTTACTTTCGGACGTTTGGTTCCATATTTGCTTCTGCGCTGGGTCCTTCCTTCCACGCCTGAAGTATCCAGTGCACCCCTGATCAGGTGATAGCGCACACCTGGCAGATCTTTCACCCTGCCACCCCTGATTAACACGATGGAGTGTTCCTGCAGGTTGTGTCCTTCGCCCGGGATATAAGCGTTCACCTCTTTCTGGTTGGTCAGCCTGACCCTTGCCACCTTCCTCATGGCAGAGTTCGGTTTCTTGGGGGTAGTGGTATAGACCCTGACGCACACTCCGCGGCGCTGCGGACATGAATCCAGTGCAGGAGCCTTGCTCTTATCTACCATTTTTTTTCGGCCTTTCCGGACCAACTGTGAAATCGTCGGCATACTGTCTTGATAATTATATGAATAAACGTCTATTAATTTCGGTTCGCAAAGGTATTCCTTTTTTTTAAAAAACAATAATTTTTTAATGAATAATTTCCCGCCTGAGGGATCGATCTGTTTTGCACAGAATCTACGGGCAATCTGGAGAAGGAGGAGCGGCTATTCCGGGGTCGCATCCGGGTTTTGAACAGGATAAAATCAGCGCGTGAACCAACTCTGAAAGTCAATTTCAGTTGCAGGATCAGCCAATTCTTTCGGTTGTTTAAACCCAAAATTTTATTACTTTTGCATCACCTTAAAAAAGGCTATCCAAATAAAATCTGTAACGTAATTTTTTGAATACCATTTATTTAATACCTGATGAAGACATATTCAACCAAACAGATCAAGAACATTGCCCTGCTCGGTAACTCCGGGTCGGGAAAGACCACCCTGGCAGAAGCCATGCTGTTCGAAGGCGGGACCATTGACAGGCGGGGTGAGGTGGACCACAAGAATACCGTTTCGGACTATCACCAGATTGAACAGGAGAATCAGACTTCCATGTTCTCCAGTGTGATGTACACCGAATATATGAACAGTAAGATCAATATCCTGGATGTTCCTGGAGCAGATGACTTTGTGGGCGGGACCATATCCAGCCTGCATGTGGCCGATACAGGAGTGCTGGTGATCAATGCCCAGAACGGGGTTGAAGTGGGGACAGAGATTCACATCAGGTGGCTTGAAAAGTTTAACAAACCGATGGTGATAGCGATGAACAAATGCGATCACGATCAGGCCAATTTTGAAAAGGCATTTGAGTCCATCAAGGAGAGTCTGGGCGGAAATGCAGTGCTGGCCCAATACCCGGTGAATGCGGGTCCGGGATTTGACTCCATCGTGGATATCATCCAGATGAA
>Ga0316576_10001964_pt1 | contig 11485 bp, 12 predicted proteins | sample S0NA_FD_203075 | JGI IMG/M metagenome (GOLD analysis project Ga0316576, IMG submission 203075) | Rhizosphere microbial communities from salt marsh grasses in Alabama, United States - S0-2_050615r3r5 | ecosystem: Host-associated > Plants > Roots > Rhizosphere | place: USA: Alabama | collected... | reverse complement strand
GACTGACCCGTCACGTGGGCCGTCGTCATTCGGCGGTCGGCGGATCGTCCCAGATCAACGTCACCGGTCCGTCGTTGACGAGCTCCACCTCCATCATGGCGCCGAACGATCCGGTGGCGACCTCGAGGCCCTCGGCGCGCAGCGCGGAGACGAACGCGTCGAACAGCCGCTCGGCGTCAGCCCCCCGCATGGCGCGGTCGAAGCTCGGGCGACGGCCGCGACGGATCGATGCGGCGAGGGTGAACTGCGACACCGCGAGGACCGCTCCACCGACCTCGTCGAGCCCTCGGTTCATCTTGCCGTCGGCGTCCTCGAACACCCGCAGGGAGGCGACCTTGCGGGCGGCACGACCGACGGCGCCGGAGTCGTCGCCGACCTCGACGCCCACCAGCACCACGAACCCGTCCCCGATCCGCCCCACGACGTCACCGGCCACCCGCACCTCGGCACGAGACACGCGCTGAATCACCAGCTTCATCGCCGTCCCCTTCCCCGCACGGCGTCGAGCATCGCCCTCGTCTCGCCTCCACCGGCCAGGGTCACCAGGCCTGCGTACGCGAGCCCCGCGGGCACGAGCACCACGGCGAGCCGGATCGCCTCGTCGACACCCGTTCGGTCGATGGTCGCCAGCACGTCGCGGAACGCCCACACTGCCGCGCCGACCGCCGCCGCTGCGCCCGCCTGCCTCACGAACGACGTCACCGCGGGCGCGACCCGGACGTCGCCGAGGCCGTAGCGACGGACGTACCACGTGGTGAGGACTCCGGCATACAGCAGCATCGCGACGGTGTTCGCGAGGCCCAGGCCGGGCACTCCCAGCGGACGGACCAGCACCGCGGCCGCGACGGTGAACATCACCAGCGCAGCGGCCGTCCCCCACATCGGCGCCCGCGTGTTCCCCTGCGCGAAGAACGCGCTCGCCATGACCTTCGCGTGGGCCGTGCCGAGGAGCCCGAACGCGTAGGCCGCGAGGGTGCGCGACGTCACGTCGATGGCGTCCGCACCGAACGCGCCCCCACCGAACAGCAGGCCGATCACCGGCCGCGAGGCCACCACCAGCAGCACGGCAGTGGGCAGCGTCACGAAGCTCACCAGCGCCACGGTGTCGAGCAGCGTCCCGGGCGCCTCGGCCGGGTCCTCCCGGAGCTGCCGCGAGAGCACCGGCAGCAACACCGTCGTCATCTGGACGATCAGCCCGCCGTACATCAGCTCCGTGACCCGGTAGGCGTAGAACTGCGACGTCACGGCGCCGTCTCCGAGGTACGACGCGAACAGGCTCGTGACGAGCTGGTTGACCTGGTTCAGCCCGAGCACCGCGACGCCCGGAAGCATCAGGAGCATCACGCGACGGACCGTCGGCGATCGCGCCGCCCGCCACAGCGGACGCAGCGAGAAGCCGAGGCGTCGCACCGCCGGCAGCTGCACGGCGAACTGCAGCGCACCGCCCACCAGCACCGCCAGCGCGAGCACCGTCGGCGCGTGCCGCGCGTCGCGCACGAGCCACCAGGCCGAGGCCGCCAGCACGAGGTTGAACAACACCGGCGTGAACGCCGGCAGCAGGAACCGCTCGCGACTGTTGAGCACACCCTGGCACAGGGCGGCCATCGAAATGAAGGCGAGATACGGGAACATCAGGCGGTTCATCCACACCGTCAGCGCCAGCTTGCCGGGCTGCTCCGCGAAGCCCTGAGCGTACAGCCGGACCAACAGCGGCGACGCCAGGATCCCGAGGCCGACGACCACCGCCAGGGCCAGCAACAGCGCCGCCGACACGCCGCGAACCAGCTCGCGCGCGGCACGGCCGTCGTCGCCGTCGTCCCCCAGCTTCGACAGCGCCGGGACGAAGGCCGCGTGCAGCGCGCCCTCCGCGAGCAGCGCACGGAACGCGTTCGGGATCCGGAACGCGGTCCGGAAGGCGTCGTTCAACGTGTCCGCCCCGAGCACCCAGGCGAGCGCCTTGTCGCGGACGTAGCCCGTCAGCCGGCTGCCGAAGGTGACGGCTGCCATCCGCGTGGCGTGGTGCAGCAGCCTGCGTTCACTCACGGCGCACAGCCTAGCACCGGGATCCGGGCCCGCGCGGGGCGAGACGATGGCGACAACGTGGCCGTCCGGGCCGCGTGGGCGTGTGTTACGATCGGCCCCCGTCCACGCGGAAAGGAACGAATCATGGCAAACAAAGTCATCTTGGTCGGGCACGTTGGCCGGGATCCCGAGATCAAGTCACTTCCGAGTGGAACCCGACTCGCCACCTTCTCGCTGGCGACCAACGAGCGTCGAAAAGACCAGGACGGGAACTGGGGTGAGCACACCGAGTGGCACAACCTCGTGGTCTGGGACCGTCTGGTCGATGTCGTCGAGCGGTTCGTCACTCGCGGCAAACAGCTCTACATCGAAGGACGGATTCGGACCCGCACGTACGAGACAGACGGTCAGAAGAAGTACTTCACCGAGATTCACGTGCGTGAGCTCGAGCTGCTCGGCGGTGGCGGTGAAGGCGGCGGCGGTGGAGGTCGCAGGCGCGACAACGACCTCGACACGCCGGGCGGTGGCTTCCCGGACGACGCGGACGACGTGCCGTTCTGAGATCCGAGCGGTCCCCAGATCGTGGTCGGAACCGGCGGGGACGGGGTCCCTCCCGTCCCGATGGTTGTCTCTAACCCTTGACACCTGTGAGGCTTCTCGATATCTTCGAGCCTCTTGGAGTGGAAGGAGGAGTGCATGATCAAGTCCGATCTCGTCGAGAGGGTGATGGAGGCGGCCGACCTGCCGAAACCGAAGGCGACCGAGGCCGTGAACGCGTTGTTCGATGCCATGAAGCAGGCGCTCCTGCGCGGTGACCGCATCGAGCTGCGCGGCTTCGGCGTGTTCCAGGTCAAGGACCGCAAGCGCGGCATCGGCCGCAACCCCAAGACGGGTCGGGAGGTCGAGATTCCTCCGGGCAAGACGATCCGCTTCAAGCCGGGCAAGGCACTCCGGGACATGAGCTGACGGTGTGACCCGCGATCTCACATCGCTTCCACTCGGCCCCGACGGCGATGTCGTCGGGGCCTTTGATTCGGCGCTGCGCACGGCGGCGCCGCGCTGGTGGCTGCACGCGCTACTCCTCGCGGCCACCTTCGTCACCATGACGCTCGTCGGAGGGATCTGGTACGCCTGGCTGCCGGACGACGTGGAGCGCGTCGTGGCTGCCCTCCTCCAGGGCCGACTGTCGTTCGCACACAGTCTCCAGGCGATCGGCTTCATGGCGACGAGCCCACGGTTCCTGCTGCCGGCCTTCCAGTTTTCGGTGCCACTGCTCACGATCCTCGTGGCGCACGAGGCGGGACACTACGTCGCCGCCCGGCTCCACCGACTGTCGACCTCGCCACCCTACTTCCTGCCGATGCCACTGCCGTTGCCGTTCAGCCCGGGCACCTTCGGAGCGGTGATCCGGGTCCGCCAACCGCTTTCACACCGCCATCAGCTCCTCGACGTCGGCGCCTGGGGCCCGATCGCCGGTTTCGCGGTGACGGTCCCGGTGCTCGTGATCGGGCTCGCCGCGTCGAGGGCCGTCGAGGTCCCACCGGACACGTCCGGCCTGTACTTCGGGGAGCCGCTGCTGTTTCTCGGCCTCGCTCGCGGGCTGTTCTTCCCGGACCTGCCCCAGGGCTGGGACATCATGCTCCATCCGACCGCGTGGGCCGCGTGGTGGGGCCTGTTCGTGACCGCTCTCAACATGCTCCCGTTCGCTCAGCTCGACGGCGGACACGTGGCGTACGCCATGTTCGGACGCCGGCACCGGACGTGGGCCCGGCCACTGCTCGCCGTCCTCGCGGTGCTGGCGCTGTTCTGCCCGGTATGGGCAGTGTGGACCGCCATCCTGATCGTGGTCGGACCGACCCACCCGCCGGTCGTCGACGAGACCGCCCCGCTGTCGCGCCGTCGGCGTGCCCTCGGCTGGATCGCTCTGGCGGTCTTCGTCCTGTCGTTCACGTTCGTGCCCATCCGCGTCACGTGATCGGCGGTCGGCTAAGGTTGAGACGATGGACACGGTGACGCGGGTGTTCGCGACCACGAACGAGATCAGCCTCAAGGGATCGAACCGCCGCTGGTTCGAGAACACGCTGACCGCCGGGGTCCGCCGCGCCCTGGCCGGCCTGCCCGTCGCGTCGGTCACGCGGCCGGCCTCGCGGGTGTTGGCGACGTTCCACGAACCCGTGACGGTTCCGGACGTGGCGCGACGGCTCGGAACGGTGTTCGGGTTGCACTCGATCCTGCCGGCCTCTCACGGAGGCTCGAACCTTACCGAGCTCGAGGTCACGCTGGCGCCCCATCTCGACCGCATGCCCCGGGGATCGTTCGCGGTGAGGTGCCGCCGTTCGGACCCCCGCTTCCCCACGCCGTCACCCGAGGTCGAACGCCGCGTGGGTGCGTTCGTCGTGTCGCGGACCGGGTGGCCGGTGGACCTCGAGCACCCCGAGCACACCGTGCACGTGCTCATCGATCGAAACGGTGTGTGGTTCTGGTTGCGCCAGATCCCGGGACCCGGCGGGCTGCCGGTGGGCGTGGGCGGTCGCGCGCTGTGCCTGCTGTCGGGGGGAATCGACTCGCCGGTCGCCGCCTGGATGACGATGAAGCGCGGGCTGCGCGTGGACTACATCCACTTCCACTCCGGACCCCGAAACGGCGCGGCGTCGGTGGAGAAGGTCGAGGCCCTGGTGCGCCAGCTCAACCGCTTCGGGGGTGCCTCGCGCCTCGTCGTCGTCCCACTCGGCGACATCCAGGACGAGGTCGCCCGCCGCTGTCCACCGGAGTACCGAGTCCTCCTGTACCGGCGGTTCATGCTGCGCATCGCAGGACGTGTGGCCCGGCGGCTGCGCGCCCGTGCGCTCGTGACCGGAGAGTCGCTCGGGCAGGTCGCGTCGCAGACGGTCGAGAACCTGGCCGCCGTCGAGGCCGCGGTCCCGATGCCCGTCCTGCGTCCGCTCGTGGCCCTCGACAAGCTCGAGATCATCGAGCGTGCGCGGCGAGCCGGCACCTACGACCTGTCGATCCGACCGCAGGCCGACTGCTGCTCGTTCATGATGCCGGACCGACCGGCGACCCGTGCCACTGCGCGGCAACTCACAGAGGCCGAGGCGGCACTCGACGTGGATGCGATGGTGCGGCGCGCCGTGACGGACCGCGAGGTGCGTCGCGACCTCGGAGTGGCCCCGTGGACTGAGATACCCGTCCCCGTGCAGGCGGTGGCACGATGAGCGACGACGGCCGCAGTCGGCGGGAGCTGTTCGCCTCGCTGGTGGATGCGGTTCGCGGCCGACGGCGTCCGTCGCCGAGCGCGGCACCGCGTTCGGATCCCGAGGTGCTGTTGCGCCCGCCCGGGGCGCTGGCCCCGGACGAGCGCTTCCTCGAGGCATGCACCGGCTGCGGTGACTGCGTCCCGGTCTGCCCGGTGGAGTGCATCGCGATGGTGCCCGACGGCACGGGCCACGTCGTGCCGGCCATCGACCCGTCGTACCGCGCCTGTCAGCTGTGCACCAATCTGCCGTGCATCGCCGCCTGCGCCGACGGCGCGCTGCAACCTCTCGAGGGACCGGAGCACGTCCGGATCGGGATCGCACGCGTCGACCCTCGCCGCTGCGTGACCTTCCGTGGCGAGACATGCGATGCCTGCCACCGTGCCTGCCCGTTCCCCGATCGCGCGCTGATGGTGATCGGCGGCCGTCCGCTCGTGGGATCCGGCGCGTGCACGGGATGCGGTCTGTGCGAGGCCGCCTGCCCCGAGTCGCCGAAGGCGATCGTCGTCATCCCCGAGCGACGTCTCGTTCCGGGACTGCGCGTCCCGCGCGAGGAGGTCTACGGGCGGTGAGCGGCCCTCGGCGCGGTCACCCCGCGGTGACCGTCCGGAGCGAAGGGCGCCGTCCGGTCACAGGACTGCCTCCTGCTTGAGATCACGCAACATCAGCTCACGCACCATCTCCCGCGGGTCCTTCTCGCCCGCGAGCAGCAGGGTGATGGCCTCGGTGATCGGCATCTCGACGTCGAGGCTGCGTGCGAGCGCGGCCGCCGCCGGCGCCGTCCGAACGCCCTCGACCACCTCGCGCATGGACCCCAGGATCTCCTCGAGACGCTCGCCGCGACCGAGACGCTGACCCACGCCGCGGTTGCGTGACAGGCCGCCGGTGCAGGTGAGGACGAGGTCCCCCATGCCGGCGAGACCGCGGAACGTCTCCGCGTCGGCACCCAGCGCCACTCCCAGTCGGGTGATCTCGTGCAGCCCACGGGTCATCAGCGCGGCCTGCGTGTTGCTCCCCATCCCGAGCCCGTCGAGCACACCGGCCGCGATCGCGATCGGGTTCTTGAGGGCCCCGGCGATCTCCACACCCACCAGGTCCCGTCCCGCGTACAGCCGCAGGTGGTGGTCCGAAAACGCCTCCTGCAGTCGCACCGCCACGTCCTGATCGGGACACGCGAGCACCGCGAGCGACGGATCACCGCGCACGACCTCCCGTGCGAAGGTCGGGCCCGACAGGCAGCAGAACCTCGTCGTCGGGATGCCGAGCGTGCTCTGCGCGATCTGGTGCATCGTCTCCAGCGTCGAGGTCTCGATCCCCTTGGACGACGACACCATCACCACATCCGCCCGCATGGCGCCCGCGAGCCTCTTCATCGTGGCCCGACTGAACTGCACCGGGACGACCCACACCCACACCGACGACCACGCCGCCACGCTCTCGATGTCGGCGCTCGCCACGAGTCCGGGATGCAGGTCCATGTCGCTCAGGAACAACGGGTTGCGGTGTTCGGCGTTGATGCCGTCCGCGACCTCGGCCTCGCGTGCCCACATCAGGACCTCGTGCTCCCGACGCGCCAGCTGATGGGCGACCGCGGTGCCCCACGACCCCCCACCGAAGACACTCAACTTCACGATGGCCTCCTCGTCCAAAGGCGTCTCCGCGGCTCGGACCCGGACAACAGCAGTCGGATGTTCGAGCGATGGCGCACCACGATCAGAACCGCCACGAGCACGACCGCCCCGAGAAGCACCGGATCGGGATCTCCCACCACGGCCAGCACCACCGGGAAGGTCGCCGCCGCCACCATCGACGCCAGCGACACCCACCCGGAGACCACGAGCACCACGATCCACACGCCTATCGCGACGGCCGCCACCAGTGGAGCGACGACCAGGAAAACACCCAGACCGGTGGCGACGCCCTTGCCACCTCGGAAGTCCAGCCACACCGGGAAGCAGTGACCGAGTACCGCGGCGACGAGCGTCGCCGCGATCCATCCCGGGCGCGGGTCGACCCATCGCATCACGAGCACCGGGACGGCCCCTTTCGCGATGTCGATCACCGTCACGGCGACGCCGACGCGCCAGCCCGCGGCTCGCAACGCGTTCGTCGCGCCCACGTTGCCGGAGCCCTCTCGACGGACATCCTTGCCCGTCGCGGTCCACACCAGCAGCAGGGCGCTCGGTACCGAACCGAGGAGGTAGGCGCCGAACACGGTTCCCGCCGCGGCGATCATTCGAGGGACAGCCTCCGCAACGGGGTGTAGACCGCCCCGCCGGGTTCGAGTCGACTGGAGAACACCACGAGCTCCCGACACTCGAAGTCGAACGGACCGAGCGCCCCGACGACCTCCAGGAACCGCTCCGCGTCGGCGCCGGACCAGGGCTCCCGAAGCCGCGCGAGGGTCAGGTGTGGCGACCACCGGCGACGATCCCGCTCGACTCCACACGGCAGGGCGAGCTCGTCGACGGCCGAGGCGACCGGTTCGAGGTCCGGCGCCTCACCCCCCATCCAGGCTACCCGCGGGCGGCTGGCACTGGGAAAGAACCCGGCTCCGGCGAGGCGCACGGCGGCGACGCCGTGGCCCCCGACCGTCGACTGCGAGCGGTCGCCGAACGCGGCGAGGCACGCCTCGTCGACCTCACCGAGGAACTTGACGGTCAGGTGGAGCGCCTCCGGGCGCACCCACCGGGCGCGCGGCAGCCGCTGCCGGAGCCGACCCTCGACCTCGCCGATCGCCGCACGCACGGCGTCCGGCAGCTCCACCGCGACGAACGCGCGGATCAGGTCGTCGGTCACGACCCCGCGCCCTCCACGCGCCGGCGCAGCAGGTCGAGGGCCGAGTTCACGCTCCACTCGCGGACCCGCTCACGGTCGCCCGCGAACACGCGGTGCCGCACCTCGCACCCTGCGGGTCCCGCCACGGCCCAGTACACCAGACCCACGGGCTTGTCTTCGGTACCGCCGGACGGTCCGGCGATCCCGGTGATGCCGACACCCCAGTCGGCGTCGATCCTCCGCCGCACACCCTCGGCCATCGACCGTGCCACCTCCTCCGACACCGCCCCGCGGTGTCGGAGGTCGTCGGAGCTCACGCCGAGCACGTCACGCTTCACGTCGTCTGCGTAGCTCAGCACACCCCCGCGGAAGACGTCGGACGCCCCGGACACCGCCGTGATGGCGGCCCCGAGCATCCCGCCGGTACAGCTCTCGGCGACTGCCAACGTCTGCCCACCCTGCCGGAGCCGGTCGACCACGACGTCGGCGAGACCGTCGACGTCGCAACCCGCGACGTCGTCGCCGAGCACCTCCCGGAACGCGTGCTCCATCTCGCCCACGTGGTGGTGGGCGGTGGTCTCCTCACCGGTCGCGGTGAGCACCAGGCGGACCACGCCGGCCGACGCCAGGATCGAGACATTCTCGCGTCCGAAACGATCGTAGAGATGGCGGACCCGCTCTTCGGTGTCCGACTCCACCACGCCGCCGAGCAGCAGGGTGCGCGACACACGGCGGAGCCCTGGCTGCAGCATCTCCAGCTCCGGCACGAGATCCCGTTCGAGCATCCCATCGAGCTCCCACGGGACCCCGGGAAACACGGCCAGCAGCCGCCCTCGCGTGGTCAGCATCAGCCCTGGAGCGGTCCCACGATCCGGGCGCAGCGGACGGGATCCGTCCACCACGCGCGCCATGGTCATGGCCAACGGCGGCACCTCGCGACCCAGCTGTCGGTACCGCTCACGAATCCAGCTCTCGACCTCGTGGTCGTGCTCCAGACCGCGCCCCACGGCACGCGCCACCGCCTCCCGGGTCACGTCGTCCGAGGTGGGCCCGAGCCCACCGGTCACCACCACCACGTCGGCCCGGTCGAGCAGCTCGGTCACGGCGTCGGCGATGCGGCCGGTGTCGTCACCGACCACCCGCTTCTCCACTATTTCGATCCCGAAGTCCGCGAGCCGCCCGGCGATCCTGAGCGAGTTGCGGTCGAGTCGCGCCGCACCCAACAGCTCGGTGCCGACCGCCAGGCACGCGGCGGTACGCGTCCCGTCCATGGAGGCCTCCTCGGGGCATCATACCGCGGGGTCACGACCTGCCGGGGATCTCGGCCGGCCGGCGACATCACACGGGTACAATCCCGTGCAACACCCGACGAGGCCGCGGCACCGGTCCCCGATACCCGGAGGCATCGCGGTGCCTTCACGCGACCCGACGATGAGGGAGTCATCATGAGCAAGATCATCGCCGTCGTCCCGAACGTCTGCGAGGGAACCGACCAGGCGTTCGTCGACGACCTGACCGCGCGCCTCGAGCAGGTCCCCGACCTGATGATGCTCGACGTCGCCGTCGACCATGCCCGCAACCGCACGGTGTACTCGTTCACCGGCACCAAGAAGGCGATCTTCGCGGGCGGCATGCTGCTGTACGAGCGGGCTCTGCAGCACGTCGACATGCGCAAGCACACCGGGGAGCACCCGCGGGTCGGCGCGGTCGACGTGTTCCCGTTCGTGCCGCTGAAGGACGCCACCATCGACGAGGCGAAGCAGTGGTCGGTGGAGTTCGCCGAGCAGGTCGCCGAGCGCTTCCGGCTGCCCGTGTACCTGTTCGGGGAGTCGGCCCGCTATCGCTACCGCCGCGACATCGAGAACATCCGGGCCGGTGAGTACGAGGGCTTCGCCGACAAGATGAAGGACCTGCGCTGGAAGCCCGATCTGGGTCCGGACAGCTTCCCCGAGGACTCCGGGGTGACGATCATCGGCGCGCGGTTCCCGCTGATCTCCTTCAAGGTGTTCCTGTCGTGCGCCGAGGAGTCCATCGCGGAGGCCGTGGCGCACGCGGTTGCCGACACCTCGGGTGGCATCGTGCGCGCCTATGCCGGTCACGATCCCGACAGCGGCCTGGCGATGATGACGGTGTCGCTGACCAACTTCCGGGCGACGCCGATGTACCGCGCGATCGAGAACATCCGCCTCGAGGCCGCGCGCTTCGGCGTGGACATCCGGCGGGTGCAGATGATCGGGTTGATCCCGGAGATCGTGCTCATCGAGGCGGCCGAGTACTACATGCGCATCCACGGCTTCGACCACGACGACCTGCTCGAACGGAACATCCAGAACCACCTCCACGAGAAGTTCCTGTTCCGCGGGTGAGCGCGCCACCGACAACGCGCTCGACGCCGCGCCGCGTCGGGTAGAATCCCCCTCCGATCGCAGGGAGGATGCCGATGTCCACCGTCACCCGTGAGCTCGCAAACTGGGCGACCACCGTCACCTACGACCAGCTGCCCGAGGACGTCGTCCGCGAGGCCAAGCGGTACCTACTGGACTCCGTCGGCTGCGCGCTCGGCGGCGCGCAACAGCACGACGTCGAGCTCGCCCGGCGCGTGCTGCGCGAGATCGCCGGCTCCGGGCCGTGCCGCGTGCTCGTGACCGGGGAACGGATGGACCCGGTGTCGGCATCGTTGCTCAACGCCCTGATGATCCGGGTGATGGACTACAACGACATCTACTGGAAGCAGGACCCCTCGCACCCGTCCGACATCATCCCGGCGGCGATCGCGTGTGCCGAGCGCGCCGGCGGTTCCGGCCGCGATCTGATCGTCGGCATCGCGCTCGCCTACGAGATCGAGCAGCGGCTGTGCGAGATCTCGTTCCCGGGCATCCGCGAGATCGGCTGGCACCACGCCACCCTGACGGCGGTCGCAGCGCCCATTGCCGCCGCCCGCATGCTCGGGCTCGACGCCGAGCGGATGCAGCACGCCGTCGGGATCTCCGCGTCGCGCCACTGCACCACCGGCTCGGTCACCGCCGGCAAGCTGACCATGATGAAGAACACCGTCGACCCGCTGGCCACCCAGTCCGGCGTGCTCGCCGCACTGCTCGCGGAGCAGGGCTACACCGGGCCCGAGCACGTGCTCGACGGCAAGGAGGGGTTCTCCCACGTGTTCTCGTCCGACTGGCGATTCGACATCCTCACCGAGGGTCTCGGCGCCACGTGGCGGATCCTCGGGTGCGGCATGAAGTACTTCCCCACCGAGGCCCTCACCCACGCGCCGATCTCGGCCACCCTCGACCTGGTGACCGAGCACGACCTCGCCCCGGAGGCGATCGAGACGGTGACCATCTACTCGCTCGCCCGCGCCGCCGACATCCTCGCCGATCCTTCAAAGTACGATCCGCGCACCAAGGAGACGGCCGACCACTCGCTGCCGTACG
>Ga0316576_10001963_pt1 | contig 11488 bp, 4 predicted proteins | sample S0NA_FD_203075 | JGI IMG/M metagenome (GOLD analysis project Ga0316576, IMG submission 203075) | Rhizosphere microbial communities from salt marsh grasses in Alabama, United States - S0-2_050615r3r5 | ecosystem: Host-associated > Plants > Roots > Rhizosphere | place: USA: Alabama | collected... | reverse complement strand
TTCTAAGCTGGTGGTCTTACCTGGCGCGGCTTGGAGAAGAGGTGCCATCAGCGGATTTCGACGGAGAAACTCGAACCGCGCTCGTCGAGGCGGTAGATCAAATGCAGGAAGGTCGCTGGCAGCATGCCTTGGCCCGCCTGGATAAACTGGCACCGCGGCTACAGTCTGACGGAATGGACCTGCTGCGAACCCACGCTCGCTTCTTTTTGGCTATGCAGCAGGCAGCGGATTTGGATGGTACGGAACGCTATCAAGAGCGCGCTGAGGCTTATGGTGCTGCCTTGAAGGAATTGGAAAGCTTGCCGCCTGAGGAGCAGAAGATCCTAGAAGAAGAAGTCGGCGATATACGCGTGCTCTATGAGGACGCTGTTGATCTTGCCGATACCCAAGGCCAGGCTGCTGAACTGCTGTCACAGGCGCAGAAGGCAGTGGAACGAGGATCATTTGAAGAAGCACTTGAGAAGACAAAAAGAGCAATTGCCCTTGATCGCCAGAATAGTAACTTGAACAGCTCTCTAAGTGAATCTTCGGCCCAGGCGGCGAACTCGGCAAATTTTGAGGCAGCCGCAAACTTCGCCTGGTGTGCTTGGCTTCTTCCAAAGCCCAATCCGGAACTATGGAAATTATTTAACTATGCCGATTTGCTGCAGAAAGCGGAGAATGCTGTTCCCGATCGCCACCAGGCGGCCTTTTTCACCAATTTAGTTGGCGCAAAGGCTATTTACCCGCAGCAAGAACCGCTTAAGTTTTTGTTGGATGATGCTGAACAAACGGCTGTCAAAGCGGGTGATGTTGAGTTCTTAAATGCGTTGGCGGATTTTGCCGCGGAAAACATGGATGAGCCCATCGCGCATGAAATAAGAGCAAGGGCTTCCGCGCTGGACGTCGATCGCAAGAAACAGCGAGAGCGGTTGGTGGACCAAAGTCTTTTTGCTGCTGCAGCGCTCGTAGCCATCAACAAAAATGGGGACCGGCTGCGCTATAAAGAATTTTATGAAGATTTAACCCTTAAGAGCTATCTGGGCTATCTAAACGCCCGCGTTCCGGCTTTAGAAGAGGCGCGCGAAAAATTAAAAGAAGCACAGGCTGTTTCCCTGACAATTGACGCTTATCGTGAAGATGATATCACGAAAATGGAACGGGGTATTGAGAAGGAGCTTGCCGGATATCAGGATCAGATTAACGGCCGAACGGCCGATATGGCTGCTGAGCGGGCGAATCTTATAGAACGCGCACAAGTCCTCGAACCCCAGGATGTATCCCTGAGTAAGGGCAAGGACACCGGGGAGGTTGAGAGGACGGCGCTGCGTAACTCGCAGCAGGATCTCCTTGTAGCCTGTTTTGCTTATCTAACTAACTTTGATCCGGACGATCGGGAAATTTTAGCCATTCGTGACAATATGGCCCAAAGGCTTGAATGGTTTGGGCTGAGGGGGTGGCAGGAACTGCATTCCCTCTCCGGGACACATGTGAAAGAAATCGAAGGGCGTTTGGCCGCAGCACAGCAGGCTGTGAAAGATGGGAATCTTGATGCCGCGGCTGCTCAATTAGCGGTATTGCAGGAAATGCATGGCGCCGGGGATGCCGATTGGCAGCACGTAACTGCGGAAGTCTTGAAGGCGCAGGAGTGGCGCGGATGGTTGAATACGAACAGAGGGGCGTTGATCCGAGACGAGTATGATCCAGCTTTATTGGCCGAACTGCGTGAACAGTGGCTTCCCTTCCCGCTTTCAGACACCTTCTGGAATGGATCCCTGGCAGCAAACTACCTTGTTGCTTTACAGACCGCCATGACGCGGAGCTTAAAACAGCAGATATCTAATTGGCAGAACCCCGGGTTTATAAATGTTTTCCGTGCCTGTTTTGACGTGGAAATGACAAAGCGACAGGCTCCTGATTTTGCAGGACCGCTGCCATCTCGCCAATGGAAATCGCTGCCGGAGTTTTTGAACACAGCGGCCTTTTATGCAGAAAAGAGACCGGAGGCGCTGCAAAATTTCGTGATCAATGCGGAGTCACCGCCAGATTTAAATAAGACGCTGGCCGGCATGAACACAAATGTCTGGCGCGAGGCCATCAATAATTTTAATCGACAAAAGAACAAGCCGCAGCAATCCACGCCCTGGCTTTTCTATGGCGCTGTAGCAGTTCTCTTGTTGGTGATTTTATCTTCGACCGGATTGTTTTTGTGGGCTTACAGCGGATGGAACGGCGGCGGGCCTTTAGCACCCGTGTTTTTGAGTGATGAAGATAAGCAAGCAACCGCGCAGGCTGTTGCGCTTTTGACGGCTACGGCTACTTTGCCGCCGACCGCAACCAGTTTACCAACTTTGACGCCAACCGTTACTATGACGCCGTCGCCAACGCCCACTTTCACGCCTTCGGCAACACCTACGAATACCGCAACGCCCACATTGATACCGACACCTACTGCGCGGCCGCGTGGGGAATCAATATTTTCAACAATGGATCAGGGCGAAATTGCTGCTATGAACCCACCTCCTCCTTTGCCTGCTGAAGAGTATTTTGAGATTCCCCTTGATCAGGCCATATCTTCAATCCCTTTGACGGATGCTGGGGTCTGGCAGCCTGCTGAAATAGGTGGTATCGGTCCGATCAGCTACACCCTCCCTATCAGCCAGAATTTAACAATTGATTGGGAAATGGATATTCCTTTAAACGAGGGGCTGTACCAGATCAGTGTTCTGGATACGATTGATCATTCCGGCGGCCGCCAAGGGTTTGATGTGCGGTTAGATGGTGAACCGGTGCCGCCATACCGCGGCATAAATGAGGTTATCTTCCAGGATCCGGCGGTTGGGGATGGGCAAGATAGCAATGATTGGCTCTCGATTGGATTTTATGAGGTGCCGCAGGGATCAAGTCTGAGCGTGCACGCCGATGTGGGTCCGCGAAACGAACCTTTTGCCGCTCCGTTCTTACTTTTGCATGAAGTTGGCGAACAGGAACGCGTTATGTTGGATCGTCTACCGGATTGGGAGACCGAGGGCCGGCGTCCTTTATACAGTTTATTGGATGATGCGCAGTTGCAATCTTTCTATTTTCTTTCGGGTAATGACTGGTTAGAAGATGGAGCGGATTCATGGGCTACACAATCTGAAAGCGGGGATTTCGGGGCTTATGCAGACCAGTTTCACAGCGGCACTCTTTCTTATCCAGGCGTTGATGCCGGGCGTATGGCAGAGTGGCACTCCGTTGGTCGCGTTCCACCAGGGACTTATGAATTAAGAGCTTGGATTCCTGAGAAAAACGCAACAGCATTTGTGGAGTACAAGGTTCTTGCAGATGAAGTAGAACTACAAAACAGCAATCGATACACAATAAATCAGTCTGTTTCTGGGAATGATTGGTATTCGCTGGGAGAGTGGACTGTGACTGAGGAGTCTTCGTTTAGTGTTCAGGTGATGGCCCGCAGTGCTGAGCAAGAACCTGGCTCTCAAGAAGCCGGTTCCAATAACAAAGAAATTGGCGCTGATGCAGTGGTGCTGCTGCGGGTTAGAGATTGATACTTTTAGGATGCGGCCGTTTAGGTGCTGCCTAATTAGCTTGGCTAATAAATCTTATTTGCTTTGTTGATTGGTAAAACAAAGTTCACGGAAAGATATTATGGACTATGAAAAACTCATTGAAGTAATGGAAACAGAACAGGATGAGGCGCTGAGAAGCGGTGACTTCAACGCCAGTGATTATCTGGATGAAGCGATGCGCGTGCTGCGCGGCTGGATCGATGCCGGTGCACCGCCGCCCCTGCCGGAGGCCGTAGAAAAATTCGTCTATTTACTGGAAGATGAAGTGATTGTCGGATCTACGGACTTAGAGGAAGAGGAGGAGCTTTCTAGGGATGAGCCTGAGGAAAAATCACAGCTTGAGAGTGATATTCAGGAAGCAGAACCGGCCGATGATGTTAGAGAAGAAACGGAATCGGAAGATGATCTGCCGGATGAATTCTTCGCTGGGGTGGAGGGGGTCCAGGAAGAGCTTATCGACAGCTCGGAAGTTGAAATAGATTTAGACGAGAGTGAAGAGCAAACGGCCGAGGAAGAGCTGCTACGAGAGATAGAAATTGAGGAACAGGAAGCGCCGGTGGATATAGAAAATAAATTGCCAACACCGGCCGAGGGCGAGGCTGTAGAAGACCTGGACGATGCCCAACCATCGTTAGAAATGCAGAATCTTAAAAACCGGCTGGAAGAGGCAAAGCAGGCCTTGGCATCAGGTCTTCAAAATGATCCGGCTGCCCTAACCAGAAGTATCACATTAGCAAACCATCTAATTAACGCACCGGTACCTGAAATTGCAAGCGAAGCCAGAGAGGTCCTGGCCCGCGCCAATAATGAACGCAACCAGATAATCACAGATGCTTTAGACAAGGCAGACCAGGCGAGTGCCCAAAGTGATTGGGAGACAGCGCGAACCTATTACCAGATGGTTGTTGATATTGATGAAACGAGCGAGCATGCGCAGCATGGATTGGAAAAAGTGCGGCTAGGTGCTGTTGGCAAAATCGAACAGAAAGAGGTTAACAAACTTCGGTCAGACTTAAAAAGCACACGAGATATTCGTCGATTGGCGGATGCCGTTTATCGCGCCGAAGCATGGGAGGCTGAAGATAGGCTACCTCCCGATCTAATCAAATTGTTGGCCAAAGCCCGAGCCGCAATGGATGAGCAGCGCATCACGATGGGCCAGCAAACCACAATGATGCGGTTTGGTGATTTGCAAGCGCGGAGACAGGCTCGTGATGGCATTGAGGAGCGGGTTTCGAAAGGCGATCGTTATATTTTTGATGCCACGACCAATCAAAACCGCCCAGCTACTGAAGTCTTGGAAATAGCCAATCAACTCTATAAAGAAGCCTCGACCGATACCGCCCAATATCTGGAAGATCGAATTCGCGGAGAGCAAGAAAGGTATCCGATTTATGCGCTGCGGCGTCTTGAGAATGCTTTAGGCAAGCAGCCGAAGCTCGATCCGGTAACAAAAGAACCACTTCTTGATAAGGGTGGACAACCCCTCGAAGAAGACGTCTATCCTTTTTTTGAAGAACACCGAAGGAATTTGAGCAACTTGCTGAGTGAGGTAAGTGCGGCCGTTTCCCGGCAGGAAGAGGCTGAACGGCTGGTCAGCGAGGCAGATAACCCGAAAATTTCTTCGTTGGAACGGCTGATCTTGCTGTTGAAAGCCCAGCAGTATTTTAGGCATATCATTGCCCTACAGGAACAGATTGATTTAGCACGCAACCAGGCTATTTTGGACCTGGAGCGCCAAATGGATAGGGAATTAAACGAGGCGGAGATTCATCTGGCAGCAGAAGATTTCAAACAGGCTGAAGCAGCCATCGCTAATGCCCTTGCTGTTCCACTGACCTGGCAGCGGGTTGAAAAGGAGACGCCGGCCGAACTGATTGCCCGAAGCGGAGAAGCTGAATCGCTTCGCCAGGAGATAGCCCATAATCGCACATTGCTTGCAGAGTACAATGCCCATGCCAAACGTGTGCGTGAACTGGTCAGAGATCCGGAAACACGCCGGCAGGGCCTGATCCATTTTGATGATACTGTTCGCAGCAATGAGGATTACCAACGCTTCACTGATTACAGTTTCCTGCGTAACGAATTAGAGGAATATCGCGACGTCGGTGAAAATTTAACCCAAGCGCGATTGGAGGCCAGGCAAAAGAACTGGACGGAGGTCATTCGCCTCTGCGGCATAATGAGCAAGCGCGCCACCGGCGAGCTTAAATCAGAGGTCGATGCTCTCTTAGACAATGCCTTGTTTGAGAAGACGATCCTGGATGTCAAAGAGTTCATTCGCGGGGATGATATAACTTCGGCCGATACCGCCTTTGATAAAATCAAGACTGATCCAGGTCGTGGCCAGGAAGCACAAGATCGGTTGAAGGTGGAAGCGGCAATAATCGAAAAAGCAAAAGAAGATAGCGGTCCAATGCAGGATTTATTCGTCCGCGCCGAAGCGATGGCTAAACGCAATAATGTCGGTGACAAGATGCGCGCGTTGCTGATGTTTCGTTTCATCGCCGGTCAGGTCGAAGAAAAACCCTATCCTAATTGGCCTGACTACAAATTGTCTCTCGTGACGAGTATAGCAGCCGGTAAAGCGGTTGAACTACGTGAGGAACTCCGTGCACAGCTCCTACCTGGAGTCATGGAAACCGCGAAGGCTCTTGAAGAGGGGCGGACTGTGCAGGTTCAGGAATTAGGAACACGTACACATGTGGCTCGTGCCCTACGCAATGCCGACCTTCTGGACCGCGAAGAGGAACGCAGCGCAGCGCGAGAAATATTACTTGAGCAGGGCCGGCGCGATGCGTTGGAAAAAGAACAATTGGGTAACTGGGATGAGGCGGTTGAAATCTGGAGTGAACTGGATAAACATTACCCGCGTCAGGTTAATCAGAAACTGCACAGGGCGCGCATAAACCAGCTATTGGCGCAGACGGACAGTTTGCTCCGACAGGATAATGCACAGGCTGCACTTGAACTGCTGGACAGAGCGCAGGAGGAAGGCGATCTGGCGCGTGTGCCGCAGTTGGAGCTGAAGCGTGCTGACGTTTATGCCGCTCTTAGTGATTACAACCGGGTTTTTCTGGCCTTGGACATTGCCCAGCGTCATGGGGCGGATTTGGTCGAAATTAATGACCGCCGTGATTATTTTGAGCGCGAGCGTGCCATTCGCCTGGCCCTTGAAAAGGCGGATCTGGAACGGGTACATGATCCTATTGAAGCCTTGGTCACGTTGAAAAATGCATTAAGTGATGAATTGACCGCCGGATCCAGACGGCTGCAGCGGCTGCGTGACGATATCTTTAACGAAGCGCGGGATGCGAAAATGACGCAGGCCCGGGATTATGTCGAACGCGGCACGGTTGAAGGCAAGATCGAGGCTGTTGTGGCGCTTGTTGATCTGAGTGAGTTAGAAGAACTGGCCGGAGTTCCCGAAGAAATGCGCCGCGCCGACCGCGAATTAGATCCGCTGCGTGAGCAGTTAAAACCAGGGGCGGAACAAGTGATTGAGGAAGCTGAAAGTTTCCGCCCGCGTCTCAGCCTGCAAGAATCTCTACGCCAAGCGATGGAGTTAAGAGGCCGATTGGAGACTTTCAGTAAAGTCATTCACCTTTTTGCGAAAGAACTGGCCGGCATGGAGGATGATCTTGTGCGCAACCAGGAGGAAATCGGCCGTTATCTGGTGAATCTGCGCAATCTTCAGGATTTACTGGAAGATGCCAACGAGATTGATTATTGGACGGCCGCTTTGCAGCGCGACAATTTCGAACCCCTGGTACTGAAACAAAACCAGATCAGAGAATTACGTCTTGATCAGCTTTCTGAGGTCAATGCCTTCAATGAAAAACTGGCCGAGTGGCAGGATTTGCATGCCTATCTGCGTACAGTTATCAGCCGTGTCAAACGAGACTTTAACCGCGAAGAAGTCCTCGACAATGCAACGGGACAGACGAAAGACCTTTTCCTGGAAATTCGTAATGAATTAAATCAACTGGAGGTTCGGCCGGATATCATTTATGTGGAGGACCCCTATACTCCCAATCGCCAAAACCCTCGCAGTCTGCTGCATGTCCAAAACAGTGAATACCAGCACATCCGGCGCATCATGGGCCCTAAACTCATTGTGAATACCGTTGATGGCACGCAGCTCAGCGGATGGGATGAGGTTAAAGAGGGGGCATCCGAGCGGGCCCACGAATCAGCGTTGTGGTTAGCATGGGCGGAGGCTTGCCGGCCGGCGCTGCGTGAACTGGAATTGGCCGTGCAGAACCTGCAATCACAAGGGGGCGAGGATAAACCTTTTAATGTACAGCGTGGTCACTGGCTGATAGTTCAGTCCAAAGCTGAATCGGTATTGGAAATGTTGAGCAGCCCGCCTGAAGAAGATGGAATACCGGTTCCTGTCCGTTCAGACCGTGTTACAAGAGTGAAGGCGTCAGCCGATAGGCAAATCGCCACTGCGCAGGAGTGGCAGTTGGAAGCAAGGTTATTTAATGAACAGGAAATGATGCAGTTTCCATCAGCTACAGAGTTCTCCGATTTGGCTAAGACGGTTGAACCACTTCGTCGATTAATTGAACGGGCTGAGGAAATTGGACCAACACCGAAAGAGGTCGATCCAGACTTGCACAAGGCTGAAATAGAACGGATCGCAACTTACAAGAGAATTTTACAAAAGAATATACAAAAAAGAGATCAACCAAAAGGGGGACTCTTCGGGAAGATATTCGGTAGGTAGAGTGTGGCGATATGCGAATTGCTGTATTTTCAGACATTCACGCGAATTCAGAGGCTTTGCAGGCTGTCTACATCGACAGTCAAGCGCAAGGTGTCGATACTTGCTGGTTTTTAGGTGACGCGGTGGGTTATGGTCCGGATGCCGTGCCGGCTATCAAATTCATCAAGTACATGATTGATCCGGACTGTTGGGTGGCCGGTAATCATGATGCCATGTTTGCCGATTTGCTGACAGAGGACGAACTTCGCGTAACGGCCGGTGTTGCCCTGGACGTCATCCAATTACACCACCGGCAAATTGCCGGCGATGATGAGGCTAAGGATTTCTGCGAGGCTAATTTCACGGATGAAAGGAGGGTGCCGCGCGAACAACATATAAATGGCCGGCTGCATACTATTACCCATGCCGGCCAGTTTGAACGCCACATCTTTCGTTATATCTATCCCTGGCAGAAAAGATTTTTCCTGACGGATGAATTTAAATGGCTGCAAAGCCGGCAGGAGGAAACAGGCCTTTTGCAGGTGGAATGGCTGGGTCATACCCATGTCCCAATGTTGGTGCGGGCAGCGTCCGGAGAGAATGGGTTTGATATCGAAGCAGAGCGTATTGAACCATGCAAGCCCTTTAAGCTCGACGAACGCCTGACGATCATAAATCCTGGCTCAGTAGGCCAGCCACGTGATGGAGATGTACGAGCCGCTTATCTGATTTTTGACAGTGATCACGATGAAGTAACTTTCCGCCGCGTTTTGTATCCCTGGCAGGAGCCGTTCCGTAAGTTGAATGAGTTGATGCAGATTCCTGGTGAGGAAGACGAGACGGGAGCCAAACTGGCCGAGTCGACGGTAGATAATTTGAAAAGGCGGCTGGCAACGGCCGAACCGACCAACAGTACTCCCCCTGATTGGTTGAGTCATTTTGAATATGCGGCGGCAGTAGATTGCAATGGCGATGCTGATGTATGACGATTTTGATCGCAAACGGCCGCGAGCCGTGCCCCTGAAGGTGGGTTTGATGTCCGGACTGCTGCTGGTGTTAACCAATCTCGTGATCTGGTTTGCTGCGCAGGATGTTGCGGTGGCCGATTTATTGACCTGGATTTTACAGGTACCGGTTCTTTTCTTTGCCGCACGTTCGGCCGCCCAGCAGCAGGTCAACGCGCAGATGAACGATCTCAATCCCTTGAATGGTGTACAGGGGACGGCCGTGACGGCTGCTTTTGTTACAGTTGGCGTGATGTGGATATATACCGTGGCTCGCGAACTGGTTACTGATACGAGTTTATTTTCAAGCTATGTGGGCATTGTACGTGTGCCTTTGGATATTTTCCTATCCCTGGGCATAGGCGCATTTGGCGCCAGCGGCGTCATGCGTCGCTATCGCAGCTCGCAGGGCGGGTTTTACGATCATGATGATTTCTAATCATCCTAACTAATCCATGGAGGGATTAAAATGAACGATGAATGGTGGGAACGGCCGACGTGTTGGATCTGTGATTATGGTTGGATCATAGCCCTGATCATAATTATTGCCCTGGTCCTCTTCTTCACGCGTAATATGTGGATGCCAGTTTTGGGGCTTTAGTGCCGTCAATCTAATTTTGGTTTTTGAAGCCGACGGTAATTTAATAGGGAGGAATACCTCGTGACAGGAGGAGCACACATGCTTAGGAAACTTGTTCTGGCGTGGATGTTTACATTGGTTATTTTCGTTTTAGTCGGGTGTGAAGGAGGGGGGACAGACTCAATAACACCTACTGTCACGCTGGCAGCTAGCCTAGAGCAACCTGAGGCAACCCCAACTGCCCCGATTGTCATTACACCTAAAATTGAGCCAACACCCACGCTTTCTAAAAACCAAACGATCACTCTAGCTAGAGTATTTCCAACACCAGGATTGCCGGAAAATAGACTCAACCCTAGTAAACCTATATCAATTGGCGCCTGGTTCTTTATAGATATTACGAAAAGTATGACGGATTATTGCACATTTTCTGTTCTTGGTGACCAATTTGATCCTAATGGCGATAGACAGTCAATTCGCAGTGAGTTACCAAAATTTTTTACAGCCGCAATTGGAAAAATGCCAGATCGATTTGATGGGGATAATTCGTTCATCGGCGTTAAGGTCTTTGACTCTAAACCAGAAATAGTTAAGCCTTTTGAACGAGTTGGCGAGTATAATAATATCAATTGGGAAGATTTTAGGGAGCAAGTGAATCCACTTAAACCTGAGGATGCCGTCTCGTTTGAGGATGTTTTAGAATCAGTTCCGATTACGGACACCCTCCATACTAGAGTTGATCCAGAGCCATTCGATCGAAAAATGATAGTGATGATCACTGATGGCTTCATGGGTTCGTCCTCAGAATATTATAGCCCCCAAAATACGAGAAATGAAGTTCGTCAAAAGATAATTAACCTATCAAATCAAGGAGTTGAAGTTTTTGCCGTACTTGTCAATTGCCCTGCTCTACTCGAAGATCGTGACCTAAAGTCTAACTACGAACAGGATTTGTTCTATTGGGATGCTCTACAGGGAGGCGGCTACGCAAATATTATAAAACTTGCTGATTATACCAGCCCAATTAGGGCAGCTGTTGAATCGATCCTGGGAGAATATTTTGATTTCGAATTTGATTTGGATGAAGCCTACGGATCCGTCGGACAAGGTTTTGGCCGAAGTTGGTTGACATTTTCTAAACGACCCAAAGTTGATTATTCTGGAAATGATGGAAAGGCGATTATTGAAGTACCAGGGAAAGCAGAGCGTGTTGATTTATGGATTAATCCCACGCACCGTGTAAAAAACATTGAGTATGGCAAAGATGGTGAGGATATTGATGTTCTATACCCAGATAATACCTTATTTGAAAACACAACCGATCCAAATAAAAAGTTGATACCTCTTGAAGGATGTGCTCCACATGAAATAGCAATTGACCCAAAACCCGAAGATAACCTCTATCCATTGGATGTACACGTTTCCTGGCAAGTAACATTTCCATCCTTTGAAATTCAAGAAATTAATGTCTTCTCAGATGATCATTCCATTGCAGCGGGTGACGAGGGAGATAGCAAGGTCCTGAACAAGATCACTAACAACCAAAACTTTTTTGTTGAAGTTAGTGTGGCTCAATGGGATTCGGTCTCCGAAACATATGGTGAGCTAGTTGAAGGATTTTCGGACTGTTATGATATTTCTGTGG
>Ga0316576_10001961_pt1 | contig 11490 bp, 11 predicted proteins | sample S0NA_FD_203075 | JGI IMG/M metagenome (GOLD analysis project Ga0316576, IMG submission 203075) | Rhizosphere microbial communities from salt marsh grasses in Alabama, United States - S0-2_050615r3r5 | ecosystem: Host-associated > Plants > Roots > Rhizosphere | place: USA: Alabama | collected... | reverse complement strand
GGCAGTCGTGGTGCAGTCCCGGGGATTGTCGTTCTTCGCCAGGCACATGACCGCCGATCCCTGCGGGGACAGCACGTGGACCGCGGCGGTGATGACGCCGCTGCCCTGCGCCTCGAAGCGCACCCGGCGGTTGACGCCGTCTGGATCGTCCTTAGCGTCGAGCATGAGCTGCGTGATCACGACGACCGTGGGCTCCCCCGGGGCGGATGTCGGCCGGGGCGTCGCGGCGGGGGTGGGCGTCGGCGAGAGCGACGGCGGCGCGGAGGAGGGCTCGACCGGGATCGCGGTCGGGTTCGGTGAGGGCGGCGGCCCGAGCGTGGGCGACGGAGTCGCCTCCGCTACCGGGCTGGGCGAGGCGGCCGGGCCACTCCCGAGCAGGTTCGCGGCCAGGACCACGCCCCCGGTGAGGGCCAGGGCGAACACGAGGATGACGACGAGGCGCTGGGGGTTGGTCATGTCCGGATGGTAGGCCGGTCAGACGTCGCGCGCCTCGACCGGCTTCGCCAGCCCCTCGACGACCGTCGCCCCCGGCAGCGTCAGCAGGATCGAGGCGGGCGCGATCACCTTCCAGCTCCGCGACCCGCCGCCGAGGACGATGCGATCGCGTTCCATGACCGCCGCGTCGATCCAGACCGGCAGGTCGGGCGGCAGCCCGAAGACCGTCACCCCGCCGATCTCGTGGCCCGTGATCGCCTTCGTCTCCTCGGGCGAGGCGAACGAGGACTTGCGGCCGAACCGCTGCTTGATCGTGCGGTTCACGTCCAGGCGATGCGTGGCCAGCACCACGCACGCGGCGTATACGGGGTCGGTGCCCTTGCCCACTACCACGATCGTGTTCGCCGAGTCCGCCAGCGCGAACCCGTAGTGGGCGCAGAAGCTGGCGGTGTCGGCGAGGGCGGGATCGCAGGCGAACAGCTCGTACTTGCCCCGGCCCGCCAGGGCGGCCTCAAGGGCGTCGCGGTCCGGGTCATGCGGTGTCGTCATGCTGACACGGTAGCGCGTCGGTCCGGGCCGCCGCGCGCTCCCGCTCGCCCGATGGCCAGCGACGGGTGTGGGTCCGGGCGCGGTGACGGCATCAGAACACCGTTGCGGGCTCCCCGACCAGCATTGCATCGATGTGACGGACGATCGGCAGGTGCGCAGTGGGGGTTGGAACCTAGGTGAATCTGGGTGGACCGGGACCCAACCAAGGGACCACACTTCCGCCCGCTATCGGGGGATCTCCCGGACTCAGTGCCTCGCCGGGAGGATCAGGGCAGGCGCGAGCACAGGAGCGTCCCCATGCGTCCCACAGGAATCCGTACAGCCCTGCTTGCTGGCGCTGTCGCTGGAGCCGTCATGCTGGCGACGGCGCCGGTGGCGGCTGCCTACGGCAAGGCCGACGGCCCCATCGCCCAGATCGAGTTCTCGGGCAACTGCAACAACCCGGGCTTCCCCTTCTGCGCACCGGAGCCTGACGGCGTCGGGCTCGGCGGGATCTGGCTCTGGATCGAGATCGACGGCGGCCCTGGCGCCACCAGCGGCACCGCTGACATTGCCGGTTCCGTGTGCGGTCACGATCGTGCCGGCGCCGGCGGGGCGTTCAAGATCAAGGGCGAGTTCCCCTGGAAGTGGACGGCATCCGCCGAGGGCGAGGACGTCACGTTCGGCGGCTACTCCGGCGCCGCTGGCTATTACACCGTCACGCTCGCGCCCGGCCAGGCCTTCTCGTTCCCGGTGACGATCGGTCACTACTCGTCCCACCCGGTCTCTGCGGTGGCGATCGAGGTGCAGGTCGCGCCGTCAGGCCCGACGAGCTAGGCGCACGAACCCGAGTCGGCGAGGCACTCCTCGCGGGGTGCCTCGCACCCGCCTCCGGCCGGCCGCCCGCGGCATCAGTCCAGGGTGACCCGGGCCGAGATCCGGTAGAAGCAGCCGACCGCGCGGAGGTTGGCGCGGAACAGCCAGTACAGCGGCCCGCCCGGGAACACGTGCTGGTGGAAGGTGGCCCGGATGACGGCCTCGCGCTCCGGCCCCGGTGCCAGCGGCACCGCGACGAAGCGCTCCCGCCGGCCGTCGGCATGCTCCAATACCCCGCCGCCGGCCGCCTCCAGGTTCAGCGTCCACGCGCAGGCGCGATCCGGGTGCCCCAGGTACCGCCGCTCCCCCACTGTCAGCAAGCCCAGGAACACCCGGCGCTCCCGGCCGGTGCGGCGCCCGACGAGGACGACCCGCACCAGGTTGCCGAAGCGGAATCGGCGCCAGGCCCACCCGATCGCCGGATCCAGGTAGCCGATGGCCCGGTACCAGCGGGGCCAGAACGCGTGGGCGAGATTCGACATGGCGGGCAGGATACGGCGGCTCGGCGCCGATCGCCGCCCGGCGTCCCCTGGTGGATCCCGAGGACCATGCCCGTCCGTCCTCCGCCGTCTGCCGTCGACCGTCGCACCATGCCCAACCGCCGCCGCGGGCGGGCCTGGCTCGCCTACCCTGTCGGCACAACTGCAGCGCGCCCACCGGCGCGCCAGCCCGGAGACTCCGCCATGACCGAGACCGCGATCCCCTCCCCCGACGAGAGCCGTGCCGCGATCGCCGACCTGCGGCTGGACGCCCGCCTGTTCATCGACGGCGAGTTCCGCGAGGCGGCGGACGGCGCGCGCTTCGGGACCGTGAACCCGGCGACGGGCGAGCAGCTGGCCGAGGTGGCAAAGGGAAGTGCCGCGGACGTGGATGCCGCCGTGGCCGCCGCCCGCCGCGCGGCCGACGACGGGCGCTGGTCGCGCCGCAACCCGGCCGATCGCAAGCAGATCCTGGTCCGTTGGGCGGACCTGATCGAGGCGAGCGGGCGCGAGATCGGCCTGATCGAGACGCTCGACGCCGGCAAGCCGATCACGGACACCGTGGGGCTCGACGTCCCTGAGACGGCGAACTGCATCCGCTGGCACGCCGAGGCGGCCGACAAGCTGTACGGGCAGGTGGCCCCGGCGCCGGAGGGCGTGGTCGCGACGATCACGCGCGAGCCCCTGGGCGTCGTCGGCGCCGTGATCCCCTGGAACTACCCGGCGCAGATGGCCGCCTGGAAGCTAGGCCCGGCGCTGGCCACGGGCAACACGGTGGTCATCAAGCCGGCCTCCACCACCTCGCTCAGCCTGCTCCGCATCGCGGAGCTCGGCCGGGAGGCCGGCATCCCGGACGGGGTGCTCAACGTGGTCACCGGCCCGGGCGACGTCGTGGGCGAGGCGATGGGCCGGCACCCCGGCATCGACGGCCTCGCGTTCACCGGCTCCACGGAGGTGGGCCGCCACTTCCTGACCTGGAGCGCGGAATCCAACCTCAAGCGCGTCCTGCTCGAGCTCGGTGGCAAGAGCCCCCAGCTCGTGTTCCCCGACGTGACCGACTTCGCGTCGATGGCGGCGAACGCGGCGATCGCCATCTTCTGGAACATGGGCGAGAACTGCAGCGCTGGGTCACGGCTGCTGGTCCACCGCTCGGTCAAGGACCAGGTGCTCGAGGCGCTCAAGGCGGAGCTGGAGCAGTGGCCGGTGGGCGACCCGCTCGACCCGGCGACCCGGATCGGCGCCATGATCAACCGGAGCCACATGGAGAAGGTGCTCGACCACATCGAGCTGGGCATGGGCGAGGGCGCCCGCGTGATCACCGGCGGCGAGCAGATCCTGCGCGACACGGGCGGCTTCTTCATCCCGCCCACGATCCTGGACAACGTCCGCAACGACATGCGGGTCGCCCAGGAGGAGATCTTCGGCCCGGTCCTCTCGGTCATCGAGTTCGAGACCGAGGAGGAGGCCGTCAGGCTGGCGAACGACACGGTCTACGGCCTGGCCGCCTCGCTCTACACCCGGGACCTCAACGTGGCTCACCGGGTCGCGCGCGATCTCAGGGCGGGCGTCGTCGGCGTCAATGCCTACGCCGAGGGTGACATGACGACGCCGTTCGGCGGCTACAAGCTGAGCGGCTTCGGCGGGCACGACAAGAGCGTCCATGCCCACGACCAGTACACCGAGACCAAGACGACCTGGATCCAGCTCGCCCCACGCACCTGAGTCGTCTCGCGCACGGGGCAAATCGGGGAAGATTGGGCGAATCTTGGTAGACGCCTGAGGCGTTGCCGGTAGAGTTGGCACCGTCTCCACCGAGACTCGGAGGCGCCCGACCTTCCCCCCAGGTCGGGCGCCTCCTCGAGTCCCGGGATCCGGGCGACGGTCCGGCGCCCACCGCCGCGCTGGAGTCCGGCGATGCCGCCGCGGCATTGCGGGCGGCAGCGCACCATTGGACCGATCCCCGGCGAGGATCGGTCCGACAGGATCATTTGGGTCAACCACCGGTTGGCGTGCATGTCGATACCCACGCAGGATCAAGACAACGGATGACCTGCTCTGGCAATCCCTGTCGGGCATCGCGGGGTCATCGAGCGCGGCCAGGGTTGGGAGCGGCGTCGAGACGCCACTGGGGGGACGGGCGCAGCGCCCGGAAGCGGACCCCTCAGCCGCGCGCCGCGTCCTGCTCGTGGAGCACCCGCACGACCTCGCAGGCCAGCTCCGACAGGCGCTCGATGTGGTCCGCGCCGTGCTCGATCTGGTCGGCCGGGTCGAACTCGCCCTCGGCCTCGGCGCTCACGTGCCGGACGTGATCGAGCATCACTGCGACCCCGCCGGCGCGCAGTCCCCACAGACGGGCGAGCACGAAGATCAGGCTCGCCTCCATCTCGGCAGCGAGCACGTTCTGGCGGGCCAGGTCATCGAAGTGGTCCTTCCACCAGGACTGCCAGTACCCGCCGTACGAGGAGCCGGGCTCGGCGTGGCCCGCGTAGAACGTGTCCGCGCTCCGGGTCAGCCCCACGTGGTAGGGAATCCCGAGGTTCCTGGCAGCGGCGATGGCAGCGGTGACGACCTCGTGATGGGCGACCGCCGGGTACTCGATGGGCGCGTACAGGCGCGAGGCCCCCTCGAGGCGCACGGCGCCGTCCATGATCGCCATGTCGCCGATCCGGACGTGGTCGAGGAAGGTGCCCGCGGTCCCGACCCGGATGAACGTGGTCGCTCCGCAGCGGGCCAGCTCCTCCATGGCGATCGACGTCGACGGGGCGCCGATCCCGGTCGACGTGCAGCTGATCGGAACACCGCGGTAGGTCCCGGTCCAGGTGACGTACTCCCGCTTCGTCGCCACGTGCCGGGCCTCGTCCCAGCGGGACGCGATGACCGGGACGCGGCCTGGATCGCCGGGCAGCAGGACGGTCGGGGCGATGTCGCCCGGGTTGATGTCGAGGTGGTACTGGGCCATGGCGCGCCTCTCGATGGCCCGCCGGGCTCAGGCGCCGGCGAGCAGGTCCACCACCCGGGGCTTGGCGGCGTCCACCAGGTGGGCGTCGAGCATCCGGGATGCCGCCTCCATGTGCGGGCACACCCCGTGCGCCTGGCCGAACTCGCAGTCGCAGGACCAGCCGCTCTCGCCGAGCCGGATCACGTGACGCCCGCCGCCGGCGTCGAAGGTCGCCTCGATCGCGCTGATCCGGAGCCGGTCGTGCTCCTGCGCGTAGCGGTGTGCCTTCTCGGCCTTCGTGACGATCGTGCTCTGCATCTCGGGACGGATCCTCAGCTGCGGTGGGACAGGGTGGGCGGCCCGGCTCCAAGCCACCGGTCGGGGCGCGTTCGGGGCACGACCAGATGGTCGAGCCGATCGCAGCGACGGTCAAGCCGTCGCCCGGGAGTCGACGCCACCGCGCCCGATCCTACGGAGAATGCGTGATGCCCGACGGGCCGAAGGCGTGCCGAAACCGTGCCTGCTGGCCCGTCACCGGCCGCCGGCCCACCGGCGATCCTTCCGGCGTCAGGTTCGCCTACCTCCCCTGGCGACCCGTCCCGGTGGCCGGGCCACGGGCAGGGCCCGAGTCACCCTGCGGCACTCGTGCCGCATACCAGAGCTGTGATCCCGCGGAGGCTCTCCCCGAGCCGCGGGATCGCAGCTCTTCCCATGACCGGGCCAGGTCCCGTCCGGTTGGCCTGGCACACCCGGCGCCACTCGGCCCTGCCGTCGCGACGCCGCGCGGGCCTAGGCTCGGCGGCCGAGGGCTCGAGGCCCGGATAGACGCGGAGGCATGGACACGATGGCAACGGTGGCCGAGGCGGCCCAGGACTTCCTTGCGCAGAAGCGGATCGCGGTCGCGGGCGTGTCCCGCAGCGCCGGGGCGCACAGCGGCAATGGCATCTACCAGCGGCTCAAGGAGCGCGGCTACGAAGTGTTCGCCGTCAACCCGAATGCCGACGAGATCAACGGCGAGCCGTGCTACCGGAACCTGGGAGCGATCCCGGGCGGGGTGGACGGCGTGGTGATCGCGACCAACCCCTCGGCGGTGGGCGACGTGATCGCCGACTGCACGCGGCTCGGGATCACCCGCGCCTGGATGCACCGTTCGTTCGGTGGCGGCAGCGTCTCGCCCGAGGCTGCCACCGCGGGCCGTGCCGCGGGCATGACGATCATCGAGGGCGCCTGCCCGCTGATGTTCGACCCGACCGCCGACGGGTTCCACAAGTTCATGAAGTTCTGCATCGGGTTCACCGGGGCCCGCCCGAAGTCCAGCTGACGCCGAGCCTTCCCAGCAACGGCGGGCGCCCTCAGGCCGCCTGATCGGCGCGCTGCCACCAGCGGACGGCCAGCCACAGCCCCAGGGCACCCGTCCCCGCGACCAGCGCGACGCTGGCCGGTTCGATGGCGCCAGCGTCGGGGCCTGCGGCGCCCGCGAGCAGCGCGGGCACGGCCCACGGGAAGGCATCGCCCCAGCCCAGGACGGCCAGGACCTGGGAGGCGGCCACGGTCAGCACGGCCCAGGCAAGGCCCGCGATGTAGCCGCGGCCGACGGAGGCCAGGAGCCCGGTGACCGGCTGGAGCGCGATCGTGAGCACGAGCGCCCCGGCCATGCGCCAGGCCGCGGTCACGGCGAGCTCGCCGGACCAACCGGGCAGCCCAACGATGGCCCCGACGCCGAACCCGAGCGCGACGACCCACGCCCCGATGGCCAGGCCCCAGGCGGCGACGACCGCAGCCTTGGCGACCACCGTCGCGCCCCGGGAGACGGGAACAGCGAGCAGGCCGCGGATCGTCCGGTCGGCGAACTCGCGCCCGTAGATCCACGAGGTCAGGAAGGCGAACAGCACCGCGCCGCCGACGGCCACGGCCTGTCCGAGCATGCTCAGCAGAGACGGCCAGTCGGCGGTTCCGGCAGCGAGCTGGGCCTTGGCGCCCAGGAGCCCCAGCCGCCGGGCGGTCTCGGGATCCTTGAGGATCACCATGAACAGCCCGGTCACCAGGGGCGCCGCCGAGAACCCGGCGCCCACGAGCCACGGCACCCGCGACCGGCGGCTCTTGAGCAGCTCGACACGAACGGCCTCGCGCAGCCCGGTCACGCCGTCGCCTCCCGGCTGGTCAGGCGGATGAAGTGGTCCTCGAGGGTCTCGCGGGCGATCGCCAGCCGGACCGGTGGCACACCGGACGCCACCAGCAGGCTCGCGATCTCCTCGGGGGCGGTGAGCGATCTGGGATCGCGAAGCTCGAGCAGGGGGTCGGCGACGGTGCCGGTCCGGCGCGGGTCCCGGCCGGCGGCACGCAGCGCGCGCTCGGCGGCCTCCAGGTCGCGCGTGTCCACCTCGAGTCGCGGGTCGCGGTGATGCTCCAGGGCATCGCTGTCGAGCTCCTCGATCAGGCGCCCGCGATGCACGATCCCGACACGGGTCGCCAGCCGGTCGACCTCGGCCAGGATGTGGCTCGACATGAACACCGTGACTCCCTGCTGGTGAACGAGCTCGCGGAGGAGCTCCCGGATCTCCACGACCCCCGCCGGATCCAGCCCGTTGGCCGGCTCGTCGAGCACGAGCAGCTCGGGGGCGGGCAGCAGCGCCCGCGCCAGGGCAAGGCGCTGGAGGTTGCCCAGCGAGAGCGCGCGCGCACGCCGGTCGCGGTAGGGACCCAGGCCGAGGCGGTCGATCACCCGCCCGACGGCCTTCCGGTCCCGCATCCGGTGGAGCCGGCGGGCCACGTCCAGGTTCTCGCGAACCGTGAGCTCCGGGTAGGCGGTGGCGACGTCCACGAGATGGCCGACCCGGGACCACAACCCGGGCGCCTCGGCCGTGACCGGCTCGCCCAGCACGCGCGCCGTGCCGGACGTAGGGCGGATCATGCCCAGCAGCATCCGGATGGTGGTGGACTTGCCGGCGCCGTTGAGGCCCAGGAACGCGTAGAGCTCGCCGCGATCCACCTCGAGGCTGACCCCGTCCACGGCGAGGACGTCGGGCGCGTAGCGCTTGGTGAGGTCGTCGGTCTCGACGGCACGCCCGCTCACCGGCGTCCACCCGCCCGGTGGCCCAGGCCGCGCAGCATGAACGCGTTGACCGCCTCGACCACCGCCGGCACGTCGTCAGGGGAGGCGGCCAGCTCCTCCACGGCGACCATCGTGGCCAGGATGAACGCCGCGGCCTGGTCCGGGTCCTGGGGGGCGAACTCCCCATCCCGGATCCCGTCGGCGATGACCGCCGCCACCGCCGGGCGCAGCGCTGCCACAATCCGGCCGCCCAGCCGGTCGTGGATCGCCTGGTTCTCCGGCCGGTGGATCATCTCGATCAGCTCGCGCTCGTAGGGCCGCTCCCCCACCGTCGTCATCGCGAGCGCGATCCCCTGCAGGCGGTCGGCGGCGCTGCGGCCGACCGCGGCCAGGGAGCGCTCCATGGCGGCCCCCACGACCTCCACGAGGCGTTCCGCCACCGCCGTGACGACCTCGTCCTTGGTCGTGAAGTACAGGTAGAACGTGCCCTTGGCGACCCCCGCCTCCCGGACAACGTCGTCCACGGTGGTCGCCGCGACCCCGTTCCGCGCGAAGACGGCGGCAGCGGCCTCGACGAGCTCGTCGCGCCGGTTGCCATGGCGGACGGAGCGCGAGCCCGCAGCCGAAGGTGTCATGTGGGTCGTTGATGGCCTCGGGGAACTGACTGACGGTCAGTCATCACTGTAGACTGGGATGTCAAGCGCCCAGGGCGGCCGGGCCGGATCCGTGGGAGCCTCGGTGCCACGGGCTGTTACGCCGTTGTTGCGAATACTCCCCGGCTGTATGGCGGAGGGGGGTTGTCAGCGCGTGCGCAATGGCCTAGACTCCGAGGCCGATGGCGTGTCGTTTGACACGCCACTACGTGTGTCGGGAAGGCGTGGTCCCGGCAGGCGTCCCGGCCGGGAGGTCGGTCTTTGGTCATCAACGCGGTCGCACGGTCGGGTGTGACCGGTCCATGTGGAGCAACGTGATTTCATACGAGACATCTTCCCCCGCCTCCGATACGGAGGCACAGCTTGCCGCGGCTTCCATCGAGCTGGATCCCGAAGCCGCAGACCTCGAGGCCGAGGAGGCGCTGAAGGGCGACGAGTCGGAGGCCACCGCCGAGGCCCCCGTGGCCAAGGAGCCGGCCAAGGAGCCGGCCAAGGAGGAGCCCGAGGCCGAGCCCGCCACCACCGAGGTCCTGGACACCGACGATTCGGTGCGCCTGTACCTGCGGGAGATCGGGCGTGTTCCGCTGCTCACCGCCGAGGAGGAGGTCATCCTCGCCAAGGGCATGGAGCTGGGCGCCCAGGCCGAGACCGAGCCGTGGAAGGCGATCCTGTCGCTTCACGAGTGGACGATGCATCGCTCCGAGGCCACGGCGCGCTCCAAGGACGCCCGGTACGTCCTGCCGTTCGAGGCGGAGTCGCATCGTGTCGTCGACGCGGCCATCCGCTCGGACGACGCCATGGAGCTGCTCGTCACCGCGCCCACCAACGGCCTGGCCGATGCGCTCAAGGAGGCCGAGACCGACGCGCTCCGGGAGCGGCTGGTGCGCGCCCAGGACCTGCGCTCCGTGTACAACGAGCGGCTGGACCCGGACTCGTTCCTCGAGCTCCTCAACTGGATCGAGGGCGAGCTGGGCAAGCCCAACGCCGAGATCCGCGCGAGCGCGGCCCTCAAGGCCGTCCGCGACTGGGCGCGCAACGAGGTCGCCTACCCCGCGATCCAGCGCTACCTGGAGGCCGGCAACGAGCTCGACTTCCAGGATGAGCTGGCGCCGGCCCTGCGCGACCTCGCCAAGCACTCGCGCGACCACCTGACGTCCGCCAACCTGCGGCTCGTGGTCTCGATCGCCCGCAAGTACATCAACCAGGCGGGCATGGGCCTGCTCGACCTCGTCCAGGAGGGCAATGCCGGCCTGATCCGCGCCGTCGACAAGTTCGAGTACGAGCGCGGCTTCAAGTTCAGCACCTACGCGACCTGGTGGATCCGCCAGGCGATCCAGCGCGGCCTCGCTGACCAGAGCCGGACCATCCGGATTCCGGTCCACATGGTCGAGACGATGGGTCGCGTGGCACGGGTCGTGCGCGAGCTGTCCACCCAGCTCGGCCGCGAGCCCACCAACGCCGAGATCGCGGCGGCGCTGCCGGACGAGACGCCGGCGATGACGCCGCAGCGCGTCGAGGAGATTCGCAAGCTGGGGCGCGAGCCGGTCAGCCTCCAGTCGCCCGTCGGCGACGAGGGCGACGCGGAGCTGGGCGAGCTGATCCCGGACGAGGACGCAGTGTCGCCGCTCGACGTGGTCGCGGACCGGATGCGCCGCGAGCAGATCGAGCATGTCCTCGCCTCGCTCGACGGTCGCGAGCAGCGGGTGCTCCGCCTCCGCTTCGGCCTCGACGACGGGCATGCCCGGACGCTCGAGGAGGTCGGGCGCGAGTTCGGCCTGACCCGGGAGCGGATCCGCCAGATCGAGGTCCAGGCGCTGCGCAAGCTCCGCCACCCGTCCCGCAGCCGGAAGCTCCGGGAGTTCGCCGCCTAGGCGCGCTTCCCCGCACCCGCTCCACCGCCCGCGTCGACGTGACGCGGGCGGTTTCGATTCGCGGGGTTCGTGCACCGCAGCGAGCGCCGCAGGAATGCGCGAGACGGGACACCGATCGGGACACCGCTCCCATGACGACGGGACACGCCTCGGCCGACGCTTGGGGCTGCCGGATCGGCCGAAACGACGCTCGTGCCACGCGGACGCCGCCAGCCGCGGCCGATCCCGGGAGAAGGAGCTGCCAATGCTGACGATCACCCGTCCCGCATCCACGCTCGCGAGGCTGGCCGGGCCGGCCATGCTGGTGAGCGCCGTCACCGGTGCCGTCGCCGTCGGGCTCCTCGCCGCCATGTACGCGGCGTTCGCCGCCGGCTCACAGGCGGCCGGCCTGCGCTTCGGCTACGCCAACGACGTGCTGGGCATCGTGACGCCTGCGCTGGCGGCCCCGGCCGTGCTCATCGTCAGCCGTCTCGTCGCCGGTCCTCGATCCGGACTGGCCGCGGCGCTCGTCATCGTGGGGCTGGGGTCCGTCGCGGCGGTCATCGTGCTCCAGTCGCTGCTCGTGGCCAAGCTGGTGGCGTTCCAGCAGCAGGTGCTGCCCGTGGTCGTGGCGATGCTGGTGTGGGGCGGCTGGTTCGTGGCCGTCGGCTTCCTCGGC
>Ga0316576_10001960_pt1 | contig 11491 bp, 11 predicted proteins | sample S0NA_FD_203075 | JGI IMG/M metagenome (GOLD analysis project Ga0316576, IMG submission 203075) | Rhizosphere microbial communities from salt marsh grasses in Alabama, United States - S0-2_050615r3r5 | ecosystem: Host-associated > Plants > Roots > Rhizosphere | place: USA: Alabama | collected... | reverse complement strand
ACCAATCTTACCGATGCGGACAACGCATTGAACATCCTGCGCTATTTTCCGGATACGCCGACGGCGGTTATCGTCAAGCACAACAACCCTTGCGGTGTTGCCCAGGCCGACAACCTGGCGGCTGCCTATCACCAGGCCTACATGGCCGACCGGGTGGCGGCCTTTGGCGGCTGCATCGCCCTCAACCGGCCAGTCGACAAGGCGACGGCCGAGGCCGTGGCCGACCAGTACGCGGAGGTCGTGGTGGCTCCGGAGTTCGAGGAAGGCACACTGGCGATCCTGGGGCGCCGCAAGAATCTGCGGGTGATCCGCATCCAGGCCATCGAGAAGTTGCAAAGTTTTGTGGGCGAACGGGTGGTGGACTTCAAGAGTCTGATCGACGGCGGTGTCATCGCCCAGTGGTCCTTTGCCCCCATCACCCTGAAGCCCTCCGACCTCAAACTGGCCTCCTGCGAATATCAGGGCAAAGCCTACACCATCCAACGTAAGCCCACACCAGCCGAATTGGATGATCTGCTCTTCGGCTGGCTGGTGGAGTCGGGGCTCACTTCCAACTCGGTGATTTACGTGAAAGATCGCTGCACCGTGGGAATCGGCACCGGCGAGCAGGATCGCGTGGGCGTGGCCGAGATCGCCCGGGACAAGGCCTACCGCAAACTGGCCGACCGCTACTGCTTCGAAGAGTGGGGCATCGCCTACAACGAACTCGAGGACCAGGAGAAGAAAAACGCCATCGACGCCCGGGTGCAGGAAGAAAAAGGCGGCCTGCCCGGATCCGCAATGGTAAGCGATGCCTTCTTTCCTTTCCGTGACGGCGTCATGGTGGGTATCCGCGAAGGGGTCAAGGCCGTGGTCCAGCCGGGCGGCGCCATGAACGACTGGAACGTGATCGAGGCCTGCAACGAGGCCGGCGTGACGATGGTGTTTACGGGACAGAGAAGTTTCAAACACTGATTTCCGTCCAGAAATAGTTCTTTTGCGCAATCTCGGCGTCAAGCCGCGGAATGGGTTGTGCGGCATACGGGGGTATGCCTCCGCGCCATTCCTTGCTTTCCTTGACCTTGCACAAAAGCCCTTATTCCTGGATCGGAAATCTCCGTGGAATTATTTTGAATCCATTATCTGGAGAGAGACAATGAAGCGTATGCTGTGTTTGGTCATGGTGGTGGGGATGGTAGCGATGTTCGGCTGTGCCCAGGAGAAGCCGGAGGCAGCCGCCAAGAAGATCTTCGAGCAGCAGGTGGCCGGCCATGAGGGGCTGGAACTGGACACATCCGGCCTTGACTATGACCTCATCGAGGAGGTCGAAGACAAGGCCCTGGTGGAAGTCTCGGGCCTCATGCCCGTCAAAGCGACGATTCCGCTGGTCAAGAAGCAGGGTAAATGGGTTCTGGATATCCCCACCGAAGGAGTTGAGGTGGAGGCGCCGGCCGAGCATTGACGTCCAGCGCCGAAACCCTTCCTGGGTTTTTGTGATCCTTGAACTGCGGCGATTTGTGCCCAGCGATCGTTATTGCCTGCCCCCCGACTCTGTGAGATGCCGCGCAAACGGAATTCATCCTCTTCTTACGAGCTGCTGTTCTACCTGCTCGCCATTCTGTGGCTTGTGGAGGTCATCAACCTGCTGATGGGGCATCGGCTATGCCGCTACGGTATCTTGCCCCGAACGCCACACGGCCTTGTGGGCATCCCTTTCAGCCCGTTTCTACACGCCGGGGTGGCACATCTCTTCCTCAACACCGGCCCGCTCTTTCTGTTGGGTGGTCTCATCCTGCTGAAGGGGCGCAAGACCTTTATCCGATCCACGGTGGTCATCACTCTGGTCGGCGGACTGGGGCTATGGCTGTTCGGGCGCCCCTCTTATCACGTCGGCGCCAGCTTGTTGATTTTTGGCTATTTCGGCTGTCTTCTGGCCCAGGGGGTTTTTGACCGAAGGATATCATCGCTGCTGATTGCGGTTCTCGTGGTTCTTGCCTATGGAGGTCTTTTCTGGGGGATGCTGCCGACGGTTTCCTATATTTCCTGGGAAGGTCATTTCTGCGGGTTTTTGTCCGGGATCATGGCCGCCTGGACCCCGAAGGGGAAAAGAAGATGAAAGCAGATGGCGTCAGCGAAGCGCTCCGGATCGTCTCGATCGGCGCCGGTCGGGGGCGATCATTGAACGTCGTGCTGGTAACGTTCATAGATACGTTGCATTCTACCGGATTGATGCAGGCTTTTGATCACTTGATTGATCTCGCCCATTCGCTTCAAGTGGGATGATTTTTTGCTTAAGAGCAAATGAAAGGTCAGGGGTCCAAAACGGGCTTTGGTCAGTGTGATGCGGTCTGCCAAATCCAATTGCTTGATCAGATAGCTGCCTGCGATCAAGGGTTCGATGGTGATATCCGCCCGCTGGGCGGCCAAAAACAAAAAAGCATTTTCTTCACTGGGAACATAGCGCGTTGCCACTCCCAGATGATCGATATGGTTTTTGTGCCAGACGTTGCCTAGATTGGTGACAGGTATCAGGCCCATCTTCAGAATATCTTCCCCCGAAGTGATGGACTCAATCTCCGAAAGTCGAGGATTTCCCGTGTAAGTGAAAACGTGCAGGTACATCTCGAGAACGGGCGAATCACTCCTCACAGCATATTGCAGGCGGTCCGGGGTGGCAACCGTGATGATCAGATCGGCCAGGCCCTCTTTGACGGCTATCTGGGCCCGTTTCCAAGGATACTCGATATACGTTACCGGCAGCTGCAAGTTCTTCGCGAAAATTTCATTGAGGATATCGATATAAACACCCTGTGTCGTACCCTTCCCATTCTGAAAAACATAGGGCGCCCATTGAGGTGAGGCGAAGACAATCGTTTTCCTGGCATCAGTCGTCGCGGCAGTGACGCCTGATGCCAGAATACATAGGGTTGCGACGGTAGTGGTGAAGGAGATGAGCTTTGTTTTCATTTCATCCGTCTAAATTTCGCGGGCACGAAACAATCCGCTTTGAAGATCCGTTACGATACGCTCGCCCTCCGAAAGTTTGCCAAGACAGGCTGTTCCAGCTTAAAGGCATCCCTTGTTGGGGAACCTAACCTTGTCCACTTATCTCTTGCCATGGCATCGTCCTCAACGCTCCTCCCACTTGGGTTTGCGCCGTTCAAAGAAAGCCTTGACCCCTTCGTGGGCATCGTGGGTGGTGCAGAGGCGGGCAAAGGCTTCGTTCATGAGCTCGAACTGTTTGACGTAGTCCATGTCTTCCGACGCATAAAAGGCTTTTTTGGCAATCTGGAGAGCAATGGGGCTTTTCCTGGCCAAGTCCGCGGCCCATGCAAGGGCTTCCTTTTCCAGGTCTTCTTTGGGTACGACGCGGTTGATGAGCCCCATGGCCTGGGCTTCGGGGGCTTTGATGAGTTCCCCGCCGAAAAGCAGTTCCAACGCTTTCTTGCGCCCCACGAGGCGGGAGACCGGAATTACCGGGCCGACGCAGTTCAAACCGACATTAATGGCCGTCAGACCCATCTTGGCGTTGCTGGCGGCAATGGCCAGGTCCGCGGCTGCCACGAGACCCATTCCATTGGCGGCCGCAACCCCGTGCAGTTGGGCGATCACGGGTTTTTTCATTTGGGAGATTTTCACGAGCGGTCGCTCCATGTGTTCGATCCAGGAGCGGTACTCCATGGCAGACTTGCCTTCCAGCTCGTTCACGTCGATCCCCGCGCAGAAAGCCTTGCCGGCTCCCTTGAGGAGTACCACCCGCACCCCGGCGTCGCCGTCCAGCGCCGTCAGCGCCTGATAAAGTTCTTCGGCCAGCGGCGAAGTAAACGTGTTAAGCTGCTCGGGGCGGTTCAGGGTGATGTGGCCTACAAAGCGGTCGTCTACCTCGACGATCAGGTGTTTATACGTCATGACAGGTCCTCCTGGAAATGGTGAGGGGTGGATGCCGCTCGTCATTAGGGGTGGTATCCGTCAGACGTTACGGCCGCCTTTTCCGTACCACTAAATGCCGCTGAAATACAACCGGGTCGTCCATAGCGTCTGCGGTCCTCCAAAACATAAGGCCGGCTGAGGTCCTTATTCATTCAGACGGGGAATTGTGGTATGGGGTTAGCATTCCTTTCCCTCGGTACCGGCTTAGGCAAGGAAGCCAGCAACTCCATGCGCCGGGCTGCCGGATGATATTCACCAACAAAGGAGGCTCGTCTTGAAAGAAAAGACCCGTGAGAATGTACACAAAGCTTTCATCGGTGAGGCCAAAGCCTATTTCAGACTCCTGGCCTATGCCGAAAGAGCGGAAGAAGAAGACGTGCCCCAGATTGCGCTTCTGTTCCGGGCCATCGCCGAAGCGGAGCGCGTGCATGCCACCCGCCAACTGAACCTCGTCAAAGACCTGATTGTCAAAGATACGGACACCAACCTGGAGAAGTCCTTTCAGCGTGAAAAATCCGTCAGTGAAAACGAATATCCCGCGTTCTTGAAAACAGCGGAAGAGGAGGGCGAGTCGTCGGCCGCTCTGGCGTTCGGCCATGCTCGCGACGCTGAAAGCTATCATGCCAAGCTTTACGAGCGCGCCATCTATAACGTGATCAAGGACGTCGTGAAGGCCTACCACGTCTGTCAAGTGTGCGGCTACGTGACGGACAAGAAGATTCCCAAGGCCTGCCCGGTCTGCGGCGCTCCTCCCGAAAAATTCAAGACCATCGAAGCCTAATGGAGAACCCGGGCGAAAGCCTTCAGCGCCTGTTCGATGTCATCGCTGGTGATACCGTAATGAGTCACCGCCCGGAATTGACGGGGACCGGTGGCTAAAACGTATACCCCCTCATCGGCCAGGCGCGAAACGGTTTCGGCTGCGGAAGCCCCGCCCGTATCCAGATCTACATAAACAATATTGGTCCGGAAGCGATCAGGCTGCAGTTTTGCCCGGCGCATGGTGCTCAGCCCTTCGGCCAGGCGGCGGGCGTTCTGGTGATCTTCCGCCAGGCGTCCGGTCATCTCTTCCAAGGCGACGATGCCGGCGGCCGCAATGATACCGGCTTGGCGCATGCCGCCTCCCACTAATTTCCTGTAACGTCGCGCTTCGCTAATAAAGACCCGGGTTCCGCAGATCAGAGAGCCGACCGGGGCGGACAATCCTTTGCTCAAGCAGAAGGAGAGCGAATCCACGGATTGGGCCAGCGACCTCACCGGCACATTCAAGGCCGTGGCGGCATTGAAGATCCGGGCACCGTCCATGTGAACCTTGAGGCTGTGTTCGGCGGCCAGTTCGGACAGGGCCGTCAGATAGGCGGGCGGTAGGGGAGCGCCGCTGCAGCGGTTGTGAGTGTTTTCGACGGCAATCAGGCGCGTGCGGGGAAAGTGGGGATCGTCTGATCGGATGGCGTTGCGCACGGCTCCTAAATCCAGTGTGCCGTCCGGCAGGTTGGGAACCGTACGCGGATGAAGACCGCCCACCGCCGCGCTGCCGCCTTGCTCGTAGAAGAAGATATGGGCCTGGTCCCCTAGTATGACCTCCTCGCCGCGGCCGCAATGGGTCAGCAGACTGACCAGGTTGGCCATCGTTCCACTGGGTACCAGCAGGCCGGCCTCTTTCCCGGATATTTCGGCCGCCATGGTTTCAAGGCGGACAACGGTCGGGTCTTCACCGAAGACGTCGTCGCCGAGTTCGGCGGCTGCCATGGCCCTACGCATAGCTTCGGTGGGCAGGGTTACGGTATCCGATCGCAAGTCGATGCCGTTCATATGATGACCATCCTTTTTAGGAATATTTCGAATGACTATGGTTATACGATTCCCATTGGGTGATCAAGCCTGGGATTCGCAATTAGCGCTTGCAAATCGGTTTCTTTTTGCACAAGATAAACTGCCCGACCGGGAAAGCTGCATCTGCGGCCTATTTGATGAGGAAACAAAATGCCGTCAGCCTTTCGTGTGATTCCGATTGGAACGCTTCACAAAAGCAAAGAAAAAACCTGGATTGAAATTGAATCCCCCTACCTGCCCGCCATGGACGGGTTGGATGGCTTTTCCCACATCAATGTGTTTTTCTGGTTCCATGAAAATGATCATCCGGAGGGACGTGAAGTACTGAAGGTCCATCCACGCAGGAACACGGCCAACCCTTTGACCGGTGTCTTCGCAACCCATTCCCCCCTGCGCCCCAACCTGATCGGCATGACGTTGTGCCGTATATTGGCGCTCGATCCCCCTATGATTTTCATCGACGAAATCGATGCCTTTGACGGCACCCCCGTGGTGGATATCAAGTGCTATATTCCCAGTTCACGAACTTTCGAGAATCTTCGCCTCCCCGACTGGGTATGAACGGTTGCGCACCATGACGGAACTCACGGGGCAGATCGAGCAGGTCACATATTTTGACGAAGGTTCAGGGTTTACGGTGGCGCGTGTACGGGTCGACGACCGCCCGACGTCTGTAACGGTGGTAGGACGTCTGCTCGATCCTCGTCCCGGCGAAGTGCTGGCCATGCGCGGCGAGTGGGTTGTTCACCCTGCTTTCGGGGAACAGTTCAAGGTCAATGAGTTCAAAATGCATGTGCCCGTCACGGCCCAGGGCATCCTCAGGTACCTTGGTTCGGGGATGATTCACGGGCTTGGACCGGAGATGGCGTCGCGCATCGTTCACCAATTTGGCGATCAAACGCTGCAGGTTATCGAAAACGACATCGATCAGCTTCAGAAGATCAGAGGCATCGGGCACAAACGTCTGGCCAGCATCCGCAAAGCCTGGGAGGAACAAAAAGAGGTCCGCCAGTTAATGCTGTTTTTGCAGGCCCATGACATCCCCACCGGCCAAGCGCTGAAAATTTTCAATCGCTATGGGCACCGCGCTGTCGCCATCCTGCAGCGCAATCCCTATCGGCTGGCCGGGGACATTGCCGGGATTGGCTTCAAGACAGCCGATCGCATGGCACGGCAGATGGGCTTACCGGAGGATTCCCCGTTGCGGGTGGCGGCCGGAGTGCTGTATCTTTTGCGAGAATTTACCGAACAGGGCCATGTTTTCGCCCCGCGGCGCATGGTTGCGGAAAAGGCTTCTGCCCTGCTGGGTGTTTCGCCGTCCGCAATTCAGACGGCGGTCGACCGGCTCTCTGCTCAGAAGCGGATCGTGAATGAACCGCTGCCGGCCGTCACCGGAGATGGCGAGACCGACGAGGCCCTATACCTGCCGTTTCTTCATCAGGCCGAAACCGATGTGGCCCGCATGCTCCGCCGGCTGGTAATGACGTCGGTCTCTACTGCTTCGATGAATTTGAAAGACGCCGTGGATCTGGCCCGGAAATCGGCAGCCGTCGATCTCGTCCCGCGTCAAATTGCGGCGGTACAGGAAGCGGTTTCTTCCAAGGTATTGGTGATTACAGGGGGACCGGGGACGGGCAAGACCACGATCATCCAGACCATTCTGCATGTTTTCGACACCTTGCAGGCCAAGATTCATCTGGCGGCCCCCACAGGACGCGCCGCCAAACGGATGGCCGTGGCCACCGGGCGAAGAGCATCAACGATTCATCGTTTGCTGGATTACAGCATTCAGAAGGGCGGTTTCCAGCGCAATGCGGCATCGCCCCTTAAAACGGATCTCCTCGTGGTGGACGAAGTCTCCATGGTGGATACCCTGCTCATGGCGCACCTGCTGGCGGGGCTGCCCCCCACGGCACGCCTGATCCTGGTGGGAGATGTCAATCAACTGCCGTCGGTGGGGCCGGGCAACGTTCTTGGGGATATTATCGCTTCAGGTAAAGTTCCGGTAGTGGAGTTGACCGATATCCATCGCCAGGCCCGGGCCAGCCGGATTGTAACCAGCGCCCATGCCGTCAATGCCGGGCGGGTGCCGATGCTGCAACCAACGGAACGGCAGAGCGATTTTTACTTCGTTGACCGATCGACGCCGGAGCAGGCCCGCGACACAATTGCGCATCTCGTGGCGGAGCGCATACCCGACCGCTTCAAGATGGACCCCGTCGATGATATCCAGGTCCTCACGCCTATGCACCGCGGTACGGCCGGCGCCGACGAACTCAACCGAACCCTGCAGGGGGTGCTTAACCCCAAAAATGAAGAACTGGTGCGAGGAAATCGTATCTTCCGATTGAGCGACAAGGTCATGCAGATTCGCAACAACTATGATAAAGAAGTCTTCAATGGAGATGTCGGACGCATCACGGCACTTCATGCCAAGGACCAGTCGCTGGCGGTGAGCTTCGATGGACGGGAGGTTCCCTATGTGTCCACCGAACTGGACGAGATCATTACGGCTTATGCGGTTTCCGTGCACAAATCCCAGGGATCCGAATTCCCTGCCGTGGTCATGCCGGTCCTGGCGCAGCATTATATGTTGTTGCAGCGGAATCTTCTCTATACCGCTATCACGCGCGGACGGCGGCTGGTGGTGCTGGTGGGCACCCGTAAAGCGCTTGCCATGGCAGTAGCCAGGAACGATCAGCGGGTACGGTACTCAGGTCTATATAGATGGATGACGGCCTAGAGAGAAAGAAGAGGGAACTTTATGCTCGAATTGGTTCAACTTGGCGAAGGCATATCGATCGAAGTCGGAACCGGACTTCGGGTGCAGGTTGAAGGCATTGATTTTACTTTCACTTCTCGATTTTTGGGAACATTTGACACGGCTGATGTTTTGATCAGCCTGGACCCGCGCCTGGAGCACTTCGAAGCGCGGCTCGAACCGGGTGTCGTGTTTGCGGCCAATTTTCTGGCCGAAGATATCTATCATCAATTCCGGGCACGTTTCGAGCGATTGATCACCGACCCCATTCGCGCCATCGTCCTGAATACGCCTGAGGAAGTGATCAACATCGAACAGCGCATGCTGCCCCGTACACCCTGCTCCGTCCCGGTAAGGGTGGATATTCGCAAGACTTTGGAGGGAACGATAAGCAACATAAACCCGAAGGGTTGTCGCATTGTCATGCCGGTGGGGAGCAACGGGCGCATGCCACTGGTGGTGGGGGACCGGGTGAGGCTTCGCCTGCGGGAACCCGGGAGCCCTCATGGCTATATCGTCGAGGGGCAGATACGCAATATCAACCACAGTGAATTGGAAACGGAAGCTGGGGTACGATTTGATAATTTGCCTGAAATTCTAAGAGCTTTCATCGAAACGCTGGCGCACGGTCAGCATTGATGCCTTTGCCAAGGAGTGTACCGGGCCAGATCATCCAACAGGTCGGGGGAATCCTATTTCCTTGCCGTCTTCGTATATTTTCTACCTTTTCCATCTTACAGAATATCGTCGACGGGCAGACGGTAGACCGGTGGACGACGTATTCCGGATCCTACAGGTTGTCGGCGTCTGAATCGCGCGATGGACGGATACGCGTCGAAACGAACAAGGTGGGTTTCGCAGCCACAATCCGAACTCCCGAATCCGGGAGCGATTGCCGGGGTGCCAGCCATGGCGCGCAGATTTTCGGCCCACCGGTGCTCGTCATAGAATGGGGCGCGACCATACCATATTTCCCTAATGCAACCTAATGGCCTGAGAAAATCCATATGCCAATGGGCTTGGTCGGCAATTTTCAAATGATGGCGGAGTCTGCCGGCCAGACCTCCGGGACCGAGAGCGCTGCCGGAATAGCAGTACCAACCGGCCGGAAAGGTGAAGATGCCCAAGCGGCCGACCATAAGTCGATAGTCAGATTTTAATTCACAAATCAGAATATAGGTTCCTTTCCTTTCATTAAGACCTTTTAAAAGATCTTGTGATGTCCTGATCTTCAATTCCCCCACTATCATCTATCTTTTAATGCGTCGCCCACCTGGAAGGTGGCATTGTCTTTATCGTTAATGAGGTCACGTGAACAGTCTTTTATAGGCGAGGAGATCTGGCTTTTCCGTCATTGAAGGGCGAGCCGACCGTCCCGGCAGGTAACTGTGGCGCATATGGGATGATTTGAGATGGGGAGGCCTACAGGAGGAATTACAAATCCACCGCTGGCGAGGGCAGTAGCATCACGCCGGCCTTGCAGCAGGGCATAACAGGCCGACGTGATTTAAGGAAAGGTGTCGAATGCCCTCCGGATATGCTTCAGCAATGACCGGAAAGTTTTCTGAGGGCGCGCGTGATGCCGCCGTTAATCGAGAAATAGCCGAAATTGTTTATCAATTTTTCCCAGGGAGCGGTTTCGGGGTAGAATCCCAAGTGGTTGCGACCAGCCAGGGTGCGGGAAATGCTTTGGTTTAACGAATAGTAGCCGTCATCCGTGATATCGCTGCTCCACATGGCTTCCGGTGGGTTGTAACCCAGGCAGCTCGATGTCGTTTTCATTTTTGCCCCTCCTTTCGGTTGGAAACAGAAATGGACGATCAATCATAATTATAACAAATACCGTGCCATAGTCGCTTGAGAGCCTGGGGGTGCTGCTGGCAAAGAGCAGACGGATTTCGCTTTTGTTTTTCGGCGCCTGTGGTACCATGCAGCATCGTCACCTCATGTACAGGCGACGATCATCACATGTACAATCAGCCGTTTTCTAAGGAGATCGAAATGCCCAAGGCGTTTCAACTGACCCCGACGGACAGAGAATTTTTTAAATGGGTTTACGCAGCGGGGTTGGCCAGCCCCTTCAGCGATGAACGTGTTGCCATCGAAGAAAGGATTGCCGGTTTCGCCGCAGCATCACCCCGCAAACGCATCGAAGGCGCCATCGTGAAGGTGCGCGAACGCCTCGGTCGTCTTGAACACGAAAAGCAGATCGACTACACGCGCTACGCCGCCGCCGACGGCTTTCTGGTCAAGGCCGGCATTCTGTTTGATTTTTTTTACACCTACCGCGAGCGTTTCGATCAACTCATCCACGACCAGATCCAAGTTGGCGATGATCCCATCCAGGTCTTGTTTGCCAATGAGGCGCTTTCCTTTCTTCGGCAGCGTGGTTTCAACGAAGAGGACTCACTGCGTTATTTTGCCCTCAGCTATCAACTGCGGAGGGCCTATTATTTTATCTATAGGACATTGGTGGGCCGCAGCGCCGGTATGAAAAAGCTCCGGCAGGATTTATGGACCAATGTTTTTACCCATAACATCGATCTTTATGATCGCTATCTCTGGAATCGTATGGAAGATTTCTCAACCCTTCTTCTCGGGGAGACCGGCACCGGCAAGGGGACTGCAGCCATGGCGATGGGACGCTCCGGTTTCATTCCCTTCAGCGAGCGCAAAATGACTTTCGTGGAGAGTTTTACGCGTTCCTTCGTATCCCTGAACCTTTCCCAGTTCCCCGATACGCTGATCGAGTCCGAGTTGTTTGGCCACAAGAAGGGTGCCTTTACCGGTGCGGTCAAAGATCATCGCGGTGTATTCGACCGCTGCAGCCCGTTCGGGGCAATTTTGCTGGACGAGATCGGCGAGCTTTCTATTCCGATCCAAATCAAACTCCTCCAGGTCCTTCAGGACCGCAAGTACGCTCCCGTGGGCAGCCACATCGAGGGGCGCTTTCAAGGACGTGTGATCGCCGCCACCAACCGCTCCATG
>Ga0316576_10001959_pt1 | contig 11492 bp, 11 predicted proteins | sample S0NA_FD_203075 | JGI IMG/M metagenome (GOLD analysis project Ga0316576, IMG submission 203075) | Rhizosphere microbial communities from salt marsh grasses in Alabama, United States - S0-2_050615r3r5 | ecosystem: Host-associated > Plants > Roots > Rhizosphere | place: USA: Alabama | collected... | reverse complement strand
TCTTCCGCATGGTGGTAACGGCGACCACGGACTCGGGCCGCCGGTTCCGCTGCCGGATCACGGCCTCGGGCGACCCCGGTTACAAGGCGACCGCGGTCATGCTCGGCGAGGCGGGGATCTGCCTCGCCCGCGACGTCGACCGGACACCCGAAGTGGCGGGGGTGCTGACCCCGGCGACGGCGATGGGCGGCGTGCTCATGGACCGGCTGCGTGCCGCCGGCCACACCTACGAGGTCAGCGAGCTCTAGGTCCGGGCCGCCCGCGGCCGGATGGAGCTAGCCGGAGTCGAACCGGCGACCTCCAGGGTGCGATCCTGGCGCTCTGCCAACTGAGCTATAGCCCCGCGGCGGCAAAGGATACGGACTGTTCGCGTGCAAGAGGTGGGAGGTCATGCCATACGTCGGCACAAACCGCATAGTCTTCTGTCCAAGCGTTCGCTACTGAGGCGTTATGGGAATCCTCGACGATGCAATCCGAGAACACCTTGAGCTGAAGCGCCAGCACGGCGCCGAAGAATCCGAGCTCGAGGGCCTGGAGGCGGAAGCCTTCGGTCCGGCTGACCGCCCGGACGCGGTCGAAGCCCCGCCGCCACCTCCGGACCCCGGCGCCTCCGGAGATCCCGAGGCCGAGACGCGGATCATAAGCCCCGGTTCGTCGGTCACCGCACCGGCCGGAGAGGGCGATCAGCTCGACAAGGTGTTCGAAGCCAAGCGGCTCGAGGAAGTGGCACCTGAAGAAGAACCGTCGTTCGAGGAACACGAGCTGCCGCCTGCCGACGACGAAAGCAACGACGCCGGACCGACCCAGGAGCAGACTGCGGCCGACCCCGTCGTCGAGGCGCCGGGAGTCCCGCCCGAGACGGCCGGAGCCGAAGCGGGCGACGACGCAGGTGACGCCCTCGAGCGCGAACGACAGCACCTCGCCGGCCAGCCGACCGAGCACTACGACGTCGATGCTGCGATCGCCGAAGAAGACGAGATCGATCTGCTCAGCGAGAGTTCCCTGTCGGAAGAACTCGACCGGGCCCTTGAAGGACCGGGTGATCCGGCTCCGGGGGGCGACGATCCCGAGCCGGAGCATGAGTTCGAGCCCGAGACGGCCGCGGCACCAGAGCTCGAAGACGAGGCGGCGGCAACAGGCCCCGACGATGCCGGAGAGCCCGACCTCGAGGATGCGCCCGATCCCGACGTCGTCACCGGCGAAGTCGTCGAGGAGGAGCAGCCCGACCCGGCCGATGCGGAGTTCTTCGACCAGGACGATCCGCTCGAAGGTACTCCCGACTTCCTCGAGGAGACGCCCGAGCACGACCGGCTCTGGTTCGAGCAGAAAGAGCCGAAGGACTTCGACTTCGGCGACTGATCAGGCCGGCGGCCGGACCCGGGCCGCGGTCTTCAGTCGGGAACGCCTCGCGGCCAGCGCCAGCGCCGCGTCGACCGCGATGTAGTCGGCGGCGGCGGTGAAGGCGCCGAGGCTGAGGTCTGCATCGCAGCCTTCGCCGGTTCTCTTCAGCTGCAGCCTGTGCCAGCCAGAGTTCGCTGCGGCACCGCCCAGCTTCTTCACGACAGCAGGTCCGCCGATCCGCGGAGCGGGACGCGGAAGCCGGTCGATCTGACCGCTGACGAACCGGCCCGCCAGTCCCGGGTCCACGGCCAGCGGCCTGCCCACCCCGACCATCGCGATGCCCGCGTTCAGCGCTTCATCGACTCCTTCCCGGGTACGGAAACCGCCGGTGAGCATCACCGGCACTTCGCCGGCGCTCACGGCAGCCGAGGCTCCGCGCCAGAAGGGGGACTCGTGGTCCGACTCGATCCGGGAGCCGTCGGTCTCCAGCCCGAGCATGGCCGGTCTCTCGTAGTTGCCGCCGGAGACCTCGATCAGGTCGGTCCCCCGGGTACCGAGCTCGCCGGCCAGCCAGGCCAGATCTTCCTCCGCACCGTGCCTGGAGTCGAGTTTGACGGCCACGGCGGCTTCGCGGGGCAGCGCCGCCCTGAGCCCTTCGATCGTTTCCAGCAGCAGCCTGGCCCTGCCTTCGAGATCGCCGCCCCAGGCATCCCGCCGGTGGTTCATCGAAGGGTCGAGGAAGCTGCTGAGCAGGTAACCGTGCGCGGCGTGGACCTGGACACCGGGAAATCCCGCCTCGACCACGATCCTGCCGGCGGCGATGAACCTCGCCCGTATCCCTTCGATCTCGGCTGCTGAGAGCTCTCTCGGCCTGGCGAAGAGGCCGGCCAGTGCGACCGCCGGGCCGCCCGACGGCGAAACGGGACGGGACTGGACGAAGCGCGTGGTCTGACGGCCCGGGTGCGAGATCTGGACCAGAGCATGCGGCCCGGCCGCCTCTGCCCAGCGCCGCATCGCCTCGCGGTCCGTTTGGGAGTCGATGACCACGTTCCGGGCGCGCTCGAGATGCCGGCGGTCGACCATCGCGTTGCCCGTGAGGATCAGTCCCGCGCCTCCCGCGGCGTTTGCCGCGTAGAGCCGGAAGTGCCTCCCGGTCGGGTCGTTGCGGCTGTCGGCCAGTCCTTCGGTCATCGCGGCGCGTCCGAGCCTGTTCGGCAGCCTGAGGCCGCAGGCGAGAGTTAGAGGATCGGTCAACTGCGACGACGACATCGGCGGTTCGCAGCCTACGGGTTCAGCCCATACAATCCCCCGACGGCCTCACGGCCATGCGGGGCCATAGCTCAGTTGGCAGAGCGCCTGCTTTGCAAGCAGGAGGTCGCCGGTTCGATCCCGGCTGGCTCCACTTCCAGTCGCGGCTCCGCGCGCCGGTCAGATGGATACGGCGACGGTCGCGGAGACGTAGATCCCTATCAGCGCCCAGCCCTCCCAGCGGACCAGTGTGCGGCCGGTGGCGAGGAAGAAGGTGGCGATAGCGGTGAGGGCCAGCATCAGCCAGCCTGCCGCGGCGAGAGTTCCGATCTCGATCGTCGACGGTGAGATCACGGCGATCGCGCCGCCGATCAGCAGGCTGTTGATCAGGTTCGAGCCGAGCACGTTGCCGACCATGAGGTCGAGCTCGTTCTGTCTCGCGGCCTGGATCGACACCGCCAGTTCCGGCAACGAGGTTCCGACGGCGACGAGCGTGAGGCCGATGACCGCCTGCGAGACGCCCGCCTCGGTCGCCAGGCTGCCGGCCGAGTCGACGAGCAGCCTCGAGGCGACGACCGTCAGCAGCAGGCCCAGCAGCGACCTTGTGACCTCGACCGTGGTCGAGATGCTGTCTTTCGCCGCGCCGGCGTCGGACGGATCAGGCGGATTTCCCCGGATCACCCAGAAGGCGACCGGCACCAGCGCCAGCAGGATCAGGCCTGTGACCGTACCGAGCCCGATCAGCGCGAAGGCCAGAAAGAGCGCGACCGCCGCGGCGGAGATCAGGGCCTCCCGCTTCAGAGTGCGCACCGCGATCGCCACCGGCACTATCGCCGCGCCGGCGCCGAGCACTACCGAGATGTTGAACGTGTTTGAACCGATCACGTTGCCCAGTGCGAGTCCGCCCTGGTCATTGGCGGCGGCGAAGGCCGAGACCAGCCCGTCTGGCAGGCTCGTGCCCACGCCGAGCAGCACGGCACCGATGAAAAGAGGGCTGGCACCGAGCAGCGTCGCGATCCTCGCGGCCCCGGTTATGAACTGCGAAGCGGCCGCCGAAAGGACGACCAGGGAAACCACGGCCAGACCGAGGTCGACGATCACCATCGCGGCAACCTAGCCCTCGAGTGCGTAGACGGCGCCCTGGGCCAGCAGGTTCGGTGCCAGCTTCGCCGGACCGCGCTCGGCCTCGCCGTTGCCGTTCAGAACCACCCGCCTCTCGATCTCCATCCCGGTCTCGTCGGTCAGCCGCTCGAAATCGTTCAGAGTGCAGAGGTGGATGTTCGGGGTGTCGTACCACTGGTACGGCAGGATCGGCGTCACCGGCATGCGCCCCCGCAGGGCGAGGCCGGCGCGGAGCCGCCAGTGCCCGAAGTTCGGCAACGAGACGATCTGGCGAGGGGCGATGCGCTTCATCCCGGCCAGCACGCGGTCCGGGTGCCTCACCGCCTGCAGGGTGAGTGAGAGGATCGCGACATCGAACGCGCCGGCCTCGATCTCCTCCAGCTCGGCCTCGAGGTCGCCCTGGGTGACCGGAACGCCGCGGGCTATGCAGGCGTGGAAGCCGTCCGGGTCGCGCTCGATCCCGAGCCCCTCGCAGCCCTTTTCGCGGATCAGGGTCTCCAGCAGTGCCCCGTCGCCGCAGCCGAGGTCGACCACACGGCTGCCCGGCGCGACCATCGCGGCGACTATGTCGAGGTCGGGCCGCATCAGCCGATATCGCGCTCGCCCGCCAGCCGGTCCATGAAGCCGCTCACCGTCTCGTGGTAGTCGGGTATCGCGAACAGGAAGGAGTCGTGCCCGTGGGAGGACGAGATCTCACGGAAGGTGACCGGAGCACCGGCCAGCCGGAGCTCGGCGGCGATCTCCTTCGAGTGGGCCGTCGAGAAGCGCCAGTCGGAGTCGAAGGAAAGCACGAGGTAGGAAGTGCCACCGGCCTCGACGCGACGCTGGACCTTGACCGGATCCCGGAACGGATCGAAGTAGTCCATGACGCGTCCGAGGTACAGGTAGGTGTTGGCGTCGAAGCGCTCGACGAAGGACTGGCCCTGGTAGTGGAGGTAGCTCTCGACCTGGAAGTCGACGTCGAAGCCGAAGCGCGGCATCTCTGCATCCTGGATCCTGCGGCCGAACTTCTCCCGCATCGACTCTTCCGACAGGTATGTGATGTGGCCGATCATCCTCGCGAGCCCGAGGCCGCGGTCGGGTCTCGCTCCGGTGTCGTAGTAATCGCCGCCGTTGAAGTCGGGGTCGCGCATTATCGCTTCCCTCGCCACCGCCGAGAAGGCGATGTTCTGCGCCGACAGGCGTCCCGAGGCCGCGATCACCAGTGCTCCGTCGATCTCACCCGGGTGGTCGATCGTCCACTGGAGGACCTGCATGCCGCCCAGCGAGCCGCCGACCGCGGCAAGCAGCCTCTCGACGCCGAGTTCGGCGAGCAGGGCCCGGTGGACCGTGACCAGGTCTCGGACCTGGATCAGGGGAAAGCGCAGGCCGTAGGGTCCGCCGGTACGCGGGTCGGGCGACGAGGGCCCCGTCGTGCCGCTGCAGCCGCCGAGCACGTTGGCGCAGATGACGAAGAAGCGGTCGGTGTCGAGCGGCCTGCCCGGTCCGATGATGTTGTCCCACCAGCCCGGCCGGTCCGGGTCGTCGCCTTCGTGGATGCCGGCGGCGTGGGCGTCGCCAGAGAGCGCATGGCAGATGAAGACCGCGTTGGAGCGCTCGGCGTTGAGCCGTCCGTAGGTCTCGTATGCGACCTCGACCCGGGGTATCTGCGCTCCGGAGTCGAGCGTGAGCGGACGGTCGCCGTCGAAGACGACCGCCCGCTGCGTTTCTACGACGCCTACGCCCGGAGGCAAGTCGCCCCGCTATTTCGCCTTGGCCAGGGCCTGGTCGATGTCGGCCAGGATGTCGTCGATGTTCTCGATCCCGACCGAAAGCCGGACCATGTCGTCGGTCACGCCGGCGCTGGCCAGCTCGCCTTCGTCGAGCTGGGAGTGGGTCGTGGTGGCGGGGTGGATCGCCAGCGACTTCGCGTCGCCGATGTTCGCGAGGTGGCTGAAGAGCTCCAGCGAGTCGATGAACTTGCGGCCCGCGTCCCTTCCGCCTTCGATGCCGAAAGCAACCAGCGCTCCGCTGCCGCCGCTGAGGATCCGCGAGGCGATCTCCGCGTGGCTCGAGTCGGGCAGCCCCGGGTACTCGACCCAGTTGACCCCGTCGGTTCCTTTCAGGTGCTCGGCGACCGCGAGCGCGTTTTCGCTGTGCCGTTCCATCCTCAGCGGCAGCGTCTCGATGCCCTGCAGCAGCAGGAACGCATTGAACGGCGACAGAGCGGCGCCGGTGTTCCGGAGCAGCACGGTGCGGACACGTCCGACATAGGCCGCCGGGCCCATCGCGTCGGTCCAGACGACGCCGTGGTACGAGGGATCGGGCTTGGTCAGTCCCGGGTAGCGGTCACCATGGGCGGCCCAGTCGAACCTGCCCGAGTCGACGATGACGCCGCCGATCGAGGTGCCGTGGCCGCCGATGAACTTTGTCGCCGAATGCACGGCGATGTCGGCACCGTGGTCGAAGACCCTGGTCAGGATCGGCGTCGGCACCGTGTTGTCGACGACCAGCGGCAGGCCTTCAGCGTGGGCGGCGTCGGCCCAGGCGTCGAGGTCGACGACGTTGAGGCGCGGGTTGCCGATCGTCTCGGCGAAGACGAGCTTCGTGTTCTCGTCTACGTTCGCTGCCAGCTCTCCCGGCTTGTCGGGGTCGACGAAGCGCACCTCGATCCCGTACTGCGGCATCGTGTGGGCAAACAGGTTGTACGTGCCTCCGTAGAGCTTCGAGAGCGCGACGATGTTGTCCCCGCTGCGGCATACGTTGAGCACCGAGTAGGTCACCGCTGCCTGTCCCGAGGCGACGGCGAGCGCGGCGACGCCGCCCTCGAGCGCGGTCATACGCTCCTCGAGCACGTTCCAGGTCGGGTTCATGATTCGCGTGTAGATGTTTCCCGGCTCGGCCAGCGCGAACAGGTCCTGCGCATGCTGAGCGTCGTTGAAGTTGTACGAGACGGTCTGGTAGATCGGGACCGCCCGCGCATTGGTCGTCGGGTCGGGCTCCTGCCCGGTATGCAGGGCGATCGTCTCCGGCTTGAGGCTCTTGTCTTCTTCGCTCATCTCTCTCCTGGTTGGCTCGACTGAAGGTTGCCGCGAACTCTATATCCGACCCGGAAACTCAGGAAACCGCCCCGCCCGGCTCGCCGGGCGGGGCCGGCCGCCGGCTAAGAGGAAACGACTTCGACGCTGAAGCTGACCTCGTCGGTCTCCGAGTCGGCCTCGGTGATTTCGCCTTCGATCTTGATCCCGTTGCCGTTCGGCTCGGTGGCGTCGCAGCTGAACTTCTCACCGACCTCAGCCGGGACTTCGGGACAGTCGACCGACTCGAGCGGTGCTCCGACCGAATCCTCGAGCGATGACTTGACCTGGGCCGAGAGCTCGTCAGACGAAACGACGCTGTCGCCGCAGGCGCTCAGGGCCAGCGCAGCCAGGAGGGCGGCGCCGGCCAGGGAAAGGGACTTCAGGTTCATGCGGTTCTCCGATCGGACGAGTTGCGGGCGCCCGCAGGCGCGGATACGGCAGCGAGTATAGGCCGGGAAGCCGCTCAGCCCGCCGAATCTCCCGATCCGGAGCCGAGCGGCTTCAGGCGCACGTCGAAGGCGCCTTCCTCGTCGGTGAGTGTGAGCACCAGATCGCGCTCGTTGCCCTCGACGTCGAAGGCGGTGCAGTCGACTTCGTTGCCGCGTGTCAGATCGATCCTTTCGGGGCAGGTCACGTCATTGATGACCACCCCGGTCTGGTTTCTAAGCGACCTCGCCGCGGCCGTCTCGAAAGCCGTGCCGGATGCGGCCGCCGATACGACCTGCCAGTTGAAGCGGACCTTTTCGGTTTCCGAGTCGAACTCGGTCACCTCGCCTTCGATCGTCAGCTCTACGTCGTTCTCGTTGACGGCCTTGCAGCTGATCTCGGAGCCGACATCGGCATCTGCCTCGTCGCAGTCGATCGATGTCAGCAGAACCCCGGATTCGTCCTCAAAGGCCAGCCGAACCTGCTTGTCCAGCTCTTCAGCGGAGACGCTGTTACCTACGCTGCAGGAGAACTCGCAGCCGGCCAGCAGTACCGAGGCCCAGAGAGCGGCAGCGATCAGGACGAGACGTTTCGAGTTCAACGGATACCCCCGTGATGCGTAGTTATCCGGTATGGACGGTCGGCCACAGGCCCGGGTCTGAGTATAGGTCCGGCCGAGGGACGTGAGTACGGCGACCCGGAGTCCTCAGCGCAGCTCTTCCAGCCAGGCTGCCAGGGTGACGAGGTCTTCTTCGACCAGACCGTGGCCCGCCGCCGGGTCCATTCTCACGACCACCGATGCGCCCGCTTCCTCGAGACGGAGGGCGAGCTCCCTGCTCTGGGCGGCCGGCACCAGCGGATCCCGTGCGCCGGCGGCGACGAAGACAGACTTTCCGGTGAGGTCGAGCTCCGGTTCGGGCTCGTAAGGAAGCATCGGCCTGAGCAATGCGGCACCGCGAAGCAGCCCGGGATGGCGGAACAGAAGGCTGGCCGCGATGTTGGCCCCGTTCGAGAACCCGACGGCGACGACGCGCGATGGGTCGAAACCGTAGGCATCCGCGGAGCCCGAAACGAAGGCCGCGAGTTCGTCAGTTCGCTCGAGCAGGTCCGGGATGTCGAGCATGCCCTCGGCATGCCGGCGGAAGAAGCGCCTCGAGACGCCACCCTCGAGCACCTTTCCGCGCGGGCTGAGCAGCGCGCAGCCCGGTGCGAGCTGCCGGCCGAGCGGCAGCATGTCGCGCTCGTCGCCGCCCGTCCCATGCAGGAGCAGAAGCGTCGTGGCGGACTCTTCGCCGGGTTCGTAGACGTGCTCGAACTGTGAGGAATCCTGTCGGTCCGGACCGGTCATCAGCGGTAATCCTATGCGGGGGCGGCCGGATCCTTAACCGGTCTCGCCTGCGCCACGATAGATTTGCCGCATGGGTATCGAGGGATTCGAGAAGGGACAGAAGGTCTGGGTCCATGGCGACGGCGGTACGCAGCGGCCGGCGGTCTTCGTTGGCGAGGGCGAGAACGCGACCTTTTTCGGAGGTCCGCCTCAGTGCTACGTCGTGATGGAGGACACGAAAGAGGGTGGCGAAGTCGAGCTCGACCGCATCACCGCGAGGGACTGAGCCGCTTCTATCCCGATCAAATCACCCTGAATTGGGCTCCCCCAAGCCAAAAGGCTTCAGTCGCCGAATGTCGCGACTCCATAACATTGTGTCCGTGTCCTACCCAGTCCACTCTCTTCTGACAATGACCCGCCGGGCGGGTGGTTGCCGTGGCTGAAATGTGGCGATCGACGATCGGCAAGAAGACGATCGTCGCCGTGACCGGGACGATCCTGGTCGCGTACCTGATCCTTCACATGGCGGGAAATCTGAACTCCCTCTTCGGACCGGGAGGCGCGGAACCGCGGATCGACGAATACGCGGAGTGGCTGCGCACCTTCGGTGAGCCGCTGATCCCGTACGAGGGGATCGTCTGGGCCGTGCGCGCGATCCTGCTCGGCGCCATCATCGTCCACATCGTGGGGGTACTTCAGCTCAGGGCCAGGAACCGCGCGGCCCGGCCGGCAGCCTTCCCCGCCAAGCGCATCGGCCGCTCGTGGGAGTCGCGCCTGATGATGGTGACCGGCCTGCTGCTGCTGGCCTTCATCGTCTTCCACATCCTGCAGTTCACGACGCTGACCATCGACGTGACGCCACTCGAGCGGGGCGCGCTCTACTCGAATGTCTACAACGCCTTCCAGGAGTGGTACTTCGTCGCCATCTACCTCGCGGCGCTGGTCTTCCTCGGCATGCACCTCAGGCATGCGATCTGGAGTCTCTGCCAGACCCTCGGCTTCGACAGCCCGGAGCGAAACTTCGGCATCCGCATGGGTGCCAACGGCCTCACCCTCGTCATCGTCGTCGGCTTCGCCCTGGTGCCCGTGCTGTTCTTCACCGGCGCCCTCGCCGAGCCTCCGGCCGACGAGGTCTCGGCATCCCTCACCACGATCGGAAGCGGTGCATGATGAGCACGATCACGTTCGACCCGAAGATTCCAGAAGGGCCGATCGAGAAGAAGTGGCAGAACTGGCTCGACGGGCATGCGCTGGTCGGTCCGCGGAACCGGGCCGGCAAGAACGTCATCGTGATCGGAACCGGGCTGGCCGGGTCTTCGGCGGCGGCGAGCCTCGCGGCCCAGGGCTTCAGGGTGAAGAGCTTCTGCTACCAGGACTCGCCCAGGCGGGCTCACAGCATCGCCGCCCAGGGAGGGATCAACGCGGCCAAGGACTTCGCCAACGAGGGCGACTCGGTCAGGCGCCTGTTCGCCGACACGATCAAGGGCGGCGATTTCCGCTCGCGCGAGGCCAACGTCTGGCGGCTGGCCCAGCTCTCCGAGAACATCATCGACCAGGCGGTCGCACAGGGCGTGCCATTCAACCGCGAATACGGCGGCTCGCTGGCGACGCGCTCGTTCGGCGGCGTCCTGGTGCAGCGCACGTTCTACTCCCGCGGCCAGACCGGCCAGCAGTTGATGCTCGGCGCCTACAGCGCGCTCGAGCAGCAGGTTGCGGCCGGGAATGCCCAGGTCTTCAACCGGCACGAGATGCTCGACGTGGTCCTCGTCGACGGAGTCGCGCGCGGCGTGATCGTCAGGAACCTGGTCACCGGGGAGATCGAACGCCATGCCGGCGACGCGGTGGTGCTCGCCTCCGGCGGCTATACCAACGTCTACTACCTCTCCACGAACGCGATGGGCTCGAACGTCACCGCCACGTGGCGGGCTCACAAACAGGGCGCGCTCATGGCGAACCCGTGCTTCACGCAGATCCACCCGACCTGCATTCCCCAGTCGGGCGAATACCAGTCGAAGCTGACCCTGATGAGCGAGTCGCTGAGGAATGACGGCCGGGTCTGGGTTCCCCGCAAGCCGAACGAGGACAGGCCTCCCGGAGAGATCCCCGATGCGGAGCGGCTCTACTTCCTCGAAGAACGCTACCCGGCCTACGGCAACCTGGCCCCGCGCGACATCGCATCCCGGGCGGCGAAGACCGTCTGCGACGACGGACTCGGCGTGGGCGGGACCGGCCGCGGCGTCTACCTCGACTTCCGCGACGCGATCGCCGAGCACGGCCGTGACACGATCGAGCGCAAGTACGGAAACCTCTTCGACATGTACGAGAAGATCACCGGCGACAATCCGTACGAGACGCCGATGATGATCTACCCGGCCCCGCATTACGCGATGGGCGGACTGTGGGTCGACTACGAACTCCAGACGACCATCCCCGGGCTGTTCGCGATCGGCGAGGCGAACTTCTCCGACCACGGCGCCAACCGGCTCGGCGCCAGCGCGCTCATGCAGACGCTGGCTGACGGCTACTTCGTCGCGCCTCATACCGTCACCGACTACATGACGCGCTCGGGCGATCCGGTCGGGACCGACGACTCGGCCTTCGACACCGCGCAGGACCGGGTCGAGAGTCACATCGCCTCGCTGGTCGACGTCGGAGGCAGCACCGTCGCCCAGGACTTCCACCGGGAGATGGGGAACGTGATGCTCGACAAGTGCGGCATGTCGCGGACCGCCGAGGGTCTGAACGAAGCACTGTCCGAGGTGCGCCGCATCAAGGGCGAGTTCTGGTCCGACCTCCGGGTCGACCCGGGCGTCGAGGAGCTGAACCAGAGCCTCGAGTACGCGAACCGGGTCTCGGATTTCCTCGAGCTCGCCGAGCTCATGTGCCACGATGCACTGAGGCGCGAAGAGTCGTGTGGCGGTCATTTCCGCGAAGAGCACCAGACCCCCGACGGCGAGGCACTCCGGGAT
>Ga0316576_10001958_pt1 | contig 11494 bp, 7 predicted proteins | sample S0NA_FD_203075 | JGI IMG/M metagenome (GOLD analysis project Ga0316576, IMG submission 203075) | Rhizosphere microbial communities from salt marsh grasses in Alabama, United States - S0-2_050615r3r5 | ecosystem: Host-associated > Plants > Roots > Rhizosphere | place: USA: Alabama | collected... | reverse complement strand
TACCGTCGCGAATGATGGTGACGGTGACCTTCGTACCAGGAGGCATCGCGGATACCGTGTCGATGAGCTGTCGGGTGTCCTTGACGGCCTCACCGTTGATCTCGACGACGACGTCGCCGTGGCGGATTCCGCCCTTGTCGGCGGCCCGGTCGGGCACAACCTCGACCACCAGCGCGCCGTCACGGCTCGACAGGCCGAAGGCCTCGGCCGTGTCCTGATCGAGGTTCTCGATCGAGATCCCGAGGTAGCCCCGGACGACCTTCCCGGTCTCGCGAAGCTGCGGCAGGATGCGCCGAGCGGTGTTGATCGGCACGGCGAAACCGAGGTTCTGCCCACGGGCGTTGATCGCGGTGTTGACGCCGATGACGTCGCCTCTGATGTTGACCAACGGACCTCCCGAGTTGCCGAGGTTGATGGCGGCGTCGGTTTGGATGTAGTTCTCGAACGACGAGCCTTCCTGAGACAGCCCGAGGACCCGCCCCTTGGCCGAGACCACCCCGACGGTCACGGTGTGGTCCATCTCGAGGGGGTTGCCGACGGCCATCACCCACTCACCCACCCGCACCCGTTCAGAGTCGCCGAGGGGTAGGAAATCGAAGCTGCGGTCGGCATCGTTCACCCGCAGCAGCGCAAGGTCTGTGGCGGGGTCGCGACCCACCACCTCGGCGTCGAAACGGGTGCCGTCGTCCAGCTCGACGACGATGTCGTCGGCATCGTCGATGACGTGGTCATTGGTCACGATTTCACCGTCCGCGGAGATGAAGAACCCGGATCCCGCAGAGCGCCGCACCGACGGCTCGTCGTTGGGCGTGTCCGGCCCAAACTGGAAGAAATCGTGGAAGGGGTCGCGCGGCATCCGCCGGTTCCGCTCGGACGGTTGCTGCACGTCCTTGACGAAGACCGACACCACGGACGGAACCACCCGATCTGCAAGGGTCGCGAAATCCGGCGCCGTCGTGGCCTCCGCGGCGGCCGGCCGGGCTTCCGCAGCACGATCGGCCACCGCCGGCGGGGTCAAATCGAGACCGCCGGCAATCACCATTCCGAACAGGACCGCCGCGACCACGATCGCCGCGAGCGAGTAGTACTTCTGCTTCTCGGTCGTCATTGTTCCTCCCGAAATCACGCCGCCGTCAGCTGAGCGTCCAGCGGACTCTGGCTCCAACAACAGCAAACACCGTGCCAGCGTTCCCACGAGACTGATCGCCGAATCGCTGCCAGATTGGCACTCGACCCCGAGCCGCGTCCGGTCGTTTCACCGGTCACGGTTCATGGGCTCAGCCGGCGATGTGTACTTGATCCTTGCCCCCGGCCTTGGCCTCGTACATGGCGAGGTCGGCCGCCCGTAGGAGCAGGTTCTTCTTCATGTCGGTGGTTCCCTGGCGCGGCAGGTGGACCGGGTAGACCGCGACCCCGATCGAGCAGGTCAGCGGTTCCCGCCAGTAAACCGGGCCGTCCGACCAGGAGAAGCTGCCCTGGAGAAACTGCGTCCGGACGAGGGCCCGTTGCACCTCTTCGGCAGTGGCGGTGGCCTCGTCCAGGTCGTGGTCCGGAAGGATGACCACGAACTCGTCACCCCCATAGCGGGCCAGGGTCGCACCACCGCTCGTGATGGTCTGTCGGAGCAGGTAGCCGAACTCCTTGAGCACCTGCGAGCCCGCCAGGTGTCCATGGTTGTCGTTGACGAGCTTGAAGTTGTCGAGATCTAGAAAGAGCAGAGCGACGGTTCCTCCGGTGACGTCCGCCCGTACTAGGTCCTCGGTGAGGCGATGGTGGAAGAAACGGTCGTTGTACAAACCGGTGAGGTCATCGCGGCGGGCCATTTCATTGGCCCGCTGGGCGTCGAGGAGATTCTCAATCGACACCGACGTGTACCGAGCGAAAATCTCGAGCATCTGGAGGTCGCGCTCGCTGTAGCCCGCTTCGCCGACTCGGTTGAGGAGCTCGAGCACGCCACACACCGTACGTTCGATGCGGACCGGGACCGCAATTGCACAATCGGTCGTGAAGTCCATCCCCTTGTCGAACTTGGAATAGAAGTTCGGGTCGTTCTTGGGATCGTTCATGAGATAGGGCTCGCCGGTGCGGTACACCAACCCGGCCACGCCCCGGTCCGCCCGGAGGTGCTGGCCGAGAAGGACCTGCGCTGATGCTCCGAAGGTGGCAACGAAGTAGAGCGAGGTTTCGGCCGGGGTCTCGCCACGGTCAAAGGGTCTGTCCATGAGAATCGAGCCCGATGTCGAGGGCACGAAGTCGTTGGCCTTGGAAAGGATCTCGCCGAGAAAGGACGTCACCGCGAGCTGGGAAACCGCGAAGGCCGAGTAGCGGCGCCGGTCGAGGAACGGCTCAAGGTCTTCGATCGGAAGGGAATAGACCCGCGGCGACGGCATCGATTCAGTGTATCACGCACGTCGCAGAAGTCGTCGCAGCCGGCCCTCCAGATCCACCACGGTATGCGAATGGTCTGCACGTCCGGGAGCGAAACGCACCGTCTCGAGGTCCCGCCGAAGAGCCTGCATCTCGTCCTCGAGCGCGGCGCCGCGGCTCGTGTTGCGGGCGTCGAGCCACCATCGCTCGAGGGTTAGCTGAAGCTCGCGAGCACGCTCCGCGGGGCTTTGGTCGGCGCGGCGTGGCGGCAGAGGCATCCGCCGGCGGCGGGTCACCGCCCAGGTCAGGCCACCACCCACAAGCAGACCGGCCGCAAGCGCCGCCGCCAGCAGCAGCCACGATGGCAACGACGAACGTCCGACGCCGTCAGCAGGTCCGGCGTCGGCGGTGCTGTCGACAGCCGGCGCCGGGGTCGACACCGGAGTCGGCGTCACCGGCGGCGGGCCCACCGTGAGGGTGAGAGGACCGATGGTCTGACTCCGGTATCGACCGCTGGACGGATCGAAAACGGCGAGGTCCACCGGCGCGAGCTCGAGCTCGCCCCAACCCTCCGGGACAACCGTCGTCTGCCAGGACCGTTCGCCGTGGATCCCTTTCTCATCGATCGTGACCTGATTCGTTTCCTCGGGAGGGTAGGTTTCACAGCCCTGACAGGCGGGCCACAACGGTGGTGCCTCGACCAGCGGGAGGTTGCCACGCCCCTCGAGGGTGATCGTGAGCACTGCCGACTCGCCGAAGTCGATGACTGCGGGCTCGATCGAGGCGCGATAGCGCAGGTCGCCGACAGCGCCGGCGAAGCCCGCCGGCGCTGCTGGTCGCTCCGCCACCTCGACCGTTTCCGCCGGGGTCGACCGTTCCACCATCTGACCCGAGTCGAAGACGCTCCACGACCGGACTCCGACGGCCGCCGACACTGCCGGAATCTCGAGCTGCCCCGCTTTGAGCGGAACCAGCACCGAGTGGAGCACCGGATACCGGTAGTACCGGGTCCCCTCGACCTCGACCACGTCGGGCGTGACCTGGTCGGGACTGTCGACTCGCTGCGCCCAGAAGCCCGGATAGGACGGCGCGGTCTGCCAGTTGAAGCGATCGATGGCGGCCACCGTCGAATCGAGGAACACGGTCGCCACCAACGGCTCACCGACCACGACCCGGCGGGTACTGAAGACATGACGGAGCACGAGCTCCACCCGAGGCGGCGCGCGACGCGGCATCAGGTCCGCAAAGGGATCGCCAAAGGGCCACCGGCCGCGGTTCCGGGCCGGCGGCGCGATGCTGCCCGCGACCACCTCGGCTGTCACCGGCTCGGCTCGCAGCTTGATGTCGCTCGCGGTCACTGTGATGGATCCAACCGACGCCGGACCGGGCTCGAGACCGCGGAGCACGAATGTGAAGGTCTGGGCCCGCGATGCGACGCCGTTGACGAAGGTGAACTCGGAGCCGGTCGACGGTCCCGCCACCACCTCGAGGTTGGTGAGGGTCCCGAGCTCGGGCACACCGAGGTTGTCCGGAGGCTCGTTGACTCGCACGGTGAGCTGGGCGACATCCTCGACGCCGAACTTGCGCGGTTGGAGCTGGACCTCGAGGTTGGGCTCGGCGGCGACCGCGGGTCCGGCCACCGCCAGGACCAAGGCGACGACCAGCCAGCCGCCAGCATGCACCGGAGCTCCTCTCACCAGTCCTTCTCCACCTGCACGGCCTGAGGGGTCGGTGATTGCATGGCCTCACGCGCTTCGGCCTCGGCGCGCTCGAGAGCCTGGAACAGCGCCTCGTTGTCCGACGGAGTCGGGGTCGGCTGCGGCTCACCCGGCGCTGCCGAGGGGGTCGGCGTCGGCTGCTGGCCCTGATCCTGCTTGTCGTCCTGGTCCTGATCCTCGTTTTTCTGTTGCTGGTCGTCCTGGTTCTTCTGCTGCTGCTGTTGCTGTTGCTCCAGAAGACGCAGCGCGAGCTCGTAGTTGCGCTTGGCCTCGACGTCGTCCGGGTTGGCAAGAACCGCTTCCCGCAACCAGCGCACGGCGTTCTCGGCCTGTTGGTGGGTCAACGCCGCCGTCCCCGAGTTGTAGGCGGCATCGGGAACCCCGCCGGCGTACGCCTGCTCGAGCATTGGAGCGGCAGCATCGAGAGCCCCGGCGGCGCCGAGGGCGGTCCCGAGATCGAAGAGCCGCTCCGGGTCCTTGGGCTCGAGCATGGCCGCCCCCGCGAAGGACTGGACGGACTCGTCGAGCTTGCCCGATCGCCACTCCGCCGCCCCCTGACGGGCGAGTCGACGGCTGCCCCCGGGGATGAGCCGCTGCCACCACGACGGCTCGGGCAGGGTGCGAGATTGGTGTTCGGCCGGCGCTGCAGTGGCAGGAGGCGGCGGCTGAGGCTGCGGCATCACTGCCGGCTGGCCGCCCTGCTGGGCGCCGGCGGGAGCAACCGCGATCAATCCGACGATCGCCGCCGCGACCGCCAGCCGCCGCCACGGCGACAGCAGGAAACCTGTCGCCAACGCCGCGGCGGCCGCTACCAGGAAGAGCGGGAAGCGCTCAACCCTCTGCACCTTCTCCTGGGCTTCAATCTCGCGGGTGCGCACTCGGGCGATCGCCTCGGCAAGCCGATTGACCACCCGCCGATCGTCGAGAGGAACGGCCTCGCCGTCGACCGCGTCAGCGATCGCGGCCAGCACCTCCGGATGAGCGCGGGTGATGACGGGCTGACCGTTGCGGTCTCGCTTGTACTGGACGGAACCGTCGTTGCCCGGCACGGGGATCGGGCCGCCCCGTTCGGTCCCGGCAATGACGGTCAGAGCGCCGACGCCGGCGTTCTTCAGCGACGTCACCGCCGCATCCACGTCGCCCTGGAGGTTCTCACCATCGGTCACCATCACCAGCACCCGACCCTCGCCCTCGGTCGGCAGCAGCTCGAGGGCGGCTGCCACAGCCGCTTCGATGTTCGAGCCGGGCCTCGCCACCATGCCTGGGTGGATTCCGCCGAGGAACACTGCGACCGCATCGAGATCGGTGGTCAGGGGCACCAGGGGATAGGCCTCGCCCGCAAACACCACGACGCCGACGCGGTTGCCCTCGAGCAGCGGCAGCAACCGGATCGTCGTCTCGATGCACCTCGCCAGACGCATCGGCGGCAGATCGGTCGCGAGCATCGAGTCCGACACATCGAGGGCGAGGACCACGTCGCGGGTCCGCACCGACTCCTCACCCGGCAGCTCACCCCACTGAGGACGAGCCAAGGCCAGGACCAGGAGCGCCGCGGCGCCGCACCACATCAGCAGGCGTATCAGCCCGGTCGCCGGCACCCCACCCATCACCCGGTCCCAGACCGCCGGTGAGGCGAGCTGCCGTTGTTGCCGCAGACGGACCATGTGCCGCAGCACCGCCGTCACCGCCGTCACCGCAGGAACCACCAGCAGCGCCAACACTCGAGGCTCTCCGAAGCTCACCACGGAGTCCTCCCGAACACGCCCTCGAGGGCGGCGCCTGCAAGCAGCAAGACCAGCGCCGCCGCCGCCCAGGGCTCGAATCGCTCACGGTACCGCACGAGCTTGGTCGAGGTGAACTCAGTCTTCTCGAGCTCGTCGATCGCGGTGAAGACCTCGGCGAGCGCTTCGGCGTCGCGAGCGCGGAATGAAGTGCCGCCGGTGATCCGTGCGATTTCGGCCAGCAGCTCCGGGTTGACCTCCATCTCCACCTGCTCCACCCGTCGGTGAACCCGACCGGTCCGCGGATCGACCACGTTGACCGGCATCGGAACCACGCCGCCCCGGCCGACCAGCACCGTGTGGACGGTGATCCCGAGCTCGGCTGCCATCTCGGCGGCGTTGACCGGGTCGAGCTGACCGGTGTTGTTCGAGCCGTCCGTGACCAGCACCACCACCTTCGACTCGGCCTCGGAGTGACGCAGTCTCGCGACCGCCGTGCCGAGCCCGAGCCCGATGGCGGTGCCGTCGGGTAACGCGCCGAGCTCGACCTTGTCGAGGAGATGCTGGGCCACGTCATGATCGAGGGTGAGAGGGCACAGGGTGACTGCAGCGCCGGCGAAGACCACGAGGGCGAAGCGATCGTTGGCACGCCGTCCGAGGAAGCTCGAGATGACTTCCTTGGCGACGCCGAGGCGATCAGTGGGTTGAAAATCGAGCGCCGCCATGGAGCCGGAGACATCGAGCGCCAACACGAGATCGACTCCCTCCGCGTGCTCGAGCTGACGGGAGAGCACCTCCTGGGGCCGGGCCAGCGCCACCGCCAGTGGGACCAGGGCACAGGCAGCGAGGACCCCCGCCACAACCGTTCGTTCAGGCAGCCCACTCGAGCGGCCGATGGCCGCCGCCACCTCTGGAAACGGGAATCGTTGCCAGCGCCGTCGCAGCAGCCACAGCACCATCAGAACCAGTGCGAGCACGGCCAGGACGAGCCACCAGGGCGTTGCGAGGCGCATCAACGGCCACCCTCCGCGGCCTCGAGCGGCGCCTCAGCGGCCACGAGGAAGCCCTCCACCGACCGTGCCGCCGCCACCACGTCGGCAAGGGCCGAGCGAAGCTCCGCATCGCCGATCAAACGGCGCCCGAAACGAACGCCGTCGGCCACAGCCATCGCCCGTTGCACCAGCCGCTGGCTGTCTTCCGGCCAGCCGCGACGGCGCGCGAGGAGTCGAAGCTCGAAGGACGTCATCTCCTCGGCGGGCTCTCCGGTCCTGCGCTCGAGGTACCGGCGCAATCCGGCTGCCACACGGTCACAGATGCCGTCGCTGGGATCTCGACCGACCCGAGGCTCGAGCTCTGCGGTCAGTGCTTCGAGCTCGGCCAGAGGCGGCAGCAGCGAGCGAGCGCCGGCATCTGCAGCGTCCTTCGACCGGCCCCGCCACAGCCAGACACCACCGGCGAGCACTGGCAGCAGAGCAATGAGGAACGGTGCAACCCACTCCCAGGCAAAGCCCCGCGCGCCGATGGGATCCCGCAGCGGCGCCGGCTCCGGCGTTTCCTCGTCGGCAGCGAGCACCGATTTCACCGAGATTTCGGGCGGGTCGGTCGACGTTACCGTCATCGTCTCTCCCTGCGGTGACCTCGCCGAAACCGTGACCTCGGGCAGCTTCTGCTCGCCCAGCGCGAGCGGGATCAGCTCGATTCGCCAGGCCGGCGGCCGCGCACCGGCGACCGCAGACGGCGCGCCGGCCACGGCCCACGGCCCGTCGGGATCGGCTGCGACCGTCGGCTCGCCCCAGAGCCAGCCGTCGTCGCCGCGTGCTGTCGCCGTCACCTCGACCCGATCGCCGACCCGAACCTGGGTCGGCGACGCCTCGAGCTCGACGACCGGTTCGGCGGCCGCCGCAGGGACCGCAACGAGCACAGCCACGGCCAGGGCTCGAAGCGAATGGCTAGCGAACACGGCGACGCTCCCGGCGCTCGAGCATCGAGCGGACGACCGGCAGGTAGTCGGCATCGGTGACCAGGTCGACCACATCGATCCCCGGCGGCGGCGAGCCGGCGACGTCTCGCGGGCGACGTCGGAGCACGCCCGGCCGGCGGTTCTCGATGTCGAGTACCGGCAACCGCGCTCCGGACAGACCCTGACTCGCGAGCTCGTCGGCAGCTCGAACGACCACGACCTCGTGGCGAGCCGCCAGAGCGAGCAGCTCCCGGCGCGGAATCGGACAGCTGCGATCGACGACCGCGACGACGATCCCGCGCCGACGCAGCAGTCTGCCAGCACCGCGAACGGCCGCCGCAAAGGCGGTGCCGTGACCGGAGGGTACGGCGCCCAGGACCTCCCGTACCACCCTCAGCCCGTGCCGCCAACCGAGGCGCGGTGGGATTACGGTGCGCAGCGCGTCGTCGAAGAGAATCGCGCCGACGCGGTCACGGCGTGCTCCGGCGAGGGCGAACAGGCTTGCCACCTCGGCGATGAGGTCGTGCACCGTCATGACCCCCGAGCCGAAGCGGGTCGAGGCCGACAGGTCGACGAGCAGAAGCACAGTCAGGTCACGCTCCTCCCGGTAGCGCTTGACGTGGAGCTCGCCGGTCCGGGCGGTGACGTTCCAGTCGATGGTGCGAACGTCATCGCCCCACCGGTACTCACGGACCTCCTCGAACTCGAGGCCGAGACCGCGAAACGCGCTCTGGTACTGGCCGGTGAGCCCGGCCTCCATGGCCTGACGGGTCCGAATCTCGAGCCGCCGGACCTGCGACCGCAGCTCGGCGCCGGCCGACTGCGCGAGATCCACCGGACGAGGACGTCCGAGGTAGGTCGCGAAGCGTCCGATCAAGGAACCTCCACCGCCAGCAGCATCCGATCGACCACCTCTTCGACGGTGACACCCTCGGCTTCGGCCTCGTAGGTCAGGACCATCCGGTGTCGCAACACCATCGGGGCAAGCTCCTTGACGTCCTCCGGGGTCACGTAGGCCCGACCTCGAATCATGGCCAGTGCCCGGGTCCCGAGTGCGAGGGCGATCGAGGCGCGGGGCGATGCACCGAAGCCGATCAGCGGAACCAGGTCGCCGAGGCCGACCTCTGCCGGCGCCCGAGTGGCGGCGGCCAGGCTGACGATGTAGGTGCGGATCCGATCATCGAGGTAGACCTGGCGAACGATCTCCTCGAGCTCGGTCAGCTGCTCCAGCTCGGCGACCCGGCGCGGCTGTGGGAAGCTCTCGGCGAGATGGAACTCGAGCACCCGCCGTTCCTCGTCGGCGGTTGGGTAGTCGACCAGGACCTTGAACAGGAACCGATCGAGCTGAGCCTCGGGGAGCGGGTATGTACCCTCCTGCTCGATGGGGTTCTGGGTGGCGAGGACCACGAACGGTACCGGCAGCCGGTGCGTGGTATCGCCGATCGTCACCTGGCGCTCCTCCATGGCCTCGAGCAGAGCCGATTGCACCTTGGCCGGCGCCCGGTTGATCTCGTCGGCCAGCACCAGGTTGGCGAAGACCGGCCCCTGGTGGGGGACAAACTGTGACGATCGCGGGTCGAAGACCTGAGTGCCGGTCACGTCGGCAGGCAGCATGTCCGGCGTGAACTGCAAGCGCTGGAAGCTGCCACCCACAACCGATGCCAAGGTGCGGACGGTGAGGGTCTTGGCGAGCCCGGGCACGCCCTCCAGGAGCACGTGCCCCCGGCACAGCAGGGCCGCCAACAGCGACTCCACGAGTCGGTCCTGACCGACGATCACCTCACCCACCGCACGTTGGATCTCGCCGAGGCGTGCAGCTGCCCGGTCGACCCGGTTCTCGAGCTCTCTGTTGTCCATAACTCCCCCGCAGGCCATCTGGCCTGATTATTAAATGAGGCAAGGATCGTGCCCGCTTCTACCACCTGTTTTCCACGGCCGGTTGGCGTCGATTCGGCGGCTCGGGCGTCAGATCGGCACTGCAGGGGATCGCAACCCCGGCAGCGGCTCCGGCAGGGAGCGTTCCGAACGCGAACCCACAGGTTGACGCCAAGGTTCCAGAGAAGCGCCGTTGTTGGATGGCAGCGGGCTCGGCTCGCTTGACCGAACGTCGCCCAGAGCATCGACTCGATGTCGGCTATCACAGCAGGAAACGGTAAAATACATACGATGCCCGTCACTCACATCGGTCGCTACGAGATCGTCGAGACACTCGGCCGGGGCGCAATGGGAGTTGTCTATCTCGCCCGCGACCCGCTCATCGGCCGCAAGGTGGCGCTCAAGACCCTGCGCATCGATCTCGACGCCGAAATGGCGGACGAGTTTCGCGAACGCTTCCTGCGTGAGGCTCAGGCCGCCGGTCGTCTCAGTCACCCGGGCATCGTCACGATTCACGACGTCGGCGAAGACCGTGAGAGCGGTGTTCTGTACATCGCCATGGAGTACATCGAGGGTCGGGACCTCAAGCAGATCCTGGCTTCGGGTCACCGCTTCCGGCCGTCGGAAGCGGCGCGAATCGTCGCCGATGTTGCCGTCGCGTTGGACTACGCCCACCAGATGGGGGTCATCCACCGCGACGTCAAGCCCGCCAACATCATTCTGACCCGAGACGGAACGGCTCGCATCGCGGACTTCGGGATCGCTCGCCTCGAGTCCTCCAACCTGACGATGGACGGCCAGTTCATCGGCACCCCGAACTTCATGTCGCCCGAGCAGATCCTCGGCCGGACGGTGGACGGCCGCTCCGATCTGTTCTCCCTCGGTGTCGTGCTCTTCACCCTGCTCACCGGTCGGCGCCCCTTCGCCGGCGACAGCATGCATGAGGTCACCCGTAAGATTGTCGAGCAGCCGTGCCCGATCCCGTCGACCGTCGAACCTGAGGTTCCGGCCGCCTTCAATCCGATTGTTGTCAAGTGTCTCGACAAGGACCCGGCCCGTCGCTTCCAGACCGGTACGGAGCTCGCCAGGGTGCTCGCCACCCTGGCCAGGTCCCTCGTCCGGCGGGAGCCAGACGACGACGCCGGCACCTCGATCCACTCCCCCGATCTGGAGACCCAGTCGGGCGAGGTCATGAGACCCGTGCGCGTGCCTCAGGCGGCGCCGGCCTCGCCGGCGGTGGTGGCGAAGCGACCGGGCCCGAGAGCGCGGATCCACCTCCCGGAGCCGTTGAGGTGGGAGGTCACGCCGCGTTGGACATGGACGATTATCGGCGGCTGGCTCGCCCTGTGGACCGCCGTGATCTCGATCGCTCTGGCCCAGGTCGATGCCGGACCCTTCGCCGCACCGTCCGAGGGCGTCACCAGGAATCTCCATCGGTGCGTCGAGGCGCTGACCAGGGCCACTGCCGCTCTTCAGGCCGACCGCCTCGATGTCGCCTCGTCAGCGGTGCGAACGGTGCTCGACCAGGCGCCGGCATCCCCGGCAGCGCGAGCTCTGGCCGCCGAGGTCAACCGGCGGATGGAGATCGAACGGACCAGTGCCGCCACGCAGCAGCGGGTCGCGGATCTGATCTCCGAGGGACGTCGGCTCTACCGGGCGGGCGACTATGTCGCCGCCTCCGCCCGATTCAGCGAGGCGCTCGAGCTCGACCCGCAGAGCGAGCTCGCGGAGAGCTTCCTCGACCTGATCCAGGATCGTACGCGTCAGGTGCGGACTCGCCCGCGTACGAGCACCACGCCGCGGAGCAGGGACGACGACATCGACCTCTCACGAGCTCGTCTCGCCGCCACCCA
>Ga0316576_10001957_pt1 | contig 11496 bp, 7 predicted proteins | sample S0NA_FD_203075 | JGI IMG/M metagenome (GOLD analysis project Ga0316576, IMG submission 203075) | Rhizosphere microbial communities from salt marsh grasses in Alabama, United States - S0-2_050615r3r5 | ecosystem: Host-associated > Plants > Roots > Rhizosphere | place: USA: Alabama | collected... | reverse complement strand
ATGTGGTGGGCGAGACGCCCGCAGCCACAATCATGACGCACGCCACACCGAGAAAACGCGGCAACCGGCGCCCGAGTTGTGGCGCGGGCGTCCCGCCCGCGTATGCAGCCGTTCCGGTTCCTCGTCGCCTGCCCCGTCGGGTTGGCTCTGATGGACCGGCGACGCATCCGCCCCGAGTCCGTCACGGAGCTTGGCGGACACGAATCACTGATCTTGCCACTCCAAGATCGTCGAGTCTCGACCGACCGTGCTGATGGCAGACACGAAGACCTCGTGGCGAAGCCCTGGAGCGTATCCCCCCACCTGAACGAAGGTGTTGCTGTACGACAAGACTGGTGGGTTGCAGACCTTGTGGCCGATGCGCCTGCCGTCGAAACGCGTGTAGACGTACTTGATACGCTCAGTGCCATCCGCTGTGACGTCAACTGTAATGTCGAACCCGATGACGGATCGCTTTTTCGAGATCTTGATCTTCATTCGTGCCTCCATGTCTGACTGACACCAGGTCGAGGCCGGCGCAGGGAACTCCGGGTCCTGGGCACCGGTCTCCGCAGAGAATTCGACGCCTGAGGCTGGGAACTGACAACCTACCTAACGAATGGACGTCCGGTTTCGAACACCACCATCGGTGCGTCGGGTCAGGGGGTCCATCGCGAGGAACTGAGATCCGGCGGCGCCGACATCTCCCTGGTGTTGGATGACAGTGAAGGAGCATCTCCTCCGCGTGCCGCACAAAGCAATATGCTCTTGAGAACATTGACTCGGAGCTCGCGTACCTCTCAACGGCACAACGCCCGACAGGAGGCCCGGAATGAGATCGGCGATCGTGATCGCAGCTTTTCTCGTGGCCCTGAGTGTTGGCACGATGGTTCACCTACAGGGCGCCGCCGGCGCGTCGACCACAGCCGAATCCACCAAAGCCGAGACTGGACCCGTCTACTTGATGGGGGCGGCGCACACCCCGGGGTACAACGACACCCAGTGGCGGACCAGCCTCGAGGTGTGCAACTTCAGCGGCGTTTCCCGGACGTACGAGCTCGCCTTTCTCTACCGCGGCGAGAGCAACCCCGACCCTCTGACCGTCGAGCTGGGACTCGCGCCCGGGCTGTGTGTGAACTCCCCGGATGTGGTCGTTTCGGCGTTCGACCTCGCCGAGGCGGTCGGGACGATCCGACTCACCGCCGACGGTGACGGCATCGTTGCCGTCGCCCGGACCTACAACGACACTCCGGAGGGCACCTTCGGAACCGCCCTCGGGACCAACTCGGTCGATCAGGCCGCGGTTTGCGGGACGAGCGCCGTGCTGGTCCACCTCGCGCAATCGGCGTTGGAATCCGAGGGCTACCGTACCAATCTCGACCTGCTCAACGTGACTGGCCTCGAGATCGTCGTCGAGATCGCCCTCTACAGCTCAGCCGGAAGCCACCTCGGCACGTTGTCGACCACGCTGATGCCCTTTGAGTACAGCCAAGAGACGAGGATCTTTCGGCAGGTCACCGGGGACGAGGTGGCGGACGGCTATGCGGTGGTTCGAACCAGCACCGTCGGCGGCGCACTGCTGACGGCGGCGTCACTCGTGGACAACCGCACCGGCGACACGACGACGATCGAGGCGAGCCGGCCTCCAACTTCCGAGCGCTGGCTCGAGCCGGAGAACATGGGTCCGGTCATCAACTCGTCAAACGACGAGTGGTATCCGGTGTTCGCCCGCGACGGCTCGTTCATGATCTTCGTGGCCCGGGGCCGCGGGGGCTACGGCAGCGGCGACCTCTACATCTCGCGTTTCGCCGCCGGCGAGTGGCAGACTCCCGAGAACATGGGCCCGAACGTCAACACCACCGGATTCGAATCGGCTCCGTACCTGAGTGCGGATGACCGCACCCTGTACTTCACCAGCGACGGCGGAGGAGCCGTCGGCAGCTTCGACCTCTGGTCGTGCCAGCTCGACGACGGCATCCCCGAGCCGCGGGTCAGAATGCCGTCCCCCCTCAGCACCAGCGCCCTCGACTGTTGCCCGGTGGTCTCCCCCGACGGCAACACCCTGTTCATGTGCTCGAACCGCGCGGGTGGATTCGGCAACCTCGACGTGTGGGTGTCGCAACGGGTCGGGGGCGTTTGGCAACCGGCAGTCAATCTGGGCGAGACCGTGAACACGGCCTGGATCGACAGCCCGCGCTGGTTGTCCGACGACGGCACGACCCTGATCATCGACTCGAATCGCCCCGGCCGGCTCGGCGGCGTCGACCTGTGGTCTGTGGCAAAGAGCGGCTCCGACTGGCTCGCGCCCGTCAACCTCGGGTCACCCATCAACAGCCGCTTCGACGAGCAGGGACCGGGGTTCATTGGCAACGAAGGGGTCATTGGTGGGCGGATCTACTTCGGCTCCGGCCGTTCCGGCGGTTACGGCGGTTGGGACCTTTGGTACTCGGACTTCGGCGCCCCAGTCGCCACCGAAGCGGTTGCCAGCGGGGGCTCCGGGCCCGTCCGGGTTCCCGCCGTCACATCAATCGCCCAGCGAACCCAGTCCACCCAAACCGATGGGAAGGCCCCGACCGGCCGCTGCTGCTGTTCGAGCGGTCAGAGATAGGACGGCGGCACGGGTACCCGCCACGCCATCCCGTGATTGCCGGGCCTTTGTGACCATCACCCCGCCGCCGCCTCCATCTCGTTCTGTCGCCCGCACCGGAGCCCAGGGGGATGAGGACAATGACAGCCCGTGAGGGAGGCCGACCGGAATCGGCGCCTGCGCAACAATCAGAAACAAGCTGAAGCTCATTGCAACGTGATCGACATTCGTGCGACACACCGGGACCCGACTCTCCTGGTCAGGGCGGCCACCACAACACGACTCGGCGGCGCCCAGAAAAGGAGACACACAGATGGCACAGAACAGAATCAAACGGATCGGACTCTGGAGTGCGGGGCTGGCGCTGATCGGTGCAGTCGGCGTCGCGGTCGGGGCCTATGCCGCCGGCCCTCTCGGCCACGGCGCCGCGATACATTGGGTCGTCGGTGAGATCATCGAGGACCTCAATCTCAGCCCGTCGCAGCAGGAGCGCCTCGACCGGATCCACGCCATCGTTCAAGCCAAGATTGACGAGGTGCACGCCACACACGAGGACGAGCACGCCTGGCTGCGGGAGCAGGTGGCCCTCGGGCAGGTGGACCAGGCCCAAGTGCGGGCCGCCATCGACGAGCATGTCGAGGGCTTCCGCGCCACCGCCTATCAGGTGGGCGACGAGCTCACGGTCTTCCTCAACTCACTCGACGAGTCGCAACGCGCGACCCTCCTGGCGAAGCTGGACCGCCTTCACGACAGCCTCAAGCAGGCCCACGACGGCAAGCACGGTCATTTCGGTTCGCACGAGTGACGTGATCCCTTCATCGCTGGACGACCCGAGGCCCCGGGCCTCGGGTTGTTCCCGCTGTTTGGGAACGTGGCATGATGACGACCACCATGATTCAGCTGCTGATGATCGACGACGACGAGAAGCTGGTTCGGCTGGTGCGGGAGTACCTCGAGCCCCAGGGCTTTCGTGTCGCAGCCGCCCACGACGGACGCAGTGGGCTCGACGCGGTGCGGAAGCACGCCCCGGAGCTGGTGATCCTCGATCTCATGCTGCCCGAGCTGGACGGCCTCGAGGTCTGTCGCCGAGTGCGCGAGTTCAGCAGCGTCCCGGTGCTCATGCTGACCGCCCGCGGCGACGAGGCCGATCGTGTGGTCGGTCTCGAGCTCGGCGCCGACGACTACCTGGCCAAGCCGTTCAGCGCGCGTGAGCTCCTGGCCCGAATCCGAGCCGTGCTCCGTCGGTGCGGCAGCGAGCGGCGGGAGCCGGACGGCGCGTGCCGGGTCGGCGACCTCCGAATCGATCCGACGACCCGCAGGGTGCACCTCGGTGAGGACGAGGTCGAGCTCACCACCGCGGAGTTCGACCTGCTGCTCGCGCTGGCGGAGAACGCGGGCAGGGTCCTCAGTCGCGAGCGGCTGATGGAGCATGTGCATGGCAACGCCTTCGCGGCCTACGACCGCGCCATCGACGTCCACGTCAGCCGTCTGAGGCAGAAGCTCGAAGAGGACCCGCGGCATCCGCGCTGGATCAAGACCGTCCGTGGAGTGGGCTACCAGCTGGCCCGCGAGGATCGCTCGTGAGGTCGTTTCGCTTCGCCCTCCGGATCGCAGGGTTCTTTGCCGTGGTCATGGCGGTTGTGCTCGTCGGGTCCTTCGGCCTCTTCGCTCGCGTCGCGGGGCACGATCTGCTGCGCGAGGTGGGACGCCTCCGGGCCCACGAGGGGGTCGCGGCTGCCGAGCGGATCGAGGCCGTCATCGATACCGCACCGCTGCAAGGGCCCGAGGTGGCGGAGATCCTGCGAGCCGAAAGCGAACCCGTTGGGACGGAGATGAAGCTGCTGCCTCCCGACGCCCAGCCGCCCGAGGTTCACAAGCATCATGCGCTGGAGATGTCGGCGATCGCCGTACGGGGCCGCCGGTGTGTCGTCTTCGGCCCGCCCGTATTCGAAACCAGGGTGCCGGTTCTGAAGGAAGGGCGCACGGTGGCGCTGGTGGCGGTGCGGGGCCATCTGCACGACCCGCAGGCTCACGGCGAGTTCCTGCTCGGCACCCTGGAGATCGGCGCGCTCGCCCTGGCTGGGATCGTCTCGCTGTCGCTCTACCTGGCGGCCCCGCTTCGCCGGATGGCGCGGTCGATGGACCGGATCGCTGCCGGCGAGCTCGAGCACCGAGTCGTTGTCAAGGGACGCGACGAGGTCGCCCGCATCGGTGAGAGCTTCAACGCGATGGCCGAACGCATCCAGGCTCTGCTGACGGGACAGAAGGAGCTGATGGCGGGTGTCTCTCACGAGCTGCGCTCGCCGCTGGCGCGGATCAAGATGAACCTGGAGCTCGTTCGGGAGCGGGGCGCGGACGCCCGGCGGTTGGACGAGCTGGAAGATGAGATCGACGGGCTCAACGAGCTGGTGGACGAGCTGCTGGTGGCCAGCCGATTGGAGCTCGGCGAGACCAAGGTCGAGGTCACCCGGCTGATTCTCGGTGAGGTCGTCGATGCCGCCTGGCGCCGGATCGAGAACGAGGCCGCCGGGCGTCAGCTGATCCTGGACATCGACGCCGAAACCGAGCGGTTCGAGCTGAACGGCGATCGGTCGTTGCTGACCCGCGTGCTCGGGAACCTGTTCGAAAACTCCCTGCGCTACGCGGGCGGCGGCCGGGTTTCGGTCCGCGCCCACCTAATCGGGGACAGCTGCGAGATCGAGGTCGTGGACGACGGCCCCGGCGTTGCGGACGATCAGATCGACCGGCTCTTCGAGCCGTTCTTCCGCGGTGATGCGTCACGTTCGTGCAAGACCGGCGCCTCGGGTCTCGGTCTGATGATCGTCCGACGCGCCGTCGAGGCCCACGGCGGGGCGGTTCGCGCCGGCTGCCCGCCCGGCCGCGGTCTGAGGATCGTCATCACCCTGCCGAAGTGACATCGAAAGAAGGGGTACCGGCACGCTGCTCCACGATTGCCGAGCTCTGAAGGCCGCCACCCCGCCGCGACCTTCATCTCCTCGAGAGCTTCGGCCGGCATGGGACAGGCGGTGAGGGCTACGAGGGCCGGCACGCGCTTCGCTGCCGGAGCGCCTCCTTGCGGGCGGGACGCCCGCACCACAATCCGCGCGACCCGGTCACCTTGGTGGAGCGGGCGTCGTGGTGGCGCGGGCGCCTCGCCCGCGTTCGGGCCAGCTCGGACTATTCATGAGGTTTCGTCGTGAGAGCGACGAGGCGCCGATGCTGGCCGCGTTTTCTCAGCTTGGGGCGCGGAGGCATTCTTGACCGTACGTCGAACACCCCGAGGTGGGGAAACACGGCCAGGGCGGATGCATCGCCGGCCGCAGCAGAAAGCTCGCGAATAGTCCGAGCTGATCCCTCACACCTTCAGCGTGCCTCTGCGATGGAACTGCACCCTCCGCCCTTCAGGCTTCCTTCTCCACCGTTCATTCTTCCGTTCTGCCGGAGTCAGAAAAGTGCCGCGGCCAGCAGAGCGAGCGTCCAGCTGGCCAGCGACCCCAGCAACAAGTACTCGGTGACAGTGTTGAGGTCATCCTTCTCGTCGCTGTCCGATCGGGCCTTTTCATTGAGCTCCGGGAACCGGAGGATGCTCTTCGCGGAAACGGTGAGCGCGGCGGCGGTCGGCTGACCGCTGAGCACGAAGCCGAGAATGAGCCATCGTTCGAGAATCCCGATGATTCTCCCTCCACGGAGCTTCTGCTCAGAGCTTTCGGGATCGGCGCCGGCAGCCGTCAGCACCATCCGTACAACGGCGTTCGCGACCGGCCCGAGCCACAGCAAGACTCCTACCAGAAGGACGGCGGCTTCGGCGCTCGCCTCCGCGAGCCCGGGGTACGGGAGCCTCGAAAGAAGCGACTGCAGCCATCGTCCATCCGCTCCCACTGTCGCACTGATGATCCCGATCGACATGACGCAACCGAGCTCCACGACGAGACTCACCCAGGCTCGAGCCGTCTTGCTCGAGATCAGGCGATCGATGAACGTGCCGACGGCCAGTGGAATGGCAGCGAATGCGACGACGGGGATCATGTCCGCGAACGAGAGCCCAAAGGAGAGACCACACACCCAGACGATGGCTGTTGCCGTGAGGATGCCGAGGACTGCTCGCCTGGGGCTCGCGATCTCCCGGATCAGACCGCCGGCCACCGTACCGGCAACGGCCATGGCGATCAGCCCGATCCCCACCGCGATCACTGGAGCGCTCCGTCGTGTTTCGACGGTGTCCCAACGACCTCGTCAAGCATCCTCTGGCACCGGATCAACAGTGCCGCCCCCTTCTTGCGCGAGACATCGGAGACCGCAGACTGCGAAATCTTCAGCTCGCGCTTGATGTCGACCTGCCGCTTGCCACGGAACAGCTCGAGGGTCACCAGCGCATCGGTGCGGCTCATGTTCTGCACAATCTGGTCCCGGAACAGCAGGAGGCCGTTCGTGAGCGCCTCGGTGAGGTGGTCTCCGTCGCTGCCGACTGACAGCCTGGTCCGGATGTCCGAGCTGGGCAGCCCTTTCTTTCGGGACTCGAGCCCGGCAAGGGCCGTCATCGCGTCACGGGCGTTCCACCACGCCGAACCGGAACGAGCAATCGTCGGCTCGCTCTTTCGAGGGGATTCGGTCGACCCCTGGCCGATGCCGAAACGGAGCTGATACTGACCATGGAGCCTCAGCTGGATGAAGAGTGTCGACTTCAGGGCGTCGGCGATCGAGCGGCAGGCGCCCTGGATCTCGTCTCCGGCGGCTGGGGCCAGCGCCATCGGCTGGACGTGGTCGACCTCCCGATTGACCCAGGCCAGGACCTCCGCCAGCGTTTCGAACATCGGCTGCTGGTCTGCCGACCTCGAGCTCACCACGTCGCCGATGATCGCGCACACGACGTTCTTGGACTTGGTGACCATCGTCATGATTATAGCCCATTCCGCGATAATTTCAAAATATCGTCAGATCATAGATAATTTGTGATTATCGCTCGAAGCCAGATAACGAGAGGGCGCCCGGCTCTCGCTATTCCGCCAATATCGAGTTCCGAAGGCCATCATTCCGCCGCGACCTTCAGCTCCTCGACCGTTTCGGCCGGCATGGGGCAGTTGGTAGGGGTTACGGGGACCGGCACGCGCTTCCCTGCCGGAGCGCCTTCTTGCGGGCGGGACGCCCGCACCACAATCCTCGACCCGGACGGCTTGGTGGCGCGGGCGCCGTGGTGGCGCGGGCGTCCCGCCCGCGTCAGGGACCTCCCGGTTCCTCGCTGCCTGTCCTGTGAGGTCAGTGGCTTGCCCGGACTGCTCACGAGCTTTCTGCTGCGGTCGTCGGCTCCGCTTTCGCCGGTTTCCTCCTCCAGCCGCCGCCGGTGGTCAGGCACTGCCAACCCCATCGCAACCACGAGATGACCGCGGCGGACAACCACAGAGCCCACATGAGCATGACCACACGGTAGATCCACAGCGGCAGGGAGAGGATTGTCACCTCGGGCATGGGTCCGTCGGAGAGGTCGTCAAACCACACCAGATTGTGCGCCCACGAGCCGTTGCCGGAGACATGCATGTCGGGGCTGCCGAGCAGGCCGAAGGGGATGGCCACGACCAGACACACCAGGGCCGCCACCGTCAGGCCCACCAGTGCAAGCTGGATGAGATCGAAGCGCCACCACGGGAGCTCCCGGTCGAGGCGCTGACGGGCGTCGAGGGCGATCAGCCAAATCACCACGATCCCCAGGGCGACCCACGAGAAGGTGGAGAATCCGAGGCCGAGCAGGAGCCAGTGTCGAAGCTTGAGCTGTGTCCGGCCGAGGCGGGCGAGCAGCACCGCGAGGAGCAACATCACCGCCAGCTCGCCCCAGTAGAGAACCGCCGGGCCGACGCGTGGGCCACCGGTCGCCAGCACCCAGCGGTGGTCGCCGGGATTGACGATCACCCCCAGGTTGGAGGCGGATGCTCCGAGATCGACAGCTGGGCTCCGCTGCCACCAGGAGGCGCCGGATTGGTCGCGAAAACGGACCTTCAGATTCTGTTCACCCGGGCGGATCGGCACGGTGAGGCGGCCTTCGTCGGGCCGGATGTTCAGGGGCGTGGCGTCGAGCTTGACCTCGAGAACCTCGGCCGAGGGCGGCAGGCTGATGGCGTGCTGGCCGCCGCGGGTGCTGCGGAGCTGCAGGTCGAGCGTGTGCTCGCGAGCCCGTCGCCCCGCTTGAGTCGTGAGGGTGGCATGGTCGATGGCCAGGGTCACGCCGGCCACCGGCTCGGGTTGGCTGATCGTGATCAGCAGGGTTTCCGAAGGCAGAGGGTGGAACTCGTGAACCCAGAAGTCTTCGCTCTCATCCGACAGGGTCGGTGGCAGCCCCGAGAAGACGGCGTTCCACTGGTGAGACACCACGACCCGCCAGACCTCGGATCGTTGATCGAGGGCGGGAGCTGTGATCTCGAGCCGATCCATGGGCTCGAGCCGCGACTGCCAGCTGGTGGTGGAACGCCCGGTCGGCAGCGCCGCAGTGACCGAACCCTTCGATGCTTCGAATCCGGAGCTGAGGACGCTCTCGCCGGCCAAGAGCGGCACCTCGACCGCCAGGCTGCCGGTGGTCGGAGCGATCCGGGAGACGGTGGTTGTGACGGTCCAGTCGAGATCGAGGTCGAGGGTTCGTTCGACTCGCACGAAGGGCGGGATCTTGACGGCTACCACCTCCGAGCCCCGGCTCCCCTCATCCCGAACCCGGACCAGGGTCAGGGTGTCAGTGACCAGGTTCTCGTCGCGGATACCGTTGATGCTCCATCCGTCGGCGCGGGCGACGATCCGCGCCGGAGACATCGGAAACGGGATTTCGGCGGAGTCGACCCCTGACAGAAGCCCAGCCAGCCGAACTCGGTGCACGCCCCGGTTCAGGGCGACGAACAGGCGCCCGGCCGCGGCCAGGGCAGCATCCCGCGGACGGCCGTCGACCTCGATCTCGGTCAGGTTCCACGCCCTTTTACTGGACGGGATGGGAACGGCGACGAAGGCCGCGGTGTGCACGGTGAGGGAGATCTCCAGGTGACGATCGGTCGCCGTCACCACGGCCATCTCGAGGTGGCCGCACTCCGGAACGCACTCGGGCGCCCGCGCCAACCGCTCACCGAGCTGGGCCAGGAGGGACGGATCGGGCGTGGACTGGGCGTCAGCGGCGCCCGCCCCGATGAGTGTCAGCAGCACCGCGATGACGACGGCGGTGGATGCGCCCTTCCGAAGCCCGTTCTTGGAGCGCCAATCGGTGAGGATTCTCGCCACGATGGCGACCAGCAGCCCGACCATCAAGACCCTGAGAAGGCGGGTGAGCCAGACGGGGGTCATCAACAGCCGTACCCGCTGATCGGGATTCACGGGACCGGCCCAGGAAAGTCGTGCGGTTCGCCACTCCCACGCCGGCTCGCCGCCACCGGACTGAAAGACGTTTGAAGCGGCATAGCGTTCCAGGCGCAGCGCGTTTCGGGATTGGAGCGCGCCGCTGGGAAGACTGCTGGCTATGTAGCCGTCTCCCAGCGCCATCATTTTTGACCCGGCCGCTTCTTCCCTGACTCGTGAAAGGGGCTTTGCCACCTGGTTGGAGAATCCGTCGCCCGGCCCGGTGAGACCGGCCCACGCGCCCACCTGATGACGTTCCAGCTGAGGGTAGAGTGCGAGGCGGAGCTGCTCCGCAACGAACGGCAGGATCACCAGGGCCAGGACCAGAATCGACAGCAGCACGCCGACCCGGACAAGGTTGGCGAGCCGGCCCTCGGGCAAGGCCTGGCGGATGAGGCTCAGGCCGACGACGACCAGCAACAGCAGGAGCGGTCCGACCGACTCGTGGTAGCTCAAGACCAAGAAGGCGGCCGCGACCACCGCCCATCGACGCCCGAGCAGCCGAGCGACGAGCAGGGTCGTGATCATGAGCAGGAAGACGTCGAGCAGGCTCCAGCGATCGATCCAGGCATCAGGGCTGGAGTCGGCACCGAGGGCCGCGATCAGCTCGCGGCCGGGTGGAAGGTGGACGGCGGTGGAAACCGACTCGAAGCTCTCCGACCAACCTGTGACGGGAATCGCACCGACTCGGGCGTCGAGCCGGGAGGTGGCCTCGAGACTCAGAGTCGGGTTGCGGAGCTCGACGCCGGTGAGGCCGGTGTCGGCGCCCGAGGTGATCAGCAACGGCTGACCACCGGCCTGGGCTCGGGAGAGGACGAAGGGCAGGGCCATGTCGAGCCTGAAGCTCTGAACCAACCGACCGGTGACATTGTCGCGGGCCGTCATGCCCTCGCCGTCGAAGTCGATCCAGAGCTGTCGTTGCAGGTGCAGTCGGTTGGCATCGTCGGCCATGCCGCGGCTACGCTCCTCGACGACCAATGTGTCGCCGGCGCCCAGGCTGAAGGCTGGATCCTGGCTCCACTCCGGCGGAACGTCGACCTGGGAGGGATCGACCGCGAGACCGCCCGACGCTCCCGTGACTCTGAGGCGAGAATCCGCCTGGTAGCTCCAGATCTCACGCTCGGGCCACGGCGGTCCCGGGGTGTCGAGCTCGATCTGCGTGAGCGGCCCGGTGGCGCGGGCCGTCACCGCCACCTGCCACTTCCCGGGCCGAAGCTGCAGGTGAACATTGCCATCACGATCGAGTAAGGCCTGGAGGTCCGCAGCAATCGACACGGGGACGAAGCCCGAGGGCAGCGCCGGACCGAGCACGGCCTCACGTCCCTGGCCGGAAACGTCGAGGCGGATGCGGGTTTCGAGCATGGCGGGCACGCCGTCGGCGAGACGCCGACGGACCTCGACGGAGAGGGCGTCGGCCTCACCGCTCTCGGTGGCCGCCCGGCCCAGCCACAGCGAGTTCGCCGAACGCTGCAGGGGAAAGACGGTCTGCCCGTCGATGGTGAGGTGGATCCGACCGATACTCGCCGGGATCGGCAGTGCCTCGGGACGACGCTGCCATTCCAGGCGCCCCG
>Ga0316576_10001956_pt1 | contig 11499 bp, 7 predicted proteins | sample S0NA_FD_203075 | JGI IMG/M metagenome (GOLD analysis project Ga0316576, IMG submission 203075) | Rhizosphere microbial communities from salt marsh grasses in Alabama, United States - S0-2_050615r3r5 | ecosystem: Host-associated > Plants > Roots > Rhizosphere | place: USA: Alabama | collected... | reverse complement strand
GCATGTTCTGGGTGACGAGGCGCCCGGCCAGCAAGGCGCGACGAGGGCGCATAGCCGTAGCTATGTAACCGAGGAGCAACGCAGCCGGTTGGGATGGATCGGCAGCCAGAACGTGCCCGAAATTCTGACCGGCGGTACTCACAGTTCCTCAAGTTCTCGGCGCGTGTGCTTTGGAGCACACTTGACGCTACTAGAGTCGTGCCTCGCGCAAGCGGCGCTGCAGCTCTGTCGGATCGTGAGCGGCGGCGAGCGCGGTCTCGCGCGAGATGCGGCTAGCCCGCAGCAGGTCGATGAGCGAGGCCTCGAAGGTGATCATGCCGTCATCACGACCGGTCTGGATCTGACTGGCCAGCTGGTGCGTCTTGCCCTCACGGATGAGCGCCCCCACCGCGTAGTTGGCCACGAGCAGCTCGATGGCCGGGTAGCGCGTGCCAGCGCGCGTGCCCGACAATAGCTGCTGCGTGAGCACGGCGCGCAGCGAGCCCGCGATCTGCTGGCGGATCTGCCCCTGCTGGTGCTCGGGGAAGATGTCGATGATGCGATCGATGGCCATGGCCGCGCTGCCGCTGTGGAGCGTGGAGAGCACCAGGTGGCCGGTCTCCGCGGCGGTCAGGGCCAGTGCCGCGGTGGCACGGTCGCGCATCTCACCGACCAGGATGATGTCCGGGCACTCGCGCAGGGCCGCGCGTAAACCGGCGGCGAAGCTGCCGACGTGAGTGCCGATCTCGCGCTGGTGGATCAGGCAGCGCCGCGGCTGGTAGACGAACTCGATGGGATCCTCGAGCGTGATGATGTGGCCGGCCCGCTCGCGGTTGATCCGTTCGAGGAGCGCCGCCACCGTCGTGGACTTGCCCGAGCCGGTCGGTCCCACCACCAGCACCATCCCGCCCGCCACGTTGGCCAGGGCAGCGATGCTCTCGGGCAAGCCGAGCTCGCCCAAGGTCGGCGCCCGTCGGTTGATGGGTCTCAGCGCCACGGCCAAGCCGTGAGCCTGGCGGAAGACGTTCACGCGGAAGCGCTGCCCACCACCCTCGTCGATCTCGGGGGCCACCCAGGCCAGATCCACCGCGCCCTGCCGTTCCAGCGCCCGCCGCGACCGCGGCTCGAGCAGCGCATCGACGAAGGCGCGCAGCTCGACCTCGCTCGTGGGGTTGGCGGAGGCGGCGGCGAGGCCGCTGCTCGTACGGATCCACAACGGCTGTCCGCTCGACAGCAAGATGTCGGAGACCTCGGGTCCGGCCGCCCGGGCGATGGCGCCGGCCAGTCGCGCGCCCAAAGCGGCGCGGACGGGATCTGCGGCGGGCTCGGCCGACACGGCATCGATCACGGAGGACGCGACGATCTCGCTCGCGCTCGCCACCGACGCCGACGCCGCCTGGGGGACCGGCGATTGTTCCTGGCTCGGCGCCACGCTCGGCGCGGCGCCCGGCGCCTTTGCCATCGTGGCACCTCCACGGCGCAGCTTGAGTGACATCGTGTCTTGGCTCGCGCGTGCCTCGACCGAGAAGCTGCCCCACGAGGTGGAACGGTAGAGGGTGTCGCAGGCGCCCGAGTCGTGCAGGCGCGCGAGCTCCTCGGCGGTGAGCACCTCGCCCGCGAAGGTCTCGATGGTGAGCGGGCTGAGCGGCGGCATGGTCAGGCCGCGTCCCTTGCCTCCGATCATCACCGGGGGCTCGCGCGTGCGCAGCACGACCCCCGATGCCTGCTGAGAATCGACGAGGGACAAGAGCGAATCGATGGCTGCCATGAGTCACCAAGGAGCAAGAGTCGGGCCTATCTTGCACCTTGGAGACAGCCTCGGTTCATCGAATGTTAGTCTCCCGGTCATGCGCGCGATGGTTCTCACCAAGCAGGGTTCCCCCCTCGAGCTCGCCGAGATCCCCGAGCCCCAGCCCGAGCCGTGGCAAGTGCGGCTGCGCGTGCAGGCATGCGGCCTGTGCCGCACCGATTTGCACGTGGCCGACGGCGATCTGCGCGAGCCCAAGCTGCCGCTCGTGCTGGGCCACCAGATCGTGGGCGTGGTCGAGCGCCTGGGCGGGGACGTCGCGAGCTTCCGCGTCGGCGAGCGAGTCGGCGTCCCCTGGCTGGGCGACGCCTGCGGCAGCTGCCACTATTGCCAGCGAGGGCAGGAGAACCTGTGCGCGCAGGCCCGCTACACCGGCTACCAGCTCGACGGCGGGCTGGCCGAGCTGTGTGTCGCCGACGCGCGCTTCTGCTTGCGCCTCCCCGACGGGCTGGACGACGTCGCCGCGGCGCCGCTGCTGTGCGCGGGGCTCATCGGCTATCGCGCCTACCGCATGGCGGGCGATGGCCAGCATCTCGGCTTCTACGGCTTCGGCTCGGCCGCTCACCTGCTGTTGCAGGTCGCCCGCCACCAGGGCCGCCAGGTCTACGCCTTCACGCGCGCGGCGGATCAGGCCAGCCAAGACTTTGCCCGCAAGCTCGGAGCCGCCTGGGCCGGCCCCAGCGAATCCTCGCCGCCCGTCGAGCTCGACGCCGCCCTCATCTTCGCCCCGGCCGGCGAGTTGGTTCCGCTGGCCTTGCGGGCCGTCCGCAAGGGCGGCACCGTGGTCTGTGCCGGTATCCACATGAGCGACATCCCGAGCTTTCCCTATTCTGCCCTGTGGGGCGAGCGCGTGCTGCGCTCGGTCGCCAATCTCACCCGCCGCGACGGCCAGGAATTCCTCGCGCTGGCGGGGCAGGTTCCTGTCCTGGCCGAGACCACGACCTATTCCCTGGAGCGAACCAACCAGGCGCTCGACGATCTCCGGCGGGGTGCTTTGCAAGGCTCGGCCGTGGTGACCCTCGGGTAGGCCGCTCGGCCGACCTACCTCCAGCTGCAGGCGCCTCCTGAAAGAACATCAGATGCGACGCGCCACAGAGGGGGGGGTGTGTCCTGCCTCACTTCTGTGCTATTGTCCCGCCCGGTCTGTGACACCCCCCACTGCATAGCGAAAGGTGCATGATGAAGAAGGAGCTCAAGGCAACCTTGGTGTCTGTTCTGATGTTCTCTCTGGCCGCATGCGGAAGCAGTAGCGAGAGCAGCAAAACCGATGGATCCCAGCCGGGACTGGAGGCTGGCAACGTGGAAGAGGCCGGCAAGGCGCCAGGGCGAGGCAGCAACGTGGATGGCGGCAGCCTGGTGAATGAGGACGCTCCCGTCGTCCCGGCGCTCGATTCGGGGGTTGGCATAGACGTGGGCGGCGTTACCGCTATCGATGGCCCCATGGCCGATGCACCCATCGCCAAGCGTGACGCGCCTGCGACCGCTATCGACGGCTCGCCAACAGAGGCCGGCACCCTGCCGACCTTCACGCTCACGGCGACCCTGACCCGTACGTTCACCGGGCTCCCCACGGGAACCTCCACCGGGATCATCACGAATACCGACATCCTGACCCGTACGCTCACCACGACCTCCACCGCGACGAGGACCCTCATCCCGACCTTCACCTTGACCACCACCTCGACCGGGACCTTCACGAACCTGCCGACCGGGACCCTGACCGGGATTATCACCTCAATCGGCACGCTGACGAACACCTCCACCTTGACCGGGATATTGACAGGACTCCCGACAGCCACGCTCACGAATACCGGCACCCTCACGTTCACCGGGCTCCCGACGGCTACGCTCACCAATACCAGCACCCTCACGTTCACCGGGCTCCCGACGGTCACGCGCACCAGCACCAGCACCAGCACCTCGACCAGGACTTTCATCGACCCCACCCTCACCCTCACGAGCACGAGAACGCTCATTGGCCCCTGACCTGGAGTCAGGGACAGCCAACCCACGATGACTCGAGCGGGCCTGCGACTATCGTCGGCCCGCTTTTTCTTTGCCTACGTTTCGGGAAGCCAGCCCGCGCGCGGGCCCTGGTAGTGCGTGCGACCGCCGTCCAGCACCAGGAGCTGACTCACGCTGGCCGGGATCTCGTCGGACTCGTGCGTGACGTAGATCATGGCGGCGCCGAGAGACGCAACCACCGCGGGCACGGCCGCGAGCAGGGTGTCCCGGCCGACGCGGTCGAGCCCCTGGCAGGGCTCGTCGAAGAGCAGCAGCGAAGGATCGTGGACCGCCGCCCGCGCCAGCAGTGCCAGGCGCCGGGACACGGGCGCCAGCTCGGCGAAGCGCGTGCTTGCTTCTTCTTGCAGGCCCAGCCCCGCAAGCCAGCGCCGGACAGCCTGCTCCTGCTCGGGGTTGGGCGCGCCCTGTGCGTAGAGCGAGCAGGCGAAGCCAGAGAGCACGACCTCGAAGGTGCTGGCCTGCGGGGGATAGTAGGTCTCCAGCTCGGGCGAGAGCCAACCCAGGTACGATTTCTGGTCCCAGATGCTGCGCCCGGAGCCTAGCTGGAAGCCCGCGACGCGCACGTCGTTGACATGGACCTGGGGATTGTCGGCCAGCGCCAGGCTGAGCAGCGTGGACTTGCCGCTGCCGTTGGGGCCCAGCACGGCCCAGTGCTCCCCCTGGGCCACCTCCCAGGTGATCCCATCGAGCAAGTCGACCCCGCCGAGCCGCACGCTCACGTTGCTCATCGCTAGGACCGGAATGCCGGCCGGTATCCGGCGCGGCCGCCGCTCGGGCAGGCTGAAGCTGCGGCCTGGTGACTCGTGCCGGATGGCGGTCGCCGCCTCGCCACGCCGGCCAGCGTAGGCAAGCAACCCCGCCTCCACCCGCGCCACGTGGCTGATGCCGGTAGGCAGATCGTCCTCGCGCTCCGCGGCCACGACCACCCCGATGCCCTCCGCGTCGAGCCCGTCCAAGATCTCGAGCAGGCGAACGCGGCTATGCGCGTCCAGACCGGCGAGGGGATCATCGACCAGGAGCAGGCGCGGCTGGCGCAGCAGGGCTCGGGCCATGACGAAACGATGGAGCTCGCCGTTCGAGAGCGCGACCACGGGGCGAGCGAGCAGCGGGCCGAGGTCGAAGCGCGCGATCTCCCGTCGCCGCGCTTGCTGGTAGCGTTCGTCGCCCGACCGATCGACTACGGCGAAGGGGTTGCGCTGCTCCACCTGCGCACGATCGAGCAGCACGGACACCGTGGCCGCGCCGCCAGAGAGCGAGCCGTGCCAGCGCAGCTGGTGGAAGTCGCGCGCCAGCAACCATTGGCCGTGCTCCTTCATCGACGCCAAGGCGATGCTCCCAGGCGGCAGCACGCCATACACCGAATCCACGCAACGTGGATCGCTTTCGAGGAAGGGATGGCGCAAGCGTCCCGCCAAGAGCGGCAGCCGGCCCATCAGCGCGTCGAGCAGCAAGCCCTTGCCGCTCCCGTTGGGCCCCAGCACCGCCCAGCGCTGTCCGGGCTGGATGCTCAAGGTGCAACCCGAGAACACAGGCCCGCGCGGTCCGCGAAAGGTCGCGTTCTCAACCTCGACGTAGGCGAGCGATGGGTCCCTGCCCATTGTGGACGACGAGCCAGCAGGCCAGCTCACTGGGTCTGGCAAACCGCCTCCACGCAGCCGCACTTCCATGCTGGCGAGCGGTCGTATTCGTAGTTGCAGCCGATCATGTTCACGGCGAGGGGCGGGTCGCGGTCATGGTGCGTGCAATAGGCGTTGGGATGGCACTCGTTGGACACGATGATGCAGTCGGTGTCAGCGGAGCGAGCGGGGCAGGCCCCGGGATTCTCCAGGCAATCGCTGTGCAGCTCCTGCTCGCCACGGCAGGAGAGCAGCAGCGACAACAGCAGCCCGACCAGCGCGGCCTTCATTCGGGGGTCACGAGGAGCCCAACCGCGCACGAACCAGCCAGCCCGGCACCGGCACCTCAGACTCCTTGCGTGAGGAAACCTCGGCGATGGCCGCGTCGATGAAGCCCGCCGCGAGCAACAGGCCCGACACGTACTCGTGGGTGTGGCTGTAGCGACCATGGGGGTGCAGGTGGTAACCGGCCTGTGCCTCGCCGGGCTCCGAGCGCTCGAGGGTGAAGATGAGGAAGCCCCCGGGCTTGAGCGTCCCCGCCATGGCGGGGACGACCTGGCCCAGATCGCCGAAGTACACCTGGGTGTCGGCCGACACGACGAGGTCATAGGCCTTCGCGTGCTCGCGCAGGTACGCGGTCAGCTCGCCGATCACCAACTCGTCGTAGCCGCCGCGTTTGCGCGCCTCCTCGATCATACCTGGCGACAAATCGACGCCCACCAGCCTCCCGGCGCGCGGCCGTAGCAGCGGCGCACACAGCCCGGTGCCGCACCCGGCGTCGAGCACCGCCGGCCGCGGCGGCAACTCGGCGGCGATCTCCTCGACGGCCTGGGCCACCAGGGTCGGTCCGCGGTACTCCAGGGCGGCAAGCTTGGTGTCGAAGCGAGGAGCGAAGTGGTCGAACTCGGCGCGCACGAAGCCGTCGGACGCCCGCCCGGGTGCACCTTGGCCGGTGGCCGCGGCGAGCAGGTGCAACGCGCGCGGATCGTCCGGCGCAAGCGCGAGACAGCGGCGATACATCTCCGCCGCTTCCTCGAGGTGTCCGTCGAGGTACAGGGCCACGCCCATGTCCCGGAAGAAGTCCGCCGATCCGGGCGCCAGCCGCGCGGCCTCGCGATACGCCGCCACGGCCTCGGTCCGCCGCTCCAGCGCATCGAGCGCAGATGCCAGGTTCTGCCAGGTGCTGGCATGATCCGGCTTCTTGGCGATGACCGCGCGGTACATGGTGATCGCCCCTTCGAGGTCGCCTCGCCCTCGCAGGACGGTTCCCAGGTTGCCCATGATGTTGGGGTCGTCGGGCCGCAGCTCGAGGGCGTGGCGATAGTCCGCCTCGGCCTGGTCGAGGTTGCTCATGCTGCGGTGCACATTGCCCCGGTTGCTCAGGGCATCGGGATGGTCGGGCGCGAGCTCGAGCGCGCGATCGAGGAACCCGAGCGCCGCCTTGGCCCGGCCTACCTGGTGCACGGCCACACCGAGGAAGTGCAAAGCGTCGACATTGTCGGGATCGACGTCGAGGATCTGCTTGTAGATCGACGCCGCCTCCTCGAACCGACCCTCGCGGTGCGTGCTCACCGCCAGCGCGAGGGCCTCGGCCAGCGTCATCGTCGTCCCCTCGCCCACCGGGGCAGGCTCCTTGCCGGGTTCGTTCGCCGCCATAGCAATTCCCCTTGTACGCCGAGTAGGCCTGCAGCACAACCCAAGCGGAGCCTGTCAGTGTGACAAGATGGACGGAAGTAACACAGGCCGCGTGCCCCGATGCGTTATTCGATGTCTCCGCTCGATGACGCCAACCTCCAGACGCTCCATCGTATCTGGCGAGTAACATGTGTCGAGCGCCGTGGAATTTTGGAGACGGAGCTCGGCTCATCTGCCAACCTTCGCGCGACCGAGAATCCGTTCCATGCCTCCCAAGCACGAGCTGTACCACGAGATCTTCGGATCGATCCTCGATCGGACGGAGATGACCCCTTATCTCCTCCTGCGCGCCACCAACTACCAGGTCGGCCTCACCCAGGCCTCGCGCATGCTCGCGAACCGCGGCTTCGACTCCCTGGGCTCGGGCAGGCTTCGCGCAGGCGAGAAGACCCGAGCGCAGGGGTACACCCGCCGGGCTCGGCGGTATCTCCTCGACTGGTTGCTCCCCTTCGTCGAGGCCCAGCTCCGACGGCTGGCCAAGCTGGGCTCGGCCAATCGAGCCATCTACCGCTCTTGCCTGCGCGCCGTCGCCAAGCTGCGCGCCGTGCTCGACGAGCGCCGATTCATGACCCTCGTCGACGAGGATCCACGCCATCTCCTCCTGCTGGCCTCGTCCCGGCGCTACCCGCGTTTGTTCCACGGCTATCAGGGCAGCCAGCTGGACATCCCCGCGCGTTGGCAGCGCCTGGGCTGCGCCATGCTGAAGACCGCCCACCTGGTCAAAGCCATCGAGGAAGACAGCCGGGAGGTGCACGAGTATGCCGAGCTGGGGGTCTTCTTCGAGCGGCACGGACGCCGGTTGGACGATCTGCTCGGCTTCGACTGGGTCACGCCCAAGCTCGTGCCCGAGGAAGAGCCGGCGCAGCGGGCGTTCGTCAAGCTGGCGATGTTCTTCCACAAGCTCCGGGAATCGATGGGCTACGTCCCCGCGCGCGGCGGCTACGTCTTCAACAGCGGTGATGGTGTCGAGGTGGAGATCGCGGAGGTCAAGGCCCGTCTCAAGAGCCCGGAGAGCATGTTCACGAAGCTGGGCAAGAACCGCGAGGGCGAGGTGCACGACATCCGCGACATCCTGGCCGTGACCTTCCTCTTGAAGAGCCGCGAAGACACCTTGACCTTGTTTCACGCCCTGCAGAAGCAAGGCGTGATCTTGCAAGAGAACACCGTGTCGCCCTCCATCACCCAGACCCTGTTCTCCAGCCCGGAGGACATGCTCGAGGCGGTACGACGACTGTCGGTCAACCTGGCGCGCAGCGAGGGCAGCAACCGGCGGATACCCCTGCGCATGCTGCGGGCCGAGGCGCAGCAGTTCTTCCGGGCCCTCAGCATTCATGCCAAGAGCAACCCCGACTCGGCGCTCGGGCATCGTAAGTTCCAGTGCAAGATCAATTTCTCGGTGCCGATCCACCGCGACGCAGCCTCGGACCGCATCTTGATTCCCGGGACAGCAGCCCACGCCACCCGCGCGACGCGGCGGCTGCACACCGAGCAGCATACGCTCGCGGTCGAGCTGCGCATCACCGACCTGGCCAGCTGGCGCGCCTCCGAGTGGTCCGGGCAGTCGCACCACGACGCCTATCGCTGCCGGCAATTGCTCGCGCTCACCAACCGGATCTTCGCCCCGCAGTTCCACTTCCCGACCGAAGCCCTGCCGCAGCTCCGCGCGGATCAGGATCGGCTGTTCGCCGCCCCCGCGGGCGGCAAGGGCTAGCGCCGCCCGTCAGGAGAAAGGGCGAGTCTCTGGCCACCTAGCGGAGGCGCTAACGATTCGCCGCCGTGAAGCGCCACACGGTCGCGGGCAGGGCAGCCCCGACATCGCTCTTCAACGCACAGCCCGCTCTTGAGACGGCCGTCCACCTTGATGGCGAGGACCTTGCGAGCCTTCCAATAGACGTGCGAGGCCGGTATCTCCACAAGGCGTCGTGATCCAGAAAGGATGTCCCATCGCGACGCTGAAGGTCACCGTTGCACGTGGTCGGCCCAGGGGCTACCGTCGCTTCCTTCGCCGGCCGCGCCGGCGGCCGAGGTCCGGTTTCGCCCTGCCATCCCTGCCGCCATCTGCCTTGGCCTCGGGCTTCCCGGGGATGGCAGGCGCGGGTGGAGCACTGGCCAGCGCAACCGCCGGGCGGACCGTTGCAGCGGCCAAAGCGACCTGACGAGCGGCCATCATGTCCCAGGCGATCATCGCAAACGCGATCAGAATGACCACGGACATCCAGGTGTACTGCTCGTCGAGCCCGCTCGGCATTCCGAGGTCCTTAACGCCGTTGTAGATCGATGCCGGCAGGATGCGGGACAGCCAAGAGGGGATGCCTTGGATGGGCGCCCACGCGATGAACTGGGTGAACGCCGAGGCGGCTAAGAGCCATCGGCCCGTCCCCTCTCGCTTGGCGTAGAGCAACGCCACCACGATGAGGAAGGAGTAGTAGTAGTTGGTCAGCTCGACCCCGAAGAAGATCAAGATCGAAGACAACGCCATGGCCTCCCACGGGTGAGACTCGCGAACCGCGAGCCCGACGATCACGAGGCAGGAGATCACGATGGCGAAGTACAGGGGCTTGGCCTCGCGGAAGCTCCTGAGCCGCGCCGCCTTCCAGCGGCTCCATGAATCCACGAGGTGGTCGTTGACCATGAGCCGCCCGACCTCGGACGGCCGGTAGCTCACCACCGTGCGAAGTCCCATGTAGTTGGTGAGCGGCGTACCCTGGTGTTTCAGGGTGTTGTGAATGAATGCGGGATAGGCCCGGATGCCTCCTCCGGTCACCAAGCTGACGGGCAGCAGGATGGCGGCAGCTGCCGCAGCGCCCATGAAGAAGCGCAGGAAACGCCGTTCGATCTGCCGGTGCTTGTAGTAGTGGTAGCCCAGCGCCATCAGCGGCGCGACGAACATGAAGAGGGGGAAGATGCGCAGCAACGTCGAATAGGCCAGGCACATGCCCGCGAGGAAGAAGCGCTCCATCTTGGCCAGACACACGGACGTCCCCATCCAGAACAGCCAGTCCCAGCGCAAGAACGATCCGCCGGTCCACGCCCAGCGTCCCGGGTGGTTGGTGGCAAACACGAGCAGCGCGACCGCCAACACACGCCAGCCGAAGGCCCACCCGATCATGAGCGAAAGGAAGATCACCAGCAGGCAATCGACGCTGTCCAGAATCAGAATCTGCATTCGGCTGGCTGGCGCGGTGTTGCTGAGGATCGTCCCCATGATGTTCCACACCGGGGTTCCGTTGAAGCCATGGTCCAACTGGGCGTCGTCCCAACGGCGCGCGCTCTCGAGCGTTCGGAAGTAGCGCAGATCGTGCGCGAAGGACGCCCAGCGCTCCGCGGTGAAGTGCGACTTGCAGCGCTCGGGGTGGGCCAAGATGTCTGCCGTGGTCTCCACCTTGTTGGTGTAAAGGTTCGTGAGCTTGCGCAGCTCGACCCGACGCCTCAGCGAAGGCTCTTCGCTGTCGGCGATCGCCACACATTCGTACAGGCGCTCGTAGCCCAGCTCCTTGAAGTACTTCGAGCCGATGTAGTAGTGGAAGGTGTCGTGGCCGTGGACGAAGTTCCAGAAGTGGAAGGCTCCGAAGTTGAAGTAGGTGCAGAACGCGAGGACGCCCATGGTGGCGAGGATCCCATTGCGCACCCTCGGTCGCGCGAGGAGCTGGCCGGTGCGGAAGCGCAGCCGGCGCAACACCTTGGCGTCCTGGACCGGTGGAGAGTCGACCGTGCGAGCACGATTCACCCTGCGTTCCCACCAGAGGAAGACCAAGCCCAGACAGGCCAGGAGGAGCTCCCAGCGCACGCTGGCATCGTTGTCCCAGTGGTCGAGCAGCTTCTTGGGCGGCACCGTGGCGGCCGGTGCATCCACGACCTTCATCGCGGGCGGGAACGGTGACGGCGTCTGGCAGTACGCCGCGACCTCCGAGGCGGAGAAGGCGCCGTCGCCCACACCCTCGCCGAACTTCACGTAGCGAGCGACCATGTCGCTCACGTTCATGGTGCGCATGCGCAAGCCGTGGTCAGGCACCGGATCGATTTGCCCGTAGGCTTTGAAGTTCTTGCCATCGAGCGAGCCCCAGACGGTGTAGGTGTCGTTCGCATCGGCCTGGATCGCGAACGAGCGAATGACCGTCACCTCGCCGAGGTCCCAGGTCACGGTAGACGCAGCGGTGTCGAGAACCACCGCCGGTCGGGCATCCCACACCGCCCCCTCAGGGGTGATCTGCTCGTCAGTGAGAAGGCCCAGATCGCGGCTCACGTCTTGCCATGCGCTAGGTCGTTTATGGGCCAGGAGATTGCCTTCGGGGCATACGGGGTCGGGGGATAGTCCCTCCGCGCGCGCCGACGAAACCGCCAGCACGCCCAGGACCAGAGGCCAGATGCGCCGTGCGC
>Ga0316576_10001955_pt1 | contig 11509 bp, 8 predicted proteins | sample S0NA_FD_203075 | JGI IMG/M metagenome (GOLD analysis project Ga0316576, IMG submission 203075) | Rhizosphere microbial communities from salt marsh grasses in Alabama, United States - S0-2_050615r3r5 | ecosystem: Host-associated > Plants > Roots > Rhizosphere | place: USA: Alabama | collected... | reverse complement strand
TGAAGGTGCTGGAAGAGCTGCGACCGGAGGACACGGTCACTATCTGCCTGCCCTTGTTCCTGGCCGGCGGCGAGGGCGATCGCGCCTTCGCCCGCTTTTATCCCACCATCGCCGTTGATGGCTGCGACCTGAAGTGCGCAGCTCGTGCGACCGAGGAATATTCCAGTAAACCGGCCGCGAGCGTGGTTGTGACAGACGTGGTGAAAGCATGCGCCATCGGCGAGGTAAAGGGAATGCGTCGTTTAAATGAGGCGGGTAAACAGGCGGTGGACGAAACGGCTGCCCAGGTTGCCGGCCTGGTCGATGAATTATTGGGCAAACGGTGGAGCCGGCGCGAAGGGCGCTTTGTGGAATCGGAGTCCATCGAGTTAGCGGTGGCGAGTCCCAAGATGGCTACCTGCGCCTGCGGGTCCGGCATTCCTGTGCAAACCGTCCTGATCGATGGGGAATCTGTGACCCTTGTTGCCCTGCCGGTTATTTTTGAGCAGCTTCGCAACGCGGGCAAACCGCCGTGTGCGGAGACGACGTCCGAGCTGCTGGAACAGGTGAGCATTTATAATCCAGTACCGCCGGAAGCGGAGCCGCTATACCGCGAGGCAGTGGAACGGGAATACGCGTTGTATTGTTCAGAGGAGATGGTGGCAGGATGAGCAAGACGGCTGTTTACGATACCACCGTACAGTGGGAGGGAGAGCATTGGGGCCACGTTTTTATGGGCAACGGGCCGGATATGCCTTTTTCCGCCCCGCCCGATGCCCAGGGCCATGCCGGCGTATTCACGCCGGAAGATGCCTTTGTCGCCTCGGTCAACACCTGCATCATGATGATGTTTATCTGGGCCAGCAAGCGCTTTAAGCTGGACCTGCAGAGCTACGACTGCCGCGCCGAAGGCACCAAACTGATCGAGCTTGACCGCACGGAGATATTCACCGAGGTCCGGCTCTGGCCGAAGATCTGCGTGGCTGCCAACGACGCCGATCCGCGGCTCGTTGAACGGCGCATCAAAAAGGCGCTGCAGGCAGCGCAGAAGTACAGCCTGGTCGCCAATTCGGTGAAGTCGGACGTGGTCGTTGAGCCCACCATCGAGATCGTTTAGCGCAACATGCTTTGTCAGAAGAAGATTAAGGCCAATCTGGAGACAGAAATGTTATCAATTAAAGTATTAGGTTCCGGCTGTGCCAACTGTGAGAAGTTGGCAGCAGCAGCAAAAAAGGCCGTAGCCAGCATGGGCGTGGAAGCGGAAGTCAGTAAAGTCACCGACCATGACCAAATCATGGCCTACCGTGTTCTCTTAACGCCGGGACTGGTGATCAATGAGAAGTTGGTATCGGCTGGACGTATTCCTGCGGACGCCGAGATTATGACCTGGGTGGCGGACGCACTGGAAAAGGAATGAGTGTTATGCTGCCCGAAAATGAGAATGAGATCGCTGAGCTGACGGCCGTACTGAAGGCGCTTTCTGAGCCCAATCGTCTGCGCATATTCGCGGAACTGATGACCGGGAATTCATGCAACTGCGAGCTGGAAGAAAAGCTGGGCCTGCCGCGCAATCTGCTTTCTCATCACCTGCGGGTTCTCAGCAAGGCGGGGCTGGTCAGTTCCAGGCGCGACAAAGTAGACGGCCGTTGGATCTACTATTCCGTCGATGAAGACGCCGTCACCCGCTGGCAAAGCTGGTTCAGCACTTTTCTAGATCCATCGCGCATTCAGAAACGCCCCGTATGCGGTCCGGAAAGCCAACTCATTCCAACTGACCTGGTTTCCGTAGGTTGAAGGATAAAGCCTGATGATTAATGAAGCACTGCGAGAGGCGTTGAACGAGAAGATTGAAGAGGGTGAATTTGATATTGCAGAAATTCCCGCGTACCTGACATTGTTTTGCGAGATGGGCAATGAGGTTGAGGAGCTGCAGGACGAGGTTAAGGGCTGGGATCGATGCATTAATTTTGTGCTGGCGGGGATGGAGTCGCACTGGATCGCTGTGGAAGACGGCCGTTTTACAACCGGCGAAGGTTCCCTGGAAGACGCCGACTTGGTGCTCATGATGGACGCCGCCAGCGCCGCGCAGGTCTTTGCCGGTGATCTGGATGCCCAGGCCGCTTTTATGTCCGGCGCGCTCAAGGTCGAAGGGGAGCTGCCCGACGCGATAAAGATGCAGACGCTGATTGAGATCGTCGGCGAAGAGATTGAGTATTAGGAGTGCGTCAGTTGGTCAGTTGGTCAGTTGGTCAGTTTATCAGTATGTCAGTATGTCAGTTACTGACTCACTGACATACCGACATACTGAAGTACCTGTCTTAGGGAGCATATGCCAGGCCGAAGGGGTTCAGCCCGACGGTTACTTCGCCCAGCAGGTTTGGAACCGGCTCCGATTTGGAGGCGCTGTAGATCGTTACTTTGTCCGACGCGCCGCCGGAGTGGGTGACGTAGAGTTTGTCGGCGTTGGGTGTGAGGGCGATGTTGTGCGGGACGGGGTAGGGGGTGTCGACCGAACCCAAAACCTGGTTACTCCTGGTGTCAATAGCGAAGAGCCCATCCGTGCCGCCGCCGGGCAGATTGGTGGTGTAGAAAACACGGCCGTCCGTGCGCATGCCGGCGCCGTGCGCGCCCGGTATGGCAATATCCGTGATGGGTGCAAGCGTGAAGCGATCGAACACGCTGACGATGTCACTGTTTTGCGCGGGGACATAGAGGCTGCGCCCGCGGTTGGCCAGTGACAGGTGGGGGTCCTTACCTACTGCGGTGCGGCCTACCTCGTCAAAGGTCCTGGTGCTGAACTGGACGACATAGTCGCTGGGACCGGCGAAACCAAGCATGGTCACATAGGCAAATCGCCCAGCCCTGTCGAGGATGACGTCATGGGGTTTGCCTCCAACGGCAACCAGGTCGGCGGGCATGGGCACGGTGGTGATCACGTCCAACGTGCGCGTATCGATCACGGTTGCCGTGTTGTCCACATCATTGCTGACCCATAACTGCCGCCCGCGGCTGTCGGCCCACATATGGAAAACACCCTCGCCGGCTGGTACGGTGTCTACGACGCTGAAATCAGCGGCATCAAAAACCACGACCTGGTCATTGGCGCGGTCGCCGACGAAAACGTGGTCGCCAAATTTTGAATAGACAACGTACATCGGCTCGGCCGGGTTGGGACCAGGCAGGGCGACGTTGTCGATTATCGAATCTGTCTCAACATCAATGACGGAAATGGAGCTGCTCGCGCGGTTGGCTACCACAATCTTACCGTGCGAACCGCCTTCGCCGCCGTCGGCCAGTGCGCCTCCCGAAATAACGAGAACGGCCGTAAGAAAAGCAAAAAACAGTGCTGACAGGGAACGTTTCATCATAATCTCCTTCGAAATCCAGCGCCGGCCGAGAGCCAGCGACGCGATTTCATGGTTGCTGTTGGGTTGTCACTCATGAGGCCTCTTCAAGAAAAAAATACTTCTATTTTTCTCTTCTTTTTTGTACCTGTCATTTGGCCTCTAGATGATGTGTACATAACTGTACGATGTGTACACATTTGTACAGCGGCCAACAGGAAACGAGGTTTCCTATAACAGTATGTATACGTTATCAGCAGGTCCTTACGGAGGTCTTACGACAAAGTTAGCAATGTGTTACGGGCCGGGGCACAAGCAGGAAGTAGCAGGCTGCCCCAAAACGAAAAAATGGCGAGGGTTTTTATGCCCTCGCCATTTCCTAAATGGTTCTCACCGCCAACAACGTTGGCATCAGGTAGGCTACGGTGTTGTTTCTGGTTCTACTGGTGCGTTGTTTACCTCAAATGCGGGTGACATGATGCGTCGGAACCATATGTCGCTGCCTTCCTCGCCTTCTTGCAGCCAGGTGGCGTAGAAGCGGGACCCATCAGGCGTCATGCGCAACTGCGCTTCGCCCTGTTCCGAGTCCCCCTTGGCCAGGTAGTCCCAGCGGTACACGGTCTGCCCGGCGAAGTTGCCGTCGCTGTCCGGGTTTACATCCCAGGCGACTTCCTCATAATGCTCGCCCTGATCCACGCTGACGCTGTAGAAGAGATCTTGCGGCGCCGGGTATTCCAGCGGATCCTCATTGCTGCCGGGATTCTGGTCAGGATTGGTCGAGGTGCCGTAGCTGACATAGAAGACGTTGGGGTTTTGCTTGTCCTCAGCCTTTCCGGTCCACACACCATCAACTTTGATCGTGCCCGGTACGGCGACGATGCGCGGCTCGATCACCGATGATTTGCTGTTGGAAAGCTGCGAAAGATTGCGCATGACCTCAAACTCGCCGGCGCCATAGTCGGTGCATACTTCGACTTTCTTATCCTCCTGATTCTCAATCCAGGGATAGGTCCAGGTGATGCAGTGGTTTATGCCGCTGCCGCCCAGGCTCGCGGGCTTGGTGCTCCAGGTCTGGCCACCGTCGAAGGAGCGCCGCACGTAGAAGTCGTACTTGTCGTTGCCGTTGCGCGCAGCCGCCCAGTTCGGCGTATAGGAGAAACCCATGACCACGAAGTCGCCGCGAATCTGGCCGCGATGGGCCCGGGCGTCATCATAGGGATTGGTATCAGAGAAGTCGGCGAAATTGTCTTCCGTTTGCGCCCACTCGATCACTTTGATGCCGTCGCCTTTGGCATCGAGATCACTGTCCGGGTTGGTCCAGGTCACGGTCGGGGTGACGCTGCTCATGTTCTGAGCGCCGTCGATACAGACTTCCTGGCCGTTCTCGGCCGTTGCCGTTTCGTTGCAGACGAGGTATTTATAGGCGTATGGGTTTCCTGGTCCAGTGACCTCAAAGCGGCGCAGCATGATGTCCGATGGTCGTCCCTGTCCTTCCTGTCCTTCCTTGTAAAGGACGATCAGGGGCGTACTAGAAGCGCCCATGCCGCTCTTGCCCTGCAGGATGAAGCGCGGGCGCCGTGCATTCTCGTAGGCCAACTGCTTCTGCCCCAGGTAATCCAGGACATCGATGCCTTCCTCGTCTACCAGGTAGATCAGGTTTCCGGCCTCGTCCCGCTCCGGCAGGTTGATGATGCCGCCGGCGCTGACCAGGTCGGGTTTCTGGAAATCGAAGCTGTGGTAGATGGCATTCTTGCCCACGTCGACGACATATTCGTCGCCGTAGGGCCCGCCGCCGGGTTCGTGATCCGGCGCGCCGCCGCCCACGCCCTTCGTTTCTTCATAGGCGAAGATCGCCCAGGCACTCTTGGTACCATCATTCTTGGTGTATGTTTGCAGGAAGATATTGGGGCGCGAGGCGCCGGTATCGCCGTCCAACAAACGGCCGTCCGCGGTGATGCAGACTTTCTTATCGGCGTCCTGGTTGTTGGTGAATTCATAGAAATCTTCGCAAAGGCCGTCCACCGCATAGGCATAGGCATGCGAGCCGGTGCCCTCACCGCTCGTATCGTCGTTCGTAACCGGAATCCAATTGCCCTCCGAGTCTTCCACCGGGAAGCCATCTTCACCCAGTTCGACCAGCAGATTGTCAGTGTTGACGACATCGTTATCACTCACGCGTACGGGCAGCGACATGGGCACTAGGGCCTTGGGACGTTCGAGCACATCGAGATCGTGCTGCGGATCGCCGCCTGATTCGAAGTGCGAGTCTACTTTGGCGAAATCGTCCCAGGTGATGTAGCTGTACCAGATGTCAGTCTTATGGTTGGTTGTCGCGCCGCCCCAACCCGGGCCGGGGCCATCCGCGCCGCCGGGACGCAGGCCTTCGGGATCTTCCTGCCAGGCGATGGCGAATCCGGCGCCGTCCGCGCCGCCCATGAAGATCTGGTTGGCGTCGCGTCGCCCGGAGGTCAACCGTTCCGGCTTGTACCAGACGATATCACCCTCGACATATTGGGCCCAGAAGGAACTGCTGTTGATCATGCCCTGCGTTACAATGGTGCCGCGGGCGGTCCAGACGCAGCTGTAAGGCACTTCGCCGACTTCGGGGAAGCCCTGCTCGGTGTAATCCACCGAGCGCTGCGGCCCGCCGATGCCCCAGATATCCTCTTCGTAATAGGCATCGTCATAGGGATAATCATCCGGCTCGCATACCAGCGTGCCGTCTTCCTCTTTGCCGGTGCAGTAAACGGCGCAGCCCGTCTCCGGCGTTTCGACTTCTGGAGTCGCCGGATCGTCGCAGGTCTTGATGGCATATCTGGGTTTGCCACCCTGGCAGTATTTGCTTGTCCAGGCGACGAGGATCTTGTTGCCCTTGACCTGGACGACGGGCTTCTTGGCCGCGCCGTAGAAAGGCGAGCCATCTTCTAACTCGAACGAGGAGCGGTCGGCGGCGCGCGAAAGGTTTTTGCGCTTGAAGGTGTTGCCGTCATCGCGGGAAATGCCGGCGAAGATGTCCTCTTCGTCCGTTTCTGCCACCCCGTCGGTGTAAACTATAACGATTGGTTTCGCTTCTGTTTCCGCGCGCAGCAGGACCAGTTCGTCCTCGTCTTCGTCATAGTCATAATAGGGAATGCCTTCATATTCGACGTTGTTAAAGGTGAAGGTGGCGGGATCGCCGTTGGCCTTCCGAGCTGGGAACCACATGCCCATGATGTCCAGCTTAGATTTGGAGCTGGTCATCGCGGGTGATTTGGAAACGTTCTTGCGGAACATTTCACTGCTGAGATTTTTATCCAGGTTATCCTTGGCATCCTCGGCCGTGACCATGGCCAGGGTTACGTCTTCCACACCCGCGCAGGCGGCCATGGTGTCCTGCAAAAGCGCTTCCACCTTCTCGCCGTCGGCGAAATCAAGATCCTCATATGTAGAATCGTGCGCGACGGCGTAGTTCAGACAGCCTATCACTTCTTCGCTGATGTCGATGCCTTCCTTGGGGCTGGCGTTGGCATCCAGGCTCTGCAGGAAGCGCGCCATGTTGACCACGCGAAGATCATGAATGTCGGCGCTCTCGAAGATATCCAGCGGGGAGATCTTGTGGTTGGCAACGGCCGTGCCCAGCTTGACCGAACCCACTGACAGTTCAACCACTTCTTGCGGGAAGTAATCAAAACCACCCGAAAGGTCGGTAACGCCTTCCTGGGTCGGCGTTGTGAATGTGATACCGCCGACCGGCGAATCGATAAAGTGGCCGCGTGCGGGGTGGGTAAATACTGTTTCAAGATACCAGCCCCAGTTGGAACCCTTCCACTCGACGGCCGCCGGGGCGTAATATGCCCATGCTTCCTGCCGGCGAATTGGCGTTCCCTTCTTGCTCAGCAGAACCAGATCGACATGAATGGCCGCGCTGACGCTGCGGTCTCTGCCCCAGGTGAACTCCAGCTCATCCATGAGGTTGCAGGCGATCATCGGGTTGCCCTCGGGGATATTGAATGTGCGGTTGCAGTTAAATTCCTCGAGGAGCGGCTTGCTGTTGTGCGCGACGGGCGGTGCCTCTTTGCCGGCGTAGATCTGCGCCGCGCTGACGTACCACCCTTCAGCGGGCTGTATGGACACCATAAAATTATGGCGCGTGTTCCAGAACTCGACATCGCCGATATTCTTATGATTCGTGAGAATCAATTCGGCCGGCTGCCGGACGATCTGAACGCCGTGCGTCGCCTCGCTCAGCGCGCTGACCAGGGCCGTTGCGCCGAATAAGAGGATCAGAACAATTACTACTCCAATCTTGCTTTTCATTTTTCACCTTCCTGACTGCCCTGGAAAGGACAGTCCACAGGTAGGTACTGGCTACCTACTTGACCTAAATTTCTTACCTATCAGTGTAGAAGGCGGGTGTTCCAAACGCGTTACAAAAGCGCACGAGTTTTTCAGTGTTGAGTGTTCAGTATTCAGTATACGGTATACGGTATACGGTATACGGACTGGTTACTGAATACTGGTTACTGATTACTGTCTTCAGTCCGGCAGGACGAAGACGTAGCCCATGGCCGGCCTGTTCTGGATCAACTGCTGGTCACTCTCGGGGGGTTCAATTTTGCGCCGCAGGCGGTGGATTGCCTGGCGCAGGAGGCGGTTTTCACCTTCGTATCCTAAACCCCACACACGTTCGAGGAGATAGTCGGATACCAGGACGCGTCCTGGATAGCGGACCAGTTCACACAACAGGCGGTACTCAATGGGCGTGAGGTGCACCTCGTCTCCCTCAAGCAAAACCTGCTGCTGCACAAAATCCACTTCCAGATCGCCGGCGCGAAACACCGGCTGCGGATCGTCCTGTCCGGATAATTCTACGCGGCGCAGGGCGGAACGCACACGCGCCAGGAGTTCGTCGCTGCTGAATGGTTTGGTGATGTAGTCGTCGGCGCCGGTGTCCAGGCCATGCACGATGTCTTTTTTCTGGGCCATGGCCGTGAGCATGATAATAGGTACGGCCGAAAACTCGCGAATATGGCGGCAGACTTCCAGGCCGTCCATGCCCGGCATGCGGATATCGAGCAGCACCAGGTCCGGGTGCTCGGTCACGGCGATGTCGAGCGCCGTCTCACCATCCGGGGCTTCCAGGACGAGATAGCCGCGCGCCTCCAGATTGATGCGGATTGTCCAGAGATAGCGGGGTTCGTCATCAACGACGAGGATCGTGAACTTGGCCTTTTTCATGCTTTGTGTTTCCCAAAAACAGGTCTCCTATTTAGCCGGCGAACTATCACACGGCCGCAGCAGCGGCCGCCGCCTCAGGCGCCGGTTCCGTCTCTTGTGCCGTGTCGAGCGGGAGGCTGATAAAAAATGTGCTGCCCTGCCCAAACTCACTCTCAACCCAAATATCACCGCCGTGCGCCTGCACCATATGGCGGCAGACGGAGAGTCCCAGGCCGGCCCCGCGGACCGTGCGCGTGATCGGATTGTCCACGCGATAGAAGCGATCAAATACACGATTCCGCTCCTGCGCAGGAATCCCTATCCCGGAATCGGTCACGGTCAGGAAGGCTTGTTCGCCGTCGGCATAGGCGTTGATGGAAATCGTTCCTCCCTCGGGTGAATATTTGATGGCATTGCTGAGCAGGTTGCGCAGTACCTGGCCCATGCGATCGGGATCCAGGTTAATGACCAGAGAGAGTGGAACGACATTAAACGTGATCAGGTGCTGGTCAAGGGCGGTTTCCATACCGGAAACGGCCTGCTCGATCAGGTCAACGGCCGATGTCTGGCCCTTTTGCAGCTGCAAGCGGCCGCTTTCAACCCGTGCCAGGAGCAGCAGATCGTCAACGATTTTTTCCAGCCGCTCGGTCTCTTCCAGGATAATGCCCAGCATTTCGCGGCGGATCTCTTCGCTGAATTCAATATCAGTTGCCAGCAGGGAGGTGCCTGAAAACTTGATTAAACCCAAAGGCGTGCGCAGGTCATGGGACACATTGGCGATTAACTCTGAGCGCATGCGGTCCAGTTCCTGCAGCAGCTGCACCCGCGAGGCTTCTTCGGCCAGTTGTGTTTTCTCCAGGGCGATGCCGATTTGCTGCGCGGTCGCCGAAAGGAGCTGTGCGTCGCCCCGTCCGGCCTCGCGCGAATCACGGCCGAGGACGGCTAATACACCCTGGACAAGGTCGCCGGAGAGAATCGGTACGCCGATAAAATGAAGATTGCCGGCACCGGCGCTTTCGCCGTACTGCGGCTGAGCGGGCCAGGGTGCGTCAGGGGGAATGATCGTTTGCAGCGCACGGCCGCTGCGGGCTACCTGGCTGAGCGGATTGTCGCCGGACTCGATGGCGCATGATCCTGTCTCCCATACGGCCGTTTGGCTGTATTCGGCCACGAGCCGCAGGGAATTGTTTTCGGCGTCATCATAGAGATAGATACAGCCCACGTCCATCTCAGTTACGGCGAGCACGCTTTCCAGAATGGAGCCAAGCATGTGCTGGAGATCGCGTGTTTCACTGATCGTAGCCGTGATGGCATTGAGCACGGCCATCTGTTCCTTGCGGCGTTGGATTTCGGCTTCGGCCTGGAGCTGCTGCGTGCGATCGATCAGGAATCCTTCCAGGCCGATGACCCGGCCGCGCTCGATGACGGGATTGGAGGAGGAGGTGTGGTATTGGATTTGGCCGTCTTTGGTGAGCCGTGTTGATTCGGTTGGCGGGATGATCTCGCCGTTGAGCAGTTTATCGAAGCGAGCCTGCGTCTCAGGCGATATCTCGTCGGGGCTGGCGATGGAATAATGGCGGCCGATCACTTCGTCCGCCGAGGTGTAGCCGTGCATTTCCAGCCAGGCGTTGTTTACCTGCCGGATGTATCCCTGGCGATCGATATAGTAGTAGCCGGCCTGGGAGTGCTCGATGATGTCGCGAAAGTGCTGTTCGCTTTCACGCAGCGCGTCTACAGCCTGCTCTCGCTCCTGAGAGGCTTCGCGGATGTATATGTAGCCGAGTAAGGGGATGGCAAGGATGTAGAAGGCATGGCTGAGCGGGCATAGGATGTAGGCATAGGTTTCATTGAAGCCCATACTGATTAACATGAGGATGTCGGACATGAAGAAGAAGAAGAGAGCCACCATCATGACGTTGCGCAGCCATCCTCTTTTGTTGTAGAGGATGGCCATGGCACCGACGATGAGGATGGCTGATGCCACGCGAAAGAGCCAGGATACCCATGTCAGGCCGAAGCGCGCCGCGGGATCGGTCAGGCTGTGGTCCGCCCACCACCAGAAGGTTGCCAGGTAACAGAGGATCGTTATCCCCAGGCCGATCTGCATGTAACGGCGTGCCAGCGGGGCGTCATCCAGGATGTAGCGTAAGAAGGCGCCGGCGATCACGACAATGGCTGCCATGGTCAACGCCTGCTCCAGCGGGGCTGATATAAAATAGGCTGATTCGCGCCCCAGAACCCCGATGATTTGCAGGGAGACGAAGGTGAACATGAACAGTTCGCGCGCCAGGGCCAGGCCGAATCCCCAGACGAGCCATTTTTCGCGCGGCCGTTCAACATCGCGCTGCCGGGACCAGGCGACCCAGAAGAGGGCGGCCCACATGACAGCGGGCAGGCCGAAGCGCATTAAATTGTTCTCAATACAGCCGGGCCCCCCGGCGAATTGTGAGATTAGTAATAAAATGTACTCTGCGAACCCCTGCACCTATTCCTCCTGTCGGTCGTTTTCTCCCGGGTACGCTGCTTATATTATGCAGAAGTGGTCCGGATTACACAAGCGATATCCGGGCGATGTCAGTGAACAGTGTACAGTGAACTAACTGGCCGACACTTTGCCTGGCGACGAGATTAAGGACGCTGCCTAGAGCTGACCTGGTGGGCGGGGGAATCAGCCAGGCGACTGAGATATTACTTCTTACATGCGGATCGGATCGCGGCATGAGGGAGGCAGCTCTACGGGTGTGCCGGCGTTCACGGCCGTCAGCTCGATGTCTACCTCGAACAGTCCGGCGAACTTGAGCGGCTCGAAGGCGCCGCTGTAGCTGCCGCGAAAGGCGACCGGAAAGCCGCCTTCTTTGTCGACATAGAGATCGGCATCTTCGGCCGTCCATAGACCGGCGGCAAAGGTTCTGAGCTGCGGATTGCTGCTGTTGCGCGCCGCGGCCAGGAAGGTTTGACCATTGATGACGTAGTGCCAGACAGGTTTACCA
>Ga0316576_10001954_pt1 | contig 11510 bp, 12 predicted proteins | sample S0NA_FD_203075 | JGI IMG/M metagenome (GOLD analysis project Ga0316576, IMG submission 203075) | Rhizosphere microbial communities from salt marsh grasses in Alabama, United States - S0-2_050615r3r5 | ecosystem: Host-associated > Plants > Roots > Rhizosphere | place: USA: Alabama | collected... | reverse complement strand
TCGCCAAGGTACTCGGCCGGTACGTCAGGGGCGGCGCTCCGGATGCCTATTCGCGATCACGATATTCGTCATAATCGTCGTCCCAGTCGTCATCTTCCTCGTCTTCCTCTTCGTCGTCCTCGTCGTCATCATTTTCTGCCCATTCGCCATCTTCGTCGTCTACCCACCCCTCGGGCTCTTCGGCGAGTTCAACGTCCATTTCGATCCAATGGTCCAGGTAGATCTGCTCGACCTCTCCCTCCAACCATTGTAATCGCACAATTTCCTCATCCGGATCCACCGAGAGAACCAGGAAGAGATCATCGCGCTCGAGGTCTTCGTACCATTGGCCGGGTTGCGGGTCATAGTCGCGGCTCACGATCAGATCCTCTATATGAAATCAATGACTTCAGGGCGAATAGCGCAGATTGAATATACGTTCGGCCGGCCGTCGCAGGCAACCGGAACTCACGTACACCGCCCGGCCGCCGGGTCGCGTAAAATCAGGTCGGAATCCACTTCAGGAAGGACCAGACGTGTACTCATACCGTGCCCCACTGCGTGACATCCGTTTCGTCGTCCATGAGCTTCTCGATTTCGAGGCCCATTACCGTGAGCTGGGTAAGGACGATCTGAACCGCGAGCTTCTCGATGGCATCCTCGACGAGGGAGCCCGGTTTGCCGAGGACGTTCTGGCGCCGACCAATGCGGTCGGTGATGAGTACGGCGTAACGCTGGAGGACGGGAAAGTCACTACGCCGCCGGGCTTCAAGGAGGCCTATCAGCAGTACTGTGACGACGGCTGGGCGTCGATGACAGCCGACCCGCAATGGGGCGGCCAGGGCCTGCCCGGCGGCTTCGCGCTCGCGTTCAGCGAAATGCTGATCTCGGGGAACATGGCCTGGAAGATGTATTCCGGGTTGACCGAAAGCGCGGCGATGACCATCGAGTCGCACGCGACGGACGAACTGAAGAAAACCTATCTGCCGAAAATGGTTTCCGGGGAATGGGCGGGAACGATGTGCCTGACAGAGGCTCATTCCGGCTCCGACCTCAGCATCTTGCGATCCAAGGCCGAACCAAGAGGCGACGGCAGTTACAGCATCAGCGGCACAAAGATCTTCATCAGCTGCGGTGAGCATGACTTGACCAGCAACATCATTCACCTCGTCCTGGCCCGTCTGCCCGACGCGCCCGAAGGAACGAAGGGGATCAGTCTGTTTGTCGTGCCGAAGTTCCTGCCTGACGCCGATGGCAACGCCGGTGACCCCAATGGCGTCGTCTGCGGTGCGATCGAGCACAAGATGGGTATCCGCGCATCGGCGACCTGCGAAATGGTATTCGATAACTCGGTGGGCTGGCTGGTAGGCAAACCGAACCGCGGCCTCGCATGCATGTTCACGATGATGAACCACGCCAGACTCGGCGTCGGCCTCCAGGGGCAAGGCATATCCGAACTGGCCTGGCAGGCGTCCATTGCCTACGCGAATGACCGCCAGCAGGGGCGGTCCCTGACCGGGGCGAAGGAGCCGGAGAAATCGGCCGATCCGATCATCGTCCACCCGGACGTTCGACGCATGTTGCTGAATCAAAAGGCATTTGTCGAAGGAGGCAGGGTGTTGTGCTTCTTTACCGGCCGGGAGCTCGAAACAGCACATGGCCATCCGGACCCCACGGTTCGCAGCCGCGCCGACGATCTCGTCGCCTTCCTCACGCCGATCGTCAAGGCGTTCCTGACCGAGGCGTCAATGGAGGTTACCAGCCTCGCCGTCCAGATTCACGGCGGCTACGGGTACATACGCGAAACCGGGGTCGAGCAGATGATGCGTGATACTCGAATCACGCCGATCTACGAGGGAACCAACGGCATACAGGCACTGGATCTGCTTGGCCGCAAGGTCTTTGGAACTGGCGGCAAGAGTCAGCAGGTCGTCGCTGGGCTCATCCGCAAGTCTGTCGCGGATCTCGGTGACGTGCCCGAGATTGCCGGGATGGCGAAGGTGCTCAATCAACGTCTCGACGAGTGGGACCGATTGACATTGGAACTCGGCAAGGCAGCAATGGGAAATCCGGAGGAGGTTGGTGCGGCGGCGTCGGACTACCTGCTTTTTGCCGGATACATCTGCCTCGGATTTTGCCTGCTCGCCTCGGCCGCGGCTGGATTGCGCAGGATTCAGGCCGGCGCGCAGGAGAAGGACTTCTATGCGACCAAGCTGGTGACGGCTCAGCATTACTTCGATCGCATATTGCCGCGCGTGGATGCACATGCGGCCGCGGCGCGCGCCGGTAGTGCGGGGCTGATGACGCTACCGGCTGAGCATTTCAACTTCGGATGACCCGGCGCGACGCGGTGCGCGATACCCGTCTCGCGGCCGCGAATCGCGTGGTCGTAAAGATCGGGTCCACGCTGCTGGTGGAGCGCGGTTCGGGCCGCGTGAACCGCAAGTGGCTGGAGTCACTGGCCGATGACCTGTCGGATCTGCGAGAGCGTGGACAGGATGTCGTGCTGGTTTCCTCCGGAGCGGTTGCGCTCGGCCGCAGGCAGCTGGGACTCCCATCCGGTCCACTCAGGCTGGAGGAGAGCCAGGCGGCCGCCGCGGTCGGTCAGATCCGCCTTGCCCATGCCTGGAAAGAAGTGCTGGAGCATCGTGGATTTACCGTTGCACAGGTGCTGCTGACGCTCGGTGACACGGAGCAGCGCAAGCGCTACCTCAATGCACGCAATACGCTGATGAACCTCCTCCGTCTCGGGGCGATTCCGGTCATTAACGAAAACGACACGGTTGCCACCGCCGAGATTCGCTACGGTGACAACGATCGACTCGCTGCACGGGTTGCGCAGATGGTCAGCGCGGATTGCCTGATCCTGCTGTCGGACGTCGATGGCTTGTACACGGCGGACCCGACACGCGATCCAAAAGCGGAACGGATCCCGGTGGTCGAGCGAATCACGCCCGAAATTGAGGCCATGGCTGGCGGATCTTTGTCAGACGTTGGATCCGGCGGGATGGCGACCAAGGTTCTGGCCGCGAAGGTCGCAGTGGCCGCCGGCTGCAACCTGTGCGTCGCCGCGGGGCGGGAAGATCATCCGTTGCGGCACATCGCCGCGGGGCTGCCATGCACCTGGTTTCTGGCCGACAAATCGCCGGTCACCGTACGCAAGCAGTGGATCGCCGGGTCCCTGCAGCCGGCCGGTGAACTGCACCTGGACGACGGTGCTGTCGCGGCGCTGCGCAAGGGCCGAAGCCTGCTTCCGGCGGGGGTCACAAAAGTCAGTGGCCGCTTCGACAAGGGAGACGCAGTGCGGGTGCTCGATCCCGCGGGTCTGGAAATTGCCCGCGGCCTGGCGGCGTATTCGAGCAGTGAAGCGCAGAGGATTTGCGGGCGCAGGAGCCAGGAACTTCAAGGCCTGCTGGGGTACCGTGGTCGCGACGAAATGATTCACAGAGATGACCTGGTGTTGACGTGACTTCCGAAAGTATTCCCGAGTTGATGAATCGCATCGGCCGCGCGGCCAGGGAAGCGGCAGGGATACTGGCGCTCGCCTCGGCGAAGCAGAAGAACAGCGCGCTGCTTGGCGCAGCGTCCGCACTGCGCGAGTGCAGCGGTACGATCCTCGCCGCAAACAGCGAGGACATGCGCGCGGCTGAGGAGGCCGGGCTTGGAACTGCCGCAATGGACCGGTTGCGACTGGATTTGCCAAGAGTGGAGGCGATGGCGCTCGGAGTCGAGGCAATTGCCGCCCTGGCCGACCCGATCGGCGAGGTAATAGCCGACTGGGAGCGACCCAGTGGCCTGCGGATTCAACGCGTGCGTGTGCCGCTGGGCGTGATTGGCATCATTTACGAGAGTCGTCCGAATGTGACCTGCGATGCGGGCGCCCTGTGCCTGAAGTCAGGCAATGCCGTCATTCTTCGCGGCGGCAGCGAAAGCCACCGATCGAGCCGAGCGATACACCAGTGTCTGGTGACCGGCCTGAAGGCTGCGCATCTGCCGGCGACCTGTATTCAGCGTGTGCCCGTCACCGACCGTGCCGCCGTGGGCGAGATGCTGGGCGGGCTCTCCGGGGCAATCGACGTCATCGTGCCGCGCGGGGGCAAGAGCCTGATCGCGCGCGTCAAGAAGGATGCCCGGGTACCTGTCATTGGCCACCTCGAAGGCGTTTGCCACGTTTACGTGGATCGCGCGGCCGATCTGAAGATGGCACGCGCCATTGTCAACAATGCCAAGCTGCGCCGAACCGGAATCTGCGGTGCGGCCGAGACTCTGCTGCTTGACGCAGCCTGTGCGAAGACGCATCTGGCTCCCATCGTAAAGGACCTTCTCGATGCGGGCTGTGAGGTTCGGGGGGACGAATCCGTGCAGGCGGCGGATTCGCGTGTCGTGCCGGCAAGGCCCGGGGACTGGGGTCGAGAATACCTCGACGCGATCATCGCGGTCAGAGTTGTCGACGGACTCGATGAAGCGATAGCCCACATCGGAAGATATGGTTCGGCGCACACCGACTCGATCGTGACCGATGACCCGGCGGCCGCAGAAAAATTCCTGGCCACGGTCGACAGTGCGATCGTCATGCACAACGCATCCACGCAGTTTGCTGATGGCGGCGAGTTCGGCATGGGAGCGGAAATTGGTATTTCGACGGACCGCTTCCATGCGCGCGGTCCGGTGGGCCTCGAGCAACTGACCAGTTACAAGTACGTGGTACGCGGGCGCGGGCAGGTCAGGCCCTGACGGTAAGGGGACGGCCTCTGGCGTTCACGCGACGCCTGGAACGTTCAGCCCTGCGCTGCAGGCTCGTCGTGTCGATGGCCCGCCGCCTCGGCGCAGCGTTCGCAGTTCACCCAGCCGGAGTCACCATCGAGGTAGTGCTCTTTCTTCCAGATCGGCACACGGTGCTTGATCTCGTCGATGATGTACCGGCAGGCGGCAAAAGCTTCGTCGCGGTGCTCGGCGGTCGCAGCGACCCACACGGCTATCTCGCCGATTTCCAGCAGGCCAAGGCGGTGAACGCAGGCGGCTCCGGAGACCCCAAAACGCCGCATCGCCTCGTCGACGATGCGCGCTCCTTCCTTCAGTGCCAGGTCCTCGAAACTCTCATATTCGAGCCGCATTACTTCGCGGCCGTCGTTGCGGTTTCGTACCCAACCCTCGAAAGCTACGTACCCGCCCGCTGACGGGTCGGCCAGTTCGCGCCGAATGCGCTCCGGTTCGAGCGGGTGCTGGCTGAATGTGAACGCTTGCATCTAGCCGCCCGCAACCGGTGGAATGAACACGACACGGTCACCGGATGACAGTGGGCTCGACCAGTCGGCAAATTCCTCGTTGATTGCCACGCGCAACGAATCTGCCGAAAGCTTCAGGCCATGGCGGGCCTGTAGCTCATCGTAAAGATCCGCCGCGGTTGCTGCGCTGGTCTGGAAGGATTCCTCGCTGCGTCCCGCCTGTTCCCTAAGCGCTGCGAAATACTTGACATCAATATTTATCACTCGCTTCGCACCTCGTGCCTGCCGCCGGACTTCTCGAGTAGCCGCGTGTTTTCGATAACGATTTGATGTGACAGCGCCTTGCACATGTCATAGATCGTCAGGGCGGCAATGGATGCGCCGGTCAGCGCCTCCATTTCCACTCCGGTCCGGCTGTGGACTTTGACCTCACAACGGATCACCGCTTCGTCCGCATCGTTCATGTACACCTTTATCAGGCAGTTTTCGATGCCGAGCGGGTGACAGAACGGTATGAGTTCGTGCGTCCGCTTCGCCCCCATGACGCCGGCAACGATGGCTGTCTGGAACACCGGCCCTTTGCTGGTCGAGAAGCCGGCGCTGCGCAGCTTGCTCGCCACGGCAGCCGGGAAGCGGACGCGCGACTCGGCAACAGCACGGCGATCGGTCACTGTCTTTGCGCTGACATCCACCATCGTGGGCAAATCGTCTTTATCAACATGGCTCAACATTTCGATCAACCGCCGATGTAATGCATCTCGATTTTTGGACGAGGAGTCTTGCTGCGCCGCATCTTTTCGCGCAACTCGCTGTATCGGTCGGCTCGTGCGGACCAGCATTCGCGGATGCGCAGGGACAGCTCCCCGTCAGTTGCTCCCGCGCGCATTGCGGCCCGAAGGTCCATGCCCGTGGACGCAAAGAGGCAGGTGTACAGCACTCCCTCGGATGACAAGCGGGCACGCGTGCAATCCCCGCAAAACGGTGCGCTGACCGAAGAAATGAATCCGATTTCGCCGGCCCCATCATCGTAGGCGAATCTTGAGGCGACTTCGCCGACGTGCTTGCCGGGCAACGCGGTCACTGGCCACCGCGCCCGGATCTTCTTGAGTATCTCGGCAGAGGGCACCACCTGCTCGGCACGCCATGCGTTTCGGTTGCCGACGTCCATGTATTCAACCAGCCGCAGCACTACCGGCGTTCCGCGGAAGTGCTCCAGCAGCGGCATTACGGACTCATCGTTGACTCCGCGCTGTATGACGGCGTTCACTTTGACCGGGTTCAGGCCGGCTTCGATCGCGGTGTCGATGCCCTCGAGAACCTGTTCGAGCCCACCGAAGCCGCCGCTCATTCGCTCGAATACGGTCGGGTCGAGTGAGTCGAGGCTCACCGTCACTCGCTGAAGTCCGTTCGCCTTCAGTTCCGCCGCATGCTGCGCGAGCAGCACGCCGTTGGTCGTCAGCGCGAGGTCCTCCAGGCCCTCGATCGCCGACAACTCGCCGACGAGGTCCGCAAGCCCGGTCCGCAACAATGGCTCGCCACCGGTCAGGCGCAACTTGCGTACGCCGAGGCCGACGCAGACTCGGGCTACCTGAACGATTTCATTAAAATCAAGGCGTTGGGTCGCCTTTAGAAACCGGTAGCGCTCATGGAACGTGTCCTTCGGCATGCAGTAGGGACAACGGAAATTGCACCTGTCCATGACGGAAATGCGCAGATCGTGCATCAGCCGGCCGAGTCTGTCCGCGGAGTCCATCCGGATGATCTTTTCGGAGCCGCCTGATGTATCAGTCATGTGTGTCTCTACCAGCGGTAAAACCGGACGACGTGCCCGGCCGGAAGTTCGCTGTCCCCTGGCGGCAGTTCAACGAAGCCGTGTGTTCCCAGCAGCGAGATGATATCCCCTGAGCCGCGGGTTGGCTTGGGTTCGGCAGTTCGACCGTGGACAGGGTGCGCCTGCAATCGCACGGGGAGGAAGAACGTCAGGGTCCGATGCGGTGAGGCCGCGGTCGCCAGCGGAACGTTGTCGACGAGCGTATTGACTTCTCCTAGCGCTGCGGCCAATCCCGGGACCACGTAGCGGACCAGGCAAACGAGCGCGGAAACCGGGTTGCCCGGCAGTCCATAAACCGCGCGGCCCTCGCTGGTGACACCGAACCACAGTGGCTTGCCGGGCCGCTGGGCTACACGGTGGAAGGCCTGGCGGACGCCAAGTTCGCGCAGCACACCCGGCACGTAATCGTATTTGCCCATCGAAACGCCGCCGCTCAATACCAGAACGTCATGGGTGGCGAGGTGAGTCGCCAGCCGGTCTCGCAGCAGCTGCGGGTCGTCGACGAGGTGGTCGTCCGAGACACGGCAATAGCCGCGCGACGCCAGTGAAGCCCGCATCCCGTAATTGTTTGAGCGCCGGACTTGCCACGGCTCAATGGCCTCGCCCGGTTCAATGAGTTCATCCCCCGTGGAGACGATCATGATGCGCGGTTCCGTGCTGACGTCGGCTCTGGCGAGACCCGCCGATGCAATGACCGTCAATTCGGAACTTCCAAGCCGGATGCCCGGCTCGAGAAGTACCTCGCCGGCAGCACAGTCGAGTCCGCGGACATCAATGTTCTTGTTCTGAAAAACCGCTTCATCAGGCTCGATCTCCGCCCAGCCATCGGCTACGGCGAGCTGCTCCACTGGGATCACGCAATCACAGCCGCCCGGCAGTTCGGCCCCGGTCATGACTTCGATACAGTCATTTGCATCCGCCAGCCGGAGAGGAGGGTGGCCGGCGGCCTGTGTACCGGCGACGCGGTAGCGCCTGCAGCCTGCCATCCAGGAGGACGATGCGATTGCGATGCCATCCATTTTTACGCGGTTGAATGGCGGTTGATCGCGTTCGGCGCACACGCTTTGCGCAAGCACTGCGTCGGTCAATGCACAAAGCGGGCGCGATTCAATGGGCAGCCGCGGACTGCATTCCCTGATGATTGCCTCGGCTTTCGACGGCGTCGGCAGGGAAACCCGCGTTGTCACTTCCGCGCTTCCGGTGTCGTTGCGTGCTCGATCTGCATTGCCCGCCCCGGTCCTCAGTCAGTCCGTTTCCCTGCTGCTGAACGCCTTGATCTCCTTGCTCCAGGTGTCCGCGGTGGCCTGCAGTTCGTCCATGGCCGCGTTGTGCTTCTTGGCGTGAATCGACTCGAGAGTTTTCTTCTTCTTCTCGTAATCCGGATCGGCGGGATCCAGAGCGGCGATTGAGTCTTCTTTCTCTTTTTCCAGGCACGGCAGGTAAGTGCCCTGTACGGCTTGTGAGTACTCTTTGACCTCGCTCTGGGCAGCGAGCATTGTTGCCTTGTCGGCGGTCGAGCCGTTCGGAATGCTTTGCGGTGCCTGCGGGTAGACGCAGGCGGCTTCCGCGGCTGAGCCGAGCGAAAGCGCAAGCGGTGCGAAGGCGAGGGCTAAGGAGAGCTTCATGGCATGTTCCTTCAGTCGATTGGGGATGCCGCGCGAGTCGGCCGGAGTTAGCTTTAAACTATATCAGACCGCCAGGCGCCGTCGCGCCGGCGCCTGGCCGGCATGCGCGGCCGGCTGCGAGGCCGCTGCGGCCGCGGTCGGTACTGGCTATGCTTGAGGCCCAGCTAGGGGTGGAGGGTTCGCACATGACCGGGAAAGATGCGCCGGTGACCTTTGGGGCCAGCACCCACGGTCTTCGCGGCGACTACAGCGCGATGCTGCCTGACTATTCCGTAGTCCAGGATTATTCGATTTATACAGAGGCAGAGCAGGACCGCTGGCAACGCCTGTATGCGCGGCAGATGCGGCTGGTGCCCGGGCGGGCCTGCCCGGAGTTTCTCGATGTGATTGATACCCTTGATTTTGTCGCCGGTATCCCTCGATTTGCCGATGTGAACGAGCGCCTCGCGGCGGCAACCGGCTGGTCAGTCGTGGCCGTGCCCGGCCTGCTGCCGGAGAAGGCTTTCTTCGCGCACCTGGCCGCCCGGCGGTTTCCGGTCACCGTGTGGCTACGCGACGAGACCGAATTTGATTACATTGTCGAGCCCGATATCTTTCATGACTTTTTCGGACACGTGCCCCTGCTGTTTGACCCGGTGTTTGCGGATTACATGCAGGCCTATGGCCGCGGCGGGCTGAAGGCCGATGGCTTGCATGCGCTGGAATACCTGGCGCGTTTGTACTGGTACACCGTCGAATTCGGGCTGGTTCATACAAAGGCTGGACTGCGGATCTATGGCGCCGGCATCCTGTCGTCGCCCAGCGAGATCGACTACGCACTTTCCAGCGAAAAACCCCGACGCATTGGATTCGATCTGCGGCGCGTACTCCGGAGCAAGTACAAGATCGATACGTTCCAGGGAACCTATTTCGTAATCGAAGACTTCGCGCAGTTATTCGCTGAAACAGCCCAGGATTTTACGGCCCTGTATCGCGAGGTCGCGAAGCAGCCACAGCTCGAGGCTGACGCTTTGCTGGCAGAGGACCGCCTTTTCAATTAGGGCAGTGCGCTGGCGCAGCCCCCGTTTCGTGTTGTCCAATAACACAGTTTCTGATGCGTATCGGTGGCCCGGGAGGGCCGAGAGTCATGACAGAGAAGCAGCCCCCTGCAAAGATGGCGTCCGCGAGTCACTTTACATTGGGCCACTTTATCGGCGGCCAGCACGTTCCGGGTCGCTCAGGGCGCTTTGGAGCCGTACAAAACCCTGCGTTGGGTGTTCTCAGAGGAGAAGTCGCCCTCGCGTCCGCCGCCGAAACCAGGCAGGCGATCGCAGCGGCTTCGGCGGCCTTTGCGGACTGGGCCGCCACGCCGTCCCTGCAGCGAGCGCGTGTCATGTTCCGCTTCAAGGCACTGCTCGATGCGCACGCTGACGAACTTGCCAGCCTTATTACCGCAGAGCACGGCAAGGTGCGCTCTGACGCCCGCGGCGAAGTCACGCGGGGCATGGAGGTCGTCGAGTTTGCTTGTGGAATTCCTCAGCTCCTCAAGGGAGAGTTCTCCGAAAACGTGGGCCGGGGCATCGACAGCTGGTCGCTGCGCCAGCCGGTCGGCGTGTGTGCCGGAATTACGCCATTCAACTTTCCTTCGATGGTCCCGATGTGGATGTTTCCGCTGGCGATCGCCTGCGGCAATACCTTCGTCCTGAAACCGTCCGAGAAGGACCCGAGTTGTCCGATGCGCATTGCCGAACTGTTGTGCGAAGCGGGCCTGCCGAATGGTGTGTTCAATGTCGTCAACGGGGACCGCGAGGCGGTCGATACGCTGCTGACCGATCCCGACGTCGCGGCCATCAGTTTCGTCGGTTCAACACCCGTCGCGGAACATGTTTATTCGACCGCCTCGAGTCACGGCAAGCGCGTGCAGGCGCTCGGTGGAGCGAAGAACCACATGGTCGTGATGCCCGACGCAGATACCGCCAATGCAGCCAGTGCGCTGGTTGGCGCCGCCTACGGATCGGCAGGCGAACGATGCATGGCAATCTCGGTCGCCGTTGCGGTAGGCAGTGCCGCAGACCCGCTCATCGAGGCCATCTCCCGACAGCTCGAGAAGCTGGTGGTCGGGCCCGGCACTGACGACGTCTCGGAGATGGGCCCGCTGATCACCCGCGAGCACCTCGAACGGGTTCGCAGCTATGTGGACCTGGGCGTCGAAGAAGGTGCCCGGCTCGTCGTCGACGGACGCGCGCAGCAGGTTGAAGGCCACGAACAGGGTTTCTTTATTGGTCCGTGTCTTTTTGATCATGTTCAGCCGGAAATGCGCATCTACCGTGAGGAAATATTTGGGCCGGTCCTGTGCGTGGTACGCGTGCCCGACCTCGCCAGCGCCCTGCAGATTGTCAACCGGCACGAGTTCGGTAATGGGACTGCGATCTTTACCGCCAGCGGCGAAGTTGCGCGCAGGTTCACCGAGCAGGTCCAGGCCGGAATGGTCGGCGTCAATGTCCCGATTCCGGTGCCAATGGCTTTTCACTCCTTTGGCGGCTGGAAGCAGTCGTTGTTCGGGGCTTTGCATGTGCACGGGCCCGACGGAGTGAGGTTCTACACCCGGCTGAAGACAGTCACCTCGCGTTGGCCAACGACGCAGAACGAGGCGGCCCAGTACGTCATGCCGACCATGAAATGACCTGGCAATTCTGTCCGCGATGGCGCCGCCAGAACGCGCTTCGTCGGGGGTGAGACCGTGAGAAGTCTGATCGGTTGGCTCGCTGCGTCTGTCGCCGGGTGGTTCGGCTGGTGGCTGGGCGCCAAACTCGGGCTCGGAGCGGCCGTCGTGCTTGCTGCCGTCGCGACGGGCGTGGGGCTGTATGCCGG